>Ga0194059_1000027_pt1 | contig 84114 bp, 79 predicted proteins | sample SepL6211m_MetaG_FD_163426 | JGI IMG/M metagenome (GOLD analysis project Ga0194059, IMG submission 163426) | Anoxic zone freshwater microbial communities from boreal shield lake in IISD Experimental Lakes Area, Ontario, Canada - Sep2016-L626-11m | ecosystem: Environmental > Aquatic > Freshwater >...
TGTTAGGTCTGGATTGATAACATACATGAACAAATACGCTCCCAGGGCTGCTACAATGCCAAACAAGGCATCTGAGATAATCTTTCTTGCGCTTCCTGCAGTAGAAGTGTTTCCAGCACTAGCCATATACATAAAACCACCAATCACCAGCATAAACATTCCAGCAATACCAACAGTCCAGATACCAAATTTATATATTGATAAAATCAAAACTGGAAAATCTGTCATTGTATCTCCTTTATTGAAAAAACCAGGAAATGATTCTAATAGTGTGTAGTTAAAGGCATCGGCTGCTAAGACAGTTTTTGTTGAAATGGCAAATAATATGGCTGAAAAAATCACCACAGTTAAAAAAACTTTTATCAATCCTTGCTTTTTGTTTTTCATTTTTTATATCTCAAAAAATATATCGATTTAATCTTCTTTTCTAAAAATAGACTCAGGCATGAATGCAAACAACAATCCACTTACAAACAAAATAAGTATTGAGGTTAGGGATATTTTCAACAAAAACATCAACTGTTCTGGCAAATGCGTAATCAAACTTGCGCCAAAACTACCACTCATTGCAATTGGCGCATTTGGATCAGCAAACACATCCAACTGAATAGATGTTGTTTGATTTTCTTCCGGAACTTCCTCTTGGGATATTGCCCAATTCTTAAATAGAGCCAATCTTATATTTGTTAATTGTGCCTTATTGGCAGGAGAAAGATAACTTGAAAGTTCAATAGCATAACCATCTCCAGTAAGTTTTTCTATTGGGAAAGTTATGGTTTGCTGGTCACTATATTCCGGAGCCACCACGCCATCAATTGTCCAATTAAAACCTGACTGACTATTGGCTGAAAATGAAACTGTTTTTCCAGCCTTTGTTTCAAATACACTTTTGCTGCAATCTGGATATTCTCCACCCACGATATCTTTATATTTTCCTAGATATCGAGGACAAGTATCATTACTGTTTCCACAGTCTGCACTGCAAAGCTGTGAGAAGGATTTACCGCTTGGATCATTCAATAATATCTGAAGCTGGGAGCCAGCAATTATAAAATGCCTACTAACTTCAATTTTTTCACCAGCCGAGTTCAAGCCTGTAGCAACAACATCAACTGCCTCACCCTCACTACCAAGTACTGGAAAAAATAACTTATTTCCAGATGGAACACATTGCGTTGAAACAGATGCCAAGCAATCCATTGGAGTGTTATTTACAGTCCAAGAGAAGCTTGAAATAGTACTGCCTGCAACATTTGGAACCTCTACTCCAATAATGGAATTCTTATTTACAAAACAACGCATTTTTCCTTGAGCATCACCACAAAACTCCAAAGAAGTGTCCATCGTTAGATTGCCAGCACTTGAAGCGACAACTTCATAAGAAAGCATTTCATTTTGTTGTTTTCTTACTCTGACATCAATACTACCCTCGGCATCCTGAGATCCATCAACAGCATTGCCCTTGATACGCACTTTTATTTTTAACCAAAAAACTGAATCACTTCCGGTTATTATGTCTGCTATATTCAAATTGATGTTTAAATCTTTCTTGTTTATACCAAGCAAATCTGCTGCCGCAAATGAACCACCACTGACAAGTTCGGTCGAAATCTTTGTCCATGTTGTTGTGTCAATTGGCGCAACACCGCCACTATCACTTTTATATACACTCCAATCATACAACAAACCACTAAAATCAGAACTATTCGATGGATTGGATGTTATAGTCAAAATATCACCACGTCCATTTTTGTCATTAACAGGATTTTCATTATTAGAGATAAGATCCACCTTTAATTTGTAGCCACTATCCACCTCTGGATCTAGTAAGTTTTCCTCTAAACAATCGTTTAGGTCAATATCCGTAGTGAAGAATCCACGCTTAGTTGCACCCGTGCTTTCAAGATAAAAATTCTTGCTTTTCAAATTTTCAAGCTTTTTACACATACCCTTTGAAAATGCCCACATCCTTTTTAGTGATGCATCTGGATGCTCTGTAGAAAAAGCACTGTCACCTTCAACAGCAACACCAACCTGATCACCTGCTGAAAACATCCATTTGAAAGTATCAACACCCAAACCTGTTACCTTTTTTTCATCATTACTATTACCATCTGTTGAACCCCTTGTTGGATCAGTGTTCCAAAATGATTTTTCAGCTATTGTAAACTTACCATCACCAGCTTTTGTTCCAGCTTTTTCAGGAAAAAGATGTTTACAATTATTTTTGCTTTTACTATATGTACATGTTGGTCTTAATGAAGTATCACCATTGTTCTGATCAGTTATTTTTGCCTTTGCGGTGGCACATGAATTACCGTTAAAACTAGCAAAAAATGATTTCTTTTCGGTAAGTAGCGCTGGCACCGGAGCTAAAATAATAGGTACCGCCGTATTTTGATTTTCTTTAAAAATAGCAGTACAAATGTCACTCTTGTCTTCAAATATTGCACCCTTAACTTGCACTGAGGATGTTTCAGGATAAATAGTATTACCCGTATCCTTAACACAGGTAGCCGTATCACCATTAGTACAACTAACATCTGTTTTAAAATTCTTAATATCTGTAGTATCGCAGCTAAAATTATAATTATTAATATCACTAGCCAAAGTACTATTAAAACAAATATTACCAAATACCATGTTAGTTGTCTTACTTACAGCATAACTGGGGTCACTACTAGCCGTATCTTGATTATAAGATGGATTCAACAGTCCACTACATTGATAATTTGGCTTATTATAAACACATGCCTTATGATAACCATCAGGACATGATCCAAAACTAGAAGTAACATCTCTTAATTCATACATAAGACCAGAGGATGATTCCTGGACATAGCAATCAGGCGCAGAAATTGCATTTCCCATTCCAGCCCAATCGGAGACAGAAGGCACAGCGTCATATCCTGAATCCTTTTCGACAGTGGTTGAATAACTTGCAGGAGAATAGTTTGCACCAGTTGAGTCAAAAGCACCTCTCACTATAATTTGAGTAGCTGCAATCTTCCAGTCATTCTCTGTAATTCTACCATTATCATCAAGATCGCACTTGGCTTTTAATGCTTTCGTACTAGCATCACCTGCTGACACATCAGTACCATTTTCACAATCCTTCCGCTTAAGATACCAAGTAAAATACAAATTCTTTGAATCAGATGCATTACTAAAAAATCCAGGCTCAGCCTTTGCTGTCATCATTGATCCATTTTTACCAGCACCAGAAAATAAAACTGAAACCTTTGGTCCATCTTGCTTACTTCCAACAACACCCTGATTATCAACACTATTAACAGCACCATTATCAAGTGGATTAACACTAACATCGCTAGATTGAGCAGTATCACTATTATTTATAAGATCACTTAATCCACCCATGGTTAATGGATCACTTGAAGTGCTTCCTTTCACGAAACCACCATCAGCTTTAAGACTAGTCAAAACATTGTTAATACATGCCAAATTTCCACCGCAAGCGCTAAGTGCTGAATTAGATTTTGTAGTATCCAGGCCTTTATCTTTTATTTTTGCATTCGTTGCGGCCTGCAAAGCATTTACAATTTTAACATTATACGCGCTTGCTATCGCTTTAGAACAAGCATTAACAGCCGTACATGTTCCAAGTAAACTGCATTCTGTTATCGTACTAATGACTGATTTATCTCCAACATTATTACACTTAGCAACAGCATCGCAAAAACCAATCGCAGGACCAGGGGCATTTGGTAAAACACTGTTAACGTTTACATTCGTATCTGAACATGAAGCAACAGCAGCTGCTACTGTTATATCACCCCAAGAATCCCTTTGCTCAAGAACAGGTGCTATATATTCAGCATAATTAAAACCAACAGTATCATTAGCATTGAATTTAACCACGATGGCAACATTATTACCACTAACAACAACATTATTTGCTATATCAAAAACTGTTTGAGCTGTAGTAAAAAATGGATTAAACACCAAAACAAATTCAAAACAAATTGCCATTATGCGCCTCAAATTAACCTTTTTCATATTATTTCACTGTCAAAGCAATAAAAGTTGCATCAACTAAAATTATAAAAAATAACTGCCCTAAAAAAGAATATATTATGGAATTGGTCGCATAATAAATCAATCCAGCAAATGGCGTAAAAATTAAATACAAAACAAAAAACCAATAAGGCAAATTAAGTAAACCAATCATCACAAGAAAAAACAAAAATTGAATCAGGATTGACCAAGCGCCAATCGATTCCTTGAAATATCCCATAACAAATCCCCTAAAAAAAATCTCATAAAGAATCAAAGTAAAGGCAACCCCAGTAAATTCATATAACAAAAAATCAAAAAAATTATTTTTAACTACTGGCGATAACAAATAGTGCATTCCTAGATCCGTAAATTCAAACAATAGCGCAATCAAAACAAAAGATAACATTAAACCTATAGCTAAACTCCTTAGGCTATTTATTTTTTCTATTTTAAATTTCAAACATTTAAATAAATTTTTATGCAAAAAATATTTACTAAAAATAAATGGCAGCAATATTAAAAAAATAATACTAGTTAATTGGTACTGAAAAAATCCACCCGCAGGAAAAAAAACATATCCCAGTAGGCACGTTAACATGAAAAAACAAACAATATTATCTTTTTTATTTATTTTATATATTATCATTTACTTTTATTATTAAATACATAATAACATACAAATATTCTACAAACAATATAAAAAAATAACATTAACTTAATAATGTGTTGATAAGTGGTGTTATATGTTTATAAGTAACATAAGTTACTCTTTTCCTTTACTTTGTATTATATAAGTATTTAGTATTTTATATAAATATATAATATTTATTATTATTAGCTTTGTGATAAATGTGGATAATATTAAATAATTAATCTATAGGCTAATATAATTGTTTTTTATATGTGTACAACATATGTGATTAAGGTTGTTTGCTTGGTGGATAAAGTATTGTTTAAATTTTAAAAAACAAAAAGTATGAATTATTCACAATGATAGCTGTGTGTTGTTCACAACAAATTAAGCTGTTAAATGGTTTTAGTAACAACTTATTCACAGAATCTCATTCTTTTTTTGTAAAAAGCATTGTTAGGAATAAAAAGCTTCCTATAAAAATATAAATATCGGCAATATTAAATATTGGAAATATTGTTTTTTTTATATGTATAAAGTCTGTAATACAGCCAAGGAGTAATCGATCAGTGCTGTTTGAAATAGCACCTGCCATTAGTAATGTTAAAAGTGAGATTTTTATTTTGTTATAAGATGGACTTTTGAGTAATTTTTTATAATAGTAGGCACTTAGGAGCAAAAAAAATCCAAAAAAAATCCAAAAAAACAAGGACACCATTGGAATGCTAAATGATATACCACTGTTACAAATATAAAATCCGCCATTTTGGCGGATTTTATATTTAACAATTTGATCAATTGCTATTAAAAAAGAAATAAATAGTAATTTTTTAGCAAAAATATTAAAATTTTTCTTGTTATCATTCATTATTGCTTGAAGGTGTATAATGGTGAATAATTAACACTTTATACATGTTTGTGCTGAGGGATAAGCCATTAATCGTTCCACTGGAATTTCTGAGTTACAGTTTTCACATAATCCATATATGCCACTTTCTATTTTTGCAAGTGCCTCTATAATTTCTTTTAATTGTTTTTCTAGCGTTGTTTCAAGGGCTAAGTTGTCAGTGTATTCCTCCACTTCAGAGGCATTTTCATCTTCGCCATCACCCATTTCATTAAAACTAGTATTAAAGTCACCACTTTTCGTGGTTGGCTTTCCGATTCTATTTAGCTCATCCTCTATTCTTGCTTTTTCTAGAAGTAGTTTTGATTTTAATTCTTGTAGGGTATTTTGCTCTAATGACATATTTTTTTTGTTTATTAATAATTTAGGTATTTTTTATTGTCAAATAGATGATAACAATAAAAAACAAGCTTGTCTATATGAAAATATTCTTAATGTGTCTTATTTTGGCAGTACTTGTTTTTGTGTTTGCTATTATTGTTATTGCATCAAAACGATAAGACACATCAAATAGCTTATTCTTATTTATATAAAAAGAAGCTATCTTGTTTAATTTATACAATTTAGCTTTGGTAATATTCTCTTCTGGCAATATTTGATCATCATAATTACTTATTCTTGTTTTTACCTCTACAAAAACAATTTCAGCATTATCGGTCGCAATAATGTCTATTTCACCTAATCTCCTGCCAGAACTATTTGTAAAATTTCTAGCTAAAACTGTATATCCTATTTTTTTTAGATAATTTTCTGCTACCATTTCACCTCTTGCGCCAACAGATAAAGGTTTTTTAGTTTTTAGCTTTAAAAAAGGCATATAGTGTGATTTAAAATAATAAATTATTTTATTATTTTATACAAAAAATAGCCCAAATTGGGTTATTTCAAAAAAAGTGTAGATGTAAAACCGAATTTCGCATTAACATTTTCTTTGAAGAAAAAAGTATGGAAACCCGGCGCTGTAATGCGCCCAATTAAATATAATATGGCGTACAGCGCCGAGTGTTATGTATGTATCAACATGTAGATTTGAAATATATAGCCCGGGTGAAGGCAAGTTCTTATTTACTGATTACATGTATTTTGTATACATACGGTTTTGTATATCATTCTGAGCTTTTATTTGACATACTTGTGTGAAATACCTATCCTCTGGCATTGAGCCTTTGTTTTGTTTAAAGAACTATCTTTTTTTATTTATTTTTATTTTTTAAAAAAAGTTTTTTTGTTTTTGTTTTGTTTCCCCTCTCAGAATAAGGGCGGTTTTAATTTCAATGAATTAAAACACTTTGGACAGTACTCACGTTCCAATCGCAAATAGGGGGAAATTGTGATTGGAACGTGAGTACCGAGTGAAGTAAATTGTTAATGTTCTTATTGATATTTAAATTATAGCAGAAAATATGTGCTTGGTCAACGATATGTTATAATATTTGCCTTTGCTTGGGCGTTAGTTGTTGTTTTTTGGTTTTTGTTTATTAACAATGGATGTTTTATTTTTTTTATTAATATAAAAAAGTAATTTATATTTTATTTTTAGTCACATTTTATACTACTTGTCCACATGTTATACACAGTTGTGTTTTAATTTGTTGTTGCTGGAGTTAAATTAGAGCCTTCAATTGTTGCTGTTGGTTTCGTATTATTATCTAGAATTGCTCTTAATGTGTCTTTGCTTGTTCCTAATAAAAATTTAGTTCCAATAATTGAATAATCTATAGATAGGGTTGATTGTGTATTTAGATTTAAATATCTTGTTTTGTATGCTCCATAACTCCCATCTTTAAAGACCCATGTTGGAACAATTTCAGCTTTTGAATCCAAGAGGATAAAGGATAAATCGGTTGGGAATGTTTTTTCATTTAATGCTAATTCTGCATTGAAGGTGTCTACTTTTGAAATATTAAGGCTTAATCCTGATCTTACAGTATTGTTCTCTGTATAAAGAAAAATAGAAAAATTCTCACTAAGAGTTGCTAATAGGTTTGGTGAGAAATTTAATTTTGATGCAGTTGCAAAAATCGGAAAAGAAATAGGATTATTGTTTTTATCTACAACTGAAAATTGATAAAGTGATCCACCTGGTTTTGTTTTTATTTCATTTGCTGCTGATAAAATCAAATCTTGTATTTCTTTGCTTGTTAGTGTTGCTATATCTATAACTAGAAAATTTGGCTTGCTTGTAGAATATTTTTCAACAACTACTACTGGCTTAATCTCTTCAGCTGGCTTAATTGTCTCAGTAGTTGGTTTTTTTTCTTCAATGGCTACAGGTTTTTTATTACTTGTGACCCAGAAATAATAACCACCCAATGAAAGAATAGAAATAACTAAAATAGAAATAAAAAAAATTATTGCTTTATATGAAGAAGTGCTTGAGTCAGAGACAGTTTTTATTGGTGCTACTGGCTCAGTTATTGCTGGTTTTTCTGTGATAATTTTTTCAACAGGCGTTATTTCCTGAACTGTATTGATTTTTGTTGCTTGAGGTGCTTGCTTGAAAAATGGATTTGGAAGCTCATTGCTAATTGTTTGTTTTGGCTCTATCTTGTTTTCGACTAACCTTTCTTGCATTTTTGGAATATTTTCTGCAACTGGATTGGAAATTTTTGGTGGAGAAAGTAAATCATCAGACATTGTTCTAAATGTGAATTGTTCATTTCCAGTAGTTGTTTGATTAATATCTTCCTTTGTTGATGGTGTTTTTCCTAATTGAGTTGTCATTTTTTTATTTTTATGAATTGAAAAAATAGAAGCACTTTAATGTGCTTCTATTTTACAACAAATCGATGATATTGCCAACAAGCGTCTATTCTTTTGGGGAAATGTTTTTTGCAGTAAGGTTTATGCGTCCTTGATCGTCAATAAGCTTTACTTTAACGGGGACAATATCTCCAACCTTTGCAATGTCTTCAATTTTGTCAATACGTTTTTCTGAAAACTCAGAAATATGAATCAAGCCCTCTTGTCCTGGTAATATTTCAGCAAATGCTCCAAAAGTCATTAGGCGAGTTATTTTTGCGTTGAATATTTCACCTGGTTTTACTTCGTGTGTAAGGTTGTCAATCCATTGCTGAGCCTTTTTGGCTGAAGCCTCATCAACTGAGGTTATAAAGATTGATCCATCATCTTCAATGTCAATTTGAACTCCAGTTTCATCGATAATCTCATTGATAATTTTTCCTCCTGTTCCGATTACATTTCTAATTTTCGAAGGATTGATGTGCATAGTAATGATTCTTGGTGCATATGGAGACATATTTTCTCTATGTGTTGGAAGCGCTTCAAGCATGATTGTAAGAATTTCCGCTCGATTTATTTTTGATTGAGAAAGTACTGCGCTAAGCATGTCAACTGTAATTCCATCAACTTTCACATCCATTTGAAGTGCAGTGATGCCATTTACAGTTCCAGCAGCTTTAAAGTCCATGTCACCATAGTGATCTTCCAATCCTTGAATATCAGTCAAAACTTTGAATTTGTCATCTTTTCCAACAATGATTCCCATGGCAATCCCACTAACTGGGCGAATGATTGGTACTCCAGCATCCATAAGTGACAAGGTTGACCCGCAGGTTGAGGCCATTGATGAAGAACCATTTGATTCCAAAATTTCTGAAACCAAAAGTATTGTATATGGAAATGTTTCTTTTGAAGGAATAACTGGCACAAGAGCGCGTTCAGCAAGTGCTCCATGTCCAATTTCTCTTCGCCCTGGTCCACGCATTGGACGAACCTCTCCCACTGAAAATGGCGGGAAGTTATAGTGATGGATATATCTTTTTTTAATGTCAACTTCCATGGTGTCAATGAATTGTTCATCGCCAGGAGATCCAAGTGTAGTCACTGTCAATGCTTGAGTTTCGCCACGAGTGAAAACAGCTGAGCCGTGTGTTCTAGGTAAAAGTCCTGTTATGCAAGCAATATTTCTGACTTCATTTAGTTTTCTACCATCTGGACGTTGTTCTTTTTCAAGAATATTTTGATGCACAATGTCATCAGAGGCTTCCTCAAAAACTTGTTCAGCAATTTCTTTTAATTTATCTGCCTCTGTTGGATATTTTTCTTTAAGAACAGCATTAATTTTTTCTTTAATGGTTTTCATTTTTTCCTCAATCACCATTTTGTCTTTGTGATAAAGAATTTCTGAAAGATTTTCTGCTAAGTATAGGGCTTTAATTTCAGCTTCAACTTCAGGAGTTGCAGCTAAAAGTGCAGGGGCAGCTTTTTGGCTTCCAACCTCACTTACAACCTCCTCAATGAGCGCGGTGATTTTTTTGATTGCATCATGCCCAAAAGCAAAAGCAGCTACAACGTCTTGTTCTGGAACTTCTTTCATTCCAGCTTCAATCATATTAATTTTATCCTTTGTTCCAGCAATAATAAGATCAATATCACTAAGAGCAACCTCAGTTGCAATAGGATTTAATACAAATTCATTGTTGAGTCGTCCAACGCGCACAGCACCAATCGGTCCATTCCAAGGAATGTTTGAAATTGAAAGTGCTGTTGAAGCAGCAATCATTGAAACAATGGCTGGATCATTTTCTCCATCAATTGAAAGCACAGTAACCACTACTTGCACGTCATTTCTCATGCGTGGATTGAAAAGTGGTCTAATTGTACGATCAACAACACGTCCAGTCAGGACTGCCTCATCTGATGGGCGACCCTCTCTTTTGATAAAACGAGAGCCCTTAATTTTTCCAGCAGCATAATATCTCTCCTCGTAATCAACCATAAGTGGAAAATATCCACCAATTCGTGATGCTCCTTTGCTCATAACTGCAGTTGCAAGCACAACTGTGTCACCATAACGAACAGTTACTGCACCATTTGCCTGCTTGGCAAGTAATCCAGTTTCAATCGTAAGTTCTCGTCCTCCAATTTGAAGTGACCATTTTTTATGCCCCATAGAAATTTTTTCTCATGCCAATAGCGCTGATAATGTAAAAGTTTGCAAGAAGCCGAGAAACAACAGTTGAAAAATCAAAAATAGCTTTAATTTTTCAACTGTGGTTTTTCTGCCTAGCAATAAATAGACAAATCAGTGCAGTAGCAAGGGTTTTTTAAATTAATTTATTAACATCACTAACGTTCAAAATAATAGCTTATTTAGGGCTTTTTGTCAATAAAAAATAAAAAAGAATGATTGAATCATTCTTTTTTATTTTTATCTTAGGTAATTGACTAGTTATTTTTTTCTTGGTTGTTCTGATTTTCCTGTATAAATCAAAAATTTCTTTTTATTTTCAGAAAGGTCAGTGAAACTGTCTAATGATTCTCCAAGTTTTGCACTAGTGCTTTCGCCAAAAGCCATTCCTTCGACACGACAACCAGTGGTGCTTTGGATATATTCTACCAGAGGGATGTAATCTCCATCACCTGAAACCAAAACAATCACATCAAGACTTTTGGAAAGCTTGATAGCATCAACCGCGATGCCCACATCCCAATCACCTTTTTTCGCTCCACCTGGGAAAATTTGCAAGTCCTTGGTTTTGACTTCAAATCCTTGTTTTTCCAAAGCTTCAAAAAATTTCTCTTCTTGACCGTCTAATGTTTTGATTCCATATGCAATGGCACGAATAAAAATTCGCTCACCTACCGCTTCCTCAAGAACCTTTTGAAAGTTCACTTTTTTGCCATACAAAGCCTTGGCAGAGTAATAAAGATTTTGAATGTCAACCAAAACGCCTACGCGTTGTTCTTTTGATCTAAGCATGTAAATTATGTTTATTATTTATTATAAAAAATTTTGTCTCGCCCGTTTCTCTTTTCGGCACGCTCGAAATCGAGGAACTATGATTGCTTCGCTAAGACCTCGCTGTCGCTCGCTATTGCCTCAAAAAGAAACAAGCTTGCAAAATATGCAACATAGTACGAAATTCTTTAGCAATGTGAGACTATTTTTCTTTTTGGCCGATAGCATTCGACAGAAGCTCCCGAGCTTTTGGATATTGAGAGTTCATCCAAAAGCGTGCCAAAATGGAAAATAGTCGAACAATTGCTTACGCACTATTTTAATAAAAACAAAAGACAGGAAAACCTGTCTTTTGAGGATAATTCTTAGCCTTTAAGACCAAGTTCCTTGATGATTTTTTTGTAAGATTTCTCGTTGGTTTTTTCAAGATAAGCCAAAAGTTTTCTTCTCTTTGCAACCATTTTCAGAAGTCCTCGACGAGAGTGGAAATCCTTTTTGTTCTTCTTTAAATGAGAAGTTAATTTTTTGATCCTTTCTGTGAACATTGCAACTTGATATTCTGGAGAACCAGTATCTTTGTCGTGACGTTTCACATCCTTGGTCACCTTCTCCTTTTGCTTGTGTGTGAGTGCCATAGTGTTTGTGTGGCAACATACTCGTTTTGGTTACTTTGAAGCAAAAACTTCAATGAAAGGCCGAAAACCAATACATGCTCAAATATTAATTACCAAAAAAGCATAACACGCATCATTAAAATTGGCAAGTTTTCGTTAAAATAAAAAAGAGTGATAAGTTCACCCTTTTTTATTTTTTATATTGTGCTTAGGTTTATATAACTGCCGATGCTGCAACTTTGTCGCCAGCATGTGGCTTCATTATTCGGACTCCTTGTGTGGCTCTTCCAAGTACTGAAATGCTGGCCAGTGGGATGCGAATGATTTGACCTTGAGCAGAGGTGATGAAAAGGTCTCTCTCAATATCATCAATGTTGATGATATTTGCCCCTGCCAATTTTCCTATTTTTGTTGTTACCTTGGCGGTTTTTATGCCTGATCCACCACGCTTTTGAATTTTATAATACTTTAAATCAGTTCTTTTACCATAGCCATTTTCAGTTATGATCAAAAGCTGATTACCTTTTTGACCTTTTGTGATGACATCCATTCCTACTGCACGATCGATGTTCTTCAGTTTAATTCCGCGAACGCCAGCAGCCCCTCTTCCCATAGCTCTGACATCTGATTCATCAAAGCGAATTGCTTGTCCTTCTGAGGTGCTGATGATGACCTCATCTGTGCCAGTTGTTGGCTGCACCCAATTCAATGTGTCGCCCTTGTCAAGCGTGATAGCAATAAGTCCAGAGCGACGAACATTGTCAAAATCTTCAATTTTTGATTTCTTGACAACGCCAAGAGTGGTTGTCATAAAGAAAAATTTGTATGCATCTGTTTTGTTGTATGGAATCATGGCAGTAATTTTCTCATCTTGTGATAATTGCAAGAAATTAACTACCGCTTGACCCTTGGATGTTCTGGACGAATCTGGAATTTCATAGGCCTTTGTTTGAAATACTTTTCCAGTGTTGGTGAAAAACATTAAATTGTCATGTGTCATGATACTAGTCACTTTTTCAATGGAATCGCCATCGCGAGTAGTTGCGCCAATAACTCCCTTGCCGCCTCTTTTTTGAACTTTATATACATCAGGATTCATTCTTTTGATGTATCCATCCTGAGAGATCGTGATGATTGCCTCCTCATTAGGAATTACATCCTCTTGTTTGAATTCTTCGATTCCTGTTTTGAGAACTTTTGTTTTTCTTTCATCGCCATATTTTTCCTTGAGCGCAATCAATTCGTCTTTCACGACAGCCAAGATTTTCTTTGGGCTAGCCAAAAGATCTTCAAGTACAGCGATAAGGGCAAGTTTTTCAACCAATTCATCTTCAATTTTTTTGCGCTCAAGACCAGCCAGTGTTTGAAGTCGCATTTCCAAAATAGCGGTCGCTTGTCTTTCTGATAGTTTGAATTTTCTGATCAAATTCGCATGAGCCTCTTCTCTGGTTGGTGATTTTTTGATCGTTTCAATGACGGCATCAATATTATCAAGTGCAATCTTTAATCCTTCAAGAATATGTGCCCTGTCCTTGGCTTTATTGAGCTCAAATTGTGTTCTTCTGGTCACGACAATATTTCTATGTACGATATAATGCTCTAAAATAGATTTCAGTGAAAGAATTTGAGGATCAATTCCATCAACAAGTGCTAGCATATTTACATTGAAGTTTTTTTGCAAATCAGTTGCTAGGTATAGCTTGTTTAAAACTTTTTGAGGATAAGCATCTTTTTTGAGTTCAATCACGATTCTCACACCATCCTTGTCAGATTCATCGCGAAGATCCTTGATTCCCAAAATTTTCCCTTCCTTAACCAGATCGGCAATTTTAATGATCAAGTTTGATTTATTGGTCAAATATGTTATCTCGGTGATTATAATGTGAAAGTTGCCAGATTTTGTTTCAATGATTTCTGCTTTTGCTCTGGTTACAATTTTTCCACGGCCAGTTGAATAAGCTTCCTTGATTCCAGGAGTGTTATACATAATTCCACCAGTTGGGAAATCTGGTCCTTTGATAAATTGCATTAAATCATCAACATTGGCTGCTGGATTGTCGATAAGATGATTTATTGCATCCGCCAATTCATTTAAATTATGTGGTGGAATGTTTGTTGCCATACCAACAGCAATACCCATTGTTCCATTTAGCAATAATTGCGGAAGCTTAGCGGGGAGAACTGACGGCTCCTTATGAACACCATCAAAGTTTGGAATAAAATCAACAGTATCTTTTTCAATATCAAAAAGCATTTCCTCAGCAATAGCCTTTAGCTTTGCTTCAGTATAACGATAAGCAGCAGCGCTGTCACCATCCATTGACCCGAAGTTTCCTTGACCCCAAACAAGAGGATATCTCAATGAGAAATCTTGTGCCAATCGAACCATTGAATCATAAACAGCAGTATCTCCATGTGGATGATACTTTCCCAAAACCTCTCCGACTACCGTTGCTGACTTTCGAAACTTTGCAGTTGGACGAAGGCCAGAGTCCCACATTGAGTATAGAATTCTTCGATGAACAGGTTTAAGACCATCACGAACATCAGGAAGCGCGCGAGCAACAATAACACTCATGGCATAATCCAAATAAGACTGTTGCACTTCGGGAACAATTTGGCGTGGTTGAATGTTTTCAGGGACAAAGTCTATTTTTTTTTGAGCAACTGCTTTCATATCATGTATAAAATTTGTCTAAGCTGCGCTTATCCTAATTTTTTTAATTACTTTTTATAAATACTATTACAATAAAAAGTAAATATGAAAAGTCTAATATCTTTTATATTTACTTGAGCTGAAATATTATTTTTTTATTGAACGTTTTATTGTGCCTGCAAATCTTTATAATTTTCAGCCTGTGGAGTTTCGCTTTCACTTGCTGGTTGATATGGCAAAGGAGCTCGCTCTTGGGTGCCCACATTTCCATTTGTGGTGTTTGTTTCTGATTGTCCGTTGTTGATGTCGCCTATTGATGGAAGATCCTTTTTTATGGTTTTTATTTTTTCTGCAACACCATTAAGATCTTGCTGAGTTTTTTCGTCCAATCCCTTGTCCTTGTTTTGAAAAAGTGAGCTCATTGAAAAAATCCAAATAATAACAATAAAGAACATTGAAATAGAAACAGCGCCCCAAACATAGCGCAGGCGTATGTGCTCGGGCTCAAGTCGTATCTTTTCAATTTTATCTGAAATATTCATGTTTGTTTGGTCTTTTTGATTTTTGTACTTAGGAAAAATTAAGATTCGTTATCCATCAAGACAACCTCCATGGTCTTTCCCTCAAGATCTTTTTTCTTGACATTAAATTTTATGGTTTTCTCCTTGGGGCAATTTCCCATCTCGCTGCAAAACTTTGTTTCATTTTCAATATCTGCAGTTGAGCCATTTGTCTTATAATGCATTGGAATGATAATTGCTGGTTCTATTTTTCTCACTAATTCGGCAGCTTTTTTGCCGTCAATGGTAAAATTACCTCCTATTGGTATAAATAGAATATCAACACCATCAATTTCCTCTAATTGTTTTCCTGTAAGCTCTGTTCCAAGGTCACCAAGATGACATATCTTCAAATCTTCTGCTTCAAGAATATAGATAGTTGAGCGACCTCGCAATTTTCCTTCTGCATCATCATGAAAAGAGTCAACTCCAACGATATTAATTCCTTTTACAGCATATTCTCCCGGTGTTTCAATTACAACTGGCTCCCCTTTTAGCGCGCTGATATTATTATGGTCATGATGGTGATGAGAAACAAAGACAATATCGGCTTGTCCTTGCGGTGGCCTTATTCCTAATTCCTTATCAAAAGGATCAAAGAAAATGGTTATATCTTCAGTAGCTCGCCCTCCTGGCTTTGTTGTGAGTTTAAAACAAGAATGTCCATAGTATTGTATTTGCATATTTTTTTGAATTTATTTCTTAGAAATTTTTATATAGATACAGCATATCACGGCAAAAACTTCTTGTCGAGACAATAATAAATAAAAAGTACCGATTTAAAGCTAAATATAAAAAATAAATCAAGTCAGGAAAACTTTCTTCAAGGTTATTTTATAGTGAGAATAAGCTTGCCAAAAAAACAATTATAGTATACAATCATCAAGTGGTTAATTTATTAAGAAAATTTAATAGTGAAATGCTTTAATTTCACGGCTAATTTCTTGATTATTTCCCTTTTTTAAGGGATTTTTTTATAACCAAGTGCTAATAATAATTAAATTTGTAAGTTGCACACTTACTAATCAACACTATGACAACAAAGAAAACAAGTATTCTTGATAAGCTCGCTGAAGAGGTGGACAAAATCAAGGAAGAAAAGCAAATAATCGTGAAAAAAATCAAAAAGATTGTAGCAAAAGAAATGGGTATTGAGGAAATGTCTCCTATGGCAACATTATTGGAGGAAAATCCTGTTAAGATACCTCAAATAGGAGATGTTTTGGAGGGTGTTGTGATTGACATTACTTCAAATTCACTACTTTTGGATCTTGGAGCACTTGGAACTGGTATAGTTCTTGGAAAGGAGATAAAGGACGGTCTTGCTATTGGAAAAGTAAAAAAAGGAGATAAGGTTGGAGCAACTCTTATTGATCTAGAAAATGAAGATGGTTATATTGAACTTTCTATACGGGAAGCTTCATATGAAAGAGCTTGGGATGATCTTGAAGCAAAAAGAGATGGAATGGGTGCTGTCATAACCAAAGTTCTTGATGCAAACAAGGGAGGACTCATGGTTGAAGTGAATGGTATTACTGGCTTTGTTCCAGTTTCTCAGCTTTCAAGTGAACACTATCCACGCGTTGAAGACGGAGATAAAAACAAGATCTTGGAATTGCTCAAAAAATTGGTTGGAAAGGAAATGTTGGTTAGAATTCTTGATGCTGATCGCGAGACTGAAAAATTGATTGTTTCAGAAAGAGCTGCTTCAAGTGAAAAAGAAAAAGAAGTTATTTCTCAATTGCAGGCTGGAGACACAATCGAAGGAGAAGTTAGTGGTGTGGTTGACTTTGGTGCATTTATCAAATTTTTGCCACCAGCAAAAGCTGCATCTGATCGCGAAAGTGACAAACTTGAGGGATTGGTGCATATTTCTGAACTTGCTTGGCAACTTATTGATGATCCAAGAACAATCGTGAAAACTGGAGATAAGGTCAAGGCTAAGATTATTGGTATTGACGATACTCGCATTTCACTTTCAATGAAGGCTCTTGCCAAAGATCCTTGGAGTGAAATTGCTGAAAAATATAAAGTTGGAGACACCGTTTCTGGAAAAATTGACAAAATCAATCCATTTGGAGCATTTGTTTATTTGGACAAGGATATTCATGGATTGGCTCACGTTAGCGAATTTCAAGAGGTTTATCCTGGAAAGAAAATGGATGAAATTCTGCGCGCAGGAGAAGCTTATGACTGGAAAATACTTTCTATTGAGCCCAAGGATCACAGAATGGGTCTTATGATTATCAAGAAAAATAATTAAAAAGAACCCTAGAAGTAGCAGCTCAAAAAAGAACCGTCATGAATGATGGTTCTTTTTTTGTCTGGCATTGCTTTATGCCTAAACAGCGCTATACTTTGTTTATAAAGTCATTATTTAAAATATAAAAAAATGAAAAACAACAAGATTCTTGTTATTAGTGGTCCAACCGGTAGCGGAGAAAGTACGCTTACCAAAAAAATAATAGAACAATACCCAGTCTTTCAGCGATTAATTACTGCAACATCAAGACCAAAAAGAACTGGCGAGATCGATAAAATTGATTATTATTTTTTTTCAAAAGAAGAGTTTAAGGAATTGATTGAAAAAGGTTTAATTTTAGAGTACTCATATATAGAAAATAGAGACACTTATTACGGAACATATTTGCCAGAATTAGAAAAAAAACTTAAAGACGGATACGTTATTGTCAATGTTGATTATATTGGAACGATTTATTACAAACAGCAATATGATGCAACAACTATTTTCATTAAACCGGAGTCGATCGAAAGTCTTGAAGCTAGACTCCAGAAAAGAAATCCCGAAATGACAACGCTTGAGCTTGAAAAGAGGCTTGAAAATGCAAAAAATGAAATCGAAAAAGAAGAAAAATATTATGACAATGTGGTTTTCAATATTGATGGCAAATTAGAAATTGCAATAATTGAAATAGTAAAGATATTAAAAAAAGAAGGGTTTGATATTTAATCTTTATGGCTAGATTTGTAAAAAAAATTCAGAATTTCTCATTTGAGAATAATCTTTGGGAAAAAAATTCAAAGATTATTGTTGGTGTTTCTGGTGGTAGTGATAGTGCTTGTTTGCTAAATATTTTAAATATATTAAAAGATAAGTATAATTTTGACTTGCATGTTGCGCATGTTAACTATGGGCTTCGTGGCAAGGATTCCGATCAAGATGAGGCATTTGTCAAGAAAATTGCTAAAGCATATGACATGGCAGTTTCTGTTTTAAGGCCAAAAAAGTCTCAATACAAGGGAAATTTAGAAAATAGTTTACGTGAAATTAGGTATGATTTTTTTGAAAAACTTAGAAAAAAAAATAATTTCGATTTAATTGCAGTGGCTCATAATCAGGATGATCAAGCAGAAACTGTCCTGATGCGTATCATAAGAGGCAGCGGTCTGAATGGTATTGGCGCTATGCGAGCAAAAAGTGGAAACATCATTAGGCCTCTTTTGGAAACTAGCAAGGCTGATGTTTTGCTTTACATGAAAGAAAATAAATTAAAATATCAAACCGATAAGACAAATTTTGATTTTAAGTTCACTAGAAACAGCATTAGGCATGGATTACTTCCCTATTTGGAGAAAAACTTTAATCCAAAAATAAAAGAAACATTAAGTGGCTGGTCACATATGGTCTCCAATGATTATGACTTTATTGATCGCAATGCGCAATCTTTTGCTGAGCTAAAGCATAAAAATAAATGTAGCAACTTTTTAGTTTCTGAATTTTTCCAGATGCATCCCTCCTTGCAATGTCAAGCATTAAAAATAATTGGAAAAAAGTTAAAGGGTGATAATTTTAATCTTGAAAATAGTCAAGTTAGTGAAATTATTAAGGTGATTAAAAGTGAAAAGAATAAATCACAAAAAGCATCCATTGGAGGCTTGAATATATCAAAAAAAGGTGCTAAAGTTGACATACGTTGTTAAATGTTTAAATAAATTAAAATTAAAAAATTATGGAAAAGTTGTTGAAAAATATTGGCTTTGTTGTGCTGTTTTTTCTTTTGGTTTCGACTATTATGATTCTTTATTCTGGTCCAGCTCAAAAGCCAGTTGAGATTTCACTAAGTGAGCTTGCAAGCCAAGTTAATGATGGAAAAGTAAAAAATATTGCAGTTGATTTGAATGATCTTGCAATTGAGCTTAATGATGGAGCAAAAGAAAAATCAGTCAAAGAGCCACAAAGTTCACTTACCGATTCTTTGAATAACTATGGCGTAGACAAAGAAAAGATTAAAAATGTAAAAATTGATATCAAGCAAGCATCTGGTTTTAGTTCTTTTGCTTCAAACATCTTGCTTCCCTTCTTGCTACCTTTTCTTATTATTGGTGGTTTCATTTGGTTCATGCTTCGTCAGGCACAACGTGGAAACTCACAAGCTCTTTCTTTTGGCCTAAGCAAGGCTAGGATGACAGACCCAAAGGACAAGAATAAGCGAACAACTTTTGCTGATGTTGCTGGAGCAAAAGAAGCAAAGGAAGAATTAGGCGAAATCGTTGATTTCCTTAAGCACCCAAAGAAGTTCATTGCTATAGGTGCAAAAATACCGAAAGGTGTGCTGTTGCTCGGATCTCCAGGAACTGGTAAGACTTTGATGGCTAAGGCTGTTGCGGGAGAGGCTGGTGTGCCATTTTTCAATATCAGTGGATCAGAATTTGTGGAAATGTTTGTTGGAGTTGGGGCTTCACGCGTTAGAGATTTGTTCAAACAAGCCAAAAAAAGTGCTCCAGCCATTGTCTTTATTGATGAGATTGATGCAGTTGGTCGTCATCGTGGAGCTGGTCTTGGTGGTGGACACGATGAAAGAGAGCAAACATTGAATCAAATCTTGGTTGAAATGGATGGATTTGAGGGAACCACAAGTGTTATCGTGATTGCTGCCACAAATCGCCCTGACGTTTTGGATCCAGCCTTGCTCAGGCCAGGAAGGTTTGATCGTCGCGTGGTTATGGACTTGCCAGACATTAATGAGAGAGAGGAAATCCTTAAAATTCACATGAAAAATAAGCCGATTGAAAAGACTGTTAATGTGCGAACTCTTGCTGAGAGAACCTCGGGATTTTCTGGTGCTGATTTGGCAAATTTGGTCAACGAGGCCGCCATCTTGTCTGTTCGTCGCTCAAAGAAAACAATAACAGAGGATGAACTCAAGGAGTCAATTGAAAAAGTAATTCTTGGGCCAGAGAGACGATCTAAGGCTATCAACTTAAAAGAAAAAAATATCATAGCTTATCATGAAGCGGGACATGCTCTTATTGGTTCTATTTTGCCAAATGCTGACCCAATTCAAAAAGTGTCAATAATTGCTCGTGGTCAAGCTGGCGGATATACCTTGTCAGCACCAACCGAAGATAAGAGTCTTCATTCCAGGGCATATTTCATAGATGAATTGGCAACACTGCTTGGTGGACATGTTAGTGAGAAGATGTTTATTGGCGATGTGACAACTGGACCATCTAATGACCTTGAACGTGCAACACATATGGCTCGCGCTATGGTAACGCGCTATGGAATGAGCACATTGGGACCAAGGACATTTGGCAAGAAAGAAGAGATGGTCTTTCTTGGTCGTGAAATAAGTGAGGAGCGTGACTATTCCGACAAGACTGCTCAGGATATTGACATCGAAGTTTCTGGCTTCATTAGTGATGCATATAAGACAGCTGAAAGAATACTTACAGAAAATAAGGTTGTTTTGGAAAAAATTGTAGCTGAATTGCTTGAAAAAGAAACAATCGAAAGAGAGATGTTTAATAAGATAGTTGGCATTGAATTGCCAGCAAAAGAAGAGTCTCTAGAAAAAGAGACTATTGTTTCAGTCTAGTTCTATCTTTTTAATTTGGAGGCTTTATTGATATCATAAAATAAAGCCTCTAATAGTAAAAAAATAAAGCATTAAAATTACTTTTTTGTGAAAAAAGTTCCCTATCTGGATATTTTCAAGGAAGGATTGTTGGTGACCTGGAAAAATAAATTTCTATGGTTTTTTGGTGTAATAATAGTTTTTGCTTCAATTGTGCCAAATATTAATAATATTTTTTCACAGCAGAATGGAAAATATTTTTTGTTTGTTGCTTTTTTTCAAAAAAAGCAACAATTAGTTTCTATGTTAGGCTTGTTTTTTGCAATAGCTAGTCTTGTATTTTTTTTCCTAAAAACATTGGCCACTATTAGTATAACTAAATCACTGAATAATCTTGAGTTGTATCGACAATTAAGTATAAGTGCAATTACGAAAGATGCAATGCTATATTTGTTAAGAGTCTTGCTTGTCGATATTATTTCTGGATTTGCTTTACTTGTACTATTTTTTGTTATATTTTTGCCAGTAGCTTATTTGTTTTCAATTGATGCGCAAATGTTTGCTATTGCGATGGGTGTGCTTGCAATTGCTATCTTTTTAGCGCTAATATTTGTGGTTTTTTATTTGCATAAGTATGCTACCTTTTATGTTGTCCTGGTAAACAAAAAAATAAAAGCGGCATTTGAGCTTGCAAGTAATCTTTTTTTGGCTAATGTTAAAGAAGAATTAAGCATGATCCCCTGTTATTTTGCTGGGATGATGCTTTTTGTCTTTGTTGCAGTATTGGCTGTTTCTTTTTTTGGGTTAATTATTTTATTTTTTATTACGCTTGGTGGGTTTGACTTAAGTGGTACCGCATCTTTTTTGGTGGGATGTTACGTTGCTCTTTTTGCCTCCGTTGTTGTTTTTATTTTATCAATATATGTAATATTTTTACAGTCAATCTGGTTATTATTCTTTAAGCATATAGCTACAGAAAGGATAAAGGGTAATGTGATATTGAAAAAAAATAAAATTGATGCAATAATGACAGAACAGGAGATTGCCTAAAAAGGGTTTATAGCTCAGTTGGTTAGAGTGCTACATTGACATTGTAGAGGTCTGCAGTTCGAGTCTGCATAAACCCACACAAACAAAAAAACACCATATTGGTGTTTTTTTGTTTGTGTATTTTGTATTATTTTGGTATGCAGGTGCCAGCAGGACCACATTTTCCTGGAAAGCAAGCAAGATCACCAGCTGGTGGTTTACATCCTGTTATACTTGGCAGTGTCACACTTACAGATGGTGCTGTTGCTCCAACCTCTAATTTCGTTGCACAATTGTATCTCTTACCATTTATATCAACAGTTGCTCCACTGGCTGCCGCTGTTGCTCCAAGCGATGCACAGGTGTTTCCAATCATTACTGAACCATTGACAGCACCTGCACCGGTGTTTACATTAATACCTCCAGCACTAAATCCTATTCCCCCAACGGCGCTATATCCAGCACTAAAAGGAAATTCATCATTTTTGTTTCGTATCTCTTCTTTTCCCTTACTGTCGGCTGTCATGTAGTTGAATGATCTTGACGCGATGCTTATGAGTGCGCCTTGAACTATTTGAAAACTTGCACCAGCAAGCCCCTCATATGTTTTAGTGTCGGCATTCATAATAACCTGCGTCCCTAATTGATCGACTTGTGTTAGTGCTGAAGACAGCACTGCTGCTGGTTGCGTTATTTTCCCATTTTTATTTTTAACAGGAAGAAAGCCTCTATCTTGAGACATTTCAGCAACCTTTTTGGCTTTTTCTAATTCGAGGTTATATTTGGCAGTTGAGTTTAGTGTGTAACAAGCGACATTATTGGCGCATTGCATGTACGTCATGATGCCTTTCATGTTGCCACTGGCAAAAAGCTGTTTCTGATTCGGTGTTATTTCTGGCAGTGTTGTATTGAAGCTTCTGCCGGCAATGTCTTTTTTTGCTTCACCCACTAAATAAGAGTCTATATTTGGCCCAACTCCCTCATAATTCAGTGAGGATAGTCTTCCTTTGCTCACAGTATTGAAAAAGGAATTCATTTGAACCATGGCCGCTTGCTGTGGTGAGTTGTACATATATTTTCCCCAATCAGTAACAACTCCACCACCTCCTTCACCAATGAGTGCCTGTGTGGCCTTCTGTACTATTAGCAATGCAGCCATCTTTAATCCAGAAAGTATCCAAGAGGCACCACTATCAGCTATTTTTTTAGCTAAGGTTGCTGCGATCTGTGTGAATGTCCCAGCCGTTCCAGCAGTCCCAGCTCCAGCACCAACTGCACCAGCTCCAGCACCAGCAATTCCAGCACCATCCCCAATAACTCCAGTTACTGTTGTTGGAGGATCTAGTCCTACCCATGCATGTACTATGCCCACTCCTTGATTAAAAACTATCGCAAAAAGGATAATGCTCAACATGAAGCTAAAGAGTGTGCTTTTTTTGTACATAATTTATGTTGCTAAAGTTTATCAAAATAGCTCTGTACATCATTTTGGAGAAAATCAGTAGTAAGTTCATTTAAATTTTCTATCTTTTTGAACATTATCATGGCAGCTACTGGGTCATTTATTGGTGATTCTGTATTCCTCATCAATAAAAAGCCACTAAGTAATCTTAAAAGCTTAATGTGTGTTGGCACTAATGTTTCCGGGATAGCAACCTCATTTACTTGACTTAGGAATAGCTCAACCCTGTTGCCCAGGTCTGAAAAATAGGCAAGATCAGGATTTTCAGTACTGAGAGAGTACATATGTTTTTTAAGATCTTCCTCAAATGCTGTCATATCACTATCTGAGGTTATTGACATGGGTGAATTACTTAAAAAAAGATATTGTATCTTTGTTGTATAAATGTAAGCATCTTCCTTTATTTTTGCTTTTTTTTCATTAATACTTAATGATGCGTATGCCTGGTTGATGGTTTTTATTTTTGTGATGTCTGTTTCTGGTAGGTTTTCCCATGTCAGTATTGTTCCTGATTTTTCGGATATTGAAGTATTTAGGAAGTCCTTCATGTCACTCGATGTGACTGCTTGGTTTCCCTTTGAAGCTTTAAAGGTTTTTAGCTCACTTATTAATGAATTTGTTAATGAATTTGTTGAAGATGATGTTGAGAGTGTTGTTTTTTTTGCCGATTGCGATGCTCCAATTTTGGCCCCTGTTGTGATTTTATCATTTGGCGCTGCTATTGTTGGGTCATAGTTGCTAGCAACTTCGACACCATCAGAATATCCATCTCCATCACTGTCTGAGTTTTCAGGGTTAGTTCCATAGAGAATCTCTTCAGAATTAGTTAGTCCATCGCAATCGCTATCGATTGCTTTGTTGCACTGTTTTTTTGTCGCATCTGCGACTTGAGCATAGGCAAAATAATTCCAACTAGCAAGTGAAATGCAGGCAAAAATAATTAAAAATTGTTTTATGTGTTTTATTTTTATATACATAAAAACATTATACTATATTTTTGTTTTTTTGGACAATATTTTTTTAAAAAAGTAGGCAGTTTAATATCTATGTATATTGATATTTAATTATCTTGGTTATTTTTTTGGTGGGAAATAATTAATCCCAGTAATAGCCATAAAAGAATTTGTCCTTGCTGAATATCCCAAAAGTAATGATCAAAAAACATTATAAATAAAAATGATAGTAAAGCGCCTCTTAAATGAATTAATGCTAGAGATTTCCCTATTGCGTCTGTTTTTCTGTTCCACGTGGAACATTCCTCATTCTTAAATGCTTTAATTAGGTAAAAAATGAATCCAATAAAGATAAATATGCCATATTCATTTATAATAAGAGCAAAAACATTATGAACTGGTTGATATTGCCATGTCAATAGGTTTGTATATTTTGCCATGCTCGGGACAAATTGACCAGCTCCGACTCCAATGATTGGATTTGCCAATAATGATTCATATGAAATCTTTAAATAAATGAGTCTCTCTGTTAGACTGTCTGTTAATGCTATTAATTTTATTGCATGAATATTGAAAATTAATAATATTGATATTGCTATTAATAAGATCGTTTTTTTGTATTGTTCCACGTGGAACAATTTGATATTTTTTGTTCCACGTGGAACAAAGATAGCATGTAGTTTATATTTTATATAAAGTAATGCCACCAACAAGCCAAAAAATGCTGATTTAGAAAATGTCAAAAGAAGTGCGATTATTTGAATTATTAAGAATAATTTTGTTATTATTGTTCCACGTGGAACAAATTTGATTAAGTTTTCATTGTCACTGTTCCACGTGGAACAATTTTTTTGCGATTTATTGTATGGCTTAAATTGTTCCACGTGAAACAATCTCAATAATAAAACATATGATATTATTGAAAGTATTAAATGCCCTGCTAGGATGTTTGGATGAGGAAATAATCCGTAAGCCCGTATATAGGCATGATCGTTTATTATTATTTTTGCAATACCGGGTAGTGATTGCGATATTATGCTTTCTTTGAGCCAAAATAATCCTATAGACTTTTGCAACAAGAACTGTGTGATGCCAATAAATGATTGAAATATTCCAATTAAGGCCACTATGAATAGTATTTTTTTTAACATTGTTCCATGTGGAACAATGTTGTTCGCGAATATTTTGTTCCACGTGGAACAAAATTCTTCTGTTTTTGCTTTGGTAATGAGTTTGTGGAATTGTTCCACGTGGAACAATTTACTTTTTGATGATCCTCCTTTTATTTCTCTTTCTTCTATTGTTCCACGTGGAACAATATTGATTACATAAAAATATAGCAAAACAAATTCAAATAATTTTACTGATCTGAATAATCCTATTTGCCAATTAGTTGTCCACATAATCGATAAAAATGAAAATAATACTGCAAATAAAGGAAAATAAATGAAATAATTGTTAATAATGTGTGCATAACTTTTATTTAATAATGCAATTGTTCCACGTGGAACAATTTTTTCTGCATTGTCTGCTTTAATTTTCAATGCTAATTTGAGATATTCTTTTAAATTTTTGTATCTTAATTGTTCCACGTGGAACAATTTATTGGTAGTAAAAAAAGATGTTATGTTTGACAATATTGAATTAATATTGTATAATATGTAAAATAAAAAAGTCAATATGAGCAAGATGTCGGATAGGTAGATGTATACTCCGGTGTATTCATTGAAGAAATTATTGATTGGAAAAAAGTATAAAACTTTTCTAATGGTCAATGTGCTGGTCATTAGAAACAAAAAAAAGAACCAAAGGCTTAGTTTTTCTGATAAATTAGCGTAATTTTTCTTGAATATTTTTAACATATCGACAGTATAGCGCATTTTTGTATAAAGGAAACATTGACCAGGACTATGTACTTGCTATTATTAAAATAATAAGTCTCTTGATTTATTGTGTGGATGTGTGATTGGGGATATAGTTCAGTGGTAGAACATTTGCATGGCATGCAAGTAGCAGGAGTTCGATTCTCCTTATCTCCACAAGATCTCCACAAGATTTTGCTGTTTATTTTTAATTTTTTGCCTCTATAGCTCAATGGATAGAGCTGGTCCGTCCTAAGGACAAGATGTGGGTTCGATTCCTGCTGGGGGCACATTGTAAAACTTATGATTCGTAAAATACCAGTTCAGGTTTTAAATGTGCTAAAAAAACTTCAAGAGAACAAATTTGAAGCGTTTGTTGTTGGTGGATGTGTGCGAGATTTATTGCTCGATAAGATGCCAAAAGATTGGGATATTACAACGAATGCTAAGCCCATGGAGGTGATTGGCATCTTTCCTGATAGTTTTTATGAAAATAATTTTGGAACTGTTGGGGTTAAGGTTGAAAAATTTATTACCGATAATTTTTTGAAAGACGATCGAGAGCATGATGTTGTGGAAGTTACGACTTATCGCATCGAATCAACATATTCTGATCGTAGGCGACCAGATGAGATTGCATTTGCAAAATCATTGTCTGATGATCTTGGAAGGAGAGATTTCACTATGAATGCAATTGCGCTTAGTCCTATTTTTGACAGCAATGGAAGCGCGGTTGATTTTGAAATTGTAGACTTGTTCGATGGACAAAATGACATTGAAAAAAAAATAATTAAAACAGTTGGTAGTGCTGATGAGCGTTTTTCTGAAGATGCTTTGCGCATGATAAGGGCGATTCGTTTTCATGCGCAGTTGGGTTTTCAAATTGAAAGTGATACGTTTGAAGCAATCAAAAAAAATGTGGCTTTTGTTGGTCATGTCGCTCTTGAAAGAGTTAAGGATGAATTGGTAAAGATAATTCTTTCGGACAATCCGGCAGAGGGAATTGATATGATGCAACAAACTGGACTGCTTGAATATATCATCCCGGAACTGGAAAAAGGAATTGATGTTGCTCAAAATAGACATCATATTCACACTGTTTATGAGCACTTAACCTTGGCGTTGAAATATTGTCCTTCAAAAAAATTAGAAGTTCGCCTGGCTGCACTTTTTCATGACATTGCAAAACCACAAACAAAAAGAGGTGAGGGGACTTATGCGACGTTTTATAATCATGATCATGCTGGGGCAAAAATCGTTAGAAAAATTTTGACAAGACTTCGTTTTTCAAATGAAGTTATTGAGAGAGTTGTCATGCTCGTCGATAATCATATGTTCTATTACAATCCAGAAGAGGTGAGTGAGGCTAGCGTTAGAAGGCTCATTAAAAAGGTTGGTCTTGAAAACATGCAAGATTTGATGGATTTGCGTGTGGCAGATCGTCTTGGTAGTGGCACGCCAAAAGCTAAACCTTACAAGCTTAGACATCTGGAATATATAATCGAAAAAGTTTCAAAAGACGCTGTTTCTGTTAAGATGTTAAAAGTAAATGGCAATGATTTGATGAATGAATTGAGCATTGCACCTGGTCCAAAAATTGGTGCAATTTTAGAGGTTCTTCTTGCTGAGGTGATTGAAAGTAGTGAAAAAAATAAGTATGAATATCTTTTGATGCGAGCAGAACAACTGAAAAATGAAGATTTGAAAAAACTTCGTGAGATGGCCAAAGAAAAAATAGAGGAGAAAAAAGAAGATGATGATAAGGAGATAAGAGAAAAACATTGGGTAAAATAACTTTGTTAAAAATGAAAATAAATAATAAAAAAAGAAAAAACTGCATTAAGGGTATTTTATTTGCCTGGCTCTTGCTCTCTATTATTGTTGTATTATTTTCGGTATTCTTTTTTGATGGCCATTCATTGAAAATAAATGTTAATAAATCTATTAATGCCGGATTGTTTTTTTTAAAGAAGAGTCAGTTAGCAAATGGAGAAATAGAGTCCCTTTATTGTGAAAATAGCAAAATGGAAAATTGCAAATTTGAAAGTGCAACTGTTCCAACCATACTCGCCTTGGATGCTTTGTCATATTCACAAAAACAAGATTCGATAGATATCATAGAAAAAGGGGCGCGCTTTGTTTTGAGTCAGCAAGGGGAAAATGGTATTTGGAGTTATTGGGCAATGGGGAGTAAATTTTTTGTAAATCCTGATTTTGATGATACTGCAGTAGCATCTAGGTTTTTTGAAGAAAATAAAATAAAATTCAAACAAAATAAGGAAAAATTTGAAAAAAATCCAAACGGTCTTTATTATACTTGGTTATCCGGAGATGAATTGATAAAAAAAACAGAAATAGATCCAGCTGTAAATGCAAATATTCTTGCTTATTTGAAAAGTGATGATAAAAAAGTTTGTGACTTTATAAATGATGTGGTTAAAAATGAAAGAAGGCGTTTGTTTTATTATCCAGATAAGCAAGCATTTTATTACATTATATCTAAGGCGTATGCAAATGGCGTTACATGTTTAAGTGAGAGTCGTGACGATATGATCAATAAAACAATTGCATTTAAAAAAGAAGATGGTTCATTTGGCAGTAATCTTCAAACAGCATTTTCATTAGCGACATTATTGAATTATTCTTTTGAAAAAAGGGATATCGTTGAATCTGGTGTGCGTTCTTTGCTTAAAGCTCAAAGAAAAGATGGCTCTTGGCAAATTCAAACTTTTTATGTTACTGGAATAATTGATCCAATTTTATATTTTGGATCAGATGAGCTTTCAACTTCAATTTCTATTGAGGTTTTGGAAAGATTTCTAAGGAGTTATTAAAATAAATTTATTTGTAAAAAATAAATAAACTAAAAAAATAAATAAACATTAGAAGAAAAATATATTTTTCTTGATAATTTTTTTTTGTGAAAAGATATAGAATAAAGACAGAAAGAATAATTGATAAAAATAACATATTTTTTATTTTCAATATATAGGGAAGAAAAATAATTATAAAAGTAAAAAAAGTTGCTATTATTTTTTTTGATTTTTCAAGACCAAAAAAAACTGGCATTGTTTGTATCTTCGCACTACTATCACCAGTAAAATCTTTGATATCTTTGAAATTTGAAATAAGTGCTACTACAAGGCCAATAAGCAAGATTGCACTTGCTGGGAACGCTAAGGTGTGTTGATCTGGCGATACCAGAAAAAAGCCTGCCATGGATATGGTTGCGGCAGCAATTCCAATTAATAGCGATGAAGAAACAAAATTAGATTTAAGCCTAAGTGGAAAACTTGAGTACATATAGTAGGATAATTGCGCAACTATAAAAAGAAAAGAAACGTTTGTGTTCATAGTGGAAACTCCAATAATGACAAGAAATAATAAAAATAAGGTTAGCTTGTTCCACTGTGAGATTGTGAATTCATTTTTAATAAGTGGCCGATTGAAATTTGAAAGCAGATCAATTTCTGTGTCCTCCGCATCGTTAATACAAACTGCTAACCAAATATTTAAAGCTATTAAAAACATAAAAACAATCATGCTTAGCAAGTTGATTGAATTTGAAAAGGATAGATCAGCATAAATATTTTTTGCAATAAAAATTCCAGTTCCTGAAATAAAAAACCAAAAAATGACGCGCAATGGCCTGAGATTGGTTTTCATGGATAGCCATAGTTTTGGATAGTAAATGATAAATAGCAAAAATAACTGAAATGACATTGTTAAGAAAAACAATTGTGCCATTGGTATATCGGAAAAATATTCCAAGGCATTAATATTTTCAGATATTGATATTGGTGTAATGGTGGCCTGTTGCATCCATAGCCAACTGTTTTCAATTGTTTGTTGGTAGGCATTTGCTGCTGACGTTTGACCCGTTTTTAATAATTGAGAAATTGCCAAGAAGCTAGGACTTATTGCATATATAAATAAGATGATATAGGCAATTATTGAGCCAATTATAGATTGCGTTATTTTTTTTGTTGATCTGTATATAAACAAAAAAAGTCCAGTTATGATGAGATAGGCTGCTGCATGTATCCCTGTGGTGATACCACCAAATCCAAGTGGGTTTAATAATTTTAAAAAAATATAAATAAAATTGTTTGGCGTTGCCATTATAAAATTCATATGGTCGCCTTTGCCACTTGTTATCAATAGATCGAGTATTGGCGGAATAAGCACGAATAAAAATATTTTTATTTCAAAGTTTAAGATTCTTGTTAGTGATCTTTTTGTAAAAAAATAAAGCAGTAGCGCAAAAGAAAGGAAAACAGAAATATAATATATGGGAAAGAAGATATAAATTTCTTTTGGTGGGAAAAAGTAGCCGGAGTTAAGTGGGCTGGAAAAATTTTCTAAAAAAGACCTTAGTAATATGATGCCAAGCAATGACAGGGCTATTTTGTGAAAGACTATCGGCTTTTCATTTTCAAATAAATTTTTTAGAAAAGTTGACATAAGTTTTGTATGCTTTATCTTTATTGTATCAATAACTTTATTTATTATGCGTCTTAGAATTGAAAATATCAAGGAAAGTCCTGTAAACATTTTGCGAAGAGCGGGATATGTTTTTGTCCGAAACGAAAAAGATGAGATGAGTTTTGTAAGGGCCATGGCCAGGAGTGGTTATCCAAGGTTTCATATGTATGCGCACTTGGAGGGCTTGGCTTTGGTGATAAATTTTCACTTGGATCAAAAAAAGGAGACTTATGGTGAAAACACAAGGCATCATGGGGAATATGAGGAGGATGGAGCTTTGAAGGTTGAAGCTGAAAGAATTCAAAAATTGCTCAACTAGCAAGTCTTGTCTAATTGTGATAAATGGTTTATACTCCATTTATTGTTTTAGATGCCCAGGTGGTGGAATTGGTATACACGCCAGTCTTAGGAACTGGTAGAGCAATCTGTGGAGGTTCGAGTCCTCTCCTGGGCACAAAGAAAAAATCATGGAAAAGAATACAATCAAACAATTGGGTGTTGGAGATCGCATTGATAAATTCCTAGCAAAGGAGTTTTTTTTGTATTCGCGCGCTGATATCATCAAAAAAATAAATAGTGGTAATGTTTTGGTTAATAATAAGCAAATCAAGCCTAGCTATATTCTTCAGGAAGGCAATGTGATTATGCTCGAAGATTTTTCAAGGGAGCAGCAGGATCAAAGCTTGTTTGCAAATAAGGATATAGTTTTGGATATCATTTTTGAAAACGAGGACATTGTTGTTATTAATAAACAAGCTGGTCTGCAAGTTCATCCTAGCTTCAGTGAAAAACGAAACACCTTGGTTAATGCTTTGATTTTTCGTTATCCGAATATTGCTGGTGTGCACGATGGCAGCATTGGCGCAGAAAATCGTCCTGGAATCGTTCATCGACTAGATAGGGATACATCTGGGGTTATGGTTGTTGCGCTCAACCTGGAGTCATTTGGTGCGCTTAAGGATGCTTTTAAGCATAAAACTATTGAAAAAAAGTATTTGGCAATAGTAAAAGGAATTTTAAAAGAAAAAAAAGGCATTATCGACAAATCGATTGCAAAATCAACAAGTCATCGAAAACAAATAATTGCACGCGGCAACACCAAGACAATAATCAGAGAAGCGGAAACTCATTTTCAAGTGTTGCAAGAATTTGAAAAGTATTCCTTGGTTGAGCTTACTCCCAAAACAGGGCGAACTCATCAAATTAGAATACATTTGAGTTCAATCGGTCATTCAATAATCGGCGACAAGATCTATGGAGTCGCAAGAAAGGATAAATCACTTGAAACATTGGCCCAAAGACAACTGCTGCATGCTAAAAAATTGAAGTTCGAGCTATTTGAAAAGCAATATGATTTTGATGCGCCGGTGCCTGATGATTTTGAGATGTTTTTAGCTAAAATAGGCAAAAAAGTGACGATAATGTGAATTTGACATGTTTTGATTGGCTCAGGGTTGACTAAAAACCCTTTTGCTAGTATTATAGAAAAGCTTTTTAATTTATCTAATGAAGTTTCCTATCGCCAGTGAGGGCTAAGGCCAAAAAGATGTGCTCATTTAGGAGTGTGGGATTAAATGCTATGAACAATAAACTACTGAATTTTAATGTTACACAAAAGACATCTGAGATGCCGGCTTTTAGATCTGGTGACGTTGTTAAGGTTTTTCGAAAAATTGTAGAAGGTGGAAAAGAAAGAATTCAGGTTTTCGAAGGAATGGTTATTGCTGTTAAGGGAAAACAAAGTTCATCAACAATGATAACTGTTAGAAAAGTTTCAAATGGTGTTGGTGTTGAGATTGTTGTGCCAATTCAATCTCCAAGTATCGAAAAAATAGATTTGGTAAAGAGAGCTAAGGTTCGTCAATCAAAACTATATTTCGTGCGCGAGAGAAGTGCTAAATCATTGAAAATGAAATATAAGGATCTTGCAGCAATTGCAAAAGGCGGAGAAAAGGAAGAAGCTCCTGTAGAAACAAAAGTTGAAGAAGTAAAAGAGGTTGTGGCTGAAGTTGCCGCAGAGGCAAAGGCGGAATAATTTTCGTCACTTCGTTGGGCGGATGGCGGAATTTGGTATACGCGCAAGATTGAGGTTCTTGTGGGAGCAATCCCTTGGAGGTTCAAGTCCTCTTTCGCCCACAGGAAAAAAATTCACAATTTTCAATTCACAATTTTCAAACAAATTATAATTTCTGAATTTTTAAATGTTTAAAACATTGGAAATTTTGTCATTTGGATTTATTTGGAAATTAGAAATTGGAAATTAGAAATTTTCCGATTAGGGTGATTAGCTCAGTTGGCTAGAGCACTTCTCTTACAAAGAAGGGGTCACTGGTTCGAGTCCAGTATCACCCACCTATAAAAACAGTTTTAAATTTAAAACAAAAAGTTTAAAATTTGAAATGCGATGTTTTATTTAGGCCTGAGTAGCTCAGTGGTAGAGCAGTGGATTGAAAATCCACGTGTCGTGAGTTCAATTCTCTCCTCAGGCACAAACTAAAGGGTCCATAGCTCAGCGGTTAGAGCAGGCGACTCATAATCGCTTGGTCGCTGGTTCGATTCCAGCTGGACCCACACCAAGCATAATTTAACATGCGGGTATCGTATAGTGGCTATTATACGTCCTTGCCAAGGATGAGACGGCAGTTCGATTCTGCTTACCCGCTCAAGTCAATAAAAAAACAACCGATAAGATGGTTGTTTTTTTATTTTATAAATAATTTGATTGTTTGTGATATAATAAAAAATAAATCAATAAAAAAATTTAAAAATTATGCAAATACCAATTGCCAGCACGGTTACGCTAGTCATGGAGCTCTTTATAGCTACGCTTATTTTCTACATCGTATATGGTGGATATGCTAAAAATGTTTTTTCAAAAAAGCTCACCTTCTTTGCAATAGCTTATGAAACAGTTTTTAATGTTGGATATATGATTTATCGAACAGTTGCAGCGCCATCAACAGTGAATCTCGGTTCGGGATTGAAAATAGTGGCCGCAATGCATGGCATGCTTTCTTTGGTGATGCTCGTTGTTGTGATTCTATTTTTCCTTAGGGCGACCAGGGAGTACGCTAAAGGCATAAATTCATTTAGGGTTCACCATATTCAGGCTAAGGTATTTCTGGTTTGTTGGATTGTCTCACTCTTATCTGGAATATTTTTATATCTTAAGGTGTATTTTTAGTTCTCAAGAAAACAAAAAAAACAGCACCCTTTTGGGACGCTGTTTTTTTGATTGAAATGTTTTTTACTTTATGTTCAATGTGTAGTCATTGCCATTTGATTTGCTGGTGTAGGCAAAAACTGCTGAATTTGCAGGTTTGCTTTTGATGTAACCTTGATCGAAAAGGACGTTGATCATGGTTGTTCCATCGTTTGTTTGTGGATATCCATCATGATCGAGACTATACATCTCAAGAGCGGTGCTTAATTGATGGATATTTGCCCCATTAACGGCTGTTGTGGCATCTGCGAGTATGTCTGATGCGTTGACTGTTAATCCGTTGATAGCAATCGTTGCAGTTGCAAGCACGATGGTTGTTTGTAGTAAAAATGTTCCCATAGAAAATTAATCGTTATTAAATTAAAAAATGATAACTTGATACATTAGCACATTTTTTGTCAGCTGTCAATGGTGCCGAGTGTGTGCTATAATATGGTTAATAAATATTTAAGCTAAAAATATGCAAAAAATTCAAGCCTTTTTGATTGCTTTGTTGATTTTAACTGTCGGTGGCGTGCTAAGTGTGGCACTTCTTGCTACCAATAAAAACAAAGAGCAGGATAATTTTTCAGTGGTTGGTTCTGGAATCGTTTATGCCAAGGCTGATATTGCAAATATTAATGTTGGAGTGAAAAGTGGAACGAAAAAGACTGCCATGGAGGCAACCAAGGAAGGCACTAGCAAAATGAATAGTATTATTGGGGAAATAAAAAAATTAAAGATCGAGGACAAAGACATTAAAACCAGTGATTATAGCTTGAATCCTGCATATAATTGGACTCAGGACAAGGGACAAGAGTTGATTGGATATGAAGTTTCTCAATCATTGAATTTGAAAATAAGAGATTTGAATGTCATTGGTGACGTTATTGCCAAAACAACTGAGCAAGGCGTCAATCAAATTGGAAACATTGAGTTCACGATTGATGATGAATTTGCATTGAAAAATCAAGCAAGGGAAATTGCAATTGCTAAAGCCAAAGAAAAAGCAGCCATCATTGCAAAGCAATCAGGATTAAAGCTCGGCAAGGTGAAAAATGTGGTCGAGGGAAATGACAATAATGTGTATCCGACATATACCAATGCTAAAATGAGCGTGGCTGCTGTTGGTCAGGAGGATTTGAAGGCACCAACAATTCAAACAGGACAAAATGAAATCAAAATGGATGTCACTTTGACATACGAAGTTGAATAGCTAGCTTTTCAATAAAATTTAATAAAATGCTTAATTAGAGCCACGAATGGCTCTTTTTTGTTATTTTCAAAGAGCAAAAAGGCTATAATAAGCCAAAAAGAGGCAATCATGATTGACTGCTGGCTAAAGTTGTGCTATTATATCCGGTTGACTATTAAGAGTGATTGTCGACCTGGTCATTTGCAAAGTGCAAGGCAAATGCTAGCTAAGAAGTAAGATTTATTAAATGCGTATAATCAGGCTTGTTGTGTTCTTGCTAATATTGCTAGCAGTAATGCTTCCAATGATAACCCTAGCAAGCGAATCATCAAATACTGAGATAAAAACTAAAATAAATTTAAATACTATTTCAAATTTCTTTTTTCCTGCTCCTGCAAAGGCTGATGAAGAGGTGGCTATCGTGGTTGAACCAGTTGTTGTTGAACAGCCAGTAAAAACTGAAGAGGAATTGAAAAATGAGGCTATTTTGAACAAGTGGAAAGCAAAACAAATTGAAAAATGGAACAATCTTCCAAAAGGACAGTTTGTTGTTAATGCTTCTGCCTATACTGCTTCAGCTGATGAGTGTGATAATAATCTTGGAATCACAGCTTCTGGCATCAAGGTTCAAGAAAAAAGAACCATTGCTTGTCCTCCAGAATTTCCATTTGGAGCGAAGATTGAAATTGAAGGACATGGTGTGTATGTTTGTGAAGATCGTGGTGGTGCTATCAAGGGAAATCATATTGATATTTTCGTTCAAACAAAAAAAGAAGCGTTTGCTTTTGGTAGACAAAATTTGAATGCCAAGGTTGTGCTTTAAAATAAAATGTTTTGAAAAAATACCTCGCTTGAGCGGGGTATTTTTTGTTTTGAGAAAGCATTTGTTGCTGATTGACTCAAGGCCCTGTATTTGATAAGCTTGTATAAGTGAAAAGGTCCGTTGGCCGAGTGGTTCAGATGCGAATGAATGAGCATTTGAAGGGTTCTAAAAAAGAACCCAGGAATCCGAGGTCAACTCAGTTTTTTGTTTGAGGCTATGCCGAGAAAATTTAAGGTCCGTTGGCCGAGTGGTTAGGCAGCGGTTTGCAAAACCGTCTACATCAGTTCAAATCTGGTACGGACCTCAAAAATATTCCACATGCCGCGATGGTGGAATGGTATACACAAGGGACTTAAAATCCCTCGGGAGTGATCCCTTGCGAGTTCGAGTCTCGCTCGCGGTACAAAGAAAAAAAGAGCATTATTGCTCTTTTTTGTTTTGCAAAAGTTTTGGAATTTTCTCAAAATCATCTTGGAAAATTGCACGTGTTTTGCGATTTATGCGAGCGGCGGCTGGATGATGAAGTGGAAACAATTGAATTTTGCCAATTTTTTTGATTTCAATTTGGATGAGTTGTCCATGTACTTCGGAGATTTTTGCATTTGGCACAAAAGCATTTAGTGCAAAGCGACCAAGCGTGACAATTATTTCTGGCTCAATGATTGCAATTTGTTTTTCGAGCCATGGCCAACACTGCTCAATTTCTTCTGGAAGTGGATCGCGATTTTCAGGTGGGCGACATTTGCAAATATTTGTGAGATACACATCTTCTCTTGGTATTGCAATTTTCTCAAGCATTTTGTCTAAGATTTTTCCGCTGCTGCCAACAAATGGAATTCCAAGTTCAACTTCTTTTTTGCCAGGTGCTTCGCCGATGAACATGATTTTTGCATTGGGATTTCCTTGGCCAAAAACAACAGATGCACCACATCGAAGCTTGCAATTTTTACATTGCGATGTTAATGCTTTGAGTTTTCCAAGTTTAGCTAGTTTATTCACGCGTAGTGAATTTCGAATTTATAATTTTGAATTTAAAATAAAGTCTTAATTAATTAATGCTTAAAATATTAAAAATTAAGAAATTAAAAATTGATTTAAAATTAAAAATTCGAAATTAAAAATTATTTGAGCCCATTAATAAGTATCAATTGGAATTTGTAATCCAAATCATTCCACACTGCAAATGTTGGAGGATAATATTGATTGGCAACATTTCCAGGATTGAGCATTTCACATTCCTTGATGTTGCCATTTCTTTCTCCTTGAACAATTTCAGTCCATGGTTTGTGGGTGTGGCCATAGAAAACATAATCGAATTTTCCTTCTTCGGCAAGGCTTCTGGCATATTCTGGAAAATGCACGAAGGCCATTTTTCTGCCAGCGATTTGCACTTCACCATGCTTGGAAAAAATATTGATTGATTTGTATTTTCCATCTGCAAAGGGATAGTCTGCGGCATGTCCGCGATCCATGTTTCCAAATGTCCAAAAAATGTCGCCAGAAAAATTTTCGCGAATGAAATCAAGAGTTTCAATTTCTGCCAAGTCTCCACAATGAATTATTTTTTGGATTTTGTGCTCGCGACAATAGTTCAAAACCTTGGTGATGTTTGGAATGTTGTCGTGCGTGTCTGAAATGATTGCAATTTGCATATTTTTATTTTAAGTTATTTTAATTCTGATATAGTATAGATAATAAGGTATTAAATTAATATCAGCAAATAGGGAGGAGAGTGATGGAATTTATTGGTTGCTTGAAGTTTGAAAAAATTGATGGATTTTTGGATAGTGAAGAGAAGGTTAGGCAGGCAAGAACTGTTCTTGAAAAATCAACAGAAAAAGTTTTTGAGCAATTGAAGTTTGCAAAAATGCAATCTTGGCAAATGGCAAGAGAAATTGTTTTGGATTAAAAAGAAAAGGCGGAGTCCAATGTGACTGCTGCCTTTTTTCTTTTCAATAATAAATATCTTCTTCTGTGGCTTTTTGGGCACCGTCGGTGGTTAGTTTATTATCATTTTGAATTGTTGATTTGCTAATGTTCCAAATTGTATCGAAGATTGTTTTTTGAGCGGTTGCGAATTCTTGAGATTCAATGATAAAGCCCATTTTTTCTTTAGCGGAAATGACAACTGTTTTGTTGTCATAGATGCACATGTAGGGAGAAAAGTTTACTCCCTCGGGCATGATTTTTGTTTCGCGCAATTGTTTGGATGCTTGTAGCTCAGTTTCTCTTTGTGGAGCATAGGACGATGTTCTCATGGATAAACTTTTTATTCCAGTAGAAATTCTTTTTTTGACGAATGATTTTAAGAAAGCATCGCCAAGCATTTCATCAATGGAAAAATCAGAAACGTAGTATCGTCCAATTTTTTCTTTGCAATATAAAACATCTTCAAAAACACTTCTTATTCCTGTGGCATTGTAATAAATTTTTATGGCAGGGAGTGAAGAGCCTTTGCCATAGATATCTTTCAATTGTGGCAACAATTCTTCAACGGCTGACTTTTGCTGCTGCACCAATCCACCAAGTCCATCTTTGGGCTCTTCGGGGAAATATAGTTTCTTGTTGTTTTTGACAATAATCCCCACCAAGCCTTTTTTGATCAGGGCATCAAGGCAATAGTATACGCTGGTTCTTTTGATGTTTGCTGCTTTGGCCAAATTTGTGAGGGGAGACTCTTTCAATTTCAAAAGCTCGAGATAGATTTCGGCTTCTTTGCCGACAATCCCAAGTGTTTCAAGTTTTTTTGCTATATTTTCCATATATGACGAAATAATTAATCGTTATTTATATTATACATTATGGCTCATATAAAGTCAATGTTTAAAATATATAAAATTATAGACTGATATTATTGACGTTATGTCAGTTTTGGTGTATACTACGTTGTTAAGATGAATCAGCAAAAGGAATCACTTAACAAGTATCTTCAAAAAATCCACTCCTTACTTCCTTTCCGAAATCGTTCGACTTAGAATCAGCGGTTTCAGATTAGAAGCAAAGGTTCAGCACTTTTCCACAAAGCAATACTAAAGACTCTTAGTGAAAGAGTTCAAACGCCAAGGAAATAATGTGGGAAAGTGCGTTTGAAAAAACAACTAATCCACGCAAGAGATAATCTTAATCTCTTGCCTTCCTTTCAAGCCGTAATGCATAGTGGTTTGGAATAGAAGAAAAGTTCATTTACAATCACCTCAAAAAGAAAAGGAGAATGTTATGGAAAATTTTCAAAAAGCATATGAAAATTGTGTAAGAAGGGGATTGGCGAAAGCTGAGTTCGAACAGTACTTGAAAGAAATTCGATTTGCCATGGAACCTGGTTATTTCATAGACAAGCTTGATGGAAAATTTATAATAGGGAATTTAACCATCAGTATAGACAGAAAGTGATTGAAATTTGGCAAGAAAGTTGAACCTAACTTTCTTGCCACTCTAATCAAAATCATGAATCATTCGTGATTTTGTAGGAGGGTGATAGTTCTTTAAGAAAATAATAGTCGACGGACTTTAAATGAAAAGGAGAAAATCATGAAAGTTAAGAGAATCATAAGTATAGATCTGTTAGGCTTTCAGCCTACGGAAATCGAATTTGATGATTTTACTGCGGTACTCTGTTTCAATGAGGATCACACGAGTTATGGATCTGAGTGTGATTGTTATTGTCATAGAACATACACACGCGTATCAAAATGCAGAGAAAAAATGATTTGGTTTTATTTAAAAAGAGGAGACCATCAAACAAAACCTGAATTCTTAACGAGAGTTCTTGTAAAAAGAGATGCCGATTGCACCAGAGGCTTGCACCCGGAGTGGGGTTGCTGTACTGGAAAACTCCATATCAAATTCGAAAAAGAGGACGATGATAGTATCTTTCTAGCTTTCGGATTCACAATGTTTGATATCAAAATTGAAAACGATAAGATATTCATGACACCAAGATATGGGTGTCCCGGAATTTAGAATTTAAAGGCAGAAACTGAATCTAGTTTCTGCCTCTTTTTATTTTCAATAATAAATATCTTCCTCTGTGGCTTTTTTTGCACCGTCGTCGGTGAGGTCTTCTCTTGCTTCAGAATTTTTTGAGTTGGAAACTTTCTTGGTGGAAAGTTTTTTGTTTTTTGATTCATAGTCTTTCAATAGCTCAGGATATTCTATCGCCATTTGGGTGAATTTGTCCATAAAATAAACCTCATTGATTTCGACTTGGCGGATGATGTCGGAAAATTTGTTGCTGATTTCACGCATTATTTCGCGAAGCTGCTCGCGAGATTCGACCTCGATGTCCAAAAGCAATTCCCAATTGCCCATGCCTTTGACATAGTTGATGATGTTTGGATGCAGACAACAAAATTCATAGAGCTGCTCGATTCTCTTTCCGTCAAACTGCATGATTTTGAAACAGTTGCGATAGAGGAGCAGTCCAGCTTTTTGATAATCCAAAGTGAAGGTTATTTTGGTGATGACACCATTTTTTTCAAGTTTATTGTAATGTTTGTGCACGAGTCCCACAGAGCAACCCAGAATTTTGGCAATCTTGGTAAATTCCATGCGACCATCAATCTGAAGCAGGGAAAGAATCTTGCGATCATCTTCTGTCAGCTTAATTTTCTCGGTTGTTCCACCTGAGACTGCAAATTTTTGGAATTCATTTTTTTTGCCAAGCAAGTAGGTGCGAGGGAACTTCATGAAGCCCAGGCCAATGAAAATGTCGCTGTTTGAAATGAATTGTCCAAATTTGGAAAAAATGTCTTGCAAGATTTGATTGTGATGGAAAAGATCTTTGGCAATGATTCCAATGAGCACATCGGCATAGCCATCTGTACGTTGGATGATGGGGATGTGCTCATTGGAATTGAAGTCGCTGTAGATTTCAGTTTCTTTTTCCTTGGACAAACCGCTGAATTTGAGCCAATAGCCCCAGAAAAAGGAATAGTCTGCTTTGTCATAGTCGATAAAGGCCCAAAAGTGCTTGATCATGCCTTTTTCTTGCAATTGCTCAACATGATATTTTACAACTTGTGGAGTTGAGCCAATAATGCGTGAAATTTCTGAAAAAGAGGCTCTGCCATCTTTGTCCAGTTCAAAGAGGATTTTTTTGTCGAGATCTGAGAGGTTCATTTTTTAAATTTTATAATTATATTGCTATTATAGTACATTATTACTAAAATAGCAAGCAAAGTATTGATATTTTGTCCAAAATTAGGTATACTATGTTGTTAAGATGAATTAGGAAGGAGAATCTTAACAGGAGTTCTTTTACAATCAACTCAAACAATAGTCGACGGACTTTAAACGAAAAGGAGAGAATCATGGAAAGAAATCTTATTATAGAAGGAATTAAGATTGATTGGTATAAGAACTGGGGATGGATAAGGGGAATTTGTAATGAACATGTTAAAGATCGGAAAGAGCAAATTAGCAAAGTAATGGATAGTTTTATAAAGATATATGCAGAGGATGATTACTTCATTCGTCTGAATATGTCTCCAGTAGATCGTGTAATTAATGATCTGGCGACAATGCTTGAGTATGACCTGAAGGCTCGATATTTCGAAGACAGAGATCTTCGCATGGAATATCAAAGATTTTTTTTCGAAAAACAAGATACGTATAATATTTTTTTTGGTGGTAAGTTTGGATATATGCCAGCTTATTCAAATCATGTTGCTGAAAAAATTGTAAAAGAGTTTTGTAAAAAAGAAAAAGGAGGTGATTAAAATTTAAGGCAAGAGGAGAAAACTTTTCTCTTGCCTCTCTCATTAAATTCATCATTGGGGTGAATTTATAGGAGAAGGGTTCTTTTAAAATTGGATGTTAAATTTAACAAAAAAGGAGAGTGTGATGGAGGCATTCAGGATTGAATGGTGTGAGGATTGGTTTAAGGGGAGTGTGCGCTGTGGGGTTGTTGTTGTGGCAAGTGATGAAAATGAGGCAATCGGGATTGTCTTAAGGGAATATGGAAAAAGAATGAATGATCGCGATAAGGCATATATTAAGGATGGAAATTCAGTAAAGCGAATGGGTTGGGGAAAAATGCAATTCTATCACAGCTAAAAAAGGAGAAAGCTATGAAAAAAGTTTTTTTTCGCACAGCATTTGCTTTGGTTGCAGTTTCTGCGGTTGTTGGCGCATTGGCATTTTCTCATGCGGTGGCTAGTGGAAGAGAGAACGTAATTTTTCAAGATTATGGGATCATGAAAGCTTGTGCAGCAGTTGCAGTTTCATTTTTTCTTACGATTGTTTTTCCAATTTGGTTTGCTGCAATCAGAAGAAGATTGAAATTATGAAATTTGTAAAAATAAAATAAAAAAGGAGGTGGTTAAAAAACAAGGCGGAGTCCAATGTGACTGGCGCCTTTTTATTATCCTCGTAATTTTTTCAAAAGTTCAACATCTTCTTTGATTGCATCATGTTCTGTTTCAAGAATCATGGTGATGTTTTTTTCTTTGGCAAACTGGACAATGTCTTTGAATGCAGTTTCTCCGATCAAGCCTTTGCCGATGTGTTGGTGGCGATCTTTGCGAGAGGAAAATTCAGTCATGGAATCATTGGCATGAATGAGTTTGATTTTTTCAAGTCCAATTTCATCATCAATTTTCTTGATGGTGTTTTGGAAATCTCGCCAGTCATATCCTGAAGCAAATGAATGTTGAGTGTCCAAGCAAATGCCTGTTAGTTTTGGGTGGTTCACGGCTTTCAAAATTTGTGAAATTTGAGAAAAGGTTGAACCCATTATTTTTCCTGCTCCAGCGGCGTTTTCAAGAAGAAGTTCGCATGAGCCATCATATCCATCCAAGGTTTTTTTGAGCATTTCAATGGTTGCCTCTGTTGCCTCATCTTCAGGAAGTTGTCCTGCGGAGCCAAGATGAGTCATGACATATTTTGCACCAAGAAGTGATGCTCGTTCCAACTCATCGCGCACAATTGCAACAGTTGAGTGTTTGATGCGATTATCACTGGAAGCGTAGTTGATATAAAAAGGAGTATGCACGACCACTTCGTGAATTTTAAATTTTAAATTTGAAGTTTTAAATTTTTCAATTACTTCTGGTGTTAGCTCTGGCGCTTTGCCACCTTGTGGCGAGCGAGTGAAAATTTGCATGGCTTCGCAGTCAAAGTCTGCGGCGCGCTCTGGCGCATTGAAAACTCCTCCGGCGATTGAAACATGACATCCTATTAGCATATGTTTGAATATTAAACTTATATTAAATATTACGTAATTGTAGCATAAAAAATTCTCATTCGGCATAAATGATAAATCCAAATATCAAAATCCAAATTTCCAATAAAGTTCAAATGACTAAATTTTAAAATTAAAAATGCGGGCCTGGATTCCCGCCTTGTGCCACCGCTAAAGCTAAGGCGACACGCGGTCGCGGGAATGACAAGATATGGCAGTATCGCTAAGATGTTTAGTTGTGTTATACTAAGATCGTACTGCTTAATAGTGGTATATTTTTAAATTTTCAAAATATATATGTCAGATTTGAATTATAAAAAAGAAGATACGATTGTGATTAGTGATTTGCATTTAGGGTCGAGAAACAGCAAGGCTAAAAAAGTTGGTGATTTTTTGCATAAACTCAAAGACAACCCACCTTATCGATTGATTTTGGATGGTGACGTGTTTGAACTTTGGAGTACTAATTATAAAAATATTGGATCTGAAGAACATCGAGTTGTGAAGTTGGTGGCAGCACTTTCAGAGAAGGGAACTAAGATCGTGTATATTCCTGGCAATCACGATAGGGCATTTCAAGCTTTTTTTAAGTTCACTTTTGGAAAAATAAAAATGCGAAATGAATACGTGGTTAGGCATAATCGCAAAAAATATATTGTTATTCACGGAGATGAATTCGATGCCTTCACTAGAAATCATGTTATTGTTTCAATCTTGCTCGATCAACTTTATATTATGCTTGTAAGATTTGCCAAGTTTATTAAGATATTTTCGCGCTCAAAAGATTCTCTTTCTGCCGACAAACATTCAAAGAAATATGCGGAAATTGTTTCCAAGATTCGAACGCTGGCACTTGCATATGCCAGGTCAAGAAAAATGGATGGAATAATCATTGGCCATACTCACTGGCCTGAATTTTTGATTGAGCCAGATGGCATGACATATATAAATTCTGGTGATTGGTTGGATAGTTGTTCTTATGCTGTTATTGGTGACACTTTGAGTCTTGAGTATTATAAAGAATAGGGATGTGCATTTAATAGTTTCTCTCTCTCGTGAATAATATTTCAAGTCCAAATTTCAAAATCAAAATTTCAAATAAAAAAGCAAAAGCTCAAATGTAAAAAATTTGAGCTTTAATATTTTGGATTTTATTTGATATTGGATATTTGGATTTGTGATTTTCCTAGACTATTTCCCAGCCGGTTTCGGTTTCGATTATTTTTCCGTGAATTTCAAAACCTGAGGCGAGCTTGTGACCACCGCCACCAAAGAGATGTGCAATTTTTGAGACATCGACACCCTTGTATTCTTCAGAGCGCAAACTTCCTTTTATGGCACCATTTTCACGCTCAGAGAGAACTAGTGAAAATTTTGTGCCAGGCACAGTGTTTAAAATCGAAGCGACTTGTCCGATGTCTTCAGTTGAAGCACTGCATTGCTCAATGTCTTCTTTGGTGAGAACTGTTGTGATGAGCCCATTGGTTGGGTTTATTTTGGCTTTTTCAAAAGCACGTCCCCAAAGCTTCAAAGTGGAAAGTTTTTTGTTGGCAAAGGTTGCTTCGATTATTTTTGAAACAGAAGCACCTCTCTTCATGAGGTCAGAAGAAATTTCCATCACACGACTGGAAGTGTTGGCATGTTGAAAGTTTCCTGTGTCGGAAAGAATTCCAATCATTAAATAGGTGGCAATACTTTTTGAAATTTTTGCATCCTGGCTGATCAGGTATTCGTATATTATTTCACAAGTTGATGATTTTTTTGCATCAATGATGATGACATCAGCTTTTGTTGTGATGTCTGGATGATGATCGATTATGACGCTGGCTGTTTTTTCTGATAATTTTGATAGGATGTTCTGAAAGCCACGCTCAACACTGTCACAACCGATGGCTGCATCATATGTTGATAAATCCAAGTGAGAAGATGGTATGAATTTTTGCTGAGTTAGTCCTTCCAAAAAAAGTGGCAAAGGATCGTTGCATCCAATGTCAGCACTTTTGCCTATCATTTCCAGGTATTCCTTGAAAGCAAGCACGCTGCCAGCTGTGTCACCATCAGGACCAGAATGCGCAAAAAGCAAAATCTTTTTAGAATTTTTTATGATATATGAAAGAGTATTAAATTCTGTTTGAAATTTCTTCATGGATGTTGCGTTGTTTTGATAAAAAAATCTTAAACCAAAGCGGCTTAAGAAATTTATAGGAGCTATATTGTTTGTTTTGGCTATAGTGAGATCAAAATCTTTTCAATTTTGTCCGCTTCTTCTTCGGTTGAGTCCAAAATAAACTGCAGACGGGGAAGTGGTCTCATTTTGAGTTTCTTGTTCAGTGCTCCTTGAATGGTGTATATTTCTTTTTCAATAGTCTTGATAGCATAGTTGCTATCACTGAATGGAAAAACACTTAAGGATACTCGAGCATATCGGATATCGCTTGAAATGTCAACCTTAGCAATCGTCAAAAATACTCCAGATTTAAGACTAAGCTCGCGTTGAAAGATTTCACCGAGATGTTCTTTGATTAGTTTGTTTAGTTTTACAATGCGTTCCGACATGGCAATTTAATTTTAAATTTTATCGTTAATGATGCGTTTGCTCGATTATTTATCTTTTTGGCACGCTTTTGGATGAATACGCTATATCCAAAAGCTCGGGAGAAACTGTCGTTTCTATCGGCCAAAAAGAAAAATACTCTAGCAAACGGAAGCTATATTATAAAGTTCTCTTCTTTTCTTCTTCTGTGAAAGCAATCAAGGTGTCTCCTTCTTTGATTTTTGTATCGCCTTCAAAAACGATTCCACATTCATTTCCTTTTCCAACTTCGGCGGTCACTTTCTTGTCTTGTTGAAGTTGTTCAAGTTTTCCCTTGCCGATAATTTCTCCATCGCGTCTGATTTCTATGAGTGCGCCTTTGGTTATTTTTCCATCATTCACTCTTCCTCCCACGATCATGTCGCGTTTTCCAGTTTTGAAAATTGCCAAAACGTTTACCATTCCAAGATCAGTGCGAACAATTTCCGGTGGAAGCATGTCGATAACCATTTTCTTCACCTCTTCGACAAGTTCATAAATAATTTTGAATGTTTTGATTTTCACATCGCTTCCTTCTGCTAATCTTTTGGCAACGGGTGTTATTTCAACATTGAAGCCAAAGATTGAGGCTTGGGAAGGGGCACTAACTTTCACGTCTGATTCTGTGATGTTTCCCACCTCAGATTCGACAATGTTGATGATGACTTCATCAGTTTTGATTGATGAAATGATTTGTTCGATTGCTTCAAGTGATCCTTGAACATCAGCTTTCAAAACCAAATTTAGTTTTTGAATTTTGTCTTCTTCGATGATGCGCATCAGTTTTTGTGAAGTAACTTTTTCTTTGCGCTCAATCAATCCTCCTGAAAATTCTTTGGATTTTAGTCGTGCAATTGATTTGCCACTAACGACCTGAAGAACATCATTGGTGTTTGGTGTGCTGTTTAGTCCCATCAAAGTAACGGGAGTTGAAGGCCCAGCTGTTAGGAGGTTTCTGCCATTAAAATCTTCAATTTTTCTGATGCGACCATATGCTGTCCCGGCAGTCACGTCTTGACCAACTTTCAAGGTTCCAGTTTTGACTAGAATTGTTGCAACAGGACCTTTTTGCGGATCAAGATTTGATTCAAGCACAATTGCAAAACCATCTCTTTTGTCATCGGCTTTGAAATCTTCAACTTCAGAAACCAACAAAATGTTTTCAAGCAAGTCTTCAATGCCAATGTTTTGTTTGGCGCTAATTTCGCAACTCATCACATCTCCACCCCATTGCTCAATGATGATTCCATTGTCTGCCAATTCTTGTTTGACTCTTTGTGGGTTGGCATCTTGTTTGTCAATTTTGTTGATGGCAACAACTGTTGGAATTTTTTTCTCTTTTAAATATTCAATAACTTCTTTTGTTTGTGGGCGAACACCATCATCAGCTGCAACAACAAGCACGGCGATGTCAGCAATTGAAACTCCGCGCTCCCTCATGCCTGAAAATGCCTCATGACCAGGTGTGTCAATGAAGGTTATCAGTTGACCCTTCTTTTTTACTTGATAGGCACTGATGTGTTGTGTGATTCCACCGGCTTCTTTGGCTGCAACACTAGCTTTTCGAATGGTATCAAGCAAGGTTGTTTTGCCATGATCAACATGTCCAAGGATGGTCACTACTGGTGGACGTGAACGCAAATTTTTTCCTGACTCTTTTTCTTTTTTGCAAATTTCAATCAGTTTTTCAACTGTTATTGTCTCACTATCAGCAACAGCAAGGTCAGCTTCTGTTTCAAAACCAAGGTCCTGAGCAATGATGGTGGCTGTGTCAAAATCAATTTCTTCGTTGATGGTTGCTAGGATATTGTTTTTTAGTAATTCGGTTATTACTTGAGAAACAGGCAAGCCCAAAAGCTCACTGAATTTTTTTACAGTAACACTGGTTGGAACTTTGACGATTTTTTTTACTTCTTCTGTCATGATATGTGAGTTATTGTTATAGATTTAATTTGCTTGATTATATTTTCGTTGGCTTGATTGTCACAGCTTCTTTGATTGCAGCCTTTTCTTCTTCGGTCAGGGTGTATTTTTCAGAAACACCTTTGACAATTGGCTTGGAATATATGCGAGTGCCTTCTCTGGTGTGCAATGATGAAATTGTTATGCCAGAGTCTTTTCCATCCAAAAGGGCCAATGCAAAGCTTTGATCACCGCCAATGTCCTTGAATGGATTGAAGCGAATGATGCCAACTTTGTGAATGCTTCGATTGGAAAGATTGTGAATTTTGTTGGAAATCTCAAAAAGTTCTTGTATTTCCTTGTCTATGTTTGAAATTTCATTGGAATGATTCATTAGTACTGATTCCAAATCTATGGCTTTTTTGCCGGCAAAGAAAATTTCAAGATCACTTTTCACTGCCTTGATCTTGCCAAGGGTCCAAATGGTAAAAATTAAGCTTAATACGGCTAAAACTACCCCAAAAATTGAAATATATATTGAAAATTCAGAAATTGATGACATAGCGCAAATAAATTTAATGAATACGTTTGACAGCATATCATTAATTTTGCCTTATGTAAAGAAAAAATAGGCGGAGGGCACAGGATTTGAACCTGCGAAAAGATTGCTCCTTTACCGCATTTCGAGTGCGGCGCATTCAACCGGGCTCTGCCAACCCTCCATGATATAAAATATAGTAGCATGTAAATTTGTAAACATATAAATATTTGTTAAAAATTATTTTTGTTATTTTTTTCTTTTTGTTGTAAACTAAAGATAATTAAATTTAACAATTTTCTATGGAAGAAGCTCAAAATAATTTTGGAAGATTTTTAGATCCAGCTGCAATTATTGCTCAGCTTGATATTGCCGAAGGAAGTGTGGCTATTGATTTTGGTTGTGGCCCTGGTTATTTTTCAATTCCTTTTGCCAAGGCAGTTGGAAAAGATGGCATTGTTTGGTCATTGGACATTTTGCCTCAAGCACTGGAAACTGTTGCAGGCAAGGCAAAAAATTCTGGCATTGCAAACATCACTACAAAAAGAGTTAATTTTGAAAAGGAAAAGGGTACAAAACTTGAAGATGCTTGTGCTGATTGGGTTATCTTGAAAGATGTTTTGTTTCAAAACAAAGACAAGGCTGCTGTTATAAAAGAAGCATATCGAGTTTTGAAAAATGGTGGAAAGGTTATTTTGGTTGAGTGGAATATGAAAAATCTGACGGTTGGTCCCGAAAAAGAATTGCGTATTTCTCAATCAGAATTGGAAAAGATGTTTGCTAATCAGGGATTTATTGCACAAAAAGATATTGTTGCTGGTGATTTTCACTACGCTTTTGTTGCAAGCAAAAATTAAATTGCAAAAAAAGCTACACCTTGGATAGATATAAATAAAAAATAAAATTATCGTATGACATTTTTTGAAAAAATTTCAATTTTTATAAAAAAAAGAAGCAGGGCATTGTTGATGATTTTTATGTTAATTAGCATTACCATGCTTTCTGGTTGTGGTGCTGCGCAAAACACGGGATATTTGGTGAATCTTGAAATTTGGGGAACACTGGATGATTCAGCTGCGCTTGCTAATATTGTTGAACAATACAAAAAAATAAATCCATATGTTGGTCAAATAAAATATCGAAAATTTGCACAAGCAACATATAAACAAGAATTGCTTGATGCTTTGGCAGCAGGACAGGGACCTGATATTTTCTTGATAGGCAATGGATGGCTGCCTTCTTTTGAAAACAAACTTGAGCCAGCACCGCAACCATTTATGAGTGAACAGGACATTAAGACCAATTTTCCTGATGTTGTGACACAAGATTTTTTTGATGAAGGAAAAGCATGGGCCGCACCACTTAGTGTTGACTCGATGGCTCTTTATTATAACAAAGACATCTTTAATGCTGCTGGAATTGCTAATCCGCCAAAAGACTGGATTGAATTTCAGGCTGACGTTCAAAAAATAACAAAAATAAATGCTAGCGGCAATTTTGATGTTTCTGGTGCGGCAATCGGTACTGGTGTTAACATAAACAGAGCGCCTGATTTGCTTGGAACGCTTATGTTGCAAAACGGAGTGATGTTGCCAAAAACAAAAGCTGATCAAACAAGGCTTGATGAGGGTGTTGTCAACAAAGACGGTAAGACCTATCAACCAGGCGAGGATGCGCTCGGATTTTATACTCAATTTGCAAGGGCAGGGCTTTCTTCTGGTGTGACAAATCAGTCTTACACTTGGAACAATAGGCAGCATTACTCAGTTGATGCTTTTTCTCAAGGATCTGTTGCTATGATGTTTAATTATTCTTGGCAAATTGCTGAAATTAAAAACAAAAATCCTAAATTGAATTTTGCAATTGCTCCTATGCCACAAGTCAACAGTGCATCAGCAGCAACCTATGCAAATTATTGGGGATATGCGGTTTCTCGCAATAAAGTTGCACCAGTTGCTGCAGTTGCAAATGGTCAGCCAGCTGTTGCACCCATTTCAAATGAAACAAGAACACATGAGGCTTGGCAATTCATTCGTTTTCTTACACTTAAAAACACTGGAACAATTAAACTTTATAATGCCATTTCAAAAAACAGTAAAGATTTTCCAATTAACTTTGATCCTGCTGATGAGTATTTGAAAAAAACAATGCAGCCACCAGCAAGACGAGATTTGATTGAAGCAAAAAAGTCTGACATTAATCTTGGAGTTTTTGCTAGTGGAAACCTTATTGCAAAGCACTGGTATCAGAGTGATCCAGATGCAATAGACAAAATTTTTGTTGATATGATTGAGGCTGTTGTTCGAGGTGATGTATCATTGCATGAAGCATTGGGATTGGCAAAAAATAAGATTAATTATTTGTCTAGTGGTGGCTCAAAATAGGTTTATTTATAAGAACTTTTATTGAAAATTTAAAAAAATGAAAAAAACGATTATTTCTGTTTGCATAATGATTTTTTTTGGTACTTTTTTTGTTGCAAATAAATCAATGGCAGCAGATGCTAAATGTATTTGCTATGAAGTCGATACTGTTTTGGGTGCAATGCATTTCAAACAATACTCGCAAGCGATGGTTAGTAGTGACGAAACATGTAATACTGCATGCAAGAATACCTCACCGCTTATTGTTCAATATAGTTTTAATGGTAGTGCTAATAAAAATATTCATGACCCTATTGCTGTTGGATCATCTGGACAAATTGCTGACACAAAAGTTCCTGGGACAACTATTGATAATAGTGGTATAATTAAATGTGGAAGGCCTGGACAGGAAATGTGCACACTTTGCGATTTGATTGCTGGCATGAATAATATTATTCAGTATTTAATGAAAATTGCAGTCGGAGTTGCGCTTCTTGCGATGACTATTGGTGGCGTGATGTATGTTATTTCTGCCGGCGATGGCAATATGACTGGTATGGCAAAAAAAGCCATCACCAATGCCGCAATTGGATTTGTGATTATCTTTGCAGCTTATTTGATTATCAATACATTGATAAATTATATTGGCACAAAGCCTGGGATGGGAATTAATATTACAAGTTGGGGAAATTTCACTTGCAGTAAAGGATTGCACTAAATTTGATTAAAATTTTTTTGAAATAAAATGAATATAAAAAATAAAAAATTTATTTTTAATGCCTTCTTGCTATTGTTTGCTTTGTCTTTTTTTTCTATAGCAGGAAAGGTTTCTGCTGATACTTGTTCAACACAAAATACTGGATTTGCGTGTGTTGATACTACCAAGGTTAATGGAGCAGCTGGATGCAAGACCGGGCTCTGTCCTGGCTCTAACGATGTAAAATGTTGTGGATTGGCACCAGTTACATGTAAAACTAGTGGTTCAAGTGGTCAGCCGTGTTCTGCTAATGGAAATTATGGAATTTGCAATGCCATTGGAGTTTGTGTGGACTCATCAGCTGGTCAAATACCAACAACTAGTTCAACAATTCCTTCAACTCCATCAGGAGGCGGCACAACTTTTGTTAATCCATTAACTTACAATAATGTTGAAGGATTGCTTGGCGGAATCATGGGGGCGATTCAGAAAATCATTGTAGTCCTAGCTTTGGTTTTTATTATGATTGGAGCTGTGATGATTTTGGTTTCAGCTGGAAATTCAAAAATGGTGGAAAATGGAAAAAGTGCAATCACAATGGCACTGGTGGGACTTGCACTTGGAATTGCTGCACCTTCAATCTTAAAGGAATTGGCTAATATCCTGGGCTGGGGAGGAACTGTGCCTGTTGCATTGACATTGTCTGAAATTGCTATTAAGGTGCTTAATTTTCTCCTGGGAACTATGGGTGTGCTCGCCCTTGTTATGCTTGTTATTGGTGGTATTACTTATCTTACTTCAGCTGGAGATGAAGGTAGAGCAGAAAAGGGAAAACAAATTTTTACATATTCATTGATTGGAATTTTCCTGGCTATGGCTGCAATGATTTTGGTGACACAAGTTGCTAAGTTTTTTGTTTAATTAGAAAATAAAAAATACAAATAAAATGTTGATTAACGTGCCTCAATATATTGACGTTGAGGATAAAATTGTTGGACCATTGACCATGAAGCAACTGGGTTGGATGATTGCGCTTGGGATCATTTTGGTTATTTTGTGGAGCATTGCTGGTCCTGTTATTTTTTTTACAATGGGAATTCCATTGACAATTATTTTTGTGGCCTTGGCTTTTTATAAGCCATATGGGCAACCATTGGGAAGCTTTGTTATTTTTGGGATAATGTACTTTTTTAGACCCAAGGTTTATCTTTGGAAAAGAACACCACAACAAAATATTGTCGCAAAGCCAAAAGTTCAAAATGTTGCAAAAATTTTGCCAGATAAGCATATTTCAAGTCAATCACTGCGAGATCTCGCTCAGCTTATGGACAGTGATGGTACCGAATCTAATAGCGAAATAGAAAAAATACTAAAAGAATTGCCAACAAAGAAAAAATAGTTTAACAGAAAAACAAAAAAATATGGAATCATTGCATGCAAATAATCTTACAAGTGGTGGCGTGGCTGGCGGTAGCACGCAAAAATATGTTGATGTGGAGGAAGTTAGGGATGGTGTGATCATTCTTAAGAATGGTTCGCTGCGAGCCGTGCTCTTGGTTTCTTCGATTAACTTTGATCTTAAGGCCACCGAAGAACAAGACTCTATTATTAGTCAATATCAAAACTTTTTAAACTCACTTGATTTTCCAATGCAGGTTGTTATTAGTTCCAGAAAATTAAATATTGATCCATATCTGGATTATCTTAAGAAAAAAGAAAAAATATTAACAAATGAGCTGCTTCGCTTGCAATTGGCTGAATATAGTAATTTTATTAAAAATCTGGCAGATGTCTCTAATATTATGTCTAAGTTTTTTTATGTGGTCATCCCTTTTTATCCAGTAGAGAGCAGTAGTGGTGGATTGTTGGATAAATTTTTTGGATCTTCTGGTGGTCAAATGGCAGTTGAAAAAAGAAGAGAGCTTTTCGATACATATAAAAATCAACTTTGGCAAAGAGTGGATCATGTTATTGCTGGACTTTCCGGCACAGGTGTGCGCGTGACACCTCTTAAGACTGATGAATTGATTGAATTATTGTATAATTCATACAACCCTTCAACGCACAACAATTCAATTATTAGAGATATTGACAAGGTTGAATTAAAATAAATTATAAAATAGTTATGTTAGAATTATTTAAAAACAAAAAACAATCAGCACCGGTTAATAATGTTATGCAAAGTGATGCGCTGTATCAGCGTGGAGTTGCAACTATCAAGGATTTGATTGCGCCTTCAGCGATGAAGGTTAGTCCTAATAATTTGCAAATTGGCGAAACATTTGCTAGGACTTTGTTTGTGGTGGCATATCCTCGATATTTGCACTCTAATTGGTTTTCTCCGATTATAAATATTGATTTTTCGATGGACACTGCTATGTTTGTTCATCCAATTGAAACTTCTGAGATTTTGAAAACTTTGATGCGAAGTTCCACGCAAGTTCAATCTCAGATACACATCGAAGAGCAGAATGGAAAAATTCGCGATCCAATTTTGGAGACAGCTCTTTCTGACATTGAAGACTTGCGAGACAAATTGCAACAGGGAACCGAAAAGTTCTTTCGTTTTGGTTTATATATTACGGTGTATGGGGCATCTATGGATGAGGTTGAAAAAGCAAATAGGCAAATAGAGTCAATCTTGGAGGCTCAGATGGTATACGTTAAACCATCAGTGCTCAAGGTTGAACAAGGCTTTGCATCAACACTTCCGCTTGCAAATGATGAACTTGATTCAGCTAATAATCTTAACACCTCACCGCTTTCAACAACTTTCCCATTTGTCTCAGCAGATCTTTCCTCAAACGAAGGAATTTTGTATGGAATTAATCGTCACAATAATAGTTTGATTTTGTTTGATCGTTTCAAGATGGAAAATGCCAACATGGTTGTTTTTTCCAAGTCTGGAGGAGGAAAAAGCTATACTGTTAAGTTGGAAATTTTTCGCTCGCTCATGGTTGGAACAAATGTGATTGTTATTGACCCAGAAAATGAATACAAATATTTGTGCGAAACTGTTGGTGGAACTTTTATTAAACTTTCTTTGAATTCAGCTTTTCATTTGAATCCTTTTGATTTGCCGCAAGTTGGTGAGGACGAGGATCCGGAAGATGTTTTGCGTAGCAATATCGCCAGCTTGATTGGCTTGTTGCACATCATGCTTGGAGCGGTGACGCCAGAGGAAGATTCAATTCTTGACATTGCTATTCGTGAGACATATGCTATGCGTGACATTACGGCGCAAAGCAACTTCAAGGCTTTTAATTTCAATTCTTTTCCAACAATGTCTGATTTGTATTCAGTGATTCGCAATTCAGAAGGTGGCGAGTCTTTGGCAAAAAGATTGGAAAAATATACTGACGGTATTTTTTCTGGAGTTTTGAATCATCCAACCAATGTGCAAATCAACAATCAGTTGGTGGTTTTCAATATTCGTGATCTTGAAGATCAACTCAGGCCTATTGCAATGTATACTATTTTGCAATTCATTTGGAATGAAATGCGCTCAACACTTAAGCAAAGAATTGTTGTGGTGGATGAAGCTTGGGTCATGATGCAAAATGAAGATGCAGCATCTTTTCTTTTTGGAATAGCCAAAAGATGTCGAAAATATTACACAGGATTAACAACCATAACTCAGGATATTGCTGACTTTATGAGTTCTCGCTATGGAAAACCAATTGTAACAAACTCATCATTGCAATTGTTGCTTCGTCAATCTCCAGCTGCCATTGAAACAATCTCTGATACTTTTTATTTGACAGAGCAGGAGAAATTTTTGCTACTTGAGAGTAATGTGGGAGAGGGAATTTTGTTTGCTGGTGCAAAGCATGTAGCAATCAAGGTTATTGCTTCATATGCAGAAGATCAGATCATCACATCTGACCCAAGACAGTTGATGGAAATTGAACAAGCCAAGAAAGATTTTGAGGAAGAAGGAGAATAGAGCAGTTTTTATTTTGTAGGCTCAGGATCTTGTTAGTTTTTTAGGGAAATATTTGTAAAGCTTATGGCTGATGCGATGAATAATGCGGAAAGATTAGAAAATGCACGAAAACAGGATGCGCAATTGCCAAGTCCTGTTCGATTTCATGTTCCGCAAGTAGTTGACACTCAGCGCAACTCGAAGCAGTTAAATGATTATCAAAAAAATGACAGCAATAATTATCACAGCGAAAGACTTGAAAATGCACGTAAAAATAGTACTTCTAGTATTAAAGAAAAATTAAATACAGCTAAAGATTTTGCAGCAATCGCAACACCGATTGGTGCTTTTTCTTTGGTAAAACAAATTGATTTTATTGCTGATATGCCATATGTGGCAGCAATTGGAGCGGCACTGCTTAAAGATGGATTGGATCTTATTGATGCTGAAACTGTCGTGCTGCCAATAATTTTTGGAGCGCTTTGTTCAATTTTTATTTTTATGATGTTGCTGTTGGTTGGGGCAAATGAAAAGAAAAAAAACGCAAATGCTATGCTTAAAAAAATTGGAATTTTGCTTGGTGGTGGAATTGCTGATGTTATTCCAGGGCTTGATTATTTTCCAATTGAAACAGCAACAGTTGCTTTGATTTATGTAATGGAGCTTATGGATAGAAAAAATTCTTCAAAATAATTGTAAATGTGATTTTTGTGATTGTTTTTTTTGAGTCTTGCGCAGATATTATAATTTCAAATTTATATCGCTATGTCTTCAAAAGTATTTTCTGCTGCCACTATTGGTCTGGATGGGGAAGTTGTTGAGGTGGAGGTTGATGTGTTGGGCGCGGGTTTGCACAATTTTAATATTGTTGGATTGCCAGACACTGCCATCAAAGAATCTCGTGACAGGGTGAGCAGTGCAATCAAAAATTCTGGCTTCAAGCCGCCACATCAATGTGGAAGGATTACTGTTAATCTTGCTCCGGCTGATTTGCCAAAGGCTAGTCCAATCTATGACTTGCCAATTGCTATGGGACTTCTGCTTGCTACCAAACAATTGCAATTTGATTTTGAGGGAAAAATGATTGTGGGTGAGCTTTCTTTGGATGGACGGGTTCGTTCTGTTCAAGGAATTTTGCCAATTGCACTTCTGGCAAAACAAAAAGGTTTTGCGCAGCTCTATGTTCCGCGTGAAAATGCCCAAGAGGCTAGTGTGGTGGATGGGATAGATATTATTCCAGTTGAAACTTTGTATCAATTGGCGGATCATTTTTGTGGAAGCAATATTATTACAAATTTCCCACCAATTAATGGTGAGGAATTGTTTGCATATGGAGAGCACGTCAATGACATGGCACACATCTCTGGACAACAACATGCAAAGCGCGCATTGGAAATAGCAGCAGCTGGTGGACACAATGTTGTTTTGAATGGGCCTCCAGGCAGTGGAAAAACCTTGCTTGCAAAAGCGATGCCAACAATTTTGCCAAAATTGACACTTGTTGAATCACTGGAAATTACTAAAATTTTTTCAGTAGCTGGAAAATTAAACAAAGGACAGTCATTGGTTGTCACTCGTCCATACAGGTCACCGCATCACAGTGCGAGCAGTGTCTCACTTATTGGCGGCGGTGCATATCCAAGACCAGGTGAGATAAGTTTGGCGCACAGAGGAGTTTTGTTTTTGGATGAGTTTGGAGAATTTCCAAAAAATGTGCTCGAGAATTTGCGCCAGCCACTCGAGGATGGTATGATAACAATCTCAAGAGCAAAAGGTTCTCTTCATTTTCCGGCAAGGTTTATTTTGGTGGCTGCGATGAATCCTTGTTTTTGTGGAATGGCGACTGACACTGAAAAAATGTGCACATGCACAGCCGCACAAATTGTTAGATATCGTCAAAAAATTTCAGGTCCTATCTTGGATCGCATTGATTTGCATATTGAAGTTCCAAGATTAAGTTTTGATAAGCTCCAGGAAAATATTGTTGAAGAATCGAGTGATGTTATTCGAAAACGCGTGGAAAGTGCCAGAAAAATTCAAGCGAAAAGATTTTTGAATTTGTCTGTTGTTTCAAATGGTGAGATGTCTTCTGATCAGATAAAGAAATTTTGTCAGCTCGACGTTGAGTGCACAGATTTGCTAAGAAGCGCAGTGAGCGCGCTCAAGCTTAGCGCACGTGGATATCACAGGATTATTAAGGTTGCCAGGACTATTGCTGATTTGGCTGGCAGTGAAAAAATAACGCCAATGCATATTGCAGAGGCTATTCAATATAGATTCAATACTGAGTAATTGCTTTTCTTTATATGTTATTTTCTTGAAGATTGCTTGCTAGTCTTTCCTTTTGACACGCTTTTGAATGACTGCACAATATTCAAAAGCTCAAGAAGCCGCTGTCGCCGGCTATTGCTCAAAAAGAAAAACTAGCAAGCAAGATGCAATAAATAATTTGATAAAAAATTTCATTGAAAAAGGGTTATAAATTAATTTTTGTTATTGCGATTGTCTTTTTTGGCTGGCAGATTTGGCAGTTTTTTTCTGATGAAAAAGTTGAGGCATCGCAGGGACAAAATTTTAATGTCAAAGAAAGTATAATTTCAGTTTCTGACAGCGGTTTGAATTTTCAGGTTGTTTCAAATGCAAAAACTGTGGGAGATTTTGTGGATGAGCAAAAAATAAAATTAAACCAAAATGATGCTGTGTATCCTGAAAAAAAAGAAAAAATTTATAGTGGGGCTCATGTAATTATTTTACGCGCAAAAAAAATAGCAATAAAAGAGGGCGGAAAAGCAACTGAATTTTATACTTTGGCTAACAATGTTGAACAGGCAATTTGGGAGGATAAAAATATTGTTCTTGGCGAAGATGATGTGACAGTTCCTGCAAGGACAATGCCAGTGACCGATGGAATGAAAGTTTTGGTTACACATGTTTTAATAAAAGAAGAAATAAAGAATGTTAATACTGATTTTAAAACAGTTTCTAATGAAGATAACTCACTTGGCTGGAGAGTGAAAAAAGTCACTCAAAAAGGAGAGACTGGCACAAAAGAAGTTAAATATAAGGTTGTATATAATGATGGTAAAGAAATTTCTCGCAAAATTTTGGACAGTAGTGTGACAAAGAGTCCTGTTGATGAAATTGTGACGCAAGGAACGCTGGTTAAAGTTGGCAAGGTGCACACTGGAGCCGCAAGTTGGTATGCATATACCGGAACGCTCTCTGCAGCCAACCCCTGGCTTCCTATGGGAAGTTATGTTAGGGTTACTAATCGCGATAATGGCAAATCTGTTATTGTGAAAATCAATGATCGTGGACCATTTGGAAATGGACGCATTATTGATTTGGACAAAGTTGCATTTTCGCAGATTGCTTCGATTGGCGCTGGTGTGGCTAATGTTAAGATGGAAGTTATTACTAATTAGCTTTTAATGACCTTAGTGCGATATATTTTGCTTCACTTGTTTCCTCTTGAGGCACGCTTCGCAGTCAGGAACTGTGACTGCTTGCTCGTCCTAGCTGTCGCTGCGGATGGCCTCAAAAGAAAACAATCTCGCAAAAAATAGATATTATAGTATCACATTGCTAAAGCTAAAAAACTTAAATTATAAGCGTATATATTTTGTATGATAAAAGCTAAAAAATCATTGGGGCAAAATTTCTTGAAAGATGCCGATGTGCTTGGTCGGATTATTAAGGCTGCCAATTTGTCAGCTGATGATGTGGTGGTTGAAATTGGTCCTGGAGAAGGGGCTCTCACTGAGCTTTTGGCCGGAGTTTGCAAAAAGGTGATTGCAATTGAGCTAGATGACAGGCTTATTGAACCATTGCATACTAAATTCGTGGGAAATAAAAATGTTGAAATCATTCATGATGACATTTTGAAATTGAATCTTCCTGCTTTGATGGAAAAAGAACTGAAAGATGCGGGTGTTACCAGCTATAAAGTTGTTGCTAATATTCCATATTACATCACGGCTCCAATCATTCGTTTGTTTTTGGAGACAAAAATTCCACCAATTGAAGTGATGTTTATGGTTCAAAAAGAAGTGGCGGAAAGGATTTGTGCAAAACCAGGTGAAATGAGCATCCTGGCTGTTTCTGTTCAATATTATGCCAGAGCACAATTTCTGTTCACGGTTTTCAAGGAATCATTTTTTCCAGTGCCAAAAGTGGACAGTGCAATTATTCACATTTCACGCAACACAAAAGATGCTCCTCCTTCAGCTGTTGAAGTGAAGAAATTTTTTCGCGTGGTGAAATCTGGATTTTCTGCCAAAAGAAAAACCTTGATCAACAATATTGCAAATAGCTTGCAAATAGACAAAAAAGAAATCGAAGAGAAGCTTGGCTTAATTGGATTTTCTCCTAGCACGAGAGCACAGGAGTTGGGAGTGGAGGATTGGAAGAAATTAACTGACAGTTTTACTGACTTATAAGCTTTGTTTTTATTGGAGTATTTTAAAACAGTGATAATTTATATCACTGTTTTTTAAATATCTATGTGTTACAATAGGATTTACACATTCGCTTTCTGAGTTTCATATAAATATTGTTTTTTGCTTGCCTTTTGTTCACACGGAAGCCGCAAAAAACAATATTTGTATGAAACTGTGAAAAAAATTAAATTATAATTCAATAAAATGACATATTCTGAGTTATGCTCAGGATGAATTTTTTTATATATATTATGCAAGATATTTTAGAAGGACTTAATGAAAATCAAAAAAAGGCCGTGATGGCTGCTGATGGTCCATTGCTTATTATTGCTGGAGCAGGTTCTGGCAAGACCAAGACGCTGACACATCGAGTGGCATATCTTATTAATAATTGCAAAATACCTGCCAGGAATATTTTGGCGGTGACGTTTACTAACAAAGCAGCGCAGGAAATGAAAGAGAGGATCATGAAGATTTTGTATCCAGAAGCGGATGCAAATTTCAAATATAGTCTGTATGGCAATGCTGATTTGCCGGTGCTTGGAACTTTTCATGCAATTTGCAGCAAAATTTTGCGCAGTGAAATTGAGGCCTTGGGATATCAAAAAACATTTCATATTGTTGATGATCAGGATCAGCAGATCTTGATGAAGCGCATCTTGAAAGAGTTGGAAATAGATTCTCAGCAATTTGCGCCGCGCGCTATTTTGGGTGCAATTAGTAAGGCAAAAAATGAATTCATGAATCCTGAGCAGTTTAAAAATCAGGCCAATGGATATTATGAAGAAGTTGCTGCTAAATGCTATTTGCTATATCAAACAAGACTTAAAGAAAATAATGGACTTGATTTTGATGATATTATTATGTTCACGGTGGATCTTTTCAAGAAATTTCCATTGGTGCTGGAAAAATATCAAAACCAATTTCGCTATATGATGGTTGATGAATATCAGGACACTAATCGCGCGCAATATCTTTTGATTAACTTGTTGGCCAACAAACATCGCAATTTGTGTGTGGTGGGAGATGATTGGCAGAGTATTTATAAATTTCGAGGAGCTGATATTAAAAATATTTTGAACTTTGAAAAGGATTATAGTGAGGCCAAAGTAATTCATTTGGAACAGAATTATCGTTCAACGCAGGTTATTTTGGATGCAGCCTATGGTGTGATTTCAAAAAATATCAATAGGAAGGACAAAAATCTTTGGACAGAAAAAGAAAGTGGTCATCTAGTGACTTTTTTTGAAGCGGAAGATGAGCGTGATGAAGCAGCTTTTGTTGCCAATGAAATTGCAAAAAATAATCAAGGAAATTATAGCAAATATGTCATTCTTTATCGAACAAATGCTCAATCACGTGCTATTGAAGAAATGTTTTTGAAAAAATCGATACCATATCGCATTATTGGTGGGATTAAATTTTATCAGCGAAAAGAAGTGAAAGACGTGGTGGCATATTTGCGCTTGATTTCAAATCCAAATGACATGATTTCACTGGAGAGGAGTATCAATGAGCCACGTCGCTCAATTGGCGAGATGACACTAAAAAAGTGGATTGGAACATCAAGAATTTTGGGCATTAATCCAATTGATGTGTCGCTCCAATTTTCAAATCCCAATTTCCAATTTCCAATAAATTTCCAAATCCCAAATTCCAAAATAGATGCTATTGTTAAGTTTTCTGAGTTCATTAAAAGGATGCAGGAAGTTCATTCCAGGATTGCGCTCTCGGATTTTATTGAAAAAGTTTTTCAAGAAAGTGGCTATGAAAAAATGCTTTCTGCTGATGGTGAGGATGGTGAAAAAAGAAGTGAGAATGTGCATGAGCTTATTAGTGTTGCCAAAAAATATGATGACTTGAAAGAATTGGAGCCCAAGGAGAATGTTGAAAATGCAGATTTTTTGAGTGCTTTTCTGGAAGAAGTTGCACTTGCTTCAGATGTTGATAATGTTGATCAAAATGAAGATGCTGTGCATTTGATGACACTGCACAGTGCCAAAGGCTTGGAATTTCCTGTGGTTTTCATTGTTGGACTTGAAGAAGGAATTTTGCCGCATTCTCGAAGTTTGCTTTCGGCTGGTGAAATGGAAGAAGAGAGAAGGCTCATGTATGTTGGATTAACCAGGGCTAAAGAAAAAATATTCTTGCTCTTCACTCGCCAACGAACACTTTTTGGTTCAACGCAAATGAACAGCCCTTCTCGATTTCTGGAGGATATTCCTGAAAAGTTGGTCAAAAAAAATTCATATCGCGAATCAGAGCAAAAGATTTTTGAAAAACTTTTACAACAAAGCACTAGGACAAAAATAAAAACTCCCGCCAATTTCAAGGGAGGAGAGCATGTTAGGCATGGAGAATTTGGCGATGGTGTTGTTATCTCTGCAATGGGCGACGTGATTACTGTGGCCTTCAAGAAAGCTGGATTGAAAAGATTGAGTGCTGAATATGCAAATTTGCAAAAAATATAATATTAGTTTTGTTTTTTTGCATGAAATTTTTCATGCACACCTTTGAGCTGTTTGTTGGTGATGTGCGTGTAGATCTGGGTTGTGGTTATTGATGAGTGCCCAAGCATTGTTTGCACGCTTCGAATGTCAGCACCATTTGAAAGCAGGTCAGTGGCAAAGCTGTGCCTGAGTGTGTGAGGATGCACATCTTTGATGATGCCTGCTTTGGCGGCATAGTGTTTCACTATTCTTTGAATGCTCCTGTTGCTCAGTCTTTTGCTGTCTTGTTCGAAGGTCTTTTTGTTGGAATAGCGAATGAAAACAGCCTCATCAATGTCAGTGCGCTTGTCTAGATAGTTTTTTAAAGCCTCTTTGGCGGAGTTTGAAATGAAAACTAGTCGCAATTTGTCTCCTTTTCCTCTGACGCTAAACTCTAGTCTTTCCAAATTTATTTGATCGCGATTGATGTTGCAAAGTTCTGAAACTCGCAGTCCAGCGGAAAAAAGCAATTCCAGAATCGCCCTGTCTCGCAGTGTTGCCAAGTCTGTTCCACTTGCAGACTCCAGGAGTCTTTCCACTTCTTCGCCATCCAAAAATTCAATTTCATGTGAAGGGTTTTTTCCAACCTCGATTTTTTCAGCGGAAAGACTTTTAATGTCTCGCTTGGAGAGATATTTCAAAAAGCTACGAATGGCAATCACGTGATAATTTTGAGTTATTTTTTTTAACTCTTCTCCGTCGCTAGTTGTTAGTCTGTTTAGATATAGGCGATAGTTGGTGACAAGCTCCGCTGTTATTTCTCCTGGGTTTGAAATTTTTGACCACAATAAAAAACGTTTGAGGTAATGATGATAATTTTCAATGGTTTTTTGAGATCGATTGCGTTCAACTTCAAGATAAACCAAAAAATCGGATAGTAATTTTTTTAGGGGAATCATATTTTTGCAGTCACGCTGAGATTTATATTTTTACAATATTCATTGTACCTCCTTTATGCATTTGAAAGAATAGCTATTGAAAATTATGCCTATAATAAGCCAAAAAAAAGCAATTATGTGGACAAACCCTTTGACAAAAAGCTTGTGCAATGTATACTTGGAAGCAGTTTAAAAATTAAGACTGTAGGTGGAAAGCGATTGCCATTTTAGAAATAATCTAAAAAATTTATTCCAAAAATATCTGGGATAATGACGATTTTGCTTGAAGCTGCATGTCGACTGAAAGGACTTGCTATTAGTAAAAAAAATATTTTTTCTTATATCTTTGAATTTTTTCGAAAGATAGATTTCAAGAAAATTAACACCAGGATTCATCTTGGTCAAAGAACAATTGCACAAACAATCAAAAGACATCGGACAATAAAATTGCTCCATCTTTTTCGCAATTATTCAGCTTTTGCAGTGGTTGTTTCCAGTTCATTGCTTGTGAGTGCGACCAATGCCGCTTCTGGCAAAGGAAACAGTGGATTGCTTTTTGGATACTGGGATGGATCAAGCGCATCTGCTGCTAGTGTGGTTAGCAATAAGATTAGTGGACAGACAAATAAAAAAAATGATTTGGCTTTGGTTCCTCTTTCAAAATCAAGCACTGCCGTTCAGCCTGGTGCTATTGAAGAAGTTGCCAGTCAAAATGTTGTGATTGGCGAGCAGGGAATCATTGTTGCGCAAGGTGGAAGCAGTCCCATGAAGGATCCAGAAGAAGATGGTGGTGTTAAAATGTATATTGTGCAACCAGGAGACACTATTGGAATGATTGCTTCAAAAAATAAGGTTTCAATTAACACTATTTTGTGGGCTAATGACATTAGCAATGTTGATTCAATAATGCCTGGTGACACTTTGTTCATTTTGCCGGTTTCTGGAATCAAATATGTAGTAAAGGCTGGCGACAATATTGATAGTATTTCAAGCAAATTCAAAGCCGAGAAGGATAAAATTATTGCGTTTAATGATTTGCCAGCTGACGGCTCTTTGGAAGTTGGAAAGGATATTACCATTCCAGATGGACAAGTTGATTCTCCGAAGCCAACTGTTCCACAATCAACCACGACAGCTCCTGGTGGGTCCGTGATCGAAAAGAGACAATATGCCAATGCTAGCGGTGGAGCGCCTGAAGTTTCTGGCGGCGTGACGCCAAAGGGAAAGGCTGGCGCAGGTCACAGTTTTCCATATGGATATTGCACTTGGTATGTTGCGCAAAAACGTTATGTTCCATGGAGTGGAAATGCGGGAGCTTGGATTTTCAATGCCAAGGCGAGTGGATATGCAACAGGAAGAGCGCCACGCGTTGGTGCCATTGTGGTGACCACTGAAAACAGATATTATGGACACGTTGCTTTGGTGGAAAAAGTTTCTGGAGATGACATTACTGTTAGTGAAATGAACTATGTTGGATTTGCCAAAAGAAGCACGCGAGTTCTCTCTGCAACGAGCCGAGCAATTAAAGGCTTTATTTATTAAAAAAAGTATTTTTCAATCGCGATTTGCGGGGAATGAAAAATTCAAAAAAATATTACAAAAAAACTTCGATTTTGTTCGAAGTTTTTTTGTTCTTTTTTTTGCGAAAGTGTGATATAATTTCATGGCAAATGTAAACAAAAAAGAATCCTAATGAATTGGATTTTAAAAAACAAAAATAGAAATAAAAAGACAATTTTATTTGTCTTGTTTTTGCTGTCTGCTGTTTTGTTTTCTCCGTTTTTTAGTGCAAAAATTCAAGCTGCTGACGCACCTGTTACAACTGGAAGAGGAAGTGTGCAAAATCCAAATCAATTGCCATCTGGCTCAACATCTGCAACATCACCAACTGCTGGGGCAACTGGTCACACAATTGTAGGTGCTGCCGTGAATAATAGCTATGTCGCAGGTGACAATGGTGGCTCTAGGTCTAATGCTGGAACTCAAAATACAACAACGTGTGGAATTGATTTTAGTTGTTATATTAAACTGTTGTTAGTTGGCGTGCTCAATTTTGTGGGTTGGCTTTTTGGTATTGCTGGAACATTGTTCGCTTGGGTTGTTGATCCAAAGAATATTTCTGGGCCAGATGGTGTGCTGCAAAAGCAAGCAGTCAAAGATGTTTGGATCATGGTGCGAGATCTTTTGAACATGACCTTCATTTTGATTTTGCTTTTTGCGGCCTTTTGCACGATTTTTCAAATTGACAAATGGAACTTGAAAAAAGTTTGGCTCAACATTTTGATTAATGCCTTGTTGGTCAATTTTAGCTATACTATTGCCAGGTTTTTCATTGATATTTCTAATGTTGCTTTTTATTATTTGGCTAATCATCTTTTTTCTTCAGCTTCGACGGTGGTTGATGGCAGTGCTATTTTTGCGATGTTTGGTGGAGCATCAGGGATTAGTGAAATTTTGTCTCCAGCGGGTTATGCGACTTATGATATTGCATATCTTTTGGCTATGATTGTGTTTGTTTTTATTCTTGGTATGACACTTTTGATTATTGCAGCGTTGTTTGTGGTTCGCTTGATTGCTCTGACCATGATCGTGATGTTTTCGCCAGTTGGTTTTGTGGGATATATTTTTCCAGCCACAAGTTCATATGCTGACAAATGGTGGACAAATCTTTTTTCATATTCTTTCTTTGCCCCAATCATGATTTTTGTGATGGCGATTGCACTTCGAATTACAGAGGCTATTGGCAAACAAAACATCAATTCATTCAAAAATAGTGCCAGCGCTAATGCTGGAATTGGTCAGGATGCAACCTGGATTGCAAACGCCGCTTTCATGTTGATTCCAATTTTGATTCTTTGGATGGGCATGGGAATTGCAAAAAAAATGGGAATTGAAGGAGCTGATACTGTTGTTAATGGAGTGAAAAAGGGTGGAAAGTGGTTGGCAAATAGGCCTGGCGCCCTTGGTGGATACGCATGGAAGAGATCGGGAGTTCCCGGTGGAATCAAGAAGGGATATGAGAATGCTCAAAAGAGTGGAAAATTATTTGGATCTGAAAGACTTGGGTGGATATTGAAAAATGGCCAAGAAGGAAGGGAAAATAGAATTGCTGGATATATTGATAATAGATCAACTGGTGTTGCTGATGCTGTAAGAAAGAAAAAGGCCGAAGAATTTAGAAAGAAATACAAGGAAAAAGCTGATGAACATGATAGGGTTGACGCTGTCGGCGCTAGCGGTGCTACTGATCGTATCCTTAGGGCTGACTTGCATCATGCTGACTCTGATACTCGAAACAAGGCTGCAATGGAAGTTGCCTCATTATTGCACGCACTTAAAACAGACAAGGGCAAATCAGATGCTTTTGAATTAAGAATAACAGAACAAGTAATAAGAAGTGGTATTATTCCACCAACTGCTAGTGATGCTGATCGAGATTTAATAATAAAGAAGGCAATAGCTGCTAATTGGAAAATACTTAATGATAAAGGTAAGCAGGCACATCAAGTTGCAACAGAGGGCAAAACAACAGCTACCGCAATAAATACAGCCTCTGCTACGGCAGCTGTTGCATCTGGCTCTGGTGTTGTCGATACCTGGACAACATAGTTTTTATTAATAATTGCAAAAAAGTAATGAATGATAATTATTCAGATAATATTTTAAATGAATTCGTGATCCCTCACATTGCATTTCCGCAGGACACTATTCAGCAAAAAAAAATATTGGCTTGGCATATAGTGTCACTAAAAAAAGAAGATCTTCTTTTTTCATCTGCTTTTGCTTTTTCATATCAGGGCTTGATTGCTGGAATAAATACCGTTCAAATTGAATATTTCGCAAAAAATGCAACAATAAGTCAAAAAAAAGAATTATTAATTTCAATGCTTGCTGATTATCGCATGAAAGAAGTTTTTGAGATTGCAAAATTAATGGATGATGATATGGGCGAAAATATATCGCAAAATCAACAAAGGGTTAAGAATGTTCAACGATATGTTTTTGATAATTTGCCAGTTTTTCAGTTTTAATTTTAATTTGTCATTTTGCTTAAAAAGTAATTCAGGTTATGTCATTAAATAATTGACCTGGATTTCCCCTTTAGTGGGAATGACATAGTGCAATAATGGATACTAATAATTTATATCAATCAAATAATAACATGATGACGCCTAGCACAAATGCTGGAGGTGTTTTTGGTTATGATGTTGAAGAAAAGAAAAAAGAAATTGAAAAAATAACACAGGAGGTAAGAGAAGAATTGATGAATAAATGGAAAAAAACATATGCCAATGCGCAGATTTTTCCTGCAGCAATCGAAAGCATGCATCCTGAAGCGGTGGATTTTTTGTTGAACTTCAAACTCGTTTCAGTTTACGATGCGATTGCCAAGCAGGCTGGTTTGGATTCGGTTGGCAGGAATTTTTTGCCAGAAATTGTTTGGCAAATCGCACAAAGCAAGAATTGGAATGCATTGGATCAGATGTTGGAAGAAAAAATTCAACTTGTTCATTCTGTGCATGTGATGGTGGCAAATCTTCTGCAGGAAAATATTGTCAGCAAAATCAAAGTGCTTTCAGAAAAGCCATATGCCAAAAAGATTGTTTCTTCAAGTGGGGTTTCCAAGAAGGAAGTTCAACTTGCCATTGCTGATGCTCTTTTGAAATATCCAGAAATTGCCCAGCAAATTGTCACAAGCGAGTCAATCAAATTGCAATTCTCCCCAATATTGATGCGCCCATCGATCAAAAATTGGATCAGTGATTTTCACGGTGCAATGGGCGCTGGAAAACACAGCCCAATTGATCGTGGAAATTTCTTGTTTCACAGTGAAAATGCCAAAAAGCTTAATGCAATTGACAGGCAAAAACTTGGAATGATTTTGAAGTCTTTGGATGAACAAACTCCACTTAAGATTGATGAACATGGACCGGCTGTTGTTTTTGAAGTTGTTCCAACTGCAAAAAATGAGCAAATTCAATTGCCTGCAAACAATCAAATGATTCAAAGTGAGGATGTTTTGCCAGAAAGAGATGTTTTTGCTTCAAGGTCATTGCCTGAAAGAGAGATTTCTGTGCCAAAAATTCCAACAGCAATAGCACCAAAAGCGCCAATAAAAGAGCCTGTTTCGATGAGTGAAAAAGCAGAATCATTTTTCAGTGTTCCAAATTCAAAGCCACCAATTGGAAGTGAACATTTCAATGAGCAAAAAGTGGTTGAAGTTGAAAAAAAAGAAATTCCGTTGCCAAAAGAAATTTTTGCTCCTGCTAATGTTCAAGCTCCAATTCAAAACATTGCAACTATTTCTCCTGCTACAGCTGTTCGAACTGTGGAGCAACAGTCAGTGCAAAAGACCCCAATTTCGCAGCCATCTGTTGAAAAAAATCCAGCTGCTCCGACGCAAAACGATCCAAATTTCATGAGCGATGACATGCTATATCAAATGATGCAAGAAAGGGCACAAAAAAATGTTGTCAAAAGCAAAAACAATCTTTCTGGCAAGATTTCTTTTTCATCGCCACAAAAATTTGCAGTTGAAAAAGAAAAGAAATCAGTCATGGGAAAACCTGTTGCAGCTCCAGTGCAAAAGCAGCCAGAACAAAAACAAACAGTACAAGCACATCCAGACCCAAAACAATCAATGTTAAAAACAGCATCAATAAATTCACAAAAGAGTTCACCTTTCCATATCAAGCCATCTTCTGGCTCATATGTTCATAATTTGTCTGAACCAAAGGTTGAAAAAAACATGGTTGATTTGCGTGGTTAAAATGTTTTAATTTTAAAAATTATGAATTTTATAAACATTGCCAGGGCGGGTGTTATTTCTGATGCTACTCCAATTTCAAAGGTTGGGACTAATGTTTTATTTTTCCTGTTGTCTGTTTTTGAAATTGTTGCTATAATTAGTTTGGTTGTGGCCGGCATTACATATTTTATGGCAGCTGGTGATCAAAAAAGAATGCAGGTCGCCAAGCGTATGACAAATTTTTCAATCATGGGAATAGTCTTGGCGCTTAGCGGAATGATTTTTGTGAAATTTTTGGAAAGTTTGCTCAGATAAATATAAATTTGGAAAGTCAAAGATAAAATAAAAATTAAAAACTAGAGTAGGAGGTGTATCTATGAACATTGTAAAAAAAATCGCCTACGCTTCATCTGCAATTGCTTCTGCAGTTCCGATGATTGCTAGCGCTCAATTTGCTGCACCAACAGGAACAGGACTTCCAGGAGGAAGTATCATCAACATTATTACTAATGGTATGAACTGGCTTCTGATTGTAGTTGGAATTTTGGGAGTTATTGGTTTTGTTATTGCTGGTATTTTGTATTTGACAGCTGCTGGAGACGAAGGACAAATCGGACAAGGCAAGACTGCTATGATTTATTCTATCGTTGGTGTTATTGTTGCTCTTTTGGGAGTTGTTATCATCAGAGCTGTGCAATCAATGCTTGGCGGAACAGGCGCAAATTTCTAGTTTTGCATTTACGTATATATACATAACAAAAAAACAATCCAAGTCGGGTTGTTTTTTTGTTATGTAATTTTAAAAAATTGTGCTATAATTTGTTTATAATTATCTTTGAATTTTAAAAAAAATATGAAAATAAAAAAGTATTTTGCTAAATGTTTTTTGATGACTGCTGTTTTGATTGCTGGTCTTTCTTTTTCTGCAACATCAGTTTTGGCTCAAGCTGGTTTTTCAATATCTCAAAATGGAAATGTTGGTGCATGTTTTGGAGCCGCCTGTTCATCTGGTGGTTCTGGTGGTTGGACAACATCAAATCCCTATGGTTTGCCGGCTGGAAGCATTCTTGGGATACTTTCTAATTTACTTTTTTGGCTTCTTTCTATTTTTGCAATTCTTGGGATCATTGGCTTTGTCCTTTCTGGAATATGGTATCTCCTTGCTGCTGGTGAAGAGAGCATGATGGAAAAGGGTAAAGATGGTATGAAATATTCCATCATTGGACTAATCGTTGGTCTTTCTGGCTTTATTATTATGCAGGCCGTGAGCATATTTTTGGGAGGTGCTTCAAAAACATTTTAAATTTTTTTATAAGACAGCATGAAAAACAAAAACAAGTTTTATTTATTTTTTAGCGTGTTTCTTTTTTGGTGTTTCTTTTTTGGAGAATTTTTTGTTGTTAATGCTGCGGACTGTACATATTGTGATGAATTTTGTGCTAATAATGCTTGCAGTGCTACTGAATATTCCGAATGTGTATCAAATACTTGTCCTGTCGGTGTGACACCTAGCCAATCCGCAACTACTTGTCCAGCGGGTTATCATCTTGATTCATTGGGAACAGATTGTATATCAGACACAAAAACTGATTGCAGCTCTTATCAAAATACACATGCTGTCAATGGCTTGTGTGAGTGTGATAATGGATATGTTCGCAATGCTGACGGCTCTTGTTCTGCTGGAGGTGCAAACGTGTGTCTTGGTAATTATGATACCGCTGAGTGCTGCAGTGCTAATAGGGGTTATTGGTACAATAGTACTTGCAATACTGATCCAAATGCTGGAACAGTTGGAAATGCGTGTTCCAGTGATTTTGATTGCAATACTGGGTATAAATGTGACTCCACTGGAACTTGTATGGCAGATGGATTTTTTAGCGGCACTGAATGCAATACTGATGGTGATTGCCAAGGCATTTATGGTTCAGGCTATACATGTAGTGGGGTTTTTGTGAGAACTTGCGAAAAAACTTCAAATAGTGTTTCTGCGGCTGGAACAGCTGTTGGTGAAACAACTACTGCTATGACTCTTGCTAATGGTGTAATTGCACCTTTGGGTACTATTGTATATGCGGATGGTAGTGGAGTTTCGCCTTCTGGTGTGTCATATCCAGCAGGATCTTTTTCTCCACCAACTTCAAGTAATGGTAATTTTAGTATTATCACTGGTGGTGGCGTTGGTAGTTCCCTGAATTGTGGATTAAACTTTACTAAAATAGGTGGCGTGTGTTTTCCAACTAACACGGGACTTGCAAACCCAACTGGTGGCATTGGTCAAATCATTGCAAATCTGTTTTTTTGGCTGATGGGAATTTTCATGACTTTAGCGGTATTGGCCTTTGTTGTTAGCGGAATTCAATATCTTTTGGCTGCTGGTGACGAGGATTTGGCAAAATCAGCCAAAAAGAACGCTGTAAATGCCATTATTGGGATAATCGTTGGACTTTCTGGTTTTATTATCATACAGGCAATTAGCAGAATACTTGAAGGGGCAAATACTCTTATTTAGGAGCTTCATTGCTGTTGACATTGAAAGAAAAAAGTGCTAGGATAACTATAGATATAGGTAGAGATGAGTTCGCTTTCAAGCGAACTTTTTTCTTTAAATATTTAATATAACAATTTAATAAAAATGCATTTTTGTTTTATGATCTAAGTTTTTTTGATAAAACTAAGGAAATAGAACACAAAAGGCTAAAAGATTATGGCACGTAAAAAAATTGTGCAAGAGGAAGCAGAACAGCCAACAAGATTAGGAGAATTTGGAAGTGCAATTTTGCAGATTGCAGAAGAAAAAGGAATTGCAAAGAGTGCTATCATTGAAACAATTGAAGCGGCTCTTAGCGCTGCATACAAAAAGGATTATGGAAAACGTGGTCAGAGAATTCACGCCAAATTTAATGAAGTTGGGGGTAATACTAATTTTTTCTTGATCAAGGATGTTGTGGATGAAACCTTGCGAGAGTTTGCTCTAGAGGGGTCAGAAGAAAATGAAGAAGAAGAGAACAATCCGCCAGCTGGCGGAGATGGCGAAGAAAAATTGCCAAGATTTAATCCCGAGCGAGACATGCTTTTGGATGAGGCTAAGAAAATCAAAAAAGATGCAAAAATTGGCGATGTGATTGAAATTGAACTTGAGCCACAAACTGAATATGGTCGCGTGGCTGCTCAAACAGCTAAGCAAGTTATTATTCAAAGAATTCGTGAGGCTGAACGTGATTCAATGTTTGCTGAATATAAAGGCAAGGAGGGTGAGGTTGTTAGCGGTACAGTACAAAGAATTGAGGGTAGAAACACATATATTGATCTTGGAAAATCTATTGGCGTGCTTTTCCCACAAGAACAGGTTCAAGGTGAAATGTTGCGCATTGGACAACGCGTGAAGGTGTATTTGAATAAAGTTGAATCTGATCCAAAAGGACCAGGGATCACTTTGAGCAGGATTCATCCTGACATGGTGCGCAGATTGTTTGAATTGGAAGTGCCTGAAATTTTTGCTGGCACAGTTGCAATCAAATCAATTGCTAGAGAGGCTGGATCACGAACAAAATTGGCTGTGAGTTCAGATGAAGAAGGAATTGACCCAATTGGATCATGCGTGGGACAAAAAGGTACTCGCGTGCAAGCTGTGATTGAAGAACTTGGTGGAGAAAAAATTGACATCATTGAATGGAGCGAAAAACCAGAAAAATTCATTGCTGCTGCTATTAGTCCTGCAAAGGTTGTTGGTGTGGAAATCAATGCTGATAAGAAAGAGGCAAAGGTTTCAGTGCCAGAAGATCAATTGTCATTGGCAATCGGCAAGCAAGGGCAAAATGTGCGCTTGGCTGCGAAATTGACCGGTTGGAAAATTGATGTGATTGGTGTTGTTGCTCCAAAGGTGGAAGAAAAAGAGACCAAAGAAGATGCTGCAGATAATGCGGCTGATGCTGAATAATTTGCAAAAATTAATTTTGAAAAATAATTTCCTAAATCAAACAAATATATGGATTTGTGGCATGAAATTTCTAGAGGTAAAAATGTTCCAGAATTTTTAAATGTTATTATTGAAACTCCAAAGGGCTCAAAAAATAAATATGAAATAGACAAGGAGATTGGCTTGATCAAGCTTGATCGCGCCATGAAAACAGCGCAAGATTTTCCGTTTGACTATGGCTTTGTGCCTCAAACTCTTTGGGAAGATGGCGATGCGCTTGATGTGGTTGTCTTGACAACATATCCACTTGCCACTGGAATTTTGGTGGAAGTGAGACCTGTTGGTGTGGCGCTGATGATTGACTCTGGCGAAAGTGACTACAAAATAATCTCTGTGCCAAAAAGCGATCCTCGCTGGGAGCATGTGAAAGATCTTGGCGATGTAAATCCATACACACTCAAAGAAATCAAGCATTTTTTTGAAACATACAAAACTATTGATAATAAAGTGGTTGAAATCAAGGGTTTTGAGGACAAAAAATCAGCATTTGTTGCTATTGAAAAATCTATTTCACTATACAATGAAAAATTTCCAGCAAAGAAATAGTTTAAAAAATTATTTAGAAAAAAATTATGATAAAATCAGAGATAAAAAAGTTACCTAATTCTCAAGCTGAAATAACAGTTTCTGTTGATTGGAAATTTTGGGAGAAATATATTGATAAAGCTGCAGCTGATTATTCCAAGGAAATAAAAATCCAAGGATTTCGAAGTGGCAAGGCTCCAAGGAATATGGTTGAGAAGAAAGTTGGAGCAGGTGCGTTGCTTGAGGCTGCTGCACAAAAGGTTATTTCTGACACATATCCAAAAGTTATTGTTGAAAAGAAAATTGAAGCGATTGGTTCTCCAAAGGCTGAAATTACCAAATTGGCAGAGGGAAATGCTCTTGAGTACAAGGTTACCACTGCTGTTATTCCTGAAGTTTCTATGAAGTCATATAAGGATGGTATTTTGAAAATCAACAAAGAATTCGCCAAGAAAACAGCTGACGTTAGCAAGGAAGATGTTGAAAAAGAAATTGCTGAAATTGCCAAAAGTCGAGTGCAGCATCTTACTGTGGAAAGAGAAGCTCAAAATGATGATAATGTTATTTTGTCTTTCACTGTCAAAAAAGATGGTGTTCCAATTGAAAACGGAACAAGCAAAAGTCATCCAATGATTCTTGGTCGAGGAGTTTTTATTCCTGGTTTTGAGGAGCAAGTTGTTGGAATGAAAGCTGGCGAGACAAAAGAATTCGAATTAACTTTTCCCAAAGATTATCATGACAAATCTTTGGCTGGAAATCCAGCTCAATTTTCAGTGACTGTTGAAACAGTTCAAGAGCGAAAATCTCCAGAGGTTAGTGATGAATTTGCAAGATCACTTGGAAAATTCAAAGATTTGGCTGAAATGCAAAAAAATGTGCAAGAGGGAATGGAGGAGGAAAAGAAGGCTGAACTCAAAGAAAAAAGAAGAGCTGAAATTATTGATGTGCTCATTGAGGCTACTGTTTGCGAAGTGCCAGAAATTCTTGTGCATGAAGAACTGCACAAGATGATTGGAGAATTTGAAATGCAATTGAGTGGCATGAACATTACTTTTGAACAATATTTGTCTCAAATTGGAAAGACAGTTGCTGAACTTGAAAAAGAATGGGAGCCACAAGCAATCAAAAGAATCAAAGCAGCACTTTCTTTAGAAGAAATTGCCAAAGAAAGGGAAGTGGAAATTCCAAGTGAGGAAGTTGAGACTGAAATGAACAAAACACTTGCTCAATACAAGAATATTCCTGATGCTGAAAAGAATATTGATCTTGGAAAATTGTACAACTATGTTAAGGGTATGATGGTTAATGAAAAAGTATTGGAATACTTGGAGGGTATAAAATAATTTTTAATTTTGTAATTTTTAAATAGTTTCTTAATTTCTAAATGTTTTAATTATTAGAAATTCTGATTTATTTATAAAATTAAAAATTACAAAAAATTATAAAATTGTTTACAAAAAAATATGCAAAATCAATATTTAATTCCAACTGTTATTGAAAAAACTAGTTATGGTGAGAGAGCTTATGATATTTATTCTCGCTTGCTTAAGGATCGAATAATTTTTTTGGGAACAGCCATTGATGATGGTGTTTCTAATGCTATTATTGCGCAGCTTCTTTTCTTGGAGCAGCAAAATCCCAAGGAGGACATTAAGATATATATAAACTCTCCAGGTGGAAGCGTGAGCAGCGCTCTTGCGATTTATGACACCATGCAATACATCAGACCTGATGTGCAAACAATTTGTGTTGGCATAGCAGCTTCTGCTGCGGCTCTTTTGCTCTGTGCTGGCAAAAAAGGTAAACGTTTTGCACTTCCAAACTCTGAGGTGATGATTCATCAGGTTATGGGTGGAGCAAGTGGTCAGGCTTCTGACGTTAATATTCATGCTCAGCACATCTTGAAAACCAAAGACAAATTAAATGCAATTATGTCAAAACATAGTGGTCAAAAAATTGCCAAAGTAGAGAAGGATACAGATAGGGATTATTTTATGTCAGCTGAAGAAGCTGTGAAATATGGAATTGTTGATAAAGTAATTGGGAATTAGACAGGGGTAGTGTTTAGAAGAAAGTGAAATAAAAAAAATCAGCCAAGCGGCTGATTTTTTTGTATACTAATTGCTGAAAGACAGTTCGAATTATTTTAAAAGTGGCATCAGTGTTTCGCCATTCATGTCAGCTGGTTTTTCTATGCCAAGAATTTCAAGTACTGTTGGCGCAAGGTCACTAAGTAGTCCACCAACTTCATTTTGTTGACGCACAACTTCTTCGGATTTTTTTTCGCGATGGTTGTTGGCCGTGATAAACCAAAGAGGAACCGGATTGGAAGAATGTTCAGTGTCAACTTGCCCGGTGCGATAATTTTTGATGTCTTCAACATTGCCATGGTCAGCGGTGATGAGCAGGCAACCTCCTTTTTTGAGAACAGCAGGAATCAAAACAGAAAGATTTTTGTCGATGGTTTTTACTGCAATAGTGCAGGCTTCTGAATTTCCGGTGTGTCCGACCATATCAGCATTGGCATAATTTGCAAGAATAAAATCATAAGTATTTTTTTCAAGCGATTCAATTATTTTTTCAGTAATGAGTGAAGCGCTCATTTCCGGAGCTTCGTCAAATTTTGAAACAGAAGGAGATGGAATAAGTATTCTGTCTTCACCCGGCCAGGCTGCTTCTTTTCCTCCATTGAAAAAGTAGGTAACATGAGCATATTTTTCAGTTTCTGCAATACGAAGTTGCTTCAAATTGTTCTTACTAAGAATTTCTCCAAGTCCACCCTCAAGTGTTATTGGTGGAAAAGCAACTTTTACTGGCAAATCTTTCTCATATTCAACCATGGTTACAAAGTTTAATTTCAAAAGGTCTCTTTTGAAACCATCAAAAGCAGAATCAACAAAAGCCCTGGTTATTTCTCTTGCTCTATCCTCACGGAAATTGAAAAAAATCACACTATCACCATCTTTTATTGTTGCAATGGGTTCATTGTCTTGGGTTATAACAACTGGTTCGATATATTCATCTGTTATTTCATTTGCATACGAATCTTGTAGGCATTTCATGGGGTCGGTTGCGGCTACGCCCTTACCTTCTGTTAGTAATCGATATGCTTTTTCTACGCGATCCCAATTGTTGTTTCTGTCCATGCCCCAATTGCGTCCACTGAGGGAGGCAATTTTTCCAAGGCCAATTGATTTGAGATGATTTTGCAAATCTTGAATCGTTTTTGTTCCCGATGTTTGTGGTGAGTCTCTTCCATCAGTGAAACCATGAATGAAAACCTTGGTTAGTCCCTTGGATTTTGCCATTTCCAAAACTGCAAAAAGATGTTCCATGTATGAATGAACACTACCTTGTCCAATCAAGCCTATGATGTGCAGAGAGGTGTCAGCTTCCTTGGTTGCTAGCATGGCCTGTGAAAGAGCTTCATTATCAAAAAAACTGCGATCTTGAATTGAAAGAGTGATGCGTGGAAGGTTTTGGTATACAATCTTTCCAGCTCCAAGTGCCATGTGACCAACTTCGCTGTTTCCTGATTCTCCCCAAAAAAGTCCAACTGAAATTCCAGATGCTTGCAAAGTTGTCATTGGATAGAAGTGATCAAGTTTTTCAATTGTTGGCAGGCTTGTTTCTTTGAGAACATTTCCCTTACTGTTGTTGCTTATGCCCCAACCATCAAGAACAACGACAACTATAGGTCTATACATAGGAATATTTGATCAGTCAATCATTAGGTGTGGACATTTGAAGTCAACCGTTTTAATGAGAGATGATTTTTAATTTGTTTGTGTGTTTAAATGTTTTTGTGCGGACATGTGCTTATTATAGCATTTTCACTTAGCTTTGACAAAAAGGCCATAACAAGATATTATTGGTGTGCAGATAAAAAGTAAAAATAGACCGTTTCGATTTGATTAAGCATTCTGATTTGGCCAAAATAAGGCATTTTTGCATTAATATGAAATTAAAAAACACTTCGATCATATTTAATATAATGCATTCATAGAGCTTATAAAGCTTGATTTTGACTTGTAAAACTTCAAATCGCAACACTTGAAAATGTATGTTAATTGGCTTTGCGATTGCCATGAGCTTTCTTTTGGGAGGCGGAGGTGGATATCTTGTTCGGCAGCAAATAGCACGCAGGCGTTTGGACACTGCAGAAGGACAAATTGAACAGATGACTCAAGATGCTGAGAAAAAAACTCAGGAGCTTGTTTTAAATGCAAAAAATAAAGCAGTTGAAATTCTCGAAGAGGCCAAGAAAAAAGAAAAGGAACGCGAGGATCAAATTCTTCGAAGTGAGCAGCGCATCGAAAAGCGAGAAATCGCAATCGATCAAAAGACTGAAGAAATTGAAAAAAATCGCAAAGTGCTGGAAGAAAAAATTGAAGAAATAAAAAAAATAAGAATTGAAGCTGAAGATGCCAGAGCCAAAGAATTAGAAAGATTGGAAAAAATTGCTGGCTTGTCCAAGGATCAGGCCAAGGCTATTTTGTTGCAATTGACTGAAGAGGAAAGTCGTCAAGCATTGGCAGAACGAATGGCCAAAATTGAAAGACAAGGTGTTGATGAGATTGAAAAGAGAGCGAAAAACATCATGACTAGTGTTATTCAAAAATATGCAGGCTCACATGCAGCAGAGGTTGTTACTACTACAGTTTCAATTCCTTCTGATGAAGTTAAGGGTCGAATTATTGGTCGCGAGGGAAGAAACATTAAAGCACTGGAGAAGTTGACTGGTGTTGAAATAATTGTTGATGACACTCCAGAGGCTGTTGTTATTTCTGGTTTTGATCCTGTGCGTCGTGAAATTGCACGCATCACTCTTGAAAAGTTGATTGGAGATGGCAGAATTCATCCAACCAGAATCGAAGAAGCTTTTGAATATGCCAAAAAAGAAATTGACAACAAAATAAAAGAAGCTGGTGAAGCAGCTGTGTATGATTTGGGAATTGCCGGTTTTGATCCAAAATTAGTTTATCTTTTGGGAAGACTTCGTTATCGAACTAGTTATGGACAAAATGTTCTGTTGCATTCTCTGGAAGTTGCTCATCTTTCTGGAGCGTTGGCTGCTGAACTTGGAGCTGATGTTGTTGTTGCAAAAAAAGCTGGACTTTTGCATGACATTGGAAAAGCTGTTGATCATGAAATTCAGGGAACACATATTGAAATTGGAATGAAGATCATGGAGAAATTTGGAATTGCCAAAGAAATTATTGATGGCATGAAATCTCATCATGAGGATTATCCTTTTGAGACTCCGGAATCTTTCATTATCGCTGCTGCAGATGCAATCTCTGCTAGTCGCCCTGGAGCTCGCAAAGACACACTGGAAAGATATTTGAAGCGTCTTGAAGAGCTTGAGACAACTGCCAATTCATTTGCTGGCGTGGAAAGAACATATGCAATTCAAGCTGGAAGAGAGATTAGAGTTTTTGTTAAACCAGAAGAGATTGATGATCTTGGTGCTCTCAAGTTAGCCAGGGAAATTGCTGACAAAATTGAAGCTGATTTGAAATATCCAGGAGAGATCAAAGTGAATGTTTTGCGCGAAACAAGATCAGTTGAATATGCACGCTAAAATAATTTTTGAATTTTGTAATTTTGTAATTTTTAAATAATTTTTTAATTTATTAATGTTTAATATATTAAAAATTTTGTTTTATTTATAAAATTAAAAATTAAAAATTAAAAATTTGTCTTGCCGACAAGACGCTGTGTATAACTGGATTTGCTTTATTGTCGCGATAAATAGTATAATGGCTGGAGTTGGGATAAAAATTAAAAATAGAAAGGATGGTGAATACTATGGCAAATGTAAACAAAGACGCTCTCATTGATGCAATCGCATCTAAAACAGATCTTTCTAAGAAAGACATTGAGGCAGTTATTGAAACTCTGATCGAAAAAATCACTGAAGAAATTCGAACAGGAAACAAGGTAACCCTAACAGGTTTCGGAACATTTAGAACTTCCGACCGAGCTGCTCGTGAAGGAATCAATCCTCAAACGAAAGCTAAGATCCAAATTCCTGCAATGACAGTTCCAAAATTCACTGCTGGAAAAGCATTGAAAGAGGCTGTTAAGTAATATCATCCTATCAATATATTTTTTTGATATATTTAAAAAAGATGGAAACAAAACCCACCAATTTGGTGGGTTTTGCTGTTGTAGAATTAACTTTTCCCTTGTCATTCCCGCGACCGTGTGTCGCCTTAGCTTTAGCGGTGGCACAAGGCGGGAATCCAGTTTCCTTGCTATTTTGTGAGAATTTCTGGTTCCCGCATCAAGTGCGGGACGACATTGCTATTTCGATTTTTCTCCGTCTATTTTTCGAACAATATCGCGCATCAAAAGGACACCAGAAAGAAAGCACACAGTGAACAGCATGCGCAGAGCTTTTGTTGCAATTGAAAAGGCTAGCTCATTGCTTGGTGCATACAGATTTGTAATCTCTGCAATCAATAGGAAGATAATAGCGGCTAGAAAAAACTTATATGAAATATCCAATTCTTTTTCCACTCTCCAAACAACACCTGCAGTATAGATAATAGAAAGCAATAGCGCTCCAATTGTTATGATGTTGAGAACAAGCATAATTGTTTGTGGTTGCATATTTTTTTTAGTTATTCTTTTTAAGACTTATTAATCCAAGTTTTTCCAGATTTTTTTCAGTAATATGTCGCAAGGCATGCAGGTATAGCCAATACTCTCTGGAGAATAAAAATATCCAAATAAGTAGCAGTAGCAAAAGCCAAATTGCAATGGTGCCAATTTTGCTTAGTAAGTAAGGATAGGTGATCACAAAACCTCCACCGAGGTTTATCATTGGAAGTTGTTCTATTTTTATGGTCATTTGCTTGCTGATGCTGTATTTATCGAGTAGTATTTCAACTTGAAGTTGAAATGTTCCATCGGTAATGTTTTTTGCAAGTTCAATGTTTTTTGCAATAACAGCGCCATCAGAGATTGTTTTTTTGTCAGTGGATGAAAGCAAAACATTGTTGTTTTTGTCTATTAAGTTGTATTTTATGCTTGCATTATAGTTTTCATAGGCAGGATCAATCTTTTCGATTTTGACAAAGACCACAAAATCTTTGCCTTGAAAGATTTTTTCATCGCTTGTCATTATTGAAAAATCAAGTGGTATTTTTGTTGCTTGAGTTTTTTGTTCTGTTGGCTGTTGCTCAGTAATTGGTAATTTCTTGATTGGCGCTGGTTGAGTTGGAATTTTTCTTGGTTTGTTGTCATTATTTTTTTTCTTGTCGTTATTATCGCTCGTTGTCTGTCCATCATGAATATCATCTGATTCAATTTCAAAAGCAAGTGAAGCAGAAGATGTTCTTGCTGTATCATTTGGATCTTGAGCTGTCACAAAAAGTGTGTGAGGTCCCTCACTGACATCACTTGGTGAGGTCCATGTCCAATATCCAGCAGCATTGGCAGTTGTTTGTCCAACAATAATGATAGAGCTGTGAATTTCCAGATTTATAATTGCATTGGGAGTGTTTACTGACCCGAAGAATGTTGGTCTGTTAGTGGAAGTTTCATTCGGATGATCATAATCCAAAGCTCCCGGAACCTTCAAAAGAGAAGTGTTGGTTATTTCCATTGGTGGCAAGATGATTTGGCATTCGGTTGGTGTTGTGATGGAAAATGGCACAGAAACAGCAAAGCCTGGACCCATAGAACCAAAGGCGGTTACTGTATAATCATAAGAAGTGTTTAGATTCAAATCGATAACACTATCATTATAGTTGGAATTTATAAGGCCCGTCATCAGTGTCACTCCATCTCTTTGGATTTCAAAACTTTGAGAATTTTCATCTGCTGGCCAACTGATAGTATTGGTAATAACACCATTAATACAATTTGTTGTGCCCAAAACAATTGGAACAACTGGTGGTCCAAGAACCTTGGCCAAAATCGTTATGGTGCTATCAGCAATGGCGCTATACTTGCTTCTGATGTCTGAAAGTAAAAAATCAGGACTGTATACTATGGATAGGCCAACATATAGGACAAAAAGTGCCAAAGTAAAAATAACGTGCAATTTTGCTAATTTCTTGATGTTTTGCTTTGGAAGTTTTGTTTTCATAATAAAATTATACATTAAAATTTAATTCAAGGCCATTGGAAAAACTTTGTTAAATGAGGTATAATAAAAAAATAAAATATAAGGACTTGTGTGCTTGCTCGACTATTTTTCTTTTTAGCACGCTTTTGGATGAATGCTCATTATCCAAAAGCTCAAGAAGCCGCTGTCGCCGGCTATTGGCTAAAAAGAAAAACAGTATCGCGTTATCAATTTTTTTATGTTCAAAAAAATAAAAACAAAATTAAATATTTTCAAAAATGTTTTGCCGACATCAGCTTTTGTTTTTTTGTTGGCAATGCCTGCTAGCACTAACTATCAATTAAAAGATTATAGTTTTGGTTCTGGGGGAACAAGCAATGCAACTTCAACGAATTATGCCTTAAATGCTATTGCTGGGGATGTTGGTGGTCAAAAGGAAACATCAGCTGCTTATGGTTTTGGTAGCGGTTTGATTTTTTCAAGTCAGGCTAATGTTCCAACTGCTCCAACGTTTTCAAATCCAAGCAATTATTACAACAAACTTCAAATCATCATCAACACTGCTGGAAATGCTGTTGACACAAAATATGCCATTGCAATCAGCACTGACAATTTTGCAACTGTCACAAAATTTGTGAAAGCCGATCACACCATGGGGTCAACTTTATTGCTCGCTGATTATCAGACATATGCAGCCTGGGGAAGCGGAAGTGGAATCAACATTATTGGTCTTGCTTCTGGCACAACATATCAAGTGAAAATCAAAGCCATGCAAGGAAAATTCACTGAAACAGGCTATGGTCCAACTTCAAGTGCAGCCACAACCAATCCAACACTTTCTTTTGGGATTGATCAAAATGCGATAAATTTCGGAAGTCTTACGGCGGACACAGTTATTGATAGTCCTGTGAATGTTACTGCAACTTTTGCAACAAATGGCGAGACTGGTGGAAAGGTATATGTGATTGGAAAAAATGGAGGACTACTAAGTCCAACAAAAAGCTTCACCATCGCTTCTACTTCTGCTGATTTGTCGACGCCAATTGCTGGTTTTGGCGCACAAATTGTTTCGGTTGCACAAAGTTCAGGTGGACCGCTTGCAAAAGTTGCTCCATATGATGGCACAGCTGCCAATGTTGGAATTGTAGACACAGCAGTGCGAGAAATATTTTCATCAGCAAATCCAATTGTAGGTGGAAGTGGAGTTTTTCTTTTGAAAGCAAAATCATTAGCACTAACTCCAGCTGCAAATGATTATAGTGAGGAATTAACAATGATTGCATCAGGGAGTTTCTAATGTTATTAAAAGTTATCCACATATTTTTTATAAATTGTAGACAACATTTTAAAAAAATGCTATAATTTAAATAATAATTGTTTCTAAAAATAAAAAAATAAAAATAAGCACTCTGTGCTTGAAATTGCGTCGTTCGTCAGCAAATAAAATATTTTTTAATATTTTATTTGCTGACTCTCTAGCAATTATAAAAATATGCAACAGAAAGTTGTAAAGAATCTATCAATCTTTAATTTAATCGCAATTATTGTTGCCGTAGCGGCTCCTTTTTTTGCAACACAGAATGCACAAGCAGGTGGCTTAGGTCAATTATCAATCAGGCTTGATAGAATGGCAGCTGGTGCAACTACTGGTGGAACGGTATGTGCTCGTCCTGTCACGGTTGATACTGAAACTCTAGTGATGGTAACTTTTCCGACAGGTTTTACAGTTAATCCAACAGCTACAAATTGGACGGTGACCACAACCAATATTCCATCAGGAACAACTGCTTGGCCAGGAATTGGAACTGCTACTTTGGTTGCTGGTCAAAGTGTTACTTTTCCAAGTACTGATTTAACTATTGCTACAACGTATTGTTTCAATTTTTCTGGAACAACAACACTTACAAATGCAACCGCTGGAATTGACAAGGTTGGAAGCGTTACAACCCAAAAAGCTGGTCCAACAACGATTGACTCTTCACAGTTTGCACTCGCTACAATTACTGATGATACAATTATTGTTTCTGCAACTGTGCCACCAAATTTTTCATTTGCTCTTTCTGGAAACACTGATACGTTGGGAACACTTTCAGCATCATCAGTTTCGTCTAGTGCTGGAAAAACAGCAACAATAATTACCAATGCAAGTAATGGTTGGGTGGCTTGGGTGAAAAGTGCAAGTGCATCAGGCTTAACTTCGGCAAGCACTGGTGCCAATATTCCATTTATTGGAACAGCTGCTGATAACACTGTAGCATTGATATCTGCTGGAACATCCAGTTATGGTTTGGATGTTACATGGACAGACGCTGGAGGTCTTTCAACAGGTGTTGTTTCACAAGCTGCTAATTTTGGTCAAGAATTTGATGGTGATGCGACTCATGTAGGAACACCATCAACAACCTTTCAGCCAATCGCAGCTGCCAGTGGAATTACTGCTGGAGACACGGTGACATTAACTGAAAGAGTTGCTATCTCAGCCTTGCAAGCATCTGCTAGTGATTATACTGATACATTGACGGTAATTGCCGCAGGAAGATTTTAAATAGATCAAAAAACTTCACTTAAAAAAACTTGCCTTTGAAGCAAGTTTTTTGCATATTTGCTGGTATTAGTATATATTTAGTAGATAAGATAGTATTAATATTGGATTGATTCGAGTTTTCTAAGAAATATGAAAAATTATTTTTCAAAAATAAAATTCCTAATTAGTCTGACTTTTTCATTTCTTTTTTTTATTTCATTTTCTTCTGCAGCTTTAGCTGCCGATACAATCCCAACTGGTGATCTTCGTCTTACAACATCACCACTTCCAATCAATCTTAAAGTTCAGCCAGGAGCAACGGCAACTGCTCAATTAAAAATTAAAAATGATGGCATTG
>Ga0194059_1000028_pt1 | contig 82789 bp, 73 predicted proteins | sample SepL6211m_MetaG_FD_163426 | JGI IMG/M metagenome (GOLD analysis project Ga0194059, IMG submission 163426) | Anoxic zone freshwater microbial communities from boreal shield lake in IISD Experimental Lakes Area, Ontario, Canada - Sep2016-L626-11m | ecosystem: Environmental > Aquatic > Freshwater >...
TTGTCGGTATCAAAGCCACTATCAAAACAACCGTAACCGGAGTAGAAATGTTCCGGAAGCTGCTCGATGAAGGACGTGCCGGCGACAACATCGGCGCACTGCTTCGCGGTGTCAAGCGTGAAGATATCGAGCGCGGCCAGGTACTTGCCAAGCCGGGTTCAATCACCCCGCACACCAAATTCAAAGCAGAAGCATACATCCTCACCAAGGAAGAGGGTGGACGTCATACTCCGTTCTTCAACGGCTACCGTCCTCAGTTCTACTTCCGTACCACTGACGTAACCGGCATTGCAGAGCTTCCTGCCGGCATTGAAATGGTTATGCCCGGTGACAACGTTGCAATGACAATCAACCTGATCACCCCTATTGCCATGGACGACGGCCTCCGTTTTGCGATCCGTGAAGGCGGCCGTACTGTCGGTGCAGGCGTTGTTGCTTCAATTATTGAATAAAATAGTGAATTAAAATGATGGTATGTGGGCATGACTGCGGTCATGGCCAGCAGATTTCATACAAAAGGAAGCGCTTTAATGAGAGATATAATCACGCTTGGCTGTACAGTGTGTAAACAAAGAAATTACACGACAACAAAAAACAAGAAATTAACTCCAGGAAAGCTTGAATTCAGCAAGTTTTGTCGCTTCTGCCGCAAGCACACGCCGCACAAGGAAACAAAGTAGCTGACCGTTTGACGCACGGATACAGGCCAGTAGCTCTAACTGGTAGAGCGCCGGTCTCCAAAACCGGATGTTGGGGGTTCGAATCCCTCCTGGCCTGCCATAAGTCAATCGCCTTCCATGTGCAGTTGTTTTTTAGTCTTCAATAAAATACGGCATCGATTTAATTACCTGCCAGGAGTGTAGTGTGCAAAAAATCACTGCTTTTTTTGAATCAGTAAAGCTTGAACTTGAAAAAGTCACGTGGCCATCACGCAAAGAGACAATGGCAACAACCGGCGTCGTTATTTTTATTGTCGTGCTGATTTCGTTTTATCTTGGTGCCTGCGATCTTATTCTGGCCAAGCTGTTGCGTTTGATACTAGGATAAAGGAATCCAGCTAATGACCATGAAATGGTATGGTATACATACATATTCAAGCTTTGAAAATAAAGTCCGTCTTAATCTGCTCGAATCTATCAAGAATGAGGGAATGGAATGTTTTTTTGATGAAATCCTTATTCCATGTGAGACGGTAGTCGAACTAAAAAAAGGAGAGAAAAAGACCTCTTCGCGAAAATTTTTCCCTGGTTATATTCTGGTAAAAATGGAGTTGACTGACGAGACGTGGCACCTTGTCAAGGAAACTGCAAAAGTCACCGGCTTTGTCGGTGGTAACACACCATTCCCCATTGCTGATGAAGAAGTACATAAAATTACCCGCCGTATGGAAGAAGGCGCTGAAAAACCACGACCTAAAGTGTTATTTGAAGTTGGTGAGACGGTGCGTGTTATTGACGGACCTTTCCTTAATTTTTCCGGGGTGGTTGAAGATGTTAAGCCTGACAAGGGAAAGTTGCGCGTAACGGTAACGATTTTCGGCCGTGCCACCCCTGTTGAACTCGAATTCATGCAGGTCGAAAAAAATTAATAATTAATAATTCAGTCATTCGCGTGAGGATGACAGGCATACAGCAGTATATAAAGGAGCACTTTTATGGCAAAGAAAATAACCGGCTACATCAAATTACAGGTACCGGCAGGTAAAGCCAACCCCTCGCCGCCAATCGGACCGGCACTGGGACAGCATGGTGTCAATATCATGGAGTTCTGTAAGGCATTTAATGCAAAAACTCAGGGCGATGAGGGCACAATTACTCCTGTTGTCATTACGGTGTATGCTGACAGGTCGTTCACATTTATTACAAAGACACCACCAGCACCGGTTTTGATAAAAAAGGCACTCGACCTTAAGAGCGGCTCTGCTGTTCCTAACAAGACAAAAGTAGGCAAACTGACCAAGGCCCAGGTCGAAGAGATTGCTAAAAAGAAAATGCCTGACCTTAATGCCGCTTCTCTTGAAGCAGCCATGAGAACTATTGAAGGCACTGCCCGTTCGATGGGCGTTGATATTGTCTAAACAGCACGCTATCTATTAATCAAGATCTTTAGAGAGGTTGTAACATGTCAAAAAGCGCAAAGAAACATTCTGAAGCAATGTCAAAAATTGACAGAAACAAGGTGTATCAACTTGTAACTGCTCTGGACGTTGTAAAACAGACCGCTTATGCAAAATTTGATGAGACTGTCGATGTTGCTGTCAAGCTTGGTGTTGATCCACGTCATGCAGATCAGATGGTTCGGGGTGCGGTTGTTCTGCCGAACGGACTTGGCAAGGAAGTCCGCGTTCTCGTTTTTGCAAAAGGGGAGAAAGAGAAGGAAGCTCTTGACGCCGGCGCCGATTTTGTTGGAGGCGATGATCTGGTTGCTAAAATTCAGGGCGGATGGTTCGGCTTTGATACGGCTATTGCAACACCGGATATGATGGGTGTTGTCGGCAAGATCGGTAAGCTTCTCGGACCTCGTGGCCTTATGCCTAACCCGAAAGTCGGTACGGTGACTTTTGAAGTTGGCAGAGCAGTAAAGGAATCAAAAGCCGGTAAAGTTGAATTCCGTGTTGAAAAAGCCGGAATTATTCATGCACCGGTCGGTAAGGTCTCTTTTGCTGCTGATATGCTCAAAGGCAATTTACTTGCACTTGTTGAAGCGCTTATCAAAGCAAAACCGTCTGCTGCAAAAGGCACTTATATTAAAAAGATTTCGCTCTCCTCAACTATGGGAGCCGGCATCAATCTCGATATCAGTGATGTAACTGCCCAGATTTAATCAGTATCGATTTAGCCAAAGTCAAAGACAGCAGGCGCGTTGAGCCAACGCATAATTCTCACAAAGGACCTGCCGAGACTTGGGTACCGCAATTTATTGCGATCCTGACTTTGGCCGGGGCTCTGCCTCATATACCAAAAGAAAGGAGGATGTCGCTTGAATAAAAACAACAAACAAGAACTCGTCACCGAGATGCATGAGCGACTGACACGCGCTAAAGCTGTTTTTCTCGCAGATTTCCGTGGGATGAATGTGGGGCAGGCAACTACACTCAGGAATGAGCTTCGTGCCGCGTCAGTTGAGTACAAGGTATTTAAGAATACTTTGTTTGACCTTGCTGCAAAAGGCACTGATATCGAATGTATCAGCCCGTTTCTTGCCGGTCCGACCGCTGTAGCGATCAGCTATGACGATCCGGCTGGCGCAGCAAAAGTACTGCATAAGTTTGCCAAAGACCCGCAAGGTAAATTCGTACTTAAAGCAGCGGTACTCAGCGGAAAACTGCTTGACGTTAAGCAGATTCAAGCATTGGCAGATCTGCCCTCTCGCGAGGTTCTCATCGCCAAGATGCTCGGATCCATGCAGGCACCTGCAACCAACTTTGTTGGTGTGCTTGCCGCGCTGCCTGGCTCGCTTGTACGTGTACTCGACGCAATTCGTGTCCAAAAATCAGCACACTGACCCGTAGTTAAATAACCATATTCTACAAAATAATATTCGGAGGATTTACCCAATGGCTATCACTAAAGAAGATGTAATCAGCTTTATCGAAAAAATGACTGTGCTTGATCTCGCTGAACTTGTTAAAGAACTTGAAGAGAAATTCGGTGTCTCTGCCGCTGCTCCTGTTGCTGTTGCTGCTGCCGGCCCTGCTGCTGCTGCCGAGGCAGTGGAAGAGCAGACCGAGTTCGATGTTCTTCTGAAAGCTTGTGGCGCAAACAAAATCAACGTTATCAAGGTTGTCCGTGCATTGACCAGTCTCGGCCTGAAAGAGGCAAAAGATGTTGTTGATGGCGCACCAAGCACTGTTAAAACCGGTGTGTCCAAAGCAGAAGCTGACGAAGCACTGAAGCAGCTTATTGAAGCCGGCGCAGAAGCAGCTATCAAATAACAGCTGGAATTGTTGTCTTTATGAGAGCCAAGGTCGCCCAGTGCGGCCTTGGCTTGTGCTGTTTCGGCATGCTTTAATTACTTACTTCTGATATTCCAGCATGTTACGATTTATGTCTGGATCCAGTTACGATACCCGCCAAAGGAGAAGCCATGGCTTATTCTATTGCCAATAATCACCTCTTGCGTAAAAACTTTGCCAAGATAAAGAACATAATCGAAATTCCTAATCTGATTGATATTCAGAAAGATTCCTATCGCCGCTTTCTGCAGCAGGAAGTGTCTGCTGAAGCACGTTTGAATACCGGGCTTGAAGCCGTCTTCAAGAGTGTTTTTCCAATCAAGGATTTCAGTGAAAGTGCCTCGCTCGAATACGTTTCATACGCACTTAACAAGCCGAAGTATGACGTGGAAGAATGTCATCAGCGCGGTATGACCTATGCGGCCCCCATGAAGGTTAAAGTACGTCTCGTTATCTGGGATGCCGGTAAAGATTCTACTGTAAAGGCAATCAAGGATATAAAAGAGCAGGAGGTTTACTTCGGCGAAATTCCGCTTATGACTGATAACGGCACCTTTATAATCAACGGCACGGAACGGGTTATTGTCAGTCAGTTGCATCGTTCACCCGGTGTTTTCTTTGATCATGATAAAGGTAAGACTCACTCAAGCGGCAAGGTACTCTACTCTGCCCGTGTGATTCCGTATCGCGGATCCTGGCTTGATTTCGAGTTTGACCATAAAGATATATTGTATGTCCGGATTGACCGCCGCAGAAAAATGCCCGCAACCGTTCTGCTCAAGGCACTGGGATACTCAGTTGAGCAACTCCTCAACTACTATTACAAAAGTGAAGAGTTCTGTATCGGTTCTGATGCTATTACCAAAAGTATTGACTCTGAACTGCTCACTCTGCAAAAGACTGTTGTTGACATAGCAGACCCTGCTACTGGTGAGGTCCTTGTTAAGGCAAACCGTAAATACACCAAATCATCTATCAAAAAAATGCAGGAACGGGGCATTAAGACGGTCCCTGCTACCGTAGAGGATATTATCGGCCGCTACGCATCATCCGATATAGTTGATCCGACTACCGGCGAAATCATTGTTGAATGCAATAATGAGATTACTCTCGATCTTTTTAATGAGGTTAAAGCACGCGGCGTCATCAGCTTTAAGACCCTGTTTATTGATAATCTGCACATCACATCTTCTTTCCGCGACACGCTGCTGATTGATAAAATCAGCACGAGCGATGAAGGTCTTATCGAAATTTACCGGCGTCTCCGTCCAGGTGACCCACCAACTCTCAAAAGTTCTCTGGCACTCTTTGACAACCTGTTTTTCAACCCGGAGCGCTACGATCTGTCAGCCGTTGGACGACTGAAGCTTAATTATAAACTTGGTCTCAAAGTCTGGCAGAACTGTATGGTATTAAACGCTCCCTGTATGTTAAGCAGTGAAGATGTGACCAGCTTTGATTCTTTGGCAGCCAAACTGTCAGGCTCGAAAGATTCTTTTTCACAGTATCTTATGACGAAACTTCCTTCCGATCTTGTCAAAGCACTGAAAAAGATGGAAGAGGGCCAGACTGTATCAGACAAACTCCGGGATCAATTGCTGCAGGAGTTCAACAACATTATTCGGGATAATGATTTTTTCCAGAAAGAACTCTTTGCAACGTTCGGGCTGTCAAAAGCAACAATCAAGCTGACCGAAGCAATTGATCAAAGCGGCTTTGACGAAAATCGTCGTTTAATTGAGACTCTGCGCCGCAACAGAATGGTTTTTGAGGATCTGTACAGCTCCGATATTAAAATCGCAGTCAAAAATGATATTCTTGAAATAGTCCGGTATCTGATTGAGCTTAAGAACGGGCGGGGTTCCATAGATGATATTGATCATCTCGGTAATCGTCGGGTTCGCGCTGTTGGTGAACTGTTGGAAAACCAGTATCGCATCGGCCTTGTCCGTATGGAGCGTGCCATCAAGGAGAGAATGAGCCTGCAAGAGGTCGAAAACCTCATGCCTCATGACTTGATCAACTCCAAACCGGTATCGGCTGTGGTGAAAGAATTCTTCGGTTCCTCACAATTGTCGCAGTTTATGGATCAGACCAATCCTCTTTCTGAAGTGACCCACAAACGCCGTCTATCGGCACTTGGACCAGGCGGTTTGACCCGTGAACGTGCCGGTTTTGAGGTTCGTGACGTTCATCCGACACATTATGGGCGGGTATGCCCTATTGAGACTCCTGAGGGGCCGAACATCGGGCTTATCGCATCCCTGTCAACGTATGCCCGCATCAATGATCATGGCTTTGTTGAAACGCCGTATCGTATAGTTCAGGATGGTAAAGTTACGAAAGATGTCCGCTTCTTCTCTGCTCTGGAGGAAGAAGGCCACGCTATCGCTCAGGCGAATGCTGAAATTGATGCCGATGGTCGCTTTATCAATGATTACAACTCTGCGCGTAAAAGCGGTGAATTTATTCTCGTGCACCGTGACGAAATTGCACTTATGGATGTCGCCCCAATACAGCTTGTATCTGTTGCGGCTGCACTGATTCCATTCCTTGAGAACGACGACGCCAACCGTGCTTTGATGGGCTCTAACATGCAGCGTCAGGCGGTACCACTGCTGCGTGCCGATTCCCCGCTTGTTGGAACCGGTATGGAACGTATTGTTGCGCGAGACTCCGGTGTTTCGGTTATAGCCAAACATAACGGTGAAGTAGAGTCTGTTGATGCGGCACGCATTGTTGTTAAGATTGACGAAAATGAAATTGATGAAAACGGTACCGGCGTTGATATTTACAACCTCATCAAGTTTGCGCGCTCGAACCAGAACACCTGCATTAATAACAAACCGGTAGTCAAGGTAGGTGATAAAGTCAAGCGCGGTGCCGTAATTGCTGATGGTCCGTCAACAGACATGGGTGAACTGGCTCTTGGGCAGAATATTGTTGTCGCCTTCATGCCGTGGGGCGGCTACAACTACGAGGATTCGATTCTCATCTCTGAAAAACTAATTAAAGATGATCGGTATACTTCCATTCATATTGAAGAATTTGAATGTGTCGCCCGTGATACAAAGCTCGGCAAGGAAGAAATAACATCCGACATCCCGAATCTTGGCGAAGAGACCCTCAAGGACCTCGATGAGTCGGGCATCATACGTATCGGTGCCGAAGTAAAACCGGGGGATATTCTCGTCGGTAAGATTACGCCAAAAGGTGAAACTCAGCTTTCTCCCGAAGAGAAATTGCTGCGGGCTATTTTCGGTGAAAAAGCCGGAGATGTCCGTGATACCTCACTTACCGTGCCTCCCGGCGTCGAAGGAACGGTTATCGGTGCAAAGATTTTTTCCCGCAAGGGCAATGACAAGGATTCCCGCACCGAATTGATCGAAAAAGCTGAAGAGGACAAACTGCGTAAGGATGAGCAGGATGAGATCCGCATCATCCGTGATTCAGCCATCAGTAAGCTCAAACGTCTCTTGATCGGTAAAACGCTGGCTGTCAAGCTTGAAGACAGTAAAGGTAATATTGTTCTCGCCAAAGGAAAACAGATTACTGAAGAGTCGCTGCAAAGCCTCGCAAGTACGGTCTGGAGTACGATTTCGGTGAGTGACGACAACGAAACTGATGACAAGGTTCATCAGATTCTTGAAACACTCAGTCGTCAGATTGACCTGATTCACAACGTTTTTGAAGATAAGATTCAAAAGCTTAAGCGTGGTGATGACCTGCCTCCGGGTGTCATCAAGATGGTTAAAATTTACATTTCCATTAAACGTAAACTGCAGGTCGGTGATAAGATGGCCGGTCGTCACGGTAATAAGGGTGTTGTCTCCCGTATTCTGCCGGAAGAAGATATGCCGTACATGGAAGACGGACGACCGGTTGAAATCGTTCTGAATCCTCTTGGCGTACCATCGCGTATGAACGTCGGCCAGATTCTGGAAACCCATCTGGGATGGGCGGCAAAAGGTATTGGCTGGAAAATAGAGGATATGCTTGAGAAGCAGACCTCTGAAGAAAACCTGAAAAATTATCTGAAAGATGTCTACGGTGATGATGAAGTGGGGGCTTTTATTGACGGCCTCGACCGGACGGAATTGCTGAAAGTTGCCCGTCGTCTGCAGCGCGGTGTTGCCATGGCCTCCCCTGTATTTGAAGGCGCAAGTGAAGCGCAGATCAAGGCAATGCTCGGGAAAGCCAATTTACATTCATCAGGACAGGTCACCCTGTTTGATGGCCGGACCGGCGAACCATTTGATAACAAGGTCACCGTCGGAGTTATGTACGTACTGAAACTCCATCATCTTGTCGATGACAAGATCCATGCCCGTTCAATCGGGCCATACAGTCTCGTGACGCAGCAGCCACTCGGCGGTAAGGCACAGTTCGGCGGCCAAAGGCTCGGCGAGATGGAAGTCTGGGCAATGGAAGCATACGGTGCGGCGCACGCCCTTCAGGAATTCCTGACTGTCAAGTCGGATGATGTTTCCGGCCGAACCCGTATGTATGAGTCAATCGTCAAGGGCAAACACACCCTTGAACCCGGTCTACCCGAGTCATTCAACGTACTTATCAAGGAACTTCAGTCCCTCTGCCTTGATGTTGATTTACTTGAAGGTGAAGAAGAACAGTAATGATTTCCTGGCCGGTGTCTGTCTAATCAGACGTGCGGCTTCAGACTAACGGAGGAGAGCAGCGTGGAAGATTATTTCAGCTTTTTTGATAAACCTAAAGATCCACTCCACTTTTCAGCTATACGCATTTCGATTTCATCTCCCGATAAGATCCGGGAGCGTTCTCATGGCGAAGTAAAAAAGCCGGAAACAATTAACTATCGTACGTTCAAACCGGAGCGGGATGGTCTTTTCTGTGCCAAGATATTCGGCCCGACAAAAGATTATGAATGCAACTGCGGTAAGTACAAACGCATGAAACACAGAGGCATTATCTGTGAAAAATGCGGTGTTGAAGTTATTCCTTCGAAAGTTCGTCGTGAACGCCTGGGGCATATCGACCTGGCTACGCCGGTTGCCCATATCTGGTTTTTAAAATCGTTACCGTCACGAATCGGCAACCTGCTCGACATAACTCTGAAAGACCTGGAAAAAGTTCTCTATTTTGAAGGGTTCGTTATCAGTGATCCCAAGAACACTCCGCTGCAGTTTTGCGAAGTAATGTCTGAAGACAAGTATATTCAGAAGCAGCAGGAATACGGCTCTGATGCATTTTCCGGCGGTATGGGCGCTGAAGCGATCCGTGAGTGTCTGCGGGCTCTCAAACTTGAGGATCTCGCCGTATCTCTCCGCACCGAAATGGTTGAATCAACCAGTGAAGCAAAACGTAAAAAGACCGCAAAGCGTCTCAAAATTGTTGAAGCCTTCCGCCACTCCGGCAATAAGCCGGAATGGATGATTCTTGAATGTATCCCGGTACTTCCACCGGAGTTACGCCCTCTGGTGCCGCTTGATGGCGGCCGTTTTGCAACGTCCGATCTGAACGATCTCTACCGTCGCGTTATCAACCGGAATAACCGCCTGAAACGTCTTTGTGAGCTGCAGGCTCCGGAAGTCATTATACGCAACGAAAAACGCATGCTGCAGGAAGCTGTCGATGCACTCTTTGACAATGGTCGTCGCGGTCGTGCTATTGCCGGTCCGAACAAACGCCCGCTGAAATCGCTTTCCGACATGCTGAAAGGAAAGTCGGGACGGTTCCGGCAGAACCTGCTCGGTAAACGTGTTGATTACTCCGGTCGTTCAGTTATCGTTGTCGGCCCGGAGCTGAAACTGCATCAGTGCGGGCTGCCGAAAAAAATGGCGCTGGAACTGTTCAAGCCGTTTATCTACAACAAGCTGGAAGAGCGTGGACTGGTTACCACCATCAAAAGCGCGAAGAAAATGGTTGAAAAAGAGCGTCCGGAAGTGTGGGACGTTCTTGAAGAGGTTATCAAAGAGCACCCGGTAATGCTTAACCGTGCTCCGACCCTGCACCGTTTGGGTATCCAGGCGTTTGAGCCGGTCCTGATCGAGGGTAAGGCGATTCAGCTGCATCCTCTCGTCTGTACCGCCTTCAACGCCGACTTCGACGGTGACCAGATGGCCGTCCATCTGCCGCTCTCGATTGAGAGTCAGGTAGAGGCGCGCGTTCTGATGATGTCAACGAACAATATTCTCTCGCCGGCGAACGGCAAACCGATTATCGTACCGTCTCAGGATATGGTACTCGGCGCGTACTACATGACCCGTGACAGAATCAATGTGAAAGGTGAATACTTCCGTCCGACGGAGGAAGCACTTCTGGCAGGCGTAAATGCATCCGGTTGTTTCTCTTCACCTGAAGAGGTCCGCATTGCTTTTGATGCCGGTGAAGTTGACATGCAGGCATTGATTAAAGTCCGTATGAAAAACCTGGCTACTGATGAAAAAGCCCAGCTGGTAGACACAACTCCGGGGCGTATTCTGTTGCGTGACGTTCTCCCGGCTGCAGTCCCTTTTTCGGCAATAAACAAGGTTATGACCAAGAAAGAGCTGTCAAACCTTGTCGATACCTGCTACCGCCTGTCTGACAGCAAGGAAACGGTACTTTTAGCAGACCGCCTCAAAGAAATCGGCTTCAAGTACGCTAATCTGGCCGGTATCTCTATCTGTCTTGATGACATGGTTATTCCGGAAGGTAAGCCGGCGATCATTGAAAAGGCCAATGAAGAGGTCACCGAAATACAGAATCAGTACACTGAAGGTCTTATTACCGACGGCGAGCGCTACAACAAAGTCATCGATATCTGGGCTAAAGCAACAGAAGAGATTGCCAACGAGATGCTTGACAATCTTTCAAAAGTAGTTGTTACGGCACGTGATGGCAGCAGAGTCGAAACATCGTCATTCAATGCCATACACATGATGGCTGATTCCGGTGCCCGTGGTTCGGCACAGCAGATTCGTCAGCTTGCCGGTATGCGTGGTTTGATGGCCAAGCCTTCCGGCGAGATCATCGAAACCCCGATTACGGCAAACTTCCGTGAAGGCTTGACCGTTCTTCAGTATTTCATCTCAACACACGGCGCCCGTAAAGGTCTTGCCGATACGGCTCTTAAAACAGCCAACTCCGGTTACCTGACCCGTCGTCTGGTTGACGTGGCGCAGGATGCAATCATTACCGAAACTGATTGCGGTACGTTGGACGGTCTTACGGTATCATCTCTGACAGAAGGGGGAGAAATCATCGAACCGATCGGTGATCGCATCCTTGGACGAGTGGCACTTGATGACATCCATGATCCACTGACGGATGAAATCCTGATCGAAATGAATCAGGAAATTGATGAATATCTGGTTAAGCGTGTTGAAGATGCCGGTATTGAGAAGGTTAAAATCAGATCCGTACTTACCTGCCAGAGTCGTCGCGGCATTTGTGCCAAGTGTTATGGGCGTGACCTTGCCCGTGGTCATAGTGTCAACATGGGTGAGGCTGTCGGCGTTATCGCTGCCCAGTCAATTGGTGAGCCGGGAACACAGCTTACCATGCGTACCTTCCACATCGGCGGCACCGCATCCCGTCATGCCGAGCAGACTTCTCTTGAAGCCCGTGCCGATGGTGTGATCAACTATATCAACGTCAATACTGTTATCAACAATGAAGGTCACCACATTGTTATGAACCGTAACGGTGAGATATCTGTTGTTGATGAAACAGGTCGTGAGCGCGAAAAATATACCGTTGTCTATGGTGCCAAGATCAAGATTGCCCCGGGTGGTGCGGTTAAGCAGGGTGCAACACTTGCGGAATGGGATCCCTACACCATGCCGATTCTTACCGAAGTTGCCGGCCGGGTCAAATTTGCCGACATCCTTGAAGGCGTGACGATGGAAGAGCAGCTCGATGATGTCACCGGGCTCTCCCGTAAAGTTATCATCGAGACAAAAGATACTGACAAGCGACCGCGCATTGCGATTAAAGATGCAACCGGAGAAGGTGGCGGCACCATTGGCAGGTACTTCCTGCCGGCAGGGGCAAACATATCGGTTACTGACGATACCGTTATCAGCGCAGGTGATATTATCGCCAAGATTCCGCGCGAAACCACAAAAACAAAGGATATTACCGGAGGTCTGCCGCGGGTTGCCGAGCTTTTCGAAGCGCGTAAACCAAAGGACTTTGCCGTTATTACCGAAATTGATGGCCGCGTAACCTATGGTAAAGACGCCAAAGGCAAACGTAAAGTCATTATCACACCGGAACTGGGCGAGCCGAAGGAGTATTTGATTCCGAAAGGCAAGCATATCAGTGTTCACGAAGGCGATCATGTTCGCGCCGGTGAACCGCTTATGGATGGCTCATCCAATCCTCATGATATTTTACGGGTTCTTGGTGTTAAGGAACTTGCCAAATATCTCGTTGATGAAGTTCAGGAAGTTTATCGCCTCCAGGGCGTTAAGATCAATGACAAGCATATTGAGGTTATCGTTCGTCAGATGCTGCGTCGTGTGCGCATCAAGGATACAGGCGACACCAATCTCCTTATAGATGACCAGATTGAGCGGTATGTCTTTGAACAGGAAAACGAAAAGGCGTTCCGTGACGGTAAGCGCCCGGCTGTTGCCGAGCCGCTGCTGCTTGGCATTACAAAAGCATCACTCTCAACAGAGTCATTCATTTCAGCAGCATCCTTCCAGGAAACAACGAAGGTCCTGACTCAGGCTGCAATAGAAGGAAAGATTGATTATCTGCGGGGACTCAAAGAGAATGTTATTATGGGACGACTGATACCGGCAGGAACCGGAATTGCTCACTACCGTAATTTACGCCTGGTGGCGGAATCTCTGACACCGAAAGAAAGTGCTGAAAAAGAAACGGGAAGTAACGAACCTGTGGAAGTGGAATTAGAAGCGGCATAAATGCATAATTTGAAGCAGAGAATTAACCGGCCGGGAGACAATCTTCCGGCCGGTTTTTTTATGTTAAAAGCCGCATCCCCCGCCATTTTTCTGATGATATTTCTGGTGGTATGCCTCGGCTTCCCAGAAAAAAGCGGCAGGAACTATGTGCGTCGCAATTGATCTGCGTAATCTGTTACTGGCTGCCAACTCGTCCCGGGACGCAGACGCGGAGGAAAATTGTTCATCAGAGTGGCAGAATATCACCGATCGATATTGTTCTCCAAAATCGGGCCCCTGTCTGTTAACCTGCGTCGGGTCGTGGCACTCCCAGAACAGTTTCAGGAGATCGTTATAGGAGACCTGGTGCGGGTCAAAAGTTACTTCGACCGCCTCCGCGTGGCCGGTATCGTGGCTGCAGACATCATGGTACGTCGGGTTATCGGTACGCCCTCCACAATAACCAACCCGGGTGGCAATAACTCCGCGCTGCGCCAGAAAAGCATCTTCCACGCCCCAAAAACAGCCGGCAGCAAAGGTCGCTATTTCATTCATCGTTACCACTCCCCTTGAACAGTAACGGGCCCCGCAGGGCCCCGTTGAAGTTACATCAGCTTTTCCATCTCCTCTTCAGAAATGTCAAAGTTTGCATAGACATTCTGGACATCATCATTGTCTTCCAGTTTATCCATTAATTTAAGCATGCTTTCAGCTTGCTTCCCTTCGAGCTTGACCTGTGTCTGAGGAATCATAGTGACTTCGGCGTTTGTATGTTTGAAACCTTTTGCTGCCAGCGCCTCGCGCACCTCAATAAAACAAGCCGGTTCAGATGTAACCTCAAAGCAGTCATCCTGCTCGGAAACATCCTCGGCGCCTGCTTCCAGAGCTGCTTCAAAAAGCTGATCGAAATCAACAGTCTTGTCAAAGCCGATCAATCCTTTTTTGCTGAATATCCAGGAAACGCAGCCAGCCTCTCCCATATTACCGTTACTCTTGGAAAAAATGCTCCGAATATCAGAAACTGACCTGTTACGATTATCTGTCAGAACCTCTACAAGAACTGCGGAACCGCCCGGGCCATAGCCTTCATAGACGATTTCTTCGTACGTGACACCTTCCATTCCGCCGGCACCTTTTTTAATCGCGCGCTCAATATTTTCCTTGGGCATGTTTTCTGCTTTAGCCTTATCAACAGCGGTCCGTAAGCGGGGATTCGCAGCAGGATCGCCCCCCCCCAGTTTTGCAGCTACTGAAATTTCCTTTATAAACTTGGAAAAAAGCTTACCTCGCTTGACATCGGCAGCACCTTTTTTATGTTTGATGGTACTCCACTTATTGTGACCAGACATTGCCCCTGCTCCTTTTAATGGTATTATGGCTGAATTTTCTATTGCCTAAAAAAGAGAGAGACTCTATCATGCGCAACGCAACCTGTCCAGAGAGAATTTAATTTGAAAAAGGATCTTTCCGATATGCTTATATCTATTAAGCCATCAATATTGCTGATAGTTTTGTTGATACTGGGTGCCGTATCAGCGGGATGCAGCACCTTCCGCCATAGCCCTCAATCTGACGAACTGCCCATTCTCTCACAAGATGAGTTGATCCGGCCGTATGTAAAGCTTGGCAGAATCCAGGTGACTCGAGAGGTATACGGCACGGACTATGCCATTGCGGCTGACATTACCGCATGGGGTTTGTCTGCAGTGCGTCAGGAGGCGGTAAAATTGGGCGCAGATGCTGTCATGCTGCCGGAGGTCACCGGTCGTTCAACAACAAGCGGGATCTTCCCTGTAACAGAATACCGGGCAACCGGTTTTGCAATAAAATTTAAATAGAGAAATTAGAGGTTGACAGCGATTGATGATATTCGCTATAAGGATCACTTGAATTGACACGCGGCGCGTTATCCAAGAGGCTAGGAGCCGGTCTGCAAAACCGTTAACGTCGGTTCGAATCCGACACGCGCCTCCATTTCAGTCGAACACTTACAAGAAAGGCCATGCTGCAGAGCATGGCCTTTCATTGCTTTTGACGCCAGTAACAGCAGAATCGTCATATGTTCAACGCTATTTGGTGTTTTCGTCCAGAAGAAAATTGAGAAGTACGACAATATCCCGTATTTCCTTTTTATTCATTTCCGAATTCGGTTTACGAAGCATTTTTATGCCATACGCTTTAACACCCTGCTTATTAAACGGCTGCCCGGTTATAGGCGCTATACCTGTTTGAACTGCTATCACAGTGCGTTCCAGCGTATGACATTTAATACATTTTACCTGCAAGAGATCAAAAGCAGGTTTGTGAATTTCCGGAATACTTTCATCGCTAAAATTCATTTTTGCACCATGTCCGGTAACTTTGACCCGTGCTTCTGCGATCGAATAGATTGATAACACTATTAGTAGTGGCAGTAACACAACTTTTTTCATAGATGCTCCTTAAAACAGTATCAATAATTTTTGAAGTATAGCAGAGTTGATTAATAATGTCAGTATCAGTAACCTAAAAACTGAACGTTGCCCCTACCGTTCCAATTCTGTTAATAACATCCTGCGCGATTTCATATTTAAATTCAGTAGACAGTTTGACATTTTGCAATGGCGCATACGCGACTATCCAAACGTAACGCCGGACGTGCCTGTTTGTGAAAAGTGTATCATAGCCGCTCAATTCTTGCAGATAATCAAAGCGTGCAGCTGTCATCAGGTTTGCCCGGAGAGCAAACTCACCCTCAAGGGTACCTGCTTTTGAAATAACTTTCGGTGTGGCGGCAGTTTGAGTCGGGTTTACATTGCTGTCGCTCCCCCATCCTCCGAGGATACGCAATTTAAAGATCTTGTATTGCAGTTCTGCATCAATGCCATACCTCTCATAGCTGTTGCGTGGCGTGGCACTGACGCTGGGACCATTCTCGCCGAAATACGCGTAACTACCTATCGTAACGGCGAGAAAGTCGAGGATACTCTCGTCCTTGGAGAGGTCAATGTCAGCCTCGTCCCCCAGATAATCTGCCCCGCCAATCTTGCAGGAGACATGACCATACCCTTCCTTGGTGTTTTGCCCCTTGCGGTTAACGACCCCGCCTGCAAAAAATAACCTCCTGGCAAACACGCTATTCAGTTCAATAACGTCCTGTGGCTGGTCGACTTTGAAAACAGATTCCTGGCCAACGGTATAGGAGTACGGCAGATAATTGTTTGTGACTGACAGTTTGTTGCTGCTCTTCCAAAGTCCCAGTTTGGGTTGCATTCGGCCGATTTTGAAATTAAGCGGGGTATCAAGGAAATTACGCAGCTGTAAAAACATCTCGTTAATATCAGTTTTGTTGTTTGACGGAATCACGCTCGTGTTGTAGGTCCCACCGGGCGGCTGTTCACTATAGGCACTATACGTAACAAAAAAGCCAACCTTTTCACGGAAGTTTCCGGCTGCGAGCAGCTTGAATACCCGGGCAGAGTAATCAAATTCATTACCGTTATTTATGTTGCGTTCGTCTCCAAAGGCATAGTTGATCGCTCCGGTAAATGAAATCGGCACAATTTCCGGAATGCCTGCCAGTACAAGCCCTTCGGGTTTCAAGTTGTCCGGATTGTCAACTGCGAATGCACTCTCCGTATCTGCCTTCGTTGAGGCCTGGTCTCCAGCGTCGCTAACCAGGGCGCCGGCTTTAAGTTTCATGAGTTGATCGGCATCACCCTCGCCCATGACCTTGACAGCGGGACCCCGAGAAGAGCCTGTTGACGGTATCCTCGCAGCAAGCGGCGCTGCGGGTGCCTTCTCTCCTGCACTTTTTGCCTTGCCGACATACACGTAGGAATTCTTGAGAAATGCCTCACCGTACTCATTCAATTCAGGTGCTATGGTGTGGCAGGTCGTGCACTCAACCTTGTGGGCACGGCTGAAGGCGGGAATGGCGAGGACGTCGCCAACTGTAATCAGTTGAAACGCGTAAAATACAAAGATGCCAGAGAACAGCCTGCGTTTATTACTCATGAACGAAATCCTCCTTGCAGCACGTACCGGAATTTTATTGGTCACCATCTGTTGCAAACATTGGAACCGTCGACATAGTCCTTGCACAGCCAGAAAAAAGCCGCATTTCTGTCAGCCTCAGCGGTGTAGGCAGCATAGTTTTTGTTTACACTGATGCCGTTTATCTCTCCATAGATGACGTCCACTTTTGTCCAGAGAAAACCAGGCGGTACCGGTGGAGTTGCTGCCTGGTTGCCTGACGGAATGGGTACACTCTTGATGGCTGCATAGACACTGGCAGGGTTTGCGCCGAATCCGTCCGGGCCGTTTTTCAGCCAGTCGATCGAGTCATAGATCAGCTGCCGGGCCAGGATCGGGCTGTGGTTGTAGGAGCTCGGTTCGTTGAAGAGGAAACCATAGTTGTAGCTGGCTCCCATGGTATAGACGGCCGCCGGCATATTCCCCAGTCTCGGCACCAGGGTGGTGCCATAAGTAACATTGGGCGTGATGTTCGTATTAGGGCCGATCCAGTTGCTGGAGGCAGGGAGTAACCTGGCCAGGATCAGCAGTGAAACGCGAATGCCCTTACGCAGCTGCTGGTTCATTAAAGCCGGGGTGAGCACCGCTTGAAGGGAACCGTTGTGGCATTCTGAGCAGACAGTCGCGTTGCTGATGATATCGGTGATATCCTGGTTGAGATCGTCCTGCACCCATGATACCGGTCTGAATACGTGTGAATGGTTCACGCCGCCAGCTGCTGATGAGGACGAAATCCTCGGCATGTGGCAGGTAATGCAGGGGCCGTTACCATCGGCATTGAGTGCACGGTGGGCAGGGAAGGTCTTGTACCTGGCAGGGCTGGTGTAGAAAAGAAAGGCGCTCTTTTCAGCTTCGAGCACAGCACCGCCGGCAAAGTCGTGAATGCTTGGCACCGCTGGTTTTTTATCAGCGACGATACTCGCGATCAAACCCGGTTCCCTGATGGTTTTACCGGTGGCTCGACCTGAGTGGCAGGTCAAACAGAGGTTTGAATTACCGAGAGTATCATAGAGAACCGGCGTTACAGTTTTGTAGCCGATAGAAGAGTAGGGGTAATGGATCTTCACGCCGGTTTTCAGCGCAACCGGACGCAGCGCGCCACTGTACGCGCTGGAACCGGAAGCGCGAACATCAAGATGGCAGGCATTGCAGTTGGTGGCTTCGCGGGAGGAATCTTTGTAGGTAAAAACCTGGCCTGCGCCATTGACGATTTTACCTGCATTGGTGCCCGTTCTGGGGGTAGTGTATTCAGGGGCGTTACTTCTAAAGCCGCTTGGGTCAGGAAGGCCGTCAGCACCGATGTCAGGAAGGGCATTGACGTTGGTAAAGGTATCTCCGGCAAGAAAATTGATGAAGCCGGCAGTTGTGTGGCAGCGTACGCAGTAGTTATTATTGCCTTCATTCAGGTTCAGCGGGACATTGGTGCCACGGGTCTTGCCATCCAGCAGTATTCGCGCCAGGCCGCGCGTGTTGCCATGTCCGGATTCGCTCCACGCTTTACGTTGCTCCCTCCCAAATGAATTATCATGGGGATTGTGGCAATTTCGGCAGTGCCGTCGGTTATTGCTGGATACATAATTAGTGCGCATACCGGAACTGAAGTGGGTAAAACGGGTTGTGCTGCCGGTTGGAACTCCGTTAGCAGTAAGTAGCGAATTATATCCATCAGATTTTCCAACGCGTGGATTTACCCTGTCGTGGCAAATGGCGCACATATCACTGGCATCGGGATTTTGCAGTGGATTGACAGCTGTCACTGCTGCTGAGTGGCATTTATTACAGGATGCAGGATGCAGGTAACCACTGCCGTGACAATCCTGGCACCCGGCACCATCAGTCGTACTGTTATGCGTCGATGCGTTCCATTCGGCAACAACTGGCTGCCCGCTGCCGGGTGTTTTCCAGTTAGAGTTTTCATGGCAGCCTATGCATGACCGGGATTCATGCAGGGCGCTTGTGACGGTTCCAGGTGCGGATCCGCCTCCACTGCCACAGCCTGAAAGCAAGGCCAGTCCGACTGGCACCAGTAAGCTTATAAATGGCTTTTGTTTCATGCAACAGCCCTCGTTAATCCGAAGGAAAATGCACCAAACTGCAAAAAACAGGGAGTAAACATGATATGTTACGCTATTTCAGTAATGTATACAGGTAAGTGAATACGCCGCCGACTGAAAGGCCGGATACAACACCTGCATAGCGAACGACCTCTCGTGAGAATTGAACCCGCCCCTTGTAATCTTCAAGATCAGAATTTTCTTCGGTCATAAGAGCGATAATGTCCTGCCAGTCTTGGTCCCACTGGAATACCTGCAGATACAAGTCGGTTCCCCTCCAAACAAAAATACATATGAAGACGATTCCAAAGGCAATAAAACCTTTCGATATATCGGAGTCACGTATTGAACTGTAGATTTTCCTGATGAGCTCAATATTAATTATGCTGAGAAAAACCCAGATGGCATTTTCAACCATTTTAATATTTCTGATTGTATTGGGGCTCGGGGTCGGATTGATTAACAGGAAGACGGCGGATGCAGCAAGAAAACCAATTGTAATCAGGTAAACAATGAGTTTGTTCCCCGATATTTCAAAGGTACGGCAGAAAACATAATACTCAAGGAACCCGTGGGTAATAGTCATAATTGCCATTGTACCGACGATATAATGAAAGGCGGTAAGTTTATGGTAGTGCGACCACGGGTTAATGCCGTACGCCTGACTGACAAAGATCAAAAAGAATCCAATTGAGATACTTGTCCAGACGCGAGCGTTGCCAATACTGAAGTAAAAACTGATTGCTCCCGCCAAACCCCAGGAAATTATTTGAATAAGGTCAAAGGTGTTTAATTGAGCCACCATTTCTAAAAATTTCATTATGTTATCCCCCCTCTATGTAGCGCAAAAATTAAAACCCGGTTGCAGAAACAGTCAGCGCAGAAGAAAGTTTTTCCATCATTACCTTATTGTTTGTTCCGCTGACAAGAAGTTTTGCCGCACGCTCTACTCCAGCCATGAACTTCTTCGTTCTATCGGCATCACCGAGGCATGTGTTCCCACCGTTGTTGGAAATCTCCTTGTCAACTATACCTCGACCAACACTGCCGACATACTCGATGACAATAGATTTCACGATCTCTTCCAATTCAGCAAGCTGCTGCGCCAGAATTTTTCTATCGCGCTCCACGCGCTCGGTATTTGATTTATCGATGATCGCTTTGTGCAGAGCAACACAGCTGTCCCATATTTTTTGGATGTTGGTGAATTCAAGCAGGTTTGCTCCCATCAACTCATCAGAGCTTTGTGTTGAGAACAGGTCAATTTTTGCGCCCGGCAGGCCGGCTATTTTTTGTGATTCAACAGGCGATGTTTCAATGTCATTTGCTCCATCATGAAAAAAACCGAGAGGAGCACCGTCTTTATAAAAAATCATGGCTGAGTGCTCATCAGTATAGATGCGCAGGCAGCCATTCATACGGTCATCTTTGATTTTTTTCAGAAGGGCGTTTATGTCTATAAGTTTGAGGTCCTGGGCTTTGCAGAGGGTTTCTCCTTCCATCAGGGCATGAATACACATGGTGAGATCTTTAGAAAGCTTATAGACGTTCAGAGCTCCGCTCCCTGTCCCGACCATCAATTCAGCCAGAGCAGAGAGAGCCTGAAATCCGGATTCGCGCATACCGTTTTTATCTTCAAAAAGAACGCTGAGGAGTTTTCCGGATTCAAAAACCAGGATTGCCGTATCGACTTGAAAGACAAAATTTGCATATCCCGTGAAAGAGCCGTTACTTAACTTCGATAAAATATCTGGCAGTTTGAGTTTTGCAACGGCGAGATTCTCAAATAATGGACTGCCCTTGGGAAGAAGGAACATTAAGCCTCCAATAACTCATTTGTACAACGGCATTAAAACTAATGCAATTTACGATATGTGTCAAATGTTTACACAAGCGGGTGCTTCCTGTAATACATGGTTGATACGCTCCATACGCTGTGGTATAGATCAACATATTTTTGCGACCGGGTGACAATAATGATAATGATTGACCGCCTGATTGAACAGGCTCTCCTTGAAGACATCCATACCGGTGACATAACCACTCTTGCCGTTGTCCCCGGAGAACGGCGCGCCTCTGCACGGTTGATTGCGAAAGAGCCTCTGGTTGTTGCCGGCATTGCTACTGCCGCCCGGGTTTTCACCATACTTGATCCCGATATCCGTTTCAAAGCCTGCCTGGATGATGGTGAAAAAGCATCGTCCGGGGCTCTGCTGGCAACAGTCCATGGAGAGGCCGCTCAGCTCTTAATGGGTGAGCGGGTAGCACTCAACCTGCTCCAGAGAATGTGCGGTATTGCGACTCTGACAGCCTGTTTTGTCGAAGCGGTTTCCGGAACAAAAGCCCGGATTGTGGACACTCGCAAAACGACGCCTGGTCTGCGGCAGCTTGAAAAATACGCCGTACGGATCGGTGGCGGGATAAATCACCGTACCGGACTCTATGACGGCGTGCTTATCAAGGAAAACCATATTGTCGCAGCCGGGAGCATCACTGAAGCGATCCGCCGTGCCCGTGCCTATATCCCGCACACGTTGAAAATTGAGATTGAGACCGAAACTCTCGCACAGGTTGATGAGGCTCTCCTGGCCGGAGCCGACATCATTATGCTCGATAACATGAGCCTTGATGACATGCGAACTGCCGTTGTCACCATTGGCGGGCGGGCTCATGTGGAGGCATCTGGCGGTGTCAACCTTGAGCGTGTGCGGGCAATCGCTGAGACCGGAGTAGATATTATTTCAGTCGGTGCATTGACGCATTCGCCACGGGCGATGGATATCTCGATGCTGCTCGACTAGTCACGCAGCACTTTTACACCTGAACCGAGGTAATGGATGCACACCAAAGCTGGCACCATACTGCGCCTGTTCCGTACGGAAGCCGGCTATATATCCGGTGAACTCCTGAGCAGAGAACTTGGAGTGTCTCGGACCGCCGTCTGGAAACATATTACTGCATTAAGAAATGGCGGTTATTGTATTGAGGCGGTGCCGTCACGCGGCTATCGGCTTGTTACATCACCTGATGTCATCAATCCGCATGAAGTGACAGCTCAACTTAACAGCACAATAATCGGCCGTCATCTTGAGCTTGTGCAACTGACCGCCTCGACCAATGCCGACGCCTTTCGACGTGCTGAAGACGGGGCCGCCGAGGGGACGGTTGTTCTTGCAGATGCCCAGACCGGCGGCAAGGGACGGCGCGGCAGAGTCTGGTCGTCGCCTGCCGGTGTCAATCTCTACTGCTCGGTAGTGTTACGCCCCGCAATCATGCCGCATGAAGCACCGCAACTGACTTTTCTCTCTGCGGTGGCAGTTGCCCGGGCTATTGAGCAGACAACAGACCTGACCCCTGAAATAAAATGGCCCAATGATCTTCTGATCTCCGGTAAGAAAGTTGCGGGCCTGCTCAATGAAATGAGTGCGGAAACCGACGGCATCAATTTTGTCATCCTTGGCATAGGTGTTAACCTGAATATGGCCGCCGGACAGTTCCCTGACGACCTGCGCCATCCGGCAACTTCCCTGCTTATTGAATCGGGCAGGGGTGTCGACAGGTCACGCTTCACCGCTGCGATGCTGAGCGAACTCGATCGGCTCTACAGCGGTTTTCTGGTTCATGGCTTCGGACCGGTCCGCGAAGAGTGGCAGCGCCGCTGCAATGCCAACGGGCGTCAGGTTGTCGTCAGCGATTCCGGCACAGAGTGTAGCGGCGGTATGTTTGCCGGCATTGATGCGGATGGCTCTCTGCTGCTCAGGTCTGACGATATGGTGCTGCACCGCATTACCTGTGGCGATGTGAGGGTTATCTGAATGCTTCTCGTTATTGACGTTGGTAACAGCAACATAGTGCTCGGTGTGTATGATGGCGCACTGCTGCTTCGCAGCTGGCGGCTTTCGAGCGACAAATCTCGAACCTCGGACGAATATGCGGTGCTGCTCCACAGCCTGTTTGATCAGGCGGGGATCACCTTTTCCGGGGTCAAAGCCTCGATTATATCCTCGGTTGTTCCTCCTTTGACCGGCGTGATGGCAGCGATCTGCCGCGATTTTTTTAATCTGACACCCTTTGTCGTCGGCATGGGAATTAAAACCGGAATGGTCATTCACTACGATAATCCGCGTGAAGTCGGGTCAGACCGGCTTGTCAACGCTGTCGCCGGCTTTGCAAAACATGCCTGCCCTCTGGTTATTATTGATTTTGGCACAGCGACAACCTTTGATTATGTCAACGGCAGGGGAGAATACTGCGGCGGCGCCATAGCCCCCGGCCTTGCCATTTCCGTGGATGCACTCTTTCAGCGGGCCAGTAAACTGCCGAGAATAGATATAATCAAGCCTCCTCACGTCATAGCAAAAAATACCGTCAACTCGATGCAGGCCGGAATTTTTTTCGGCTACGTCGGTCTGGTCGATGGGATTGTGGAGCGTATCCGCTCTGAATCCGATGAGCAATTCCGGGTCATTGCCACCGGCGGCCTCGCTTCTTTAATCGCTCCTGAGTCAAAGACAATTGATGAGGTTGATAATAACCTGACGCTTGAGGGTTTACGCATACTTTATGATCGAAACCGCTGATTGGTTATCAACGCAGTAACGCTTTTCCGGCGTACACAGATACAGTTGAGAAGGCAGTGAAATCCATTTTGCAGGCAAGGAGGCAGTTTTATGGGACAGTTCGAAACCAGCAGGATCCGTAACTTGGGCATCGTCGCGCACGGTGGTGCCGGCAAAACATCACTTTCGGAGGCGATCCTGTTTGACACCGGGATGATCGACCGGCTTGGCCGCGTTGATGATGGTACATCGACGATGGACTTTGAGCCTGAAGAGATCAAACGGAAAATTTCCATCACTTCAGCGCTTGATCATTGTGAATGGCAGGGACATTCCATTCATATTGTCGACACCCCCGGTTACGGCAACTTTATTGCTGACACCCGTGCCTGTATGCGAACTCTCGACTGCGCGGTCGTTATTCTTTCGGCAATTTCCGGAGTCAAAGCGCAGACAGAGGAAATCTGGAGCTGGGCCAATGATTTTGAAATACCGCGCATCGCTTTTGTCAATAAGCTCGATCGTGAAAGGGCCAGCTTTCTGCGGGCCATTGACGATATGGAGAAAATGCTGGGAGCCCGCGGAGTCGCTATTCAGATGCCGATTGGACTTGAAGCAGCCTTTGAAGGGATAATCGATCTGATAACGATGAAAGCCTGCTTTTATGCCAAAGACGGCTCAGGGAAATACAGTGAAGGCGCAATCCCTGCCGAGTATGCCGAAGAAGCTGCGCGCCTGCGCGAACAGATGGTTGAGACGGTTGCCGAGGCGTACGACGCTCTCACAGAAAAATACCTTGAAAATGGCGATCTCACTGTTGATGAGATCATAGACGGTTTGCGAGTCGGTACGATGCGCAATACCTTTACCCCGGTACTCTGTGGTGCGGCAACGTCAAACATCGGCGTTGCCCACCTGCTCGATGCCGTCTGCGCTTACCTGCCATCACCGCTGGATCGAACCAAGGCGGCTGGTATTCATCCAAAGACGGAAGAGATTATCGAACGCGCTCCGGATGAGAAGGAACCCTTCTCGGCACTCGTCTTTAAGACCACTTCCGACCCGTATACCGGCAAAATTACCATTTTCCGGGTATACTCCGGAGTGCTTAACTCTGATTCAACAATATTCAACTCGACGAAAGGGGTTGAAGAGCGCATCGGCCAGATTTATGAGCTGGAGGGGAAAAAACAGCATCCGATCAAACAGGCGGTTGCCGGTGACATCGTTGCTGTAGCCAAGCTTAAGGAAACCGTAACCGGCGACACGCTCTGTGATCCCGCCAAGCCGATCGTCTTTGAACCGGCAAAACAGCTGTTACCAGTTATTTCGTATGCTATAGAGCCGAAGACAAAAGCGGATGAAGACAAGATCCACAACGCTCTGCACCGCATGATCGAAGAAGAGCCTACCTTGGAGTCACATCGAGACATCCAGACGAAAGAGTTTATTATTTCCGGAATGGGGCAGGTTCATCTGGAAGTCATTGTTGAAAAAATGAAGCGTAAATTTGGCGTTGAAGTTCTCCTTAAGACGCCGAAAGTGCCCTATTTTGAGACGATTCGCGGTACGGCCAAGGTACAGGGGAAATACAAAAAGCAGTCGGGAGGACGCGGCCAGTACGGTGACTGCTGGATTGAAATGTCTCCGACCGGTCGTGGCGAGGGCTATGTTTTTGACGACAAAGTTGTTGGCGGGGTCATCCCACGCCAGTATATACCGGCTGTTGACAAAGGGATTCAGGAAGCCAGCGTCGAAGGCTTTCTCGCCGGTTATCCGGTGGTCGACTTTAGAGTTGCCCTCTACGACGGCTCTTTTCATACCGTCGACTCTTCAGAGATGGCATTCAAGGTAGCCGGTTCCATGGCCTTCAAAAAAGCAATGGAACAGTGCAAGCCGGTTCTGCTCGAACCTATCGTGAACATGAAAATAACCGTTCCGGATGATAATATGGGTGATGTTATCGGCGATCTCAACTCCCGACGCGGCAAGGTTGTCGGTGTAGAGCCGAAAGCGAATTCACAGATTATCCGTGCGATTGTTCCGATGTCAGAAGTTCTCGCCTATTCCAACGACCTTAAGTCGATGACCAGCGACAGGGGCATGTTCAGTACGGAATTTTCTCATTACGAAGAGGTGCCTTCTCACCTTTCCCAGAAAATAGTGGCTGAATCACTGGCGGAAAAGAAATAATAACGGTTCCGGAGGTTTCTCATGGATGTTAAATTCAGCAATGATTCAGGCATCACTCAGCAGGAAGTGCCCGCTGAGAAAAAGAAACAAAGGGCGCTGGTACTCCTGCTGCTGATTCTGATCAGCGGTTTTACGTATCTCTACTTTTTTACCGGACTTATCAAGCCGCAGGAAGTGCAAAAAGCTGTTGAGGCCCCTGCTGCTCCGGTACAGATTGTCAAAATCCCATTGCCTCCCCGGGATGGTATGCCTGCACAACCAAAAGGACAACCTGCCGCCGCGAGCGAAGCACCGAAAGCCGTTGTTTCAGCTGCCGCTCCAGTGGTCAAGCCGGTTGCAGCCCCCTCTGCACCTGCCAGGCCGGTTGCTCTGCCTGCTGCTACTCCGTCTGCCAAGGCAGCTGCGACGCCTCCGCCACTGAAAGCAAAAGAAGAAAGTAAAAAGAGTGCAGAAGTAACGCCTGCTGAAAAGAGGCCGCTGCCGATTTCCACTGCTGACAAAAAGCAGAGTACGGGTGCTGACGCAAAGGTCGAGACAAAAAAAGCGGTGCAATCGGAGAGAAAAAGCGTTTCTGAAAAGGATACAGTGAAAAAAAACGCAGTGAGCAGCGCGTCTAAAGCAAGAGTTGACGTACATGCAAAACCTGTGTCGGGAGGTTCATGGTCGATCATTGTCGGGGACTACGTTTTGGAGGAGGCTCTGTCGGCTGATTTAGGCCGGGTGCGAAAGTCAGGGCTTGAACCTGTTGTCAAACCGGGCAGTCGTAAAATAACTGCTATGAATCGTCTGCTTTTATCTGAATTCAATGATCGGGCTTCAGCACAGGCAGCCCTTGAAAAATTGCAACGCCATACATCAGATGCCTTTGTTATTGATCAGGGTGGTAAACTGGCTGTATATGCCGGATCATATCTCAAAAGTGAAGCAGCCGACTCCGAAAAAGAGCGCCTGAAGGCGGTCGGCTTTGCGACAACTCTCAAGCATATGGATCTTGCCATACCATCACAGACGCTTACAGTCGGTCCGTTTGCCAGCAAAAAAGCCGCTGATGCCGCCCGGAGCAAATTACAAAGTTCCGGTTTGAAAGCAACTGTTTCTCAGCCATAAGCACACGAATGTCAGAAAAAGTTACCTTAACCTTATCCCCGTCCGTGGCGGCTTACGTCCGGGCGGGGACGCCATTGGCGGTCAAGTTCGCCGGATGCACTGCAGCGGAGAACATGACCGCGACAGATCGCTTAATGCTTTTGTTCTGCCTGTCCAAAGATGCTGATCCGACCGTTAAAACGGCAGCACTCGCCTCTTTGGCAAACGTACCTGCGGAGATAATTACTGATTTTGTAGAGTCACCAGATCCACATCCGCTCATGCTTAACGCCCTCCGTACCCTCTGTCACAATTACCCCGCTTCATCCCCGGTTATCGAACGTTCCCTGCCACCAGAAGATGATGACATTGAAGTGCCATACGATCAATTGGATCCGGATACTGAGTCCGAAGACCAGGATCCGGTCAATGAAGAGGACGAGCAGTTTCTCAGTAAATATAAAATGGCTCAGCAGATGGGGATTGGCGAAAAAATAAAAATGGCGCTTTCCGGTGATAAGGAGTGGCGCTCCATTCTTGTCAAGGACTCAAACAAGCTGGTTTCAGGAAGCGTTATTAAAAATCCCCGTATCACCGAGGCGGAAATTCTGACACTTGTTAAATCCGGGATTCAGAATGATGAGATCATGCGGCTGATCTGTGCCAATAAGGAATGGATTAAAGTCTATAAAATACGAAAAGCTCTGATCGAGAACAACCGGACGCCGGTTCAGAATGCCAGCAGATATTTGAGCAGTATGGATGTTAAGGATCTGGCCTATTTTGCGAAAAGCAAAAATATCGCGACTGTTATTTCGACCTTGGCAAAACGGCTTCTGTTAGTCAAAAAAAGGTAGGCGGGGAGCCTGTTATGGCACTGATTAATCACGCAAAAAAAGAGATCAATGCTAAAATCGTCTATTTTGGCCCTGCGCAAAGCGGCAAGAACACTGTGCTTGCCTATATATATTCGCGGATAAAACCTTTTCTGCGCGGGGAATTTAAATGTGTCCCTGCCGGCGCTGACGAGCTGATGTTTTTTGATTTTAGTCCGTTTGAAAGCGCCCTGCCAAACGGATATCACCTGCGCCTGCACATCTACACACTCACCGGAACAGTTACTAACCCGGCAACCTGGAAAATGACACTAAAGGGTACTGACGGCATCATGATTTTACTTGATCCGGCCCTTACCAATAGCGCTGAAGCCAGTGAAAGCGTCTCACAATTGCGGGATTTTCTCTCTGCATACGGTGTCGGCCTCCATGAAACGCCTGCTGTGCTCCAGCTTACCAGCTCTACACGGGAAATCCTGCCGGATGAGGCCGCACAGATTGCAGCGGCACTCGATCTTTCTGCGCTTTCAACCTGCCGGGCTGACGCAGCAAGCGGTGAAGGGGTGCTGGAGGCTTTGACGATACTGTCCCGACTGATTCTTGATCGGGTGGCACTCTGTGATGAGCCCTCTGCAGCGGTCAAGGACGACGCCGTGCCATCTTTGCACGTCGCTCTGCTGCCGCACGAGGTTGTTGCAGAAGGTGGAACAATCCGGATACCATTGACAATAGGGGAGCATGGCGCGCTGCGCAGGTTGGTTGTAACGGTAAACGTTGAACTGGAATAGCCGGTGGCTCTGGCGGCAGGCGAAGAAAGCCGCCTTGGGTGCGATGTGGCTGAAATAATAATTATCCACATTTTCACGATCGACTTGTATACAAAAATATTACATGATATAAGCGTTGAAAATTGATTCGATTTACTGGAGGCTGGTACATGGCAATTATCACCGTATCTCGCGAAATGGGCACTGGTGCCTACAAGATTGCTTCAGACGTTGCTCAGAGGCTCAAGTACACCCTTATTGACGGGCCTAAAATCAAATCGCTTGCAGCAAAATACGGTCTGACCACCGAAATACTGCAGATGGTAGATGAGAAGCCGCCCTCCTACGTTACCGCAGAAGATCGCAAGCGTGCCGCAGCCCTTAATGTGCTCGAACTGATTATCCTTGACCTTGCCCGTAAAGGTAATGTTGTTATTTACGGACGGGGCGGGCAGGATTTGCTGACCGGTTGCAGAAACGTCATCCGCCTCCGTTTTATTGCCGATTTTGAAGAACGGGTGGAGCGGTTTGCCGAACGGGAATGGATCGACCCGGATATGGCTCGATCACTGATTCGCCGCAGCGACCTCCAGAGAGGCGGGTTTATTCATTTCTATTTTGATCGCGACTGGCATGACCCCAATCACTACGATCTCGTTTTTAATACATCACGTCTTTCAGCGGCGACCATTCTGGAATGCATTGTTGCTTCAGTCAAAGAGCCGGCCATAAAAGAGTCGGAAAAATCAGCTGTTGAAGTTATTGACAATGTTATTCTGGCCAAAAAGATTGATACAGCACTCCTCAATGCCCCTGTTCTGGAGGATTATCGCCCCTTTACCATTGAAGTCACGAAGGGCACCGCCTCAATCAGCGGCTACATAATGTCTGAAGCCCAGAAAACCGCAGCTGTTGCGATAGTCAAATCAGTAAAAGGAGTAACGTCGATCAAGGAAGATATTCATGTGGTTGACTATAAAGCTTACAAGGAAACGATGTAGCGTCGATCTTCCAGTCAGTCCGGCGTGCGAGCACGCCGGATGATGCTCTCTATCATATCGTTGAAGATGAACACATGGAATGGCAGCATGGAGTACCAGTACACTCTTCCCATTAACCCGCTCGGATAGTGGTATGCGGTCTGGATGAGGGTGTTCCCCTCGATCCTGAATTCAAGCCATGCCTTTCCAAAAACTTTCATATGGGCTTCAAGAAGCAGTCTCCGATCCTCCTGAAGGTCGATGACCTTCCAGACGTCAAGGAGATCGCCTACCCGTAGTTCCGATTCCACCCTCCTGCCGAGCGAGGTGCCGAAGCCTCCGGAAAGCTTGTCAAGAACCCCTCTGATCCGCCACAGGATGTCAAAGGAAAACCATCCCTGACGTCCTCCGATTGAAGTAAATGCTTGGAATATCCTCTGCTTCGGCGTGTCTCCGAAATTTTTACACTTGATATCCCTGAAGAGAGAGTTGCTGAGATCCTGTTCGTCATACGCACAGGACGAACCTGCGAGACTGTCGGTCCATCTGCTCACCACCTGCTCGTTTCCGATGGCGGCAATGGCCTTTTCTACAACCGTCTCTAAATGAAGCGGCGCTATGTCCTGAAAATAGTGCTGTGCATTTTCCTGCCCCCCCTGAAGCGGTACGGGTTCAGCTTTCTGCAGTATCCCGATCAGGAACGAGGAAAACGCGAAAGAGAAGGGCGATGTGAACATCAGTCCGAAGGAACAGAGCCACCGCGCTTCAACGGGGAGCGGCACAAAAAACCGCTTGAGCCCCATGACCTCTGAGGTGACCTGAAGCATCTCCCGAACGCTGAGGGACTGCGGGCCGATATCCGCCATGAATGTCTCCTGAACAGGAAGATCCTTCGCCTGCACCAGGTATGCAAGGAGGTCGGCGATGCCGATGACGCTCACTTTTTTTTCCATCCAGCGCGGGACAATCAGGAGTGGACACTTTTGCACCAGATTATGTAAAACTTCAAACAGTACGCTGCCCGATCCTATAATGAACCCTGCCCTCAGCCAGATCGTCTGAATCTTGTCAGGGGCTGAGCAGAGAATCTGTCCCACATCTTCCATTGTGTCGATAAAGTCATTTCCGCTATTGCCGCGACTCGGAAAACCGAGGTAGACAATCCTTTTAACCCTCGCCGTTATACAGGCATCAAGGAATCTCTGGGCAATGGCTCTGCTGATTTCGCCGAATTCGCTGTCAGTGCCAAAAAAGCGCAGCGGGAAGTAGGCAATATCTATTCCCGTGAGCGCTTCCATGAGAGCATTGTCATTCATGGTGGAACTTTCAACTATTTCTACGGCGTGATTGCCAAACTCATCTACCCACTGTGTTTCCTTGACGATAAGCCTGAGGTGAACGGAGTCATGCCTGAGAAGCTCCCGGGTAAGGCGCCGACCGATATAACTTCCCGGCCAGGCCACAAGAACATTAATCTGCCCATTTTTCATAAAAATTAACCGCCAGAAACCACTTTTTATTCACCATATAACACAACAGGGTGGGTATCAAGTCTGTTGGCGTGATGACGCTGCGCTGGTCAGGCTGTCATTCAGTGTTCTGATGCGCTCCGACATCTTTTCCATGATTCTCATTGCCAGAGAAGGGTCCTGATGGATCTTCTCCATGAACATTTTTCTGTCTATGGTTATGACCCTGGTCTCTCCCACTGCTCTCACCGTTGCTGAGCGTTTATTCCTGCCGAACATGGCCATCTCCCCGAAAATTTCACCTGAACCGAATTCTGCCAATCTGACTTCCCCGTCGCCGGTTCCTTTAACAACTTCAACTGTGCCCGAGAGTACGACAAACATGGCATCGCCTGCTTCCCCTTCAGTGAAGAGTATCTCTCCCTGTTTGTATGTCTTCCCGAGCTCTCCCATCTTCATAACCGACCTCCCTGAAACGCAATGTTCTTTTTGCAGCTGTGGGATCACCCCCGAAAGCGCTGAATAAAACAGGCGCAGAAGGAAGACGGGGTGCAGGGTACGCAGAAATACGTCCGTATAGGGAGCGCTTCCGGTAAATGTGTCCCAGAGGACGCCGCTCATGCGCGCTTCTTTTTCAGGGTGGCTCTGCTCCCTGAATGTCATGGCGAGTACCGCCTGCCGGGCAACACTGACCTTCTGAATCACCTTGGTGACCAGGAAGATGATCCTGCCGATGGCATTGTCCCGTGACAGTTTCCTGCAGACCGGCTCGAAAGAGTCGGCAAAGGCTGCCGCAGATACCCCGGTGAATATAGCTGTCCGCGCCGCCGCTTTTGCTGTGCGGTATGAGCCGCCGATACCGTCCTTGTAAAGCCGGTTTACGCCGGCGTCGCCGATAAAAACAATCCTGTCACCGTACGGGGTCGGCGCCCCGTCGATGCTTATGGCCGGAGAACAGCGGCAGGAGTTTGCCGGCGGATGCCACCCGGCAGGAAAGCAGATCCGTACTTCAGGATCCTCAAAAAACGCATCAATCAGTTTCTGGTCGATATTTTCACCAAGCAGGCATACCGTTACGAATTCTCCCTTGGGAATGATAGCTGCGAACTCAAGGCGTGGCAGGTCAAGAAGGAATACATGCATTGAAGAGCCCAGGAAAAGATCAATCGCTTCCTGACCGAGGTGAAAGTCGGAAATATAGGTTTTTGTCGTCTTTGGCAGTTTAAAATTAAGCGGGGGCGCAGTCAGTGACTTGAGGAAAGCGGTGTTGATCCCCGAAGCAACCGTCACGAGGTCATACGGCTCAGACAACCCCTCGACGGTTTTCAGGCATGGTTTGCCGCCGATCCATTCAATCCCTTCAACGCGCGTCTGACGGGTTACCGCCCCTCTTTCAGTAGCAAGGCCAAGGAGATAGCCGTCAAAACTCTCCCACTGTGCATGTATGCTGCCGCGCGGTCCTCCACCCCGGTGAATGGCTGCGATCCGCTTTTCATGACCGGGAGGGTCAATCTTGATGCGTCCGACATCAGTATGCATGATATATGAGTCAATACCACGCTGCACGACCGTTGCAGGAAGGGAAATCCCTTCAAAAGCCAGCAGCTGGACCAGCGATTCGGAAATGATACCGCCGCACATGTTGCAGCCTGCAGGGCCGAAAGCCGAGAACTGCTTCGGCTCGTATATATCCAGGTGCAGTGAAATATCTGCTTTTGCGGCCATATTCTGGAGAAAGAAACTGAACAGTGAACCTGCCGGTCCACCGCCGACCACCGCAATCCTCGAGCCTGACCGGAGTTTAGCATCCATCTTGAAGCCTCACGTACATCAGAGCTGGTACACTGTCCCGTCTTCCATGACTTCAATCCGGTGTTGAGCGAGGCTGGCAAGTTCGGCAATTATCTGCCGGCGATAGATTGACTTCAGGTGCATCACTACTATGCGTCGCGGCGTATCAGGAAGTTTGGCAAGTTCTGTCTCAAGCAGATGTGGCGTAAGGTGTCCGGAACGGAGCGCGAGCTCTTCCAGCGAATTGGGAAAAGATACCTCTACGACCAGCATCGAGAGCTCTGTTGCATAGCGCCATAGTAGGTGCGTGGGACCGGTATCACCGGTAAAGAGCAATCTGCTGCTCTGGGAGCTGATCAGGAAGCCGCTGGCCGGTACAGAATGACTGACCGGTATCGGAAACACGCTGTAACCGCACACCATTCTGCTCGTGCATGGTTCAAGCGGTTCCCAGCGGATGATTGGCGCTGCTTCGTTCGGAATAACTCCGAAATCGGGCCAGATCAAGCCGTTGAAGAGATGTTTCTTCAAGATATCGAGGACCGCTGCCATGCCGTACACATGAATGGACCTGTTGCTGCCGTTAATCAGCAGATTTTCAACAAGGCCGGCAAGCCCCTTGACATGGTCGAGGTGCGGGTGAGTTATCAAGACGGCCTCGATGAGGGCCTGCTCCTCTCCGTTAAGCGCCGCAGAAACAGTCCCGGCGTCAACAAGCACATTATCATCGATAAGAAACGCCGGAGATTGCTGGCCCGGGTAACTGGAACCACAGCAGCCGAGTATTCTGAGTTTCATAATTCCCTCGAATGGTCTGATGTTCAAGCAGGCGTAAAATTATTTTTATATTGACATAGTAATCAGATAAAATAAAATGCTTTTCTATTCAGCCCACACATGTGTTGAAATTTTCTTTGGAATAAAAGAGGAGAGTATGAGAGCTACGCAAAAATTGATTAGTGAACTTCAGCGTCGGCGTCCGTTCGATCGCATGACAAAGGAACATGTGCACTGGCTTGCCGAACGCATTGAGAAAGTTGAGCTGCTGCAGGATACCGTGATTCTTAAACCTGGCGTACCCTGTGAAAATCTCTTCTTCATCTTTCAGGGGAGTGTGCAGCTTGAAGCCATGGGTAACGCCAACGAAGAGCCCAATGTGCTGGCCGAACTGGAAGAAGGTGAATGTTTTCCGTTGGAAGCGATGGAAGAGGGACGCCCGGTCTTTTCGACGTTTAGAACCACCATGGATACCGTCTGTTATCGGCTCTCCCGGGACGACTTTCATCAGTTGAAAGAGCTGAGCACCATCTTTGCTGATTTCTGTCGCTACCGTGCCGCCGGCTTTCTTGAGCAGACACGGCGGGTCTACCGGCTGCACTTTTCCCACCAGAGTGAGGAACATCAGCGCCTGAATGTCCCGCTCTCCATTCTGATGCGTCCCAATACCCTGACTGCTGAACCGGGTGATGCCGTGCGCAGTGTCGTGACGAAGATGGACGAACAGGATCTTGATTATGCCGTAGTTGTGGATGCCGAGTATCGCCCTGCCGGGATATTCACCATGCGCGACCTGCTGCGCAAGGTGGTGGTGCCGGGTGGAGATCTCAATATCCCGGTAGGTGAGGTAATGACCGCTTCACCACTCTGTCTGCCGGTGTCCGCTCACGGTTACGAAGCCGCACTGTTACTGGCTGAGGAGTCTATCCACCATGTTGTTCTGGTTGACAGGGAACGTCTGGCAGGTATTGTCACCGAGCGGGACCTGTTCAATCTGCAGCGGGTCAGCCTGAGTCAGATCAACGCTGAGATAGCAACCGCGGCAGATCTGGTCAAGCTCAAACGCTTGACCGCTGATATCGAATTGCTGTGCGAGAACATGATCATTCAGGGGGTCACCTCCGACCATCTGACCCGGATCATTACCACTCTCAACGATCGTGTCATCGAGCGAGTGCTTAACCTTGAGCTTGCCGGTGTCAATCTGCAGGGGATTCGTCTTGCCTGGATAGCTCTCGGCAGCGAAGGACGCTTTGAACAGACCTTCTCCACCGATCAGGACAACGCCATCATCTTTGAGGCTCCGGCCGGCATGTACCCGGAGAGCGTGCGCAAGCTGCTTCTGCCGGTGGCTAAAAGATTCAATCAGGCGCTTGATTTCATCGGGTTTCCGCTCTGCAAGGGTAACATCATGGCGAGTAATCCTGAGTGTTGTTTGAGCTTCAAGGAATGGCAGAAACGTTTTGAAGAGTGGAGTACTGTTCCGACACCAGAGGCACTCCTCAACTCCAAAATTTTCTTTGATTTCCGTCACCTCTACGGTGACTCCGGACTTTCTGACCGTCTTCGCACCTGGTTGACAAAAATTTGCATCGGCAAGCCGCGTTTTCTCCATCTCTTGACTGAAAACGCCCTGTTGCACACCCCGCCAATCGGTTTTTTTCGTGATTTTGTGGTAGGCACCGACAAGGATCATCCCAATACCATCGACATCAAAAATAATGGTGTCTCTCTCTTTGTCGAAGCTGCCCGGGTTTTTGCCTTTGCCAAAGGAGTCACCTGCGTCAATACCAAGCAACGTCTGCTTGCCGCCGGAGAGATTTGTAAATACTCGAAAAGCGAGATCAACGCCTGGGTCGACGCATTTTCATTTCTGCAGTCACTGCGCATTCGTCACCAACTGGAAGATCGTCGCGATGGCGGCAACGGCCACAATCGGATAAATCCCAATGATTTGAACAATCTGGATCGCAAAATTTTTCTGGAATCCTTGCGGCAGGCCGGTGTCCTGCAGAAGAACATGGCGAGTGAATTTAAAATAAGGTCGATGTAGGGTCCATTTTTGGGTGCGCATGGAACTACCTCAGAACCTGGCATGCACTGCTTTAAAGAAGAAATAAATATCATCCAGACCTTCGAGATTTCAAAGTGCCGTGGTGGTAAAATCTCTTCAGTCTTCCGGTTTTCTGCTTGCGCCCCTTCCTCCATGTGCTACAATAAATTTTGGTGTGTCACATAAGAGATTATAAGGAGGCATCGCAATTATGAAACTTTCCATACGCGAAGCACGCCAGTCACTCTCAACTATTGAGCAGATTCTGAATCTGGAAGGTACGGTGACAATTACCAGAAGAGGTAAAGAAATTGCGAAGGTCATTCCTTTCAACAGGCCGCTTTCTATCCCGTCACACCGCACTCTCCGGGAAAAATCGCTGCGCCAGAAAACAGGAAGCGAGCAGCTTGTAAGGGCTGATAGAGACGAGCGATGAGTCATATCATCTATTTTGATACGAGCGCATTGGCAAAGTGGTACATCAACGAAAGTCAATCAGAAGAGGTTGAAGCCTATTTGCAAGAGAACGGTCCTGTCGCAGTCAGCGATCTTACGGTTGTTGAGATGCGTTGTCTTCTCGCAAGACGCCGGCGGGAAAAAGATATTACCGTAATGCTTGAAGCTGAGATATTTGCAACTTTTCAGGAAGATATGCGGAGGAAGGTGTTGATCTGTCACCCCTTTCCGGCAGAGTTGGCGGCAGGTGCCGTTAATCTCATGTCTATTCTTGGCAACATTCCCGTGCGTTCACTTGACGCCATGCATCTCGTGATTGCGAAAGAAATAGGCGCGGACGTGCTGGTGACTGCAGATAAAGTTATGGCAGATGCCGCAACAGCGTATGAGTTTGAGGTGGTTAGATATTAATGCGCAGCACACTGCTTCATGCCACACGTTTTTGCTGGAATACTTGCGTCTGGCGTCTGAATTTAAAATAAGGTCGATGCAGGTTTTACACCAAATAATGCCCCGGCAGTTGCTGCTTCATTTTGACACAAATACCGGAGCCTGGAGCCCACTTTCTTCAACTTACCTCATTTCAAATTTTGTAGTTTCTCCAAGTCCGACCTGTTCCAGTAGAGCATTGCGTTGCGTGCGCAGGTCCTTTCTTTCAGGCGCTGCGTTAATCATCCTCGATATAGTGTCAAGAGCGTCATACCAGAGGCCATCTTCGGCATATGCCGATGTCGCTGCTGTTCCCGATGCGTCTTCCTTCAGTTTTTCAGTAAGTGCCGGTGCGGGGGCAATCAGCGAGATGATGCCACCGGCCAGGATATCCTTTGACCGCTGGTCAGCATCGGTCACCAGTCCAACAAACCATTTATACTGGACATCGCGGCGCAGTGTCACCCCGTGATCGGCCAGACAAACAGACTGGATCCCCCCATGTTCTGGCCCTTTTATGACCTTTTCCAGAGCAGGTTTGACTCCGTTGCGCTCGATAAGCGTAACTTCAACCGGAAGGGTTGTCGGCTTCGAAATATACCAGTAAAGACAGGGCTGTTCCCGCACCGTATACCCGATATGGTCGGGAGCCAGCACCAGAAGGGAAAACGATTCCCGCTCTGTGGCACCGCGCGTGCCTCCGCCGACCCGTCCTGCCGGGGTGCCTCGCAGAGGCGGTTTGTAGACGACTTTTGCTGGTGACGAGACAACAGGAGCAGCGGTAACCTGCCCTGCTGCCGGCTTATTCTGAGGATTTTTATCTTCAGCACCCCACGCGCTCAACGGGAGTACCGCCATGATCCCGATCAATGCTGCTTTCTCCAGTATGTACATTGTTGTTACCTCCGGTTAGCTGATATCCGGGCCGGAGAGATTTTCCCCCAGAACCCGGTGAATAGTGATTGTCTCTTCTTTCCCCTTCAGACTCGCTTCGCCGATTTTTTCGGTCAGAAACCGGCCGCCAAGAAGATCCAATGTCGTACTGCCGATCAAAATTCGACAGACGGCATCCCCGGCAAAATCCTTGTCAAAACTCTCCAGTCGGGAGGCGATATTGACCGTATCGCCGATTGTAGTGAATTTTAACCGTTGGTTGCTGCCCAGAAGTCCTGCCACCACCTGTCCAGAAAAAATGCCGACCCGGATGGCCATGCCCGGCAGCCCTTTTTCACCCCACATCTTATTGAGGTGAAACATCTCCTTTTCCATGGCAAGAGCGCATGTTACCGCGTTGATGGCGTCAGCCTGAATCTCCTTGTCAGTTCTGCGCGGCAGCGGCACGCCAAAATCGGCCTTGATGGCATCACCCACGAAATTGTCGATGACGCCACCATGCTTCAGGACTAACCGGATCATTAACTCCATGTAGGTGTTCAGCCAGTCGAGCAACTCCTGTGGATCCATCTTTTCCGATACGGAGGTGAATCCTCTGATGTCGGAAAAGAATATGGTGGCGGTCAACTTACGGGAACGGGGGCGGCCGTTATCGAGAAAATCATCCCGCTGCTCCCAGATCATGTCGGCAATCTCTTTCGAGACCGATTTGGAAAAGAGCTGCATCAGCATCGCCCGCTCTTTCTTCTCCATACCGGTGATGTAGGCATTGACCATCCCCGCAGAGGCAAAAAAAGACAGCCCCGGCGGAACAAGCGGCAGCCACCAGCTCTGTATAAAGGCCAGGTAATCAAAACCTGTCAGACAGAGCATACCGGTGACAATAAACAACGCAAACCGCCGTGCGGAATGGGTGCGGAACCCGATAACCGCGCCGGCAACTCCCCAGAGTAGCATCCAGATCGATTTTTGCGTTTCCGTCGGTACTTTAAACGGCTCTGCACCGTCAAGAGCAAAACGGAGTAACTGACTGGTGATCTGCCCGTGCAGCTGAATACCGCTCAGCAGCTGTTCCTCTCCGCCTCTGCTCAGTGGGGTGAAAAAGTGGTCTTTGACACTCTGGGAGTTAACCCCGATCAGGATGATCCGGTCTGCAATCGCCGAGGTGGGGATCTTTCCAGAGAGCAGATCAGAATATGTATAGGTGCGCAGCGGAACGCCGGTACTCTTGAAATCAAGCAGAAGCTGGTAACCGCCGGCATCAGCCTTTCGGTAGCCGCCGTCATTTTCTTCCAGCGGCACGATGGTTGTTCTGCCCAGTTTTATATGCTGCGGATTGAGCGAATCCGGCTGCAGTGATATCCCTTCCGGCTCCAGATAGAGTGTCGCCAGGGTAAGGGCGAGCGATGTATAGGAGGTTGCGCCATCATCAAGAAAAAGTAAACCACGCCGGACAACGCCGCCGGGATCAATTACGATGTCACCAAAAGCTGCTTGCGGAGTGCCCTTGATAACGGCGGGTGGGGCAACTCCAGTATCGCCGACGGTCATGATTCCGATAATGAGCGGATTGTCGCGGAACATCCGGTTGTACGCATCAGTTCCGGGGGGGACTTGAATATCGCGATAGATATCAATACCGATCGCCCGTGGCTTCGCAGCTGCCAGAATCGCGACACCCCGGGCAATAACAGCATCAGTGAGCGGCCACTTGCCGATGGCTTGTATATCGGCTTCCGTGACTTCAATAACGGTTATTCTTGAATCTTCGGCGCGAATTTTCGGTGTAACCAACACAAACTGGTCGTATGCCGTAAGTTCAAGAAACTCGAGCTGACCGCCCCGGCGGAGTCCGAAGGTGACAAGAAAAGCTATGAGAGCTCCAAGCGTGACAACGGCATACGGTTTTTTAAAGAATGAGTGCAGTCTCACTACGCGGCAGCAGAGTCTGTTACAACCAGTTGTTTATCAGCAGAAACGGAGCCCAATAACCGGGGTGATCGTAGCGTATGTCATCAAGCAGCTTCAGCTGTGCCGCCTGCAATGCCGCTGCCCGGGAGATGGATGGTTTTTGCAGTTGTGTGTAAAACTCTGTAATCAACTCAAATGATGCCGGATCATTAATGTGCCAGAGCGTTGCAAGCGCACTCCGGGCTCCGGCCCGCACCGCTACACCAGCAAGGCCGAGGGCGGCCCGGTCGTCACCGGCGGCCGTTTCACAGGCACTGAGCGTCAGTAGATCGAGCGGCTCTTCCCTGAAACGGAACAGACCGACATACTCGCCGAAACGATCCATGGTGAATTTTTCGTCAAAAGCCAGAATAAAGGTAGAGTCAACATCACCGCCGAAATGGCCATGAGAGGCGATATGGACGATGCTGAACTGCTCCTTTTTCAACTCTTTTTCCACGTTGGCAAGACTGAACTGGATGTTAATCAGAGTGTGCCCGGTAAACAGCTTATTGATTGCGGAAAGTTCATCTGAAACATAGGGCAGGCCGACAAATCCCTGCCGGGCTTCGGTCAATCCCAGTGACAGCATGCGCGCGTGGTCACGCTGTACCGGGCGCGGATCAGTAAGACTGAGCCCCGGAGTAATGGCAATCGGGTACCTGTTGATAAGAAACCGGGCGCCGTCGTGCAGCGCCGCCATCGGTACCGTTCGCAGCTGTCCCGCCGGCACAAAAACAAGCGTTTCCGGCTTCATCGCATCCAGATCGGCTTCCAGCGGGCGAATTAACCAGTCATAGAGCTTCTGGGCATGCGGCAGATATTCCCCGGTGGTCCGCTTGACCAGTTTCCGGCGGAACGCCGTAATCTCTCTGTTTAATTCATCGACACCGACCGGGACGGTAAAGCGCTTGAGTCCACCTGAAAAGCTGACCAGAAGCTCCACCCGGTTCGGGAGAAAGACCGGATAGACAACAGCAGCTCTGCCGGAAACCGCTTCAAGTTTTTTTCCCACAGCAGTGGCAGCATCAATACAGTCGTCCCGGAAGTAGTCGCGCAGTTCGAACACCTTCAACGTTTCCAGCGTGTCGCGTGCCTCGATCAGGTATGGTTCCTGCGACTCTCCCGGCTTGAGCTGGGAGGCCCGCTGCAGGAGGAGGTCGACCAGTTCGGTACAGACAACGCTCGCCGTTTTTTGATACGATGACTCCGGATTTGCATAGCAGGAGGAGAGCTCTTCACGAATTGCCTGGAGATAGCGGAGCGCATGACGATATGAAACGAGGGCCGTGTCGATCCGCCCCGCGCTCGCATGGATGCGCCCGGCCTGCCAGTGCCAGCGGTAGAGCGCTTCGCTCGCATTCACCTGCTGAGCGGCAAACTGTGCCCGCCGCGTAAGCTCCAGAGCTTCTTCAAAACGACGATTGTTCTCGTACAGTTTTCCCATATAGCCATAGGCGTAAGATTCGGTGCGGAGATCCCCCGCATTTTTCGCGGCGGCAAGCGCGGCATTGAATTCAGCATACGCCTGAGTGGCAAGAGGTTCCGCCTGATCAGGAATTTTTCTGCTGAGCTCAGTATAAAGCAGGCCGGCGTTTATTCTGGTGTAGCTGACGGCAGCGGAGCCATCTGTTGGCTGTTTGTAGCTTCCGGCTTTTTGCAGCAGAGCCAGTGCTTCGCTGTAATTATCGCCTCTGAAGGCTGCTGTTGCCCCGTTTACCGTTGCCGCAGCGGCACGAGCAGCATTCCCCGACTTTTCCGCCAGGGCGGCGCTCTCCCGGTATGCGACACGCGCTTCATCGTTCTTTTTCTGCGAGATCAGCAGATTGCCGCGGTTATTCTGGATTGCCGCAGTCAGATCATCCGCCCCGGCCTCCCGGGCCAGAGCAAGCGCCTCATCAAGTGATTTTCCCGCCTGCTCCGCATTGCCAAGGCCGATATGAACATTGCCGATGGCGCCGGCAACAGAGGCGGTCCGGCGTTTGTCGCGCAGCTCTTTCGCCAGCAGATCTGCTGTATTCAGATGCTCAAGGGCTTTGCGGTACTGACCGGTCACCTGCAGCGCCTGAGCCAGCATCAGGAGCGCGTCACACCTGCCGGCACCATTTTTCGCGTCGAGACGCTGCAGTGCCGCTTCAAGTTGCGGGATAGAAGCCCCGAAGCCGCCGCTCCGCAGAGATGCAGCGCCCTCAGCAAGTTCCGCCGGAACCATCGGGCTCTCGGCGCTAGATGCCGGAGCGGCGGAAAAGAGGGCAACAGCGGCAAGGCAGGCCGCTGAGAGTCGGGCAAGACGTGCAAAAAAACCGGGGGAATCAATTCTGGGCACCGTGATATTCATGTCCTCTCCTTGCGACAATCGGCTAGAAGTTGCCCGAAACGGCAATCTGAAAGTGAATCCCCTCGTCCTGGAGATCATCGTGTGTGTGGGCAACTGTCTTCAAGCGTGCTCCGGCATATACTTCCGCTTCCAGCTTCAGCTCGAAAGCGCCCTTGAGCGGCGTCGCTCCCCATCTTAAGCCAAGGCCGCAGCTGGATACATCGGTGGATCCACTTGAGGTGGCACCAACATTCCTGGCGCTGCCGTAATCAAAAAAAGGCGCCACCTGCAGGTAATCGGCCCAGGCGCGGTTCTGTATGAGCGGAATGCGTGCCTCGACTGACGCAACGAGCGCCTCATCCCGTACCAGGGAGTTTTCCCGATAGCCGCGAACCGTATACCTGCCGCCAACACCCATCTGTTCGGCAGGGAGCAGCGGGTCATTCGAGCGTTGCACGTCGAGGCGGGAGATCAGCTGAATATCGGCAACATCAAGAATACGGGCCCACTGCAGCTGTCCGAGCCAGGCGAAAAATTTACCGGTGGGAAGATCGCCCGGCAGAGCGGAATTATTTGTCGCGCCCATGAGGTCAAGGCCGTAGGAAAAGCGCGACCGGGCAGCGATAACCTGCTGCTGGCTCCGATAGGTCCACTCCTGGGAAAAGCGGAGCGGTACGACACGGGCATGTCCTTCTTGCACGCCGGGTGAGAAGTTGAACCATTCCCCCGACAGCGATGTCGTGCTGTTTTCACGCTCCAGCCCGAGTGACAGGGCAAATTCCTGATTCAGCGTCCGATAGAGCGGTTGGCGGAGAGTGATCTCGAAGGTATCCGTTTCGCTTTTGATATCCAGCGGGACAAACACCTTGTCAACGACTTTGGTGTCGTTGGCGCGGTAGCGGAGCAGCAGCGTGGTGTCGTAGGAATTCAGCGGCAGCGAGTACCAGGCGTCAAGCATCATCCTGAGCCCTTCGGAATGGCCGTAGGTGAGGCTGAGGACATCGCCGTGACCGGACAGGTTCTGGTGCGACACTGTTGTGATCACCCGTTCAGCGCCGTTCGACGGTGATTGATAATTGTTGAAGGCAGCCCAGACGGAAAACGGCGGTTTCTCTTCGACCCGTACGGTGAGATTACCCTCTCCCGGCTGGCCGCCGGGGCGAAGTTCAGCGTGAACCCGCTGAATCCGGGCATCCTGCTGCAGTAACTGGAGGCGATCCTGAAGTGGAATGATGTTCACCGGAGAGTCGGCGCCGCGTGCCACCCGATCCCGAATGTAGGAGGAACCGAACCATTTGTTGCCGACAACTTCGATATGCGAGAGTCTGCCTTCAATAACCTTGAAGGTAATGACACCTGCAGAAACGGTCTGATCAGGCAGAACCGCCCCGGAGTTTATGTAGCCTTTGTTGACATAGAGCAGCGTTATGTCACGGCGGACGGATTCGAGTTCTTCCATGGACAGGGTGCGGTTTTCGTAGGGGGCGGTTACTTTGGCAAGCTCTTCAGCAGTAAAGACTGTGCTGCCGGTGACTTCGATCTTCTTCACCAGGACACTTTTGAGCAGGTCGTCGGACGTTTTTTTTGGAGCCGGTGCCGGTGATGTCGATGGTGCCGGCAGTGCAAGTGGTGCCGGTGCCGGTTCTAATTTCTCATCAAGCAGTTCCGGGCGTTTGTCACCGGTTCGCCCTGAGAAATCAAGCAGCGGCAACCCCTGGGAGCAGGCGGGTGACGGGAGAGTGGCAGCTGTAGCCAGGAGAGAACAAGCGGCAATTAAAAGTAACTTTGTGCGACGAACTCTGGCATCTGTCAGATATGCAACCAGTGTCATAGAGCCCCCTGTCTATATTTCATATCAAACCAGAGTCAGATCAGAACAAAAAGCCGGGCAGCATATTGCCCGGTTCAAGCGGGAGGCCGTCACGACCGCCAATCACGAAGCTGCTGTATTTACCTTCACGAATACGGGCTATGCAGCGCTCACGCAGCAATGTCGCCGCACTGACATAATCTGAGGAGAGTGGACTGACAAGCCCGCTGATGCTGCTGACCGGCGCCTGGATATCCACGGTGCCGCTGATCCCTTTTTGCGAGTAGGCGGTTACGCTGCTCTGCGGGTCGGCCAGAAAGGTGTCGGCAACAAGGCGGATCGTGCCCCCTCTGCCATCAACAGCGGTCGCATCAATGGTGGAATTTTTCATCACGACAAAGTGCGGATCAATAAATATCTTGCCGCCGACAGTCTGGGCGTCTCCCTGCACTTTTGCGGTAATGACACTGTTTATCAGGTTGATTTTGTCGAGCGCATTGAGAGATATTTCGCCGCCGTTGGCGGAAAGCGCTTCGGAAGTGATGGAGGCGTTGCGCAGCTGGATCAGGTTGGCAGCCGTCACGTTGATATTACCGGCATTGCCTGCAGCTGTCGACAAGGCATTGATGGCAGTTCCGGTGTCACGTAAATTGACATTGAGGGCGCTGATATCGATCGCTCCGCCGCTGCCTTTGCCTCTGGTATCAGCTTTGATGCCGCCCCCTTCGGTGGCTGTCAGATTACCGGCCAGAGCAACGGTTATCTTGCCACCGGTTCCGGCGTTGGTGGTGGTGGAGAGTCCGGTGAAGTCGAAATCAAGCGGGGCAGGTCGCGGGACGTTATTGGCACCGGTGATGTTCATGGAATTCGCGGTAACGCTGATATCACCGGAGTTGCCGGTACCACGGAATGAATCGGCGTAGATTTGACCACGGGAGGTTATGTCGATGGTTTTGGCGTTTATGGAGATGCTGCCGGCGTTGCCGGTGGCATCGGCATAGAGTCCGCTCCTGATGGCCCCGGCGTTTGAAAGTGTGATGCTGTCGCTTTGTATGGTTATGCTCCCGCCGGTTCCTTCCGCTTTGGCACCGGCAACACGCGCGTCAATTGAGGTTAGAGAATACGGTGGCGGCGGGCCGGTCTCATCAGCGACAAAACCGTCAACCGTGACGTGTTTTGCATTAATGACGATATCAGCGCCCGTGCCGGCCCTGCGTGTCACGGTCTCGATCCTCCCGCCATCCTGCAGTTGCAGAGAATCGGTATTCACAAGCACTTTCCCGCCGTGAACAGTTCCGTCTAACCCATATGTCTGTGCACCGATTCCGGTAATCTGGCGGCTGTTCACAACCGCCGACTGCTGTCTGGCTGATATAGAAATATCTCTGGCATTCACCTCCACAACCCCGCCTCGTCCGTAACCATACGCATTCGACGAAATATTCCCCTGATCATAGAACTTCAGCGAATCAGCATCCAGCGTAATATTCCCAGCGTTCCCCCGGCCAAGAGAGGCTGCGGAAGCAAAAAATCCATTCCTTACGATCATCTCTCCGGCAACCTGAACGGAGATGTTGCCGCCATTCCCTGTTGCCCCCACGGCAGATTCCGACGATATTGCTCCGTACAGCCCCGCATCAGCAGTGGGCCCGCCGCCCGGTGTCTCATCGCCAAGCGTCATTGAGCGAGCCGACAAGATGATGTCCCCGGCGCGTCCCGATCCGTAGGTTTTCGACTCAATTGAAGATGCGTTGAGCATGCTCATGTTCTGCGTAAGATTTGCACGAAAAGAAGTTCCCGGATGGTCGACATCGCCAAAGCTGTATGCAAAAATAGAATAATTATCCAGTTTCAGCGAACTTCCCCGGATATCAACGCTTCCCGCCGGATTGCCGTATGCGTAGATCCCTGAATCTTTAAGCATTATTTCGTTTCCCCGGATATAAACGCTTCCCGCCGGCTGGAGAGGGGCTCCACCTGCATCGTGCGCACGTCCTTCAACGACAAGAAAGCCGTAATCGTTCAGCGTCACATTGCCCAAACGGGTAAACGAAGATATACCGGAATCTGCAAGGCCAAGGTTTACTTCTCCGGGAGATGCCACACCGATAATATTGATCCTGCCTCCGGGGGCATCAAGGATGTAATATGGCGCGTTCGGGTCGCCTTTGTAGGAGATGTCACCACCAATGAGAGATATGGTTTTCCCCTCAGGTACGGTCAGGTAGGCGGTGTCACCGCTGATTGATGCGGGATTGGCGGCAAGAAAACCAAAAGCCGATGGTTCCGCAACAGAAAGAACTGAATTGGCGGCAGGATTTGCATGGAACAGTTCGTTATTGTCGAATTTGAGGTAATCCGCCGTACTGAGATGGAAACTTCCGCCAACATCCAGACTGGCATTCGGGCCGATCAATATGCCGGAAGGATTGAGCAGATAAAAGTTGGCGCCGGTAATTTGAGAACTGCTGAGCAGGCCATCTATGCTTGATACTGTTCCACCGGTTACTCGCGATATGATGTTACTGATCGGGCCGGTACTTCCGTCGGGGGTAAACGTGACTGTTTCACCCGTGCCAATACTGAATGAGGCAAAACTGTGGAAAAGGTTCTTTCCTGCCTGAACGCCATGGGATGCCGGTATCAGGTAATCCGGGCCGCTGGGCTGTATCGTGGAGTTCGGGCCGATGGTGCCATCACGCACAACCGCCGCACCGGCTGCAGAAGCGCTAATCAGAAAAAAAAACGGGAGCACCAGGAATTGCAGCAATCGAGTAGCCGACATAAAACCCTCCGCAATTTCACCGCAAAAAAAAGAGGGGCAGACCGTGGCCGTACCCCTGCAATGGGATTTAATCAAGAAAACCGCAGCCTGACATTATCAAACGCAATTCTGCTAATAACATCAGCAACTTGAAAGATGGAGCCATATCACCTGAAGAAGAGTAATTTCAGAAGCCAGTCATGGCCTTTCGTCATGACGGTCATGCCATTCACTGGTGCACAGGTGTAACCAGAATAGCAAGGGGTGCCAAGCGGTGCGACAATGACGTCAGGTAGTCTGCGACCAACCAACGATCCCGCTTCCACTTTCACCTCACCGACGACCTGCACTGCCAAAGTAAATACCGCCACAATCACCATTTTCATCCATAAATTTTTCATCTCCAATTCTCCTTCCGCATGTAGCATAACTTCACTGTAACGCTATTATAAATGCGAAAAATATAATGTCAATAACTAAATTTTCAACTAAATTTTACAACCACGTAATTACATAAACCAAATACAGTTTCTATGGCGTTAAGCTTTTTAACCGTTTTTTATGTACTATGTAATGTTCCGAAAAACAGCATCTTCACATCGTGGCTTAACAAAGCAAAAACCTTGCAAACAGACGATATACGGCATTTTTTTCTTACAGAAAAGTGGCAGAAAATTTTATGCTGTTTAATTTATAGTGAATTTTTTTCAGGAAGTCAGGAAGTTTGTGAGTAATTCGGGTGGTGTAAAACGTGGATTGAAATGTTGCATACCTTCGCAGGGAACGGGAAATAGCCCCGTGCGCTTACGTGACACCATGTATCCCTTGATTGCCAGAGAAATTGGCGCGGATGTGCTGGTAACTGCAGATAAAGTTATGGCAGATAGCGTAACAGCGTATCCGTTTGAGAATGGTAGATTTTAATACGCAGAAAACTGTCTCATGCCAGTACCGTGTAACACTTATAATTTCGTGCATTTCCGCAATTAACCCCTCTAAATCTCCCCTTATCTAAGGGGAGACCTTAAAGCTTCCCCCCTTAGGTAAAGGGGGACTGAGGGGGGTTAGATTTAAATGTTCCAGTATACCGGTGAATTTCCCGCTGTAATACTCAATCCGTTCATACAGCGGGGCGAGCAGGGCAATGTCAAAGCACACTCCTTCTCGCCCCCTGCCGATTTCCAGCCCCTCTTCTTAATTAACCGACGGAACGCAGTCTTTCTTCAGTCTGTTTGGGAAGAACAGCTGGAATGAACAGTGAAGCGGGATAACAGTAGCCTTCTCCTGATTCATCGACTATGCGGTACAATCCATGGGCCGATGACACCGGATCTGGCAACAACTCATACAGTTTGCGGGGAACCAGAGACACATCATATCCGGCGGTATCAAGGCAGATGACAAAATGAGGATCAGCGGTTTTTTTCATGTGTTGTTACTCCAAAATCTGTTTAATTTTTAACTCTTTACGGCCAATGCCGGTGGCCTCATACCAGTGTATTTCCGCATTTAACCCCTCTAAATCTCCCCTTATCTAAGGGGAGACCTTAAAGCTTCCCCCCTTAGGTAAGGGGGGACTGAGGGGGGTTAGATTTAAATGTTCCAGTATACCGGTGAATTTCCCGCCGTAATACTTAATCCGTTCATACAGCGGGGCGAGCAGGGCACTGTCAAAGCACATTCCTTCCCGCCCCCTGCCGATTTCAAGCCCCTCTTCAATGCCGTGAAAATCAGAACCTGCCGTTATCAGCAGTCCCGACTCCAGCGCGGTACGCCGCAAAAATTCAATCTCAAGCGGCCAGCCCATATTATTATAAACCTCAATACCATCAAGGCCGAGCAGTTGAAGTTCAGCTATAACAGGACCAAGTGTCGCCGGATTTTTGGCGATACTGGTCGGGTGCGCGAGTACGGCGACTCCGCCGATACGATGAATTTCAGCTATGGCATCTGCCATCGGCCAATAGGTTTTGGGAATATTGCACGGGACAAGATAGCGCCGGAATGCATCTTCCACCGTATCTGCGTAGCCACGTTCCAGAAGAGCCCGGGCAATATGAGGCCGACCGATTGAACCGCGGGCAAAAGCAAGGACATGCTCAAGCTCCAGGCTGCTGCGCCCCTCTGCACGCAGGCAGTCGTTCACGCGCTCAAGAATTTCACCGTTTCTCCCTTTGCGGCGCCGCCTGAAGCCGTCAAGATTGAGCAGAAACTGTTTGTCCCTGAAGTTGATGCCGTAGCCGAGCAGATGGACATCCTGCCACTCTTTAAACTGTACGGAAAGCTCTACAGCCGGCAGTACCGTGACACTGGCGCCGGAACCGGCAAGCATCGCCTCTTCGATCCCGGCCACGGAGTCGTGATCGGCAATGGCGATAACCCGAATATCCAGTTGTGCGGCAATGGCAATAAGCTCGCCTGGCGTGAAAGCGCCGTCGGAAAAGCTGGAATGTATATGCAGGTCTATATTCATGACGCGCATAGTAGCGCGCCCTGATAAAAAAGTAAAACCGCTATTGCAGATAGCGGCGGCATACGCTACTATTCCGCCAATGAAACCCCAGGATATTCATAGCGTAATTGCTGTGCTGCGTGAGGAGTACAAAACCTGGCAGACACCAGCCGTTACGATCGTTGCCCAATGCAACGGCAGTCCCTTCAAAGTCTTGATCTCCTGCATTATCTCGCTGCGCACCAAAGATGATGTTACCGCACAGGCATCGGCACGGATTTTTGCGCGGGCAGAAACTCCGGAAGAAATGGTGCTGCTGTCGGTGGAGGAGATCTCCGGGTTGATCTATCCGGCCGGATTCTATCGCACCAAGGCTGCCCAGATAGCTGTTCTGTCACAGGAACTTGTGGGAAAATATCATGGCATTGTGCCTGACAGTATTGATGAACTGCTCCGCTTCAAAGGGGTAGGGCGTAAAACGGCCAATCTGGTGGTGACGCTCGGTTTCGGTAAGCCGGGGATATGCGTTGATACCCACGTCCACCGCATCTGCAACCGCCTCGGCTATATTTCGACAAAAACTCCTGATGATACGGAAAAAGTACTGAGAAACGTGCTTCCCGCAGAGTATTGGATTGAGATCAACGACCTGCTGGTCGCATTTGGCCAGAATCACTGTCATCCGGTGTCGCCACGTTGTTCGACCTGCAGGGTGGCGGATATTTGCGGGCGGATTGGCGTTACGGTCTCCCGATGAAATGTAATACCAATTCTCAATCAAGAGTGATATCAAGGCGGCGAGGATTGAGGCGACGAAGGCATACAACCAGTATGTTGAGGAGCCGAAGACGAGCCAACAAAGAGAGCGCCTTGATTTAGAATTGGAATAAGGAGCAGCATGATCGTTCTCGGCATAGACCCCGGCTCGCGTATTACCGGCTACGGCATTGTGGAACAGATGGGTAACCGTCTGGTCCATATTGATAATGGCGCAATTTTTACCGATACAGCGGCGGATTTTCCCGGTCGGCTGAAAAAAATTTTCGACGGGCTCCTTGAGGTAATTGCCACATATCACCCGGACCAGGTGGCGGTCGAGAACATCTTTTTTGCAACCAATCCGCAGAGTGCCCTCAAACTGGGGCAGGCGCGCGGAGCAGCTATTGTCGCAGCCGTTCATTGCGGCCTGCCGGTATACGAATACAGCGCGCTTCAGGTAAAACAGGCCGTCGTCGGACAGGGGCGGGCAGCAAAGGAACAGGTGCAGAAGATGCTCAAGATATTACTCGGCCTCCCGGAGATCGCCCAGGCTGACGCCTCCGACGCACTTGCGGTGGCAGTCTGCCATATAAATTCATACGCCCTCAATCAGAAATCTGGTGGCAGAGCCGCTCTCAAACAGCAAAAAACATCCTGGAGAGACATGAAGTTATGATTGCCCTATTGACCGGCCTGATCGCCCACAAAACACCCGACCATATTATTCTCGACGTGCATGGTGTCGGCTATCGGGTACACATCCCCTTTTCCACCTACTATGAACTCCCGGAAGAGGGGGGAGCCGCTTCCCTGCACATCCACACCAGCGTCAGGGAGGACGCAATCCTGCTCTACGGCTTCCGTACCCGTCTCGAAAAGTCCTTCTTCCAACTGCTGATATCCGTCTCAGGTGTCGGCCCCAAGCTGGCGCGGGATATCCTCTCCAACATTCAACCCGGCCCGCTTGCCCAGGCTCTGACGCAGGGCGATCTCAACAAACTGTCAACCATCCCCGGTATCGGCAAGAAAACGGCGGAACGCCTTGTGCTGGAGCTGAAAGACAAGGTAGGGAAACTCGATATATCATCGCTTCCTGCTGTTGACGCCAGGCAGATTCCTGCCGGTGATGTGGCGGAAGATGTCATTTCCGCGCTGCTCAATCTCGGTTATAAAGAACCGTTCGTGCGCAAGGCCATGGCTGGATTGGATGCAACAGGCGGTATTTCTGTGGAAGGGTTGTTGAAGCAGGCGCTGAAAACATTGATGAAGTGAATAAATGTAGCTATAATAGACGTATTAGCTATTTAATAAAGGGGGATGTGTTATGAGGACAATGACTTCAGTTGAAGCCCAGAATCATTTTGGCATGTTGCTTGATAGTGCCCAGCGCGAACCTGTTTCGATCACCCGGCGTGGCAGACCGGTGGCATACCTGTTTTCACCACAGGAATATGAGGCGCTTATGCAGAGGAAAAATGCTGCTGATTCACAGACACCTACTCAGTTGTTGGCGGCGTTTCGTGGCAGCGGTAAGGGGGGCTCCGCAGCGCGATTGGTGGCGGAACGAGACGCTGAAAGGGATTTGGAGGTTTGAAGAGGTATGTACTGGATACTTCGGCCTTATTGGCGCTTCGGGATGACGAGCCGGGTGCCGAACGGGTTGCTGCACTGTTGGAGGCAGCTGCGCGAGGAGAGCTTGCCTGTCATGGTTGCTTTATATCACAGATGGAACTTTTATATCGAGTCTGGAAGGATGAAGGAGAGGCAGTTCTGAAGCAGGAGAGTCTCCCGTACAAATGAGAAGTTGCATAACAAGCTGTAGCAGAAACACAAACAGCCCCGCTCTTCGGAACGGGGCTGTTTTCGCGACAACTGCAGTTCTGCTTATTTCTTCACTTCACCATTCTTGGCTGCCGCCATGGCTTCATTCAGCAGCTTGATGCCGGCCATGGACTCATCAACCGATTTGGTCAGCGATTCCCGGGCCAGATCCGGGTTGTGGAAACCGTCAGAGTTCTCTGCCGTCCAGTATTCCCAGAGAATATGAGCCTTGAGGTGTTTATCCTGGGCCTGCTTGATGGTGTCGGCGCTTATCCCGGCCTTCTTCGCTTCGACGATCTTGTCAATAAGGTCGCTCAGCCAGAATTCGGCCTTGCGCATCTTGCCTTTAAAGTGAGCGCGAACGGAGTCGATGGCATATTTGGCCTCATCTTCGGTCCACTCAGGGTGGCACTTGAGACAGGTCTCCTTGAGCTGAACTTTCGGGGTTACGGCGAAATGGGAGGTGAATACCTTACCCTTGGCGTCCTTCACCTTGGGCATATGACAGGCGTCGCAGCCGATCCCTTTTTTGCCGTGCTTGGAGTTGTAATAGGTCTCGGCCTCGGGGTGCTGGGCTTTCCAGAGGAGGCCGCCGGTCAAGGTGTGCTTGAAGTCGAGGAAGCCGACCTGGTTCTTGTAGTGTTCATAGAGGCCGAGGGCATCCTTGAAAGGGAAATGGTTGGTCAATGGACTATCATAGCCAACTGTTTTTTTAGAGGTATCGGGATTTTTCGGGTCATAGCCGTCGTTACAGTTGTATTCCACGTGGCACTGGCCGCACTGAAGCTTTGTGTCATATTTTTCAAGAATGGCAATCTTACGGTCAAAACCGCGCAGTCCCATAGTATGGACGGTAAATTTGGTGTGGTTCGGATCCTTGTGCCAGAGGGTGTCACCTTCAGGGCGGGTCAGCGCCTGAATAAGGGCGTCACGAACGATACGCGGTTTGGCGCCATGCGGGTCATGGCAGTAGATACAGTTGAAACCTTGCGCAGTGCTGCGCGCAACATCCACCACGTTGGAGGTGCGGGCGAAGGTGGCGCCTTTCTTGAGTGCCTCGGGATCGCCCAGGTAGCCCCACTTCAGGATATTATCCTGGGTTTTGCACTGAAGGCAGGTCGGATTGGCGGCAGCGGCACTCTGCGGTATGCGGGGCTTGTGCTCGTTATCACCGGGGAATTTGTCAACAAGAACGTCGAATACCTTGCCCTGTTCGAGGATATACTGCCAGCCGTTTTTACCCTGGAAGCGACCGCCGAAGGATCGATCAACAACAAACTGGTCGATCAGCATCTTGTCGTGGCCGCGGGTGGTATTGTGTTCCTTGGTGAAGCCGTGACCCATCATGAGTTTGTCCCAGTAAGGGTTGGGGGAGCGTCCGGTCAACTGTGATTTTTCGTCGCGGGCCGGTCGGTGGTGGGTTTCTTTCTGAAAGGAGTTGTACTGATCCTGATGGCACTGACCGCAGCCTTCCCAGGAAACATCGGTGGCCGGACGGGTATCGGGGCCCGGATTCTTAAGGTGCTTCTCAAGGCCGTCGTGACAGTAGGCGCAGTTCACCTTGGCGTGTTTGCCGGTGGTGTGGAACTGTTTGATCTCTTTGTCATGACACTCGAAACATTGAGCTACCTTTACCTCTGTAACCTTCTTTTTTGCCGGTGCTTTGATCTGTTTCTTGGCTAAGGCGTCGGCGCTCTGGATGTAGAGTCCACCCGCCGCAACCAGGGATACCGCAAGGAATCCCGCAACAACCAGTTTTTTCTTCATGTTTTACCTCCTCTGGGAATAGCGGCTTAAGCCGCCTTATTGGTGTAAGGGTTATCGGGTTTTTCAATGTTTAAGTCACGAGGAGCAAGAAAAACTGCTTTTGGTTCAACCGGACAGACATACTCACAGTCTCCACAGCCATTACAGAACTGCGGGTTAATCCTGATTCCGACACCCGGGTTGAGTTTGATAGCCTTCGGCTTGCAACTCTCGACGCAGGCGGAACAGCTGTTGTTGCGGGCAAGACATCGGTCATTAAATGCCTCTGCAACGAGGTCAGGACGCGCTTCGGACGGTGGGGGTGTTACCATCTGAGTCATAACCGGCAGTGCAGGAAGATGCCCCTTGATCGTATCAGCGATTTCGAACGCTGCCTTCCCAAGAGAAGAGAACCCCTGCCTGAAAAAATCCTTGCGGGAAATACTCATGCCTGTTTTTCTTCCAAAAGTTTGAGACGTTCCTTCAAAGCCTTATCCTTCTGGAAGCGGGCCGTGATGTCTCTGATAATCGCTCCGGTGCCGAGTACCGCTCCATCTTCACCCCGCACGATTACCATGCTGAATTCCAGGGAAAGCCGGGTGCCGTCCTTGCGGATGCCGGGAGCCGAGAGGAGTTCCGTGCCATAACGGGTCTCTCCGCTTGCCATGACTTTGTGATACCCCTCCCAATGCCTGCCGCGCAGGTTTTCGGGAATGATCAGATCGAGGCTGTTGCCTTCTGCTTCGGCGGCGGAATAACCAAACATCGCCTCGGCCCCTTTATTCCAGAGCCGTATGGCACCTTCATGGTCGGCAAACATTATTGCATCACTGTTTTCTCTGACTATCTGCTCGGCCAACGAGGTAAATGACATGGTGTTCATGTAGTTTCTCCTTTATATTTTCTGTGAGTTTGCCACTTTTACGGCAAATCCCCCTCAATCCCCCTTCAAAAAGGGGGAGGCTCTTAAGTCCCCCCCTTTTTGAAGGGGGGTCAGGGGGGATTTGCTTTTAAGAACAACGAATAGATGCCATACCCCGCCACGAGGATGCCGAATATCAGATTTACCGGTCTGGTCTTTTCAGTCGGTTGCGGCATAAACAGGACATCTACACGCATTGGTTCCAGTGCCTTGTTGCGAACAAAAGCAGTAAGGATCAGGATGAATCCGTAGATTATGCCTATTAAATTGACAGCAATGTCCATTTTCACCACAGCAGAGTTACCATCATTTTGCGCGCAAGTCTATGCGCTTCATCTCCTGCTTCTCGCTCTCGGAGAGTTTATCCCACCAGGTGCCGCCTGAGTTGCCGTAGTCAAAACGCTCGGCTCCTCTGCGGGTGTAGTAATAGTAATTGATGAACCAGGAGTATGCATAAAAAACGGATACACCCACAAAGAACGGAATGGCGCTGCCGAACGTGGTTATGGCGCCGCCGATAAACGAAGTCCAGATAAACGGTCCGAATGCCGCCCAGGCACCGGTCCAGCCGAGCATTTGAGCACCCTTGGCGGGCGAATAGGCGAACACGATCGGGTATTGGCGGAACGTTGCGGCGTTATTTGTGCCTGTCATCAGGAATATAAAGAGCATGATCCAGACAAAACCCTGGAACTGCTCAAGACCGGTGGGCGTCAGGAATCCTCCGAATGCAAGAGCCAGACAACCGGCGATCTGCCCCAGCGTTGTCCAGTGCATCCCTTTGCTGCCGCCCCATTTGTCGAACACAGGACCGGTCAGAGCACGGATCAGTCCACCGATGAGCGGGCCGAGATAGGCATACGCTAATGGATCCGGTGCACCGTCAAAGCCGCCGTAGATGGTCTTGATCATCATCGGAAACGCGGCCGCATACCCGGAGAACGAACCAAATGAAGTGATATAGGTTATGGTGCAGTTCCACGTATGCGTTCGAGCTCTGTTCAGAGTGCTCAGGATTTCAAACTGCCCCTTAAAACCTCTCGCGGGGAGAGTAACGCTTCTCAAAAAGAGTGAGCAGAGAATGAAGGCAATAATAAGGAACGGAACCCAGACAAACAGCGCGTTCTGTAAATATATATCCTTTTTTATCACCTTCTTTACGGTCACACCGGTAATCAGACCTGCTTCATTTTTCTTCAGCTCCACCTTCATGTTTTTGGTGGTTGCCGTCTCATTAATCACCACATCCTTAATTACATCACCATCTCTTGTAATGACCGTTGCGGCAACAAGGTCGGGTCTTTTTGCCACCACGTTTGTGACCACGCCGTCAGCATTTTTCGTAACCGCTACGTCCTTGAGAACATCAACCTTTGTGAAGGTCTGCGGACCGCCGACCATTGCTCCGAGAGCAGCAAAACCTATTATCCACGGCGCTACAAACTGGACAATACTCACCCCGAAGTTGCCCAGTCCTGCCTGTATCCCCATTGCGAGCCCCTGAAGCCTCTTTGGGAAAAAGATGCTCGTAGACGGCATGAATGAGGAAAAGTCCCCACCTCCCATGCCGGTAAGGAACCCGATGACCATGAATGTTGCCCAGGAGGTGCCAGTGTCCTGAATCGCGAAGCCGAGCCAGATCATCGGAATTACCTTGATGATGGTAGAGACGCTCACGACCGGTCTGGTTCCGAGCACCGGGATAAAGTTTGAATGAATCAGTCGCAGGATGCCGGAGGCAAACCCCGGAATCGCCGCGAGCCAGAAGTACTCCATAGTGGTGAACTTGAAGCCTATGGCAGGCATCCTGACAACCACCGCGCTCATGACAAACCAAGTCGCGAACGAAAATACCAGCGAAAACGTTGTTAACGCGCATGTGCGCCATGCGACTGCGCTGCCGGTCTCTTCCCAGAATTTCGGATCTTCCGGTTCCCATCGTGGTAATCTGGCCATCATTATCTCCCCGTTCAGCTTTAGTGGTTTATCCCTCAAACACCCGCATGGTTTGAGGATGTTTTTCCTTCATCATCTTTCCGACTACATAGTGCAGTGAAAGCAGGCAGGCGACCGACAGGAACAGCATGAATATCCAGCAGCTGGTCCAGAGCCCGGTCCATTCAAGCAGGTAACCGAACACGATCGGACAGACGAAACCTCCCAACCCTCCGAGCACCCCCACCATGCCGCCGACTACCCCAACTTCTTCCGGGAAGTAGTCCGGGATCAGCTTGTAGACAGCCGCCTTACCAATTCCCCAGATGGTGCCGAGCAGCAGAACCAGCACGGCGAAAATCCAGACATTGGCCTGAAAATAAATCCTGGTCACCCCCTTGGCCAACAGCTCCTTTTTCTTGACCGCTTGTCCCGGCTTTACTACCGGTTCCTGCCAGGTCAGCTTTCCGGGAAGTACGAGGATCTGATCATCGATATTTTTCATAACCTCCGGTTTTGCTTTCAGCCGGTAGGTCTGGTCGCCGATAACTTCAGAGGTTATTTTGACCTCTTTAACCACAATGGAACCATCCGCCACCGTCTGTACGACTCCGGCCCGTTTGGCCATGACCCCGCGTCCGGGAGATTGAATTTCCATTTTAGGTATCATCACCATCACACTGATGACCGTCGAACTACCCAGGACCCAGTACATGATCCGGCGGCCGCCGAACTTGTCTGACATCCATCCCCCGAGGGCCCGGATTACTCCGGAGGGAAGGCTGAACATCGAGGCGAACAGACCGGCGGTGACGAGCGGCAGATAATAGACATTGACAAAATAGGGGACGAGCCATTGGGAAAAGGCAACAAAGCAGCCGAATACCAGGAAATAGTAGAGTCCGAAGCGCCAGACGCGCATATGCTTGAGTGGTGTCAACATCTGGATGAAGGTCTTGCCGGAACTGGCCGGTTTTCTGTTGTCGCTGAAAATAAAGAAAATGATGCCCATTGTTGCCAGGATCAGTGCGTAATAGACCGGCAGATCACGCCATCCCTCAATGTTGGCGCCGTTATGTGTCAGTTTGTTGAGCATGGTCGGGGCCAGCAGTGTCGTCAGAGCCGCCCCGGCGTTGCCGGCGCCGAAAATACCGAGTGCCGTTCCCTGCCGCTCGCGCGGATACCAGACCGAGCTGAAGGCGATACCGATGGAAAAACTGACTCCGACCATGCCGAAGCCGAAACTGCAGAGGGCAAATGAGGTAAAACTGTCGGCTTTGGAAAGCAGGTACATCGGGATAGCGCAGAGAATCAGGAGCGATCCGTAGACCGGTTTACCCCCGAATTTGTCAGTCAGCATGCCGGCCGGCAGGCGGAAAATTGAGCCGGTCAGAACCGGAATGCCGAACAGCCAGCCGATCTGGACCGGCCCCCAGTTGAAGACCTGGTTGTCTACCAGAAACGTCACCAACACGCCGTTGAACATCCAGGCGGCAAAGCAGACGGTAAATGCCAGAGTGTTGAGAAAAAGATTTTTATGTGATTTCCACGTTGCGACTTCCAGCATGTGTGGGTCCTTTCCTGATTCGATTTATTTCGACCGCCAGCGATAGAGGATCGGCGGGTCCATCAGGAAGCGGGCCGGGACGTAGAGCATGTGCACCAGTTTGGTGAACGGCAGCAGGGCAACAATCAGGAAGGCACAGGCTGCGTGCAGCTTGAAGACCAGCGGGAAGTCGGCCATATATTCGATCTGCGGATTGAATGTCGCGAGCGACCAGAAATAGGGGACCACCGAATGGAGGTACCACTGGGAACCCCAGCGCATGAACGTTGCGACGTAGACGCCGGTAAGGCTCTGGGCGGCCAGCAGATAAAGCAGCACCCAGTCTGAGGCGTAGGTGACCTGCTTCAAAAGCGGTGTGTTAACGCGGCGCAGCAGCAGTGCCAGACAGCCAAAAACAGCGAAGAGTCCGAGTGCGAGACCGATGCTTTCGAAGATGATCAGGTTGTTCTGATTGCCGAGAAGCGCCTTCATCGGACCGGGGGCAATAACCCCCAGGAAATGGGCTGCGAGCACCGGCAGGATGCCGTAGTGCCAGGGATTGATGCCCCAGAAGAGGACGTTACGCTCCAGAAACTGCGTGGAGTAGGCCGACCAGGTCAGGCGATTGGAGTAGAAACGATAGGGAGTTACAAAGATCAATAACGCCAGAGCGGCATACGGCATGACGACAAAAATAAAGCTGTTTAACATGAGTGTACCTCCTTACAATCCTCTGTACAAAGCAGCAATGCTGCTTCAACCAGCACTTTCCAGTGGGAATTATGCGTGGTGTCAAAGGCAGCGTGGTAGCGCTCCACCCCGGGCAATACACACTTGATAATGAACGGTTGACGTAATCCGCCGGTATCCTGTCGTGCCAGATGAGCCAGAAAACCGAGCAGCACCGAAAGATGATCGGGAAGTTCCACACCGGCAGGGGTGTAGCCGCACCGCTCATATTCCTGTTTCAGCATGATCATATAGCTCCCCTTCTTCTGGTTGTCACCGAAGAGGTGATGTCCCAGGTACGGGGCGGTGGCCGGATTGAAGTCAAAGCTGGCGACGTACTCCTCCTCAAGCTCCGCCTCGGAAGAGGTGGCGGCAAAGTCGGCAAAGGAGGCGATGGAACTGCTCAGCCGCTGCCGGTTCAGAAAGTCGCTGACAACGGCATAATCGGTCTGCAGCTGTTCTTTGCCCGCCGGATAGTCGAGCAGTCGGGCGAGGGCATCGTAGCTGGCGGCGATAGTCATTTCGGCCCCCTTGTCTTCTTGAGGATACCGAAGCCGCTGGTTCCCTTACGCTGTTGCGGATCCTGTTCCTCCCGCTGCTGGGTCGGAATGATGAACCGCTCACGATAGGGGGCGATGGTGAAGAGACGGTACAGCTTGTTGGCACCCGCTTCATCGAGTCCCGCATTTTTTAAAATAGACTCTTCAATAGGCTGACCAAGGTTGCCCGCACGCTTGAAAAGCCGCAGGGCGATCTGTTTGCGCAGTATTGCGGCAACTATCTCCTCATTGCCTCCGGAAAGAAGACTGGCCAGGAAACTGATCGGCGCACGCATCTTTTCGAGAAGCGGGAACGTGCCATGGTCGGCCAGTTCATGAAGATCGCCACCGCTGGAAATTACCGGGGAGAGCGACGGAATATAGTAGGCCATCGGCATGGTCCGGAATTCCGGGTGCAGCGGCAGAGCCACGGCGAACTCCTTCACCAGCGCGTAGACCGGCGACTTTTCGGCCGCTTCCAGCCACTGATCGGTAACGCCATTCTTGCGGGCGGATTCACGAACCTGCGGATCGCGCGGATCAAGGATCACGTCGCGGTGAGCCGCTACCAGCTGATCATCCGGTTTGAGCAACGCTTCTTCCACCCGATCGGCGTCGTAGAGCAGCACGCCGACGTGGCGGATCCGGCCGACGCAGCTGTGGGCGCAGGCGTTGCACTGTCCGCTCTCGGTGCGCGGAAAACAGAAGATGCATTTCTCCGCCTTGCCGCTCTGCCAGTTGAAATAGACTTTTTTGTACGGGCAGGCGCTGGTACAGAAGCGCCACCCTTTGCAGACGTCCTGATCCACCAGCACGACACCGTCCTCGCCCCGTTTGTAGAGCGCCCGCGACGGGCAGGAAGCGACGCAGGCCGGATTCAGGCAGTGATTACAGATACGGGGGAGATAGTGCATGAACATGCGGCCGTAATCTGAGACAAGGGAACTGTCTTTAAGATTGACGTCATTGACGGCGTATACCTGCGAACCGGAGAGGTCGTCGTCCCAGTTTGGACCGTTGGTAATCTCTTCCATCCGCTCACCGGAGACTTGCGAAAATGCTTCGGCCACCGGCTGGTCGCTGCCGGGAGGTGCTTTATAAAGATTGCTGTAGTCAAAATCGAACGGCTCGTAATAATCGTCCAGCTTCGGCATATCGGGCTGGAAGAACATGTTGAGGAGCGTCGGACCTTTGCCGAGAGCACGCAACTTCAGTTTGCCATTTTCGCGAACCCATCCCCCCTTGAACTTGTCCTGATTTTCCCATTTTTTGGGATAACCGACGCCGGGTTTGGTCTCCACATTATTCCACCACATGTATTCGGCGCCTTTCCTGTCTGTCCAGATGTTCTTGCAGGAGATGCTGCAGGCGTGGCAACCAATGCATTTGTCAAGATTGAATACCATTACCAGTTGTGCTCTGACGTTCATCGCTTCACCCCCTCAACTTTCTGACAACCACGTAGCTATCCCGGTTAACTCCGGTCGGCCCCCAGTAGTTGAAGTAGTAACTGAATTGTGCATACCCTCCGAGCATCAGAGTCGGTTTCAGGCGGATTCGTGACAGGCTGTTGTGCACACCGCCACGTTTGCCGCTCTTCCTGGACTTTTTGACGTTCAGTGTCCGCTCCGGGGCGTGATACATGACCGCTGCACCACGGGGAATGCGTGACGAAACACAGGCTCGGCTGGTGACGACGCCATTGGCGTTAAAGACCTCAATTGCCTCATTATCTTCGATCCCGGCGCTGGCCGCATCCTCATGGTTGAGCCAGACGACCGGACCGCCCCGCGAAAGGGTGAGCATCCGCAGGTTGTCGGTGTAGGTGGAGTGAATGCCCCACTTGCCGTGCGGAGTCAAAAAGTTCAGGATCAGGCCGGTTTCACCCTCGGTTTCATCCAGGAGCGCCGGGTTGAGTTTGGCTTTGAAGGTCGGTAACCCTTCGTTGAACTCGCCGTAATAGGGATGGTCGAGGTAGAGGGACTGCCGTCCGGTGAGAGTCCGCCAGGGCACACCATGCTCAACGTTCAGAGTGTATGGCGAGTAGGGGCGATTCTCGTTGACCAGACCGCTCCAGACAGGGGTGCTGATAAAACGCTGCGGTTTCTGGGTGATATCTTCCCAGCTGATACGGAAGTCGCGGTTACCTGCCGAAATCTGGCTGAGCGGCTTGCCGACGCGCTTCTCCAGATTCTGATAGGCGCGGTGTGCCAGTTCGCCATTGGTCTCCGGGGCAAAAGCCATCAGCACGTCGGCCACGATACGCGCGTCCTCCAGGTCGATGCAGGTTTTGCCTCCCCATGAACGGGTCGGCATCTCTGTGAGGAGTTTTTCGTGAACGTCTTCCGCTTCAAAATTCACCCCGTGAGCATGGAGGTGGCCGATATGCGGGCCGAGCGACATGAAACGGTTGAAGAGGTTGATGTAGTCACGCTCAACAATAGGGAGGTTCGGCATGGTCTTGCCCGGAATAGCCTCACACTCGCCCAGCTTCCAGTCCTTGACACTCCGCTGGGCGATTTCGCCCGGTGTGTCGTGGAGCAGCGGCGCGGCAATGATGTCCTTGAACGGCACAGGAAAGTGCTTTGGAGCCAACTGACTGACCTTTTCTGCAATACCCGCGAAAATTTTCCAGTCTGATTTGGATTCCCAGGCGGGATCGACGGCGGCGTCCATGCAGTTGACAAATGAATGCATGTCGGTGGTATTCAAGTCCGATTTTTCGTACCAGGTCGCGGCCGGCAGAACGATATCGGAGTAGAGGGTCGAAGTATCCATCCGGAAGTTCAGGTCAACCACCAGATCCATTTTGCCGGTCGGGGCTTTTTCGTGCCAGACGATATCCTTGACCTGCCCCTTGGCTGCCTCGTGGGCGGTAAAGCTGCTGTTGGGAGCGCCGATAACATGCTTGAGGAAAAATTCGTGCCCCTTGGCGCTGGAAGAGATGGCATTACCGCGCCAGATGAACCAGACCTTGGGGGAGTTTCCCTCACCGTCCGGATCCTCGATCGCGAAACGGGTCTCGCCGCTCTTGAGGCGCTTGATCAGCCAGGCACGGATCTCGTCGTCGGTCGTGGCGCCGGCCGCAGTGGCCTGCTCGATCAGGCGGATCGGGCTCTCGTTGAAATGGGGGGAGAAGGGGAGCCAACCGAGCCGAACCGCCTTGGCGTTGAAGTCGGCGGTATGCATCGGCATATTCTCGCCGGTCTCCGGCTTGAAATAGTCGACAAAATTGCGGTCATAACGCCACTGGTCGGAGTGCATATACCAGAAGCTCGGCGTATTCTGCAGCCGTGACGCCTTGGTCCAGTCCTGGGCCATCGCGATGGTGGTCCAGGGGGCCAGCGGGACAACCTTCTCCTGGCCGACATAATGGCCGAGTCCGCCGCCGTTCCTGCCGACGCTGCCGGTCAGAATGAGGGCGGTGATGGCAGCGCGGTAGATCAGGTCGTTGTGGTACCAGTGATTGATACCGGCGCCGACGATGATCATGTTGCGACCGCTGCTCTGCTCGCCGTTCAGCGCCCATTCACGGGCCATCGTGATCAGTGTGTCGGCTGCTATGCCGGTATATTTCTCCTGCCAGGCCGGGGTAAACGGTTTATCATCCTGATAGTTTTTTGGATAATCTCCGTCAAGTCCCCGTGAAACGCCAAACTGGGCCATCATGAGATCGAACACAGTGGCGACGATCACTTCGCCATCCTTCGTCATAACGCGGCGGATCGGGACATTCCTGACAACATCACCGTCAGCCTCAAAGGTAAAGCGGACCGCGCTGGTTTCCTGGCCGAAGAACGTCATGGCGCAGTCGATATCTTCGCCGTCCACAAGATCCACCATGTCGAGGTTCCAGTTCCCCTCCTGTTTGCTCCAGCGGGAACCGACGCTGCCGTGCGGAATGCGGACATTCCCGGCACTGTCGCCGACACACATGGTCCAGTCGGCATTCTCTACTTCACCGGCTCGTTCCAGTTCTGATGCCCGCAGGAATTCTCCCTGCCGCAGGGCACCATCCTTCACGGACAGTTTGACCAGAAACGGCAGATCAGTGTACTTACGCACATAGTCGGTAAAGAAGGGGACCTCGCGATTGGCGTAGAACTCGGTCAGTATGACATGGTTGACCGCCATCCAGAAGGCGCCGTCATGACCCTGCTCGACCGGCATCCAGGCATCGGCGAACTTACAGGCCATGTTGTAATCCGGTGACATGACCACTACTTTGGTGCCACGGTAGCGGGCCTCGGTCATAAAGTGGGCATCCGGGGTGCGGGTCATCGGCACGTTGGAACCGCAGAGGACGATGTAGGAAGCGTTATACCAGTCAGCCGATTCATTAACGTCGGTCTGCTCACCCCAGACCTGCGGCGATGCCGGTGGCAGGTCGCAGTACCAGTCGTAGAAACTCATGGCAACGCCGCCGAACAGCTGGAGAAAACGGGTGCCGGCCGCATAACTGATCATCGACATGGCCGGGATCGGAGAAAATCCGATTACCCGGTCAGGCCCATGTTTTTTGGCCGTGTAGAGTGAGGATGCGGCGATCAGCTCATTCGCCTCATCCCACGAAGAGCGCCGGAACCCGCCCATGCCTCGCTTGCTGACATAACTCTCGCGTGACTCGGGGTTCTCGACGATACTCTTCCACGCCGTGACCGGATCGTCATGAACTGCGCGGGCCTGGCGCCAGAGATCGATCAACGCGCCGCGCATATACGGGTGTTTGACCCGCAACGGGGAGTAGAGGTACCAGGAAAAACTGATTCCGCGCGGGCATCCGCGTGGCTCGTGGTTGGGGAGGTCGCCGTTGAACTGTGGATAGTCATTGGCCTGCAGTTCCCAGCCGACAATGCCGTCTTTTACATGTACCATCCAGCTGCAGGCACCGGTACAGTTGACCCCGTGGGCGCTGCGTACCACTTTGTCGTACTGCCACCGGTTCCGGTAAAACTCCTCCCACCCCCGGTCGCATGGGCTATGGTCATCCTTGATCCGTTCGTTCGACATTATCTGATCCTCCTTTTGTAGAGAGTCAATCCAAGTAATAACAGGACAAACAGACCGCCGCCCATCACGGAAAACGGCACTGGACAGCCGCCACCCCCCTTTTGGGTAGCGGAATCCTTAAACAGAGCCATTAGTGCAGCGATCTCTTCGTCGGTCAGTGGTCGGTCGGCATAGATTTTCTTCATGGTCGGAAATTTGAGCGCTTTGAGCGCGCCTTTCATTCCGGTATCGCCCATCTTCTGGTAGGATTTGCTCAGATCTGCAATGGAGAGGTTACCGCCGTCAATGCCCGGATAGGTAATGGAGTGACAGGAGAGGCAGGGTGCGCCGCCTTTCGTCAGGCGTATGCTCCCGGTGAAGAGTGCCTTGCCCTGGGCGATCAACTCCGGGGTTACGACCGTTTCAACTTTTTCTGATGGCGGCGCAGGAGTTGACGAAGCGGCAACAGCACCACTATCGGCAGCACCGGCAGCAGCGAGATAGGCCATAATTTTTCGGGTATCGTCATGGCCGATACCCAGATTCGGCATCTCGTAACCGTATTTTTTCACCAGTTCGGCCTGGGTCGGGTCTTTGCTCGCCGTCAGCTTGTTCGGTTCACTTATAACCGATTCGAGCCACTCATGAGGTCGTTTTGCGACCACTCCTTTCAGGTCGGGGCCACCACCATCTCCGCCTCCTATGGTGTGGCACCCGGCGCACTGTTTGTCGAACAGATCTTTTCCCTGATCTGCCAGGACAGGAAGTGCGGTTGAGAACAGAACCAGCAGCGAGGTTAAACAATTCAGGAGCCTACATGAATGTGCCATACGGTCTTCTCCTTCCGTGATTTGGAAATGAGGCATTGTTTTATATGGGATTACGTTCTCTGTTTTGGTTTATTACGCACTCCGGATTATAAAGGTGCTTGTGTTGTCAGAATGCGCCTGCCTCAAAAAGTCATACAAATTATGCGTAATCATTTATCACGCCTGCTGGTATAAATAACTTTGACCCAAGTCAAAAACGGTGTTTTTTCCTTGACTTTGTTTTTATAAAAAAGTAAACAACACTCAAAGCATAAAGAAATGCTTACAGTGTTGATAATGAAAATACTAAACTATCCGTAAGGATAGGACGGAAAGCCCATAGGGTCTCCTTGAGACAGCCGGGTCGCCAAAATATCTCCAGATATTCGCGATTCGGCTTTTTTGTTGCCAGAGCGGTACATACAGGTAGTGGTAGACGATAATACTAAACCATCCGTGAGGATGGGGCGGAAAACCTATAGGGTCTCCAGAAGACAGCCGGGTTGCCGAAATATTACTATATTTCAGCGACCCGGCTTTTTTGTGGATCGGGCACGTTGGTACAGAAAAATAAGGGGGTGATACGTCGAGTTGATTTCAGAATGCAGACAGCCCGAATTATGGATTTGAACTGAAGGAGAATTGTCTTCTCTTAAGTATGAACAGTAACAAAATAGCGTAGGAAAAAGGAGCGAACATGCGGAAAAACAGCAGTCTGTTTTGTCTATTGATAGCAGGGGTCAGTTTTCTTCTCTCAGGTTGTGTTGTTGGCAACGGGTCGGGAGTTGAAAGTATTATAACCGGCGAAGCCACTATGGGCCACCCTTTGGCCGGCATGGTGACAATCAGGGATTCATCCGTTCCGAGCAGGCAAATTATTGCCACTACCCGCGCAGATGGTGGCTATTCCATTGATGTTTCCGGATTGAAGGCGCCATTTACCATAGAAGCAACCGGCCTTTCCGGTGGTATAAGCCATACACTGCATACCGTGGTAAATGGAACGGGAGTCGTTAATATTAACCCGTTAACAGAAGTAGCTGTATCTGGTGCAGCCGAAGGAGATACAGCAGAGACGGTTTTTAACAGTTTTGAGCAGGAAAAGCTTAAAAAAGTGGGCGATAGTATGCCAAAAATCTTTGCCGCTCTCGGGTCAAACCTCAAGCCGCTTTTCAACGGCTTCGGTATTACCTTTGACGAGAGTACCGGGCTTCTCAATGCCAGCAATGAATCTCTTCAGGCCTTGTTTACATCAGTCGGATTCATTCATTCCAACGGTACCCTTATAGTTGTGAATAAAACCACCAGTTCGGTGATTTTTTCCTGCAGGATCAATGATATCAACGGCGGTAAATTTACTGCTGCCAATATGCCGCCGATCCCCAAAATCCCTGCTGCTTAACTTTGACAGGAAGGATCTTAGTTAACGGTTATTCAAACTGGGGGATTGAATATTTGAGCTGCTGATTTGCCAGTACATTCCCAAGCCCTGTGGGCGGTCACGACTGTCCACAGGGGATACTCAAAATTACCACCACCGCCAGAGAGAAAGTATCAGAATAATAGTGCAGAAAATTGCACGATTCATGTGTGCCATGAAGAAAAACAACGGCAACAGAGTGTTACTGCAGCTCGTATGTTTCAATAAGTTTCGTGTAATGTTTAATAAAACCTGCATCGGCTTGGGTCTCAGCACGATGATATCCATTCACAATTTCCGCGCGCATGGCTTCGGGAATAACTCGTTCAGCGAGCGGATAGAGTATGTCATCCTCTTTGGCGATGTGCTCCCGGAGAAGCGCAGCATAGGCCAGGGCATTTTCGGCAATGACACACTCTTGCCCAGAAAGGCCGTCCAACGTTTTTTGAACGGCTGACTCCATGGCCAACACATACGCTCGCCCCTGATCGTGTTCCATAAGCATGGCAGCAACCGGGCTGTTCTCTCGTGGCATACCGTTCGTGACCAGGGCCGAGAAAAGGATATCCTCCTCTTTTGCATGATGAAACCGGTCGGCAAAATTGCGGATAAAATCAACACCATCGAGATAAAACTGCCAGTTGGTATAGTCACCGGCAGCCGTACGGGGAGCATTTCTCTCCAGCAGTGCAATCATCCGCAGAATCAGGCGGTGTTCAGCTACCAATGCCTGGGTAATATCTGTTTTCATCAGCTTCTCCTGTTACCATCGATGCCAACAATCACGGTTTCCAGCGGGATGTCTCTGCCGCTTTTCTGGATCGCTTCTTTAACCATAATGTCTAATCCGCGACAGCAGGGAACTTCCATTATTGCCACGGTGACACGTGGTGTTTCGTTGGTTGAAAAAATTGTAGCCAGTTTGTCCACATAGCTGGAAGTGTCGTCCAGTTTTGGGCAGGCGATTGCCAGTGCCTTATCTTTCAACAGATCCTGATGCATGCTCCCCATGGCAAATGCCACACAGTCCGCGCACACAAGTATATCCGCATTCTTGAAGTACGGTGCGGAAGGCGGCACCAGGTGCAGTTGCACCGGCCACTGCCTCAGCTCAGAAACAGCCTTTGTGGTGTTTACTTCTGAATTAGCCGGTCTTTCAATTACCTTTGCCATGCTGCCGGAGCAGCCACATCCCAAATTTCCCATGATTATTCCCCTTTTACTGATAATTGCTGGTTTATTTCCAGCTCGATTTTTGCTTCATCTTCTTTAGACAAGCCATGGATTGAAACCACATCCTTCAGAAGGCAGATGCCTACTTTGCACGCGGTGCAGCCTATGTCGTAGCGGGCAAGTATTTCACCTATCTCCGGGTAGGTCTGCATGACATCCTGTATTGCTTTATCACCAAGTCCGTTTTTGAATTCCATTACATGCTCCCTTCACTTTGTTGTGAATGAAGCTTAGCGCAATAATTGGCAGATTAGTTTGATGTGGGTCAATAAACTGGATTCATTTCTGGTGGAAGGAAACAAATGTGAGAATAGTAAATCTATTTATGAACTACTGAGGGCGTAATTTCAGGATACTGACCATTTCCTGCTGCATATTTTTCGTATCAATCTTTGCTGCTGACAGAAGTGCGCCCCACGTTTTAGCTCCGGACTTGACTTCAAGGTAGAACTGCTTTGCTGGTTGTTTCATCTTCGTAGCTATAACGGTGACGATAATCAATTCCTGATTGGTGGCACCAGCTTTCCGCAAGCTGTCCAAATCCCACTCACCGAGCAATTGGTTCTGGAAAAAGATCTCATCAACCACCGCTTTTGACAATTGGCTCGCTGATCCATCAGTGTTGAGTGCTCCTGAAAATCCTGATCCCAAAATTTTCGATGATAGCCTCAGTGGAACAATTACATTCTTCCATGAATCGCTCTTCGACTTGGCTTGCAACAGGCTATTAGCTGATGATCCTGATTTCGAGGCGACCCAGTAGGCAATCCAAAGATCATCGGGAGAAGTGCCTTGTTGTTTCTTCATCACGATAGACTTCTTATCGGTATTGAATACGGTTGCAAAGAAGGAGTTTTGAGTTGTAGCCAAAAAATAGGGGTCAGCCGCTGCAGGACGAGTCGGTTCATAGGAGCGGTCAGTAAAACAATGACAAGTAATGGCAGGAATGGCGTGCGCCGATATCGGGAACACTGACAGAATACTAAGAGAGAGAAGAAATATTTTGTTGGTGGCGATGCGCATAAGAGCGACCTTCTTCGGGCAAATAATTTAATGCTGCCGGGCCGAGTGCCGCCAATTGTCAGGCAATTATTTCAAGCATAGCTTGTGCTTTTGCAAACGACCGAACCGACGTGGCAATGTCATTGGATGTTGTTGCCCACGAACAAACACTGACCCGGATCACTCGTCTGCCCTGCCACACCGAACCACCAACCCAACATTCTCTGAGTGCTTGAATTTTCTCAAGCACTTTATTTGTAATTTCGTCCGAATCACAGCAAACCACCACCTGATTGAAAACGACCTGGTTCAAGACCGTAAAACCGTCGAGTGCGCTGATTTCATCTGCGAACTGCACGGCTCGCTCATGCATCGTCGTAATCATCTGATCAATGCCTGATGCTCCAAGGTATTTGAGCGTGGCCCATAGTTCGACGATTCGTGCACGCCTTGACATTTCGGGAGTGTAGAACATGCCGTCCCGGTCCTTGCTGACAACAATATAGCTTCCCGTCATGTGCAGGGCTTCAGTCAATGCCTCCCGGTCGGCACACATGATGATGCCGCAATCGTAAGGCGTGTTTAGTGTCTTATGCCCATCAACTGCCCATGAATGGGCGAATTCCATTCCTTGTGTGAGGTGCTTGAGCTGTTCTGCGGCTCCGGCCCACAGACCAAAGGCTCCATCGATGTGAATCCAGGCGCCGGCATTTCTTGCTTTTTCACAAATCCGGGAGAAATCGTCAAACGAACCCGAATTGACATTGCCAGCCTGCAGTATGAGCAGTGTCCGGTTATCCAGTTCTGGAATAAGATCGGGAATGATGCGTCCTTGATCATCAACCTCGACAAATTCAATCGAATTCTGGCCAAAACCAAGCAGTCCAATTGCCTTGATGACAGTAGAATGTGCCTGACAACCTGCAACAGCCCTAATATTCGGTGCGCCAAAAAGGCCGTTGGAGTTGACGTCCCAGTGCTGATTTCTCAACAAGCGATTGCGGGCTGCCGCTAAGCCGCACAGGTTGGCACTGGAGGTCCCACTGACAAAGCCTGCAACCGTCGTATCCGGCAGATGAAATATCGACTTGAGCCATGATTCAACCACACTTTCCAGCTTGGATGCCAGAGGCGACATCACATACATTGCAGAATTCTGGTCCCAGTAGGTCGCCAAATGTTTGGCTGCAAGACCAGTGGGCAGTGAGCTCCCCGTTACAAAGCCGAAATAACGTCCACCGATTGCCGGTACGGTTGCCGGGCTGCCGTACTGATGAAGAAGCTCAATCACTTCTCTGCCTTCAGACTGGTTCTGCGGCATATCTTCATCAAATATGCTCAGTTTCTCCAAGGCATCTTCGGTTGGAAAAATAGTGCGCTGAAAAGCTTCATCCAGATACTGAAAGGCGTGTTTCTGAGCCTGTTCAAACAGACTCTTGTCCTGTATTTCGGTAAACATTTTCTTTTGTTGTGTGTTCATAGGTTACGTTAGTTTTTCTTCTATCAAAGTAGCCATTTCCAAAGAACTGTTGTTTCCACGATCCTTTAGACCCTTCACCACTCCTTCTTGGTTCTGCGCTGGTTGGTTTTGGCTGACTTTCCATTTTCCCGTAAGCTTGGATATAACTATTTCAAAGCCAACGATTGATTCGATGAGACGGTCGGTGTAATCGCTCGGAGCATCTGAAACGGCCCACGGCTTCGAGAAACCTGCTTCTTGCTGGTTGGTAAGTGATTCTACCAAGTTTCTCACCCATTCCACATTATCAATAATTCGAAGAGAACCGTAGGCGTGCACAACAGCGTAGTTCCATGTCGGCACGACCTTGCCGTGCTCTTGTTTTGTGGGATACCAGGATGGAGATATGTAACTGTCCGGCCCCTGGAAAATGGCTAAAGCATCAACATCTTGCACAAGATCACTCCACATTGAATTCGAGCGGGCAATATGGCCGCGCAATACGCCGAATTGACCGGATTCGGGAGATATAAGCAATGGGATGTGATTTGCGTTGATCCCGTCCTTCGATAAGGTAACTACTGTGGCAAGTGGATGAGAACGAATCAATCCGTGCAAAACATCTGATCGAGATTCTTCAAAATGCGATGGGAGATACATAGAATTACTCCTTATTTTGTGAGGTAGATTTCGATTTAAAATCGCAATCGTCCCCGCGCCTGGAACGAGTTGGAAAATCAAGATCGTAATTAAAAAACTTGAATAATGGTGAATATCGAACATCGAACTTTCCTGTCTTCGTTAGTGTCCAACGTGTGGAAATTGACCGGCTTGACCGGTCTTATTTTCTGGTTGGAAATCGGTTCCTGCTCTTGAAAAACAAATCCGTCCCCGTTTTCCTCTGGACCGGGTCTGATGAAACACTCACTCAGCGCCGAACCATCCCTTTTGGCGCACTTCTTCAATGCGGGCTTCCAGATATTCCCACAGCGCAGGACAACCGGACTTGATTGGCGGACCAATACGGTTTACTACCCGTTCATGGCTGATGCCGTTCTCCCGCCAGCTTTGTCCCTGGTTGGCAAGATTGAGTAATGCGGGGATAGCCCGGTCCGCAGCATGGGCAAAGCGCGCTTCAGGGGTTTCGGCGTGCTCGAATTCCAGCCACAACTCCATGAAGTCGGTGCGTCGCGGTTCAGGCAGTATGCCGAAAATTCTCGTCACTGCCGCCAGCTCCGCCTTTTTGCGCTCTTCCCAGCCGTCTTCCGCGAAGACGATCGTGTCCCCGGTATCGATCTCGCCGATATCATGTACCAGCAGCATGGCGATCACACGGTTGATATCAATAGCAGTCATCGCATACTTCTCCAAGGAAAATGCCAGGAGGGCGATCTGCCAGCTATGCTCGGCGGAATTTTCATAACGATCGAGCCCCAGCGGCTTATTTTTGCGTGTTACGCCCTTCAGTTTGTCCAGTTCCAGGATAAAATCTACGATCTGCTGCATTGTGCTTGTTCCGGTCATATAAGTCCGTTCCTCCATGTCTCGTCGCCAAAGCCTGGAGTGAGCCTAAGGTATCAGCCCTAGTCTTTCTTTTTCCATCGCACCATTGCATACCTGCCAGTGTACCCTCATGTTTCCTGACTCAGCAATATATGCCCTGTCTTGTATGTGACAGCATTGCCGGAAATGAAGACACTATTTTCGTCATTCCTGCAGAGGAGATCCCCCTGTCGTTTGGATAGCTGCTTTGCAGTCATAACATTCTTTTGTCGAGTAACCTGTATATTTCTTACGTCATCTTCCTTGTCATATACGAATATAAAGTCCCTCGACTTGAGAACCTCTTTTGGTCTGATATTGAGCGAGTCAAGTAGCCGTTGAGGAGGAACGGCTGTGACCGGCTCGCCCTCGGAAACATCATCGTAATCAGACCATCCTCGATCTGAACGTTTAGCTCATCAGTTGCATACTTAAACTTGATTTCCTTAACTTTGTCCAGATAGTTAGCAACCACATGTGCTGCGGCAAGTGTAGCGTGTCCACAAAGATCCATTTCAATATCCGGTGTAAACCAGCGAATACCATATACTCCATTACCCCCAACAATAAAGGCAGTCTCAGCAAGGCCATTTTCTGCTGCAATGCCAAGCAGTGTCGCATCATCCAGCCAACTCTCCAGAACGCAAACACCGGCAGGGTTACCCGCAAAGACTTTTTTGGTAAAGGAATCAATATGGAAATAAGGGATTAGCAATTTTCTTTTCCTTATTCATGCGACCATGGCATGGCAGAGTCCGAATTAGACTTTACAAGGTTTCATTACTCATTCAGTAGGATATTTGTAGAATTTACCATCATGCATTGGCGACTTTGTCCCCTCTACAAAGTCCTACGGCACTTCTCGCAAATGCTCAAAGTTATATGGTTTACACAACCTTCATCTTTGCAATTATTTTCATCTGTTCTGTAGCACATTCAGGACACATACCGTGACTGAACACAGCCTCTGAATGATTGCTGATATAGGTTTCCAGTTGCTGCCAGGTCTGCTGGTCATCCCTGATTTTTTTGCAGTACGAGCATATCGGGATAATCCCCTCCAGTTGTTTGACCCGTTCCAGCGCCGCTTCAAGCTCAGCATTCTTTTGCTTTAGCAGATCCTGTTGTTTCTTCAAAAGCAGATGGTTGCGAACCCGCAGTTTGAGCAGTGCTAGATTCACCGGTTTTGTCAGATAATCAATGCCGCCGACTTCAAGCCCCTGAAGTTCCCCCTCCTGGGTATCCACAGCCGTCAGGAATATCACCGGAATATCCGCAAACCCAACATCAGACTTAATGATGCAGCAGACATCGAAGCCACTCATGTCCGGCATCATCACGTCGAGAAGAATCAGGTCGGGTCTATGCGCTTTGAGCTGATCAATAGCGTCGTGACCGTTAAGTGCTGATACGATGTCAAACTCGTCTTTGAGTGCAGCTGTAATGACTTTAATATTGCTTGGATCATCATCAACAACAAGTATCGTGTGTCGGTCACTCATGGTTTCCCGCTCCTTTGATCTTTACTGCACCCACGACCCTCTTCATCTCTAGCATAAGTTCACTGACGGCCATCGGCTTGGAAACATAGCCATCAAAACCTTCATCGAGGAAACGCTCCTTGTCGCCCCGCAGCGAGTAGGCCGTCAGGGCAATCACCTTCTGATGGAGATGAGTTTCAAGTTCAATCCTGCGAATTTCGCGCAGGGCCTCTTCGCCGTTCATATCCGGCATATTGATGTCCATCAGCACAATATCAAGCCCGCCTTTTTCCAGAACGGTAAGACATTCCCTGCCATCTGCTGCAACAATAACTTCGTGCCCCAGTTTTCGGAGCAGTGCGGTCCCAAAGAGGATGTTTACCTGGTCGTTCTCTACAAGCAGTATCCGTAGCGGTGGACCATCCCAACTGGCATTTGCTTTTTGGGGAATCTCGTGGGGGGCGACACGCTCTTCGACTGCGGTGAACGGTAGGGTCACTTTGAAACAACTGCCTTCCCCTGAAGTGCTTGCAACGGTAATGCTTCCGCCCATCAGTTCCGTCAGGCTGCGACTGATCGTCAGGCCGAGCCCGGTGCCTCCATAGGTGCGGGTGATGGAGCCGTCTTCCTGTTCAAAAGGTATGAATATCTTGTCAAGCGCTTCAGGCGAGATGCCGATGCCGCTGTCTCGTACCGCCAACTCAACAAGCAGAGAAGAATCCTGCCGTTCGAGGAGTTGCGCCGAGATGATGATACCCCCCTGTGAGGTGAACTTGACAGCGTTCCCCATCAGGTTGTGAAGTATCTGCTTGACCCGGAGCTGGTCTCCCATCATGAATTGAGGGATGTCTTCGGACACCTCCGACGCAAGTGTAAGCCCCTTTGCAAAGATGACGGATTTTTGCATCAGGGCAACATCGTTGAAACAGTGCCGCAGGCTGAATTCGACCGGTTCGATAGTTATCTTTCCGGCCTCAATCTTGGAAAGATCAAGGATATCGTTGATAAGGGAGAGGAGATTCTTGCCGGACAGCTTGAGGGCAGCCACATACTCCCGTTGATCTTCGGTTGGTTCAGTCATCTCCAGTAGTTGAGTCATACCGAGGATGCCGTTCATGGGGTTGCGGAGTTCGTGGCTCATGTTGGCAAGGAACACGCTTTTTGCGCGGTTGGCGGATTCGGCGTCGGCTTTGGCCTGTAGTAAATCCTCTTCCATCTGTTTGCGTTCGGTGATGTCGCGTGAAATTCCCACCAAACCGATAGGCTGTCCGTGGTTGTCGAATATGGGAGCCTTTGTTGTTTCCAGCAATACTCTGCCAACCGTTGAAGACGAAACCCACTCCTCGATACGAATCGCAACGCCACTTTTCAGAATCTCCTGATCTTTCTTTAAAATGTGCTCTGCCTCTTCCTTACTGAAGATGTCGATATCAGACTTTCCGATCTGCTCTTGTTCAGAGAGCCCGATGAGGTTTTGACTCGACTTATTGCAACCAAGGTAGAAGCCGTTGCGGTCTTTGAAGTAAATATAATCAGAGGCAGCGTCAATGAGAGCACGTAAGAAGGCCTTCTCTTGCATGAGAGCGTACTCCACCTGCTTACGATCGGTAATATCCATCGCCATAACCATCAGATGCTGCTCCCCGCTGTACATGAACGGAAGAAAGAGACAATCGAGATATACGTCGTTCCCGTAGGTAGATAGGAGATGTATATCATTGCGCTGCTCTGTGCCTGACGTAAGGGCACGTTCCGCAACTTCAAGCAGTCCAAAGCGCCGCCATGATTCGATGTGCCGGAAATTCTGCTTCAACAGATTCTCGATCGATGTTCCAACGATACGAGCCATCGCATCGTTGGCCGAGAGTGCATCCCCATTGGATTTGTAGGTGACAAGACTACAGGTGAAGTGTTAAAGAGGGTCTGGATGTAGTTCATCGCATCGATTAACTTCTGCTCTTCCTGTTTGCGTTCTGTAATATCGGTAAGAATGCCGTTCCAAAGAACAGAGCCGTCCTCTTTTTGCTGAGGCATAGCCTGACCTTTCACCCATTTGAACTTGCCACCCGGTGTATGAATTCGATGTTCATGCACCCAGAGAGTCAGGGTGCGGGAGGCGTTTTCCACGGACTCCCGATGTGAGACCCTATCCTCTGGAACAATGCACCTGGTTACGATATTGCAATCCTGCAGCGCCGCTTCAGGATCTATTTCGTAAAGATCTTTAAGACCATTGCTGGCGTAGATAAACTTCCATTCCCCGGTAGCCGTATACATAAACTGGTAAACGACACCGGGAATGGCAGCGGTCATTTGCGACAACTGTGCGTGAGCTTCTTGGAGAGCCTCTTCTGCCTTTTTGCGTTCGCTTATGTCACGGCAAAAACTCTGAACATATCGTCCCCCTTTGTAACTTATCAGAGTGGCAGACACTTCCAGTGGAAAAATGTGACCATCCTTATGGTAGTGCTCAACTTCAAATGTCAGGGCTTCGCCGGCTAACAGTCTACTCATCCGTTCCGGAATCAAGCGGGCTGTTTCAGGTGTATCCAGGTCTAATAGACTAAATTGTCGTATTTCAGGCAACGTGTAACCGTGCATGCGGGCAAACGATTCGCTAACCTCGATCAGATTTCCATCAGTTGACAAAATAATTATGCCGTCTACTGCTCCGTTAAACAGAGCCCTGTAACGCTCCTCCGACTCCCTCAAGACCAATTCAGCCTGCTTGCGTGTGGTGATATCATGGATAACATGCACTGCTCCGGCGAACATACCGTCTTCATCCACAAAAGGTGTTGCGCTGACATGGAGATGCTTGTCCAGCTTTGGTTCATACACCTCTACAATATGCTCCTGATAGTCATTGAGTGTCATGGAGAGCGGACACCCGGAAGCCGGGATGTCACAGCCATGGACCAGGCTGAAGCACTTCCTGCCGACTAACTCCGGATAGTTTTTACCGACTAATTCTTTAAAAGCTCGATTTGCTTTCACTACCGAATAGTCAGGTGCAATGATGGCTACCGGATCAGGCACTGTGTCAAATGTCATACGCCATTGATCTGAAGCCAATTTGAGCATATTTTCCATTTTCTTGCGCGAGGTAATATTGGTGTGCGATATCAGCAAGGAACCTTCGGCAGCCTGCAACGGTAGCACTTTGAGCAGGAACCAACGCTGCACATTTCCTGAACCTTGACAGGGATATTCCAGACTGAAATGAGACAGTTCACCGTTCTGCACTTTGCGAATGCCATCGAACGCTTCCTCAGCCTGTTCGACATCCCCCCACTTGGCGTCATATTTGACGAAGTAGTTTGCGCCCACGTTCCATCTGCTTTCGTCAACACCCATATTTTCCTGTGTAAAATGCCGCCATGCCTCGTTAACTTCCAGAATAATCCCACTGCCATCAACTACTGCCATATTGGCATCAGACGAGTTGAATATTCGCAATGAAAAATCCGCCTGTTCGGCATGTGCCCTGTAGGCAGCGGCAAGTTCCTTCGTCCGCTCCTCCACATGCTTCTCCAGATCATCGTTCGCCTTTTTTAGCACCTCCTCTGAATTTTTCCTCTCTTCGAGGAATTTTATTTTAATCAAAGCCAGATTTACCTGTTTTGCCACAGATTCAAGAAAACCGATTTCTTCCCGAGTCCATTGTCTTTGTTCCAGGATTTGATTCAGGGTAAAGACATGGTATCCCTGTTCATTAAAGGCAAACGGATACCAGATCAAACTTTTGATATTCATCTGCTCATGCAGAATTTTCCCTGATCCGTCTTTGATAAAGTGCTCATTCACTCTATCACATTGACTTTCAAGGTGCTTTTGAGTTTTCTTGATTTCCGTGAAGGGATTTATAAACATATCAAGAGGATATACATTTTTAGTAGGCGTAATTTTCGGATGCTTCAACTTCAACCATTCGCACAGTCCGGTAATGCAATTATTCTCAAACGAGACATCGTAAATGAGCGCCCGATCTAATTGCAGTGTTTCCCCAATAATGCAGTTTGCTCTTTCTAAAATATCTTCAGGATTGTCGTTAGAAATAATTGTTTCAGCAATTTCGTTTAATGCCTTGGCAAAAACCAATTGCTGTTCGATATGAAATTCCACCTTTTTGCGCTCGGTGAGGTTGCGTCGCAGTTCTTCATTCTGCATCTCCAATTCGATCTGGTGAACCCGCAGTTCATAGAGGAGTTGTTCGGTCTCACCGGGAGAAGGTATTTTTGAGGCTTCGGGTATATGTGCCTTGTACCTCGCTTCGGCATGCTGACGGAGTTCCTGGGCTAATTTTGGTGGCTTAGAATTCATCGAGTCCTCCCGGTGTAAACAAAAAACCGGCGCACGCAAAATCCGCAACGTCGGTTTGTAGAGATCCATCAAAGTTACTGTAAAAAGATGCGTTGATTATGCCTGTCTGCGCAATAATGTTGCCACCAGAGGCACCTCTTGAAACAGTATTGATGAAGGAACTATATCGTTATTCCGACAAATTTCAATCATAAATCTGGAATAAAATTAAGAGCTACATATTCTAATGATGTGGCATCCTCTCTTCAAATATGATGCTGAATTGATTCAGTGCTGACTTCCAGTCTTTGATAGGCGTCGTCCATTTCTCAGCGGTGTTCCTCAGACTTTACAAGGTTTCATTACTCTTTGCGCGCCATCCGCTGATCAGACTGGCCGCTGTTACAGAACCGATAATGATGGAGCCTCCAAGTATAGCCTGTGCTGATGGCGCTTCTCTAAGTAGCAGAAAGACCCACACCGGGTTAAACACAGGCTCTATCAATGCGATCAAGTTTGCTGTAACCGCCGAAACGCGCTTGATGCCATAGGAAAAAAAGACGGCAGCCAAGCCTATTTGGAAAACACCGAGTATCAGGATGCTGCCGACTGCTTCGGGAGTGAACCGGGGAATTGGTAGGAAAGCGGCAATAGTCAGAGCGATCAGGGCGGTAATAGCATGGGAGGCCATGAATGACTGCAACGGATTACCCTCCTTCTGCATGCGGGTTAATATGAACATCAGTGAAAAAGTACATGCTGATGTTAGTGCCAGCAGGTTACCAAACATTTGACCAGCGGATAATCGATCCAGAAATAACAGGGCCATACCGACAGGAGTCAGCATCAGAGCTATTAGCTGCTCCCGACGAATATTCTCCTTTAGGATGATGACACCTAATATTGCAGTAAAGGCCGGGGCCAGGTATTGCAAAATTATGGCGTTGGCTGCCGTAGTGGTTTTGTTGGCTGCGACAAAGAGCAGCATTGTGGCAGCATTGGCCAGTGCGGCCCCTACAAGAGGCCACGACCATGCCAAACGGACAGTTCGGACGATCATCAGAAGAAAGAAAAAAGCGATCAGACTTCTCATGCCTGCAATCAGGAATGGATTCCACTCCAGGATTTTTATGAAAAGACCTGCCACGCTCCAGAGAAAAGCGCAGGCCATCATGGAAAATGCGCCTAGTAAGGGTATGGGTAAAAATGGTTTCATAGGAGGTCAAGAGCAGCCTAAACAATTTCCGCTAAACCCAACCAGTATTAGGTTTTCCATTACGCTCTCTTGTTGATGTCATAGATGGCGAGTAGGGTATACTTTTACCTGATATACTCTTGCTTGTTCAATTAAATATTCTTGTGATTCACCATTTGAAAAATCAAGCAGAATGTGTAATCCGGCGTTATCACCTAATTCCCCCGCATTTGCTGAGTTACCAATCCCGTTGGCTCAAGTAACTCCTACTGTTTCTTGGTGACAGTTGCAACCAAGCTACTGGCAAATACAACAATTATTATGGAGCCAATTTTTCAGTTTCTTCTGTCGTAGATATAGAAAATGGTAACTATTGTAGCTTGTGTCAGTAAAATTGTATCCATAAAAAATCCAAGAATCGACTCTTTAAATAGGAACGTAATGAAATTATATTTCAATCCGCTACTTTTACGGTCGGGAGTTCTAATTGTCGCTCATCACGATAGCCACGCCGCCGTTATTGACGATGATATTACAAACCAGAAAAGCCTCGCGGTTGCGAGGCTTTTCTGGTTTGTTGCAGTCATATAAAGTTCAGTTACCCCAAAATTGCCTTGAGGTCTGCCTCGGCAGTCGTAATCGGTGCAATATTAAAATTCTCAACCAGGAAGTTAAGCACATTCGGTGTTATGAAGGCCGGGAGAGTCGGTCCAAGCTTGATGTTCTTGATGCCGAGATGGAACAGGGTCAGGAGGATGACTACCGCCTTCTGCTCGTACCATGAGAGGATCATTGAAAGTGGCAGGTCGTTGACGCCGCACTCGAAAGCGCCTGCCAGGGCAACGGCAATCTGGATAGCCGAATAGGCGTCGTTGCACTGCCCGATATCCAGCAGGCGGGGAATACCACCGATATCTCCGAACTCTAGCTTGTTGAAGCGGTACTTGCCGCAGGCCAGGGTGAGGATTACAGTGTCCTTGGGAGCTTTTTCGGCAAACTCAGTGTAGTAGTTACGGCCCGACTTGGCGCCGTCGCAACCGCCTACGAGAAAGAAGTGTTTAATGGCACCGGACTTGACTGCAGCAATGACCTTGTCGGCAACACCAAGTACAGCGTTGTGACCAAAACCGGTCAGAATTTCCTGGCCTGGATTTTCGGGCAGGGCCGGGCATTCCAAAGCCTTGTCGATAACCGGGCTGAAATCCCAGCCTTCGATATGTTTGACACCGGGCCATGCTACCAGACCCCAGGTGTAGAGACGGTCGATATATGAGTCAGCCGGTTTCTGGATGCAGTTGGTGTTAAAGATAATGGCACCGGGGAAATTTGCGAATTCTTTGGCCTGATCCTGCCATGCGCCGCCGTAGTTGCCCACCAGGTGGCTGTATTTTTTGAGGCCGGGATAGCCGTGAGCCGGAAGCATTTCACCATGGGTATAGACATTGATACCCGTGCCTTCGGTCTGCTTGAGGATCTCTTCCATCATCTTCAGGTCGTGACCGGTGACCAGAATTGCTTTGCCGGATTTGGTACCCAGTTGAACCGGTGTCGGTACCGGATGACCATATGCGTCGGTGTGGGCAGTATTCAAAAGGCCCATGACAGTCAGATTCTGCTTACCACATTCCATGGAGAGGCCAACATAATCCATCAGGCCCAGATTTGAATCGGTTGTTGCTGCCAGTGCTTTCTGGAAGAAGGCCATAACTTCGTCGTCTGTCTTGCCCAGTATCATGGCATGATCCATATAGGCGGCCATGCCCTTCAGGCCGTACATAAGGATCTCAATGACGGAACGGATGTCTTCGTTAATATGTTGAGTATTTATGCCGTGAGCTTCACCCTGCGTAGTCATTCCAGCCAGATCGGCAGCCGGATGCCAATCAGCTACCGGACCGGAAATAGTCACGCCCGCAGTTGCTTTAGCTTTTTCTTTCAGCTCATAGCATCGTGTGATCAGGTCACCAATACGGGCTGCTTCGAAGTCAACATTGGTGACGGTGCTGAAGAGCGCCTCGATAGTGAACCGGTCGATCTCGGCATTACGGCCGAGCTTGTCGGCATACAGTGCCAGACTTTTAAGTCCGTACAAAAGGTGATCTTGCAGGTTTGCTACTTGAGGATTCTTGCCGCATACTCCGGAAATGTTACAGCCGGTTCCACTTGCTGCCTGCTCGCATTGATTACAAAACATGCTCATTTTTTGTTTCTCCTTTTATCTGTTTTTTCAGCAATCTCGATCTTGAATGTATGTAATATAGACCGATTATTTATTGTGTTGTTTGACGGAAGTCAAGTTTGTGATTATTTTTAGCTTAATCCACGACGTTTATCCCCATTACCATAAAGATGGGACAAACATGACGTTCGCTTTATCATCTAGATTCCATATGTAATATGAAATAATTTGACATACGTCATGCAATGCAGAACTCGGCAGTGGTATGCCTTGAGCAGGAAAAACTCAATACATACTCAAGAGGAGTAGATTTATGTGTGATTGTGGCTCAGGCAGCAAATCAGGATCAGGACCATTTGCAACCGGCAGGGATCTTGTCGAATTTGTTCTCAAAGCGCACGGTGGAGCCATTGCCGTTTCATCCGTGCCAAATGGCGGACTGACGGCAACATGTCAGGGATGCGGCACCGGTTTCCTACTGGAAACGTTCGTTCAAGCCTGCCCTGAGTGCAGTGGGGTTCATGCCGTATCGCCACCACGTGCCGCCGATCCGGCCGCAATCCAGTTTGCCGGGGCAGATTTTGCGCTGCCTACAGTGTGAAGTGCAGATTTTTTATGTAGGGGAGGGGAGCGGAAGATGCTCACAGCAAGTGAAATAGTGGTGACGGCAACTATATGGGTTCTGACTGCGGCAGGTGGGTTCTTTGGCCTCCGTGGCGCAGGAAGGAGGAAAAGGGGAAAAAATCGTGATACGTCAAATTTACCATAAAACCAGAAAAAAAGGGAGGGATGGGGTGTCTGATGAGAATCAGGCAAGTGTGAATTTACCACATTGAACAGTGCCTGCTACTCATCGCGCAGACTCCGCCGGGTGGTAACAGCACCACCTTTTCAATTCAGGGTACTGCACAAATCGGTGAAGCTATATATTGCGCATCAGAAGAAAAGCACAATTTTGGGATGTTTTTGGATTGACAAGGAAGGCTTTTTATAGTAGCTTCCAAAAACTTAATTGCAGCACACAGGGCCTACTGATCGCGATATTTAGCTGAAGAAAATAATAAAGATCACATAAAAAGTTTGGCTTTAGGTAGTGTTTTAGTAAGATGTTTATGATAGAAATTTTTAACGACGATTGCCGTACTAAGTTTCACTAGTTTTTTTGTGCCCAGGTAGCTCAGTCGGTAGAGCAGAGGATTGAAAATCCTCGTGTCGGCGGTTCGATTCCGTCCCTGGGCACCACTTAAATACCTAGAATCACAAGCATAAATGAGAAGGCTTCCGATACTGACCGGAAGCCTTTTTGTTTGTCTGTGTAGTTTTGGTGTAATCAGGTCAAACTTTCTAAGCAGCAATATCAAACCTCTTTTCCAGCCTATCCATTTCCTCTTGTATGTTCTCCTGATTCGCATGAGCATATTTCAGAACCATTGCAAGTGTTTTGTGCCCTGAGATTTTCATGACTGTTGTAAGCGGGGTTCTGTTGTTTACTAAGTGAGATACAACCGTATGTCTCATTGTGTGGCGGTTGATTTCTGATGGCTCAAACCCTGCTGCCTTAGCAACCCTGTTAAACGCTTTGTCTATATTTACAAGATGGCCTGTCTTAGATTTAGATGAAGGAAACAGCCATACCTGTCCTGTTGGTATTTTTTCCAGTTCAGTTTTAAGATACGTTGCAAGTTTACTTGTAATCGGCTGGACTCTTGCTCCCGTCTTTGTTGCTCCTTTTAAATAAGGTACATATATTACTCTGTTTTCCGTATCTATGTTTTCAACTTTGATTGTTAGAATTTCACTTTTCCTCATTCCAGTATCAAGACCTATCTTGACAAATATATCTGCAAGTGGATTTTTATCATGCAATGCCAGTTCTTTTATTTGCGCTACCTGTTCAATGCTTAATGAAATATTGTTCCCCTCCTCTTCTTTGAGTAAGATAATTTTAGCCGGTCTATACGGAATCCATTTCCATTCAATCGCCTGATTGAAGAGGTGGGAAAGAGCCGCTAATTCCCGGTTGATTGTACCATTGCTCGTTATCTTCAGCTTCGCGCTATCAAGCGGTTTGTTCTTCTCACCACCGGGCACGGCAAATTCCTTTGAACGTTGTTCCTTGTAGCGGTTTACGTCCCCCGTTTCGATCTTCGATAATGGCATATTGCCAAAGAAAGGTATTAGATGCTGATTGAGACGGCGGGTTTTGGCCTTTATATCCTTGCCGCCCTCTTCCTTCAGCTTCTTCAGGTAAGATTCAGCAGCTTCCTTGAATCCAAGTGCTAGCTTACGGCCTTTGGGGAGGTTTAGCCGTCCTTCCCTTGCGTCTGTTCTGAGTTTAGCAATGAAGTCTTCAGCCTGTTCCCGTGTGACCCCTTCAGACTCTTTGCCGATAGCCCTATGGATTCTTTCCCCGTCTACCATTACATTTACTGCAAAACTTCCATCCCCGTTTACCAGTCGAGTGAAAACTATTCCATGCTCTTCAATGCGTCCACCGCTAACAAGTGCCCTCATATTGGGGCGGGTTAAATTCTTGAATTTTACTGCCATAGCAGATTACCTCACTGCGGCTTTATGTCAGCGGTTCCGTGAAAATGTAGTAAATGTGGCACTTTAAAAATGTTGTGATAACAGTCCGCCGACTTGGTTTTTTCCGAGGTCGGCGGCTTCGTTTTCTTCAGGCTTCTATCAGATCTTTCATG
>Ga0194059_1000029_pt1 | contig 82136 bp, 78 predicted proteins | sample SepL6211m_MetaG_FD_163426 | JGI IMG/M metagenome (GOLD analysis project Ga0194059, IMG submission 163426) | Anoxic zone freshwater microbial communities from boreal shield lake in IISD Experimental Lakes Area, Ontario, Canada - Sep2016-L626-11m | ecosystem: Environmental > Aquatic > Freshwater >...
AGCTCTTGGCTGACGTTCGAGAGTTTCTCGGTGCCGGCCTTGATGGTCTCCATATTGCTTCCCTTGAGAGCTTCCTTTAGAGAGTTCAGTTCGCCTTCGACTTCTGCCTTCTTCTCAGCGGCTTCGTCTTCAGTGAACTTATCCGCATTGTCTTTGAGGAACTTCTCGGTTTGGTAGACGAGTGAATCGGCGAGGTTACGAGTCTCGGCCTCTTCGCGACGCGCCTTATCTTCTTCGGCGTGCGATTCGGCTTCCTTCATCATCCGCTCGATGTCGTCCTTGCCCAGAGCAGATCCGCCCGTGATGCGCATTGATTGCTCTTTGCCAGTCCCAAGATCCTTCGCAGCTACGTGCACAATGCCGTTAGCGTCGATATCGAAAGTAACTTCGATCTGTGGGATGCCACGTGGTGCAGGTGGCAAACCGGTGAGTTCAAACATTCCGAGGCGCTTGTTGTAAGCAGCCATTTCGCGCTCGCCTTGGAAGACTTGAATCTGAACGCTTGGCTGATTGTCATCAGCCGTAGTGAAGATTTCCGAACGCTTGGTTGGAATGGTGGTGTTGCGCTCGATGAGGCGCGTCATGATGCCGCCCTTGGTTTCAATTCCAAGTGAGAGTGGCGTGACGTCGAGAAGGAGAACATCCTTCACTTCACCCTTGAGTACACCTGCTTGCAGTGATGCACCTACAGCTACGACCTCATCGGGGTTAACGCCCTTGTTTGGTTCGCGGCCACCGGTAAGGCTGCGTACGAGATCTACTACTGCTGGCATACGTGTTGATCCACCGACCAAGACAACTTGATCAATCTTGCTAAGTGGAACACCTGCATCCTTGATTACTTGCTCGAAAGGCTTCTTGCAGCGCTCGAGAAGATCAGCAGTAATTTGTTGGAATTGTGCGCGAGTAATCGACTCATCAAGAAAGAGTGGATTCTTCTCGGCATCAACAGTGATGTAAGGAAGATTGATGCTCGTTGATTGTGAAGAGGAGAGTTCGATCTTTGCCTTCTCTGCTGCTTCACGCACGCGTTGCATCGCCATCTTGTCTTTAGTGAGATCAATACCGTTGCTTTGGCCAAAGTTCTTTACCAAGTGCTCGACGAGTGCTTGATCCCAATCGTCACCACCGAGGTGGTTATCGCCATTGGTGGCCTTTACTTCGACAACTCCGTCGCCGATTTCAAGAAGTGAAACGTCGAACGTTCCACCGCCGAGGTCGAAAACGAGAATGGTTTGTTCTTGATCTGCTTTATCAAGACCGTATGCAAGTGCTGCTGCAGTGGGCTCGTTGATAATGCGAAGTACGTTAAGACCAGCAATCTCGCCAGCTTCTTTTGTTGCTTGACGTTGTGAGTCATTGAAGTAAGCCGGCACGGTAATAACCGCATCGGTCACTGTTTCTCCGAGGTAAGCCTCAGCATCGCGCTTTAACTTCATCAGCACGCGAGCGCTGATCTCTTGCGGGGTGTATGCCTTGCCATCGATATCGGTGGTCCAGTTGGTGCCAATGTGGCGCTTCACCGAACGGATCGTGCGATCGACGTTGGTGACGGCTTGGCGCTTGGCGACTTCGCCGACCAAGACTTCGCCATTCTTAGCAAAGGCGACGATTGAAGGGGTGGTTCGTGCTCCCTCCGCATTTGCGATCACTGTGGGCTCGCCGCCCTCCAGCACGCTGACGCATGAATTGGTGGTTCCGAGGTCAATACCGACCGCTCTAGCCATTCTCTTTACTCTCTTTCGCTTCTGCTCTTCCGGCTGGGCTCTCGCCTGCCGAGGGGGTACCAAGCGAGTTCTCCCGCCTGGGTCTGCTTCGATCTTGCCACTTGCGCCGACTTTCGTCAAAAGATTGAGTCGAGGCGGCTCAAGTTTCATATGAGAGAACCACCACTTCTCTCGACTTATTCCCTGTTCTTCCCTGCCCCGACTCGCGACGAGCCTTCCGGTGGGTAACCTCTATTCCCATGAGCGCACTTCTCATCATCATCTCGCTGGCTGCCACGGTCGCTGGCCTCGCCCTCTTCGCGAAGGCGGTTCGCTCGATCCTGGCGATCGTGCGCCTTGGCCAAGCCGATCCCACCCGATCGAATAATCGCGGTGAACGCGTTAAGACCTTGGTGCGCGAAGTGCTCGGACATACCCGGATGCGTAAGTGGAGCATCGGAGGAATTGCGCACTGGTTTGTCTTCGTTGGTTTCGGTTCACTCTTTCTTACGCTCGTCACCGCGTACGGACAACTCTTCTCACCTGAATTTGCGATCCCTTTGCTAGGTCACTTTGCACCGTATGAACTCTTCGTGGAATTCATTTCGTGGGCCACTGGCCTTGGCATTGTCACTCTGATTGGTATTCGCCAAGCGACGCGCATTTTTCGCCCAGCTCGTAAATCACGTTTCTACGGATCAACTGCATGGCAGGCCTATTACGTAGAAGCCACCATCTTGGCGATCGTATTCTGTGTTATTGCACTTCGCGGTTTGGAAGGTGCACTTGCTGGCGAGACATCATGGAATTGGCATTACGCACTTTCCTGGCCAGCAGTTCTCGCATTCAACGGATTAAGTGCCACCACACTCAAGTCGTTAATCGTGCTGGTAGCAGCGATCAAGATCGTGATTTCGATGGCTTGGTTCATCACCATCTCGATCAACCTCACCATGGGTGTTGCATGGCATCGCTTCCTCGCCTTCTTCAACATCTTCTTCAAGCGCAATGCCAACGGCGCGGTCGCACTTGGACAACTCCCAGTGATGCTCTCCGATGGCAAGCCCATCAACTTTGAAGATCCAGGTGATGACGACATCTTTGGTGTCGGTGCGATTGAGAACATGTCCTGGAAGGGCATTCTCGATCTCTCAACATGCACCGAGTGCGGTCGTTGCCAATCGCAATGTCCTGCATGGAATACCGAGAAACCACTCTCACCAAAACTTTTGATTACTTCACTACGCGACCACGCATTCGCGAAAGCCCCATATTTACTAGCGCTTTCTGAGGATCAAAAGGCTGCGCTCACCGACGAGCAACGCGCAGAGGCCGAGAAGACACTTATCGGAGACATCATCACTCCTGAGGTTCTATGGTCATGCACTACGTGTGGTGCTTGCGTGAATCAATGCCCCGTTGATATTGAGCATGTCGATCACATTGTTAATATGCGTCGCCACCAGGTTCTCGTAGAATCAGATTTCCCATCAGAGCTCGGCGGCACTTTCCGTAATCTTGAAAACAAGGGCAACCCTTGGGGTATGAACTCTTCGCAACGCAACGACTGGATCACTGAACTTGACTTCGAAGTCACGGTTCTCGATGGTCCTATCGCACCTGAAGTGGAGTACCTCTTCTGGGTGGGTTGCGCCGGTGCGTATGAAGATCGCGCGAAGAAGACTACGAAGGCCGTCGCTGAACTTCTCCATCGTGCTGGCGTGACATTCGGCGTACTAGGTGAGGGCGAAACGTGTACAGGTGATCCTGCTCGACGTGCTGGTAATGAGTTCCTCTACCAAATGTTAGCTGCGCAGAATATTGAAATGCTTGGCGAAGTTTTTAAGGAGCGCGAAACGAAGAAGGTTGTCGTTACCTGCCCTCACTGCTTCACCACACTGGGTCGCGATTACGAACAACTCGGCATGAAGCTTGAAGTTGTCCACCACACACAACTTCTCAACAAGTTAGTGCGCGATAAGAAACTCATCCCGGTCGCACCTGTGCAGCAGCAAATCACGTATCACGATCCGTGTTACCTCGGCCGCCACAATCAGGTCTACACACCACCACGGGAATTGCTCGAAGCAAGTGGGGCCACCATTAATGAAATGCCACGCAACTCGGATCGCTCCTTCTGCTGCGGCGCTGGTGGCGCACGCATGTGGATGGAGGAGAAGATTGGCGCAAAGATCAACGTCACTCGTGTTGAAGAGGCGCTCACTACTGCGCCATCAGTGATTGCAGTGGCCTGTCCCTTCTGTCGAGTGATGGTTTCCGACGGTGTGGACTCCAAGAAGCAAGAGGGCGCGGCCCCTGAGAGCCTTGAAGTTCTCGATGTGGCCCAAATGCTCCTTAAATCATTGGGATAACCCCCTTCGCCTCTCCTGCTGTTGTAATGGTTCGCCCCGACCCATACGCTTAGCCCTGTCGGTTAGTAGAAATTTTTTCATCGGACGTCGATCCGACCGGGTTAGTAATCAGAGGGGTTCTTCCACATGCGCGCAAGACTTTGGAAGTGGATTCGTCGGGCCAAGCCTCAAGACTTTCCCGCTACCTGTTCGTGCGATTAGAGCGTTCTAAGAGTTCGAGGGTGCGGATATTGCGTGCAGTACTTGGATTAGCGTGTGCTTTTGCGCTCGTCCCGGTACTGCCCGCACACGCAGCAAGTGATCCGCATGGGCCGCGATTGATTTATGGCGCACCTGTACGTCATACGCTTACATCGTGCGCCACTAACCCTGGTAATGCGATCGCGTGTATCGAGAGCGTCACCATGGCGAGTTCAAGTAGCGCGACTCCAGTAAGTGGACGTATCACCTCGATGCAGATCCCGGCCGATGAGCGCTACGCAAATTCCGAGCGCCCCATTCCCGCGCCAGATACTTCTACCGTCACTCCAGTTGAAACAGTGACTACACGAACCCTTGCAATATTTAGCCCCACGGTCTGTCACTCAGTGGGAACTATTCAAAGTTTGCAACTCAAGGTTGGCGCCACTTGGGTCGATTTCAAAAAGGAGAGGATCTCCTCTGCCTTCACTCCCAAGGATTGCGGAGCGAACATGAGCATCGCTGGCTTTAGGGTCACTTCCGATGACTTCGCCACGATTCTGCAAAGTGATGTTTTTAAGAGCGCCGCCATCTTCCCCTTAGTCGATTCTTGGATGAAATCTTCTGCGCCAAATCTTGAAATGCCCGTTGATCAAGTGAGATTTAGGGTGGCCGATCCCAACGATGCATGGCAATGGTTTAGTGAAGCGAAAACGACCCTGGAGTGGAGTTCGAGTAAATCTGTCACAGGTGCGGCGCCCACCACACCGCAAGTAACGCGCGGGTATTACGAAGAGTGGACCTTCCCTAAGAATGGCAAGGCGGATTCCACTAACAACATCGGAGTTATTGCAGAGTTTCAGCCTTACAAGGCGACATGGTGCTGGTCAGAAACTATTTGCAATGACCGACGTGAAGAATTCTTGCTCAGCATCGTGCCCACAAAAACTCCGGGGCTTTGGCAAGAGAGCCAAGCTGCTGCGTTCACTGTCACGATACGTGCCGCAAAGTCATTTGAATTTGGTGAAGTAAGCGGAAGCGCGCAACGCGTTGTCGTGAAGTACGGAAAAGACCTTTCGCCGGTAAACGGTCAAGCGACTCGTGAAATTATTGCCACCTTCTCTCCGATCGCAACAGCGCGAGGTGGAACCCCCACAGAAGTTGCCGTAAAGGCAGATATAACTACGTACAACGCGAACATTTGGATCTATGGCCAGAACAACGGAATCGTTGATGGACTCGGCAAGTGCGGAAAAATTGGCGGCGTCCAAGTTGTTTCAAACGCGATGCACTCAGTCGATCCATCTTGGAATGCAGAAACAGAGTCCATTGAGGTGCGCTTGGCAACGCCACACCTTCGACCGGATGGCACGGTCAATGTGGGTTACCTAGAGATTCGAATGCCACGCGAGGCCGCTATGTGTATGTGGAATGTGGATCTCGATGGCAATTTGAAGGCCTCGGTAAACATCACTTATGACGATGGATCGTCACCGAGTGTGGCCACTGTTGTAGGACAGAGAATCGGTAACGACTACCTCATCGTCTCCAGTGGTTTCCATTACTCCTCACCGAAGTTAGCGATCAAACTCTCGAACTCGGCGTCAACGGAGCCAGCTCCTGCGCTCGAAGCCCCTGCTGCCATCGTGGCACCGACTGCTCCCACCGCGGTTGCTCCGGCTCCCGCTAAAACGGTGGCGAAGAGTAAGACGGTCTGCGTGAAGGGCAAGACGGTGAAGAACATCGCTGCAAATGCCAAGTGCCCCGTCGGCTATACCAAGAAGGTAGTTAAGGCTTAGCCAACCGGTACCTGCCTCATTTTTTCTACAAAACTCAGGTAAACCCGGGGCTGGCTCACCACTGGTTCTCAGGAAACCCCCAGAGTTCGGGTGGAGGATCACATTATGAATACCACCCCCAGCGCCAAGCACCGCATCCTCGTCGTCGACGACGAAACGAGCATCACCGAACTCATTGCCACCAGCCTTCGATTCGTTGGATACGAAGTGGCCACTGCCTTTGATGGTCGTACTGCGCTGCTCACTGCTGAAGAGTTCAAGCCGCATGCCCTCATCCTTGATGTGATGATGCCCGACATGGATGGCTTCGAAGTCTGTCGCCAGTTGCGCAACAGCGGTGTCGATGCGGGCGTGCTCTTTCTCACCGCTCGCGATACCACTGAAGATAAAGTCGCAGGCCTCACGGTGGGTGGCGACGATTACGTCACCAAACCTTTTAGCCTTGAAGAGTTAGTAGCCCGTGTGCGCGCACTACTTCGTCGTACCGGAGCAGCACCATCTGAAATCGACGACGAAATCATTTCGTTTGCTGATCTCAAATTAAATGAAGCAACGCACGAGGTGCATCGTGCTGGACAACTTATTGATCTATCACCTACCGAGTTCACGTTACTTCGTTACCTACTCATTAATGCCGGACGCGTGGTCAGTAAGGCGCAAATCCTCGATCACGTGTGGCAGTACGATTTCCGCGGTGATGCAGGAATTGTAGAAACCTATATCTCCTATCTTCGTAAGAAGATCGATATATACGAACCCGCACTCATACACACCGTGAGAGGTGTCGGTTATCGCCTGAAGATGCCAAACTAGAGACATCATGGCGCTTCCTCGAATCTTCTCTCTTCAACAATGGTCGTTGCGTGGACGACTCGTTGCCACCTCTGTCGCGATAACCGCAGTAGCTCTCATTATTGTTGATGTTTCTACAGCTGTTGTGCTACGTAATTACTTGATACATAAAGTAGATGATCAGTTGAGAAGTGTTGCTGGCGGGCCTGTTCTCAACCTTGGACAATTGGGTCCAGGAATGATGGACGGTGACACTGATCAAGGGCGCGGGCGTCGGGTTCCGAGCACCATTACCGTCACCCTGCTCAACACGGATGGCAGTGTGGCGGGAACCATCGGTGGTGGGGTCAATGAGAAGGCACCTTCATTTACAGGGCTCACCCTGAAAGAAGTCACAGAGCACAAATCACTGCCGTGGACTTGGCATCAGGAGGGCTTCGGTGGGGACCACCGCGTCATTACCCGCCTCACCGCCAGCGGTGGAATTGTGGTCGTTTCCATAGCTCTTGCCGACGTTAATAACACCTTGGTACGCACCGGGCTTCTACTTCTGCTTTTGGGTCTCGTTGTTCTTGGCCTCTTACTACTCATCGGTCGTCGGGCGGTGAGTCTCGGGCTACGCCCGCTCGATAATGTGGAGAAGACCGCCGCGGCCATCGCCAGTGGTGATCTTTCGGCACGCCTCCCAGACGAAAGCGCAACCACCGAAGTAGGTCGCCTTAACACCGCTTTGAATCAGATGCTTGCACGCATTGAAGAATCCTTCGATGTAAAGAGTGCGAGTGAAGATCGCCTTCGTCGATTTGTGGCTGACGCTAGTCACGAACTTCGCACGCCTCTCACCACTGTTCGTGGATTCGCTGAGCTACATCGCCAAGGCGCGATTCAAGGAGAAGCCGCCACTACGGATGCAATAAGGAGAATCGAACGCGAATCGATTCGAATGAGCGCTCTAGTAGAAGATCTACTAATGCTGGCCCGTCTTGATCAACAGCGAGATTTAGAATTAGAGACTGTCGATTTGCGTTCTATCGTTGATGAAGTTGTCGAGGCTGCAAGAGTTTCATCGCCGCAACATGTCATCACGTCAGATCTCCCTTCCGAAGATGTGCTCGTGAACGCAGATTCACGTCGCTTCAATCAAGCACTCTCTAACTTGATGGTAAACGCACGTACGTACACACCTGCCGGTACTGCAATTCACGTCAGCTTGCGCAAAGTAGGCGACGACGCTTTGGTTTCGGTGCACGATCAAGGACCCGGGCTTTCAGAAGAACAAGCAACCCGCATCTTTGAACGTTTCTATCGCGCGGATTCATCGCGCACACGGAGCGAAGGTCAATCAGAGGGCAGTGGTCTTGGGCTTTCAATTGTTGATGCTGTTATGAAAGCGCACGGCGGAAGTGCAGATGTAGTCAGCAAGCTAGGCGAAGGTGCAACCTTTATTTTACGTTTGCCACTACTGGTTCTTGAGTAGACCAAGGAAACTCGATCCACTTATCGGTCTTTTTCCAAGCAAATTCAGGCTTTTCTACGCTTCGTGGCTTCTCATATAGCACCGCGCACTTCACTTCAGCCACATGCCCAGCGCAGAATGCTTTCACCAATGCGAGTGTGGCGCCGGTATCTGCCACGTCGTCTGCGACGAGCACGCGAGCGCCAGTGAGGTCTACTTGGTTTGGCACTGGAGGAAGAACAACCGGCATTGGAAGTCGTTCATCAACTCCGGTGTAGAACTCCACACTCATAGTGAAGGTGTTCTTCACTCCGAGCGCATAACCAAGTGCGCCACCGATGAGTAATCCACCCCGTGCGATGGAGAGGATGATGTCGGGTTGATATCCAGAATCTGCGATCTGTTGAGCGAGTTCACGTACTGCGGTGCCGAAGCCTGCGTATTCAAGACGTTCGCGCTCGCTCATAATTCCTAAATCTTTGATTGATGGAAGTTGAGATAACTCTTGCTCGGTGTGGGGCCTCGTTGTCCTTGGTAACGCGACCCATATTTCGCGGAACCGTAGGGGTGTTCTGCTGGTGAAGAGAGTTTGATGAGGCAGAGCTGACCGATCTTCATTCCGGGATAAAGCTTCACTGGCAAATTAGCTACATTAGAAAGTTCCAACGTGATGTGCCCGGAGAATCCTGGATCAATAAAGCCAGCGGTGGAGTGAGTGAGTAATCCAAGGCGGCCAAGTGATGACTTACCTTCGAGACGTCCTGCGATGTCATCGGGAAGCGTGATCACTTCGTACGTACTCGCGAGAACGAACTCACCGGGATGGAGAATGAAGGGCTCATCGCCTTCAGTCTCTACAGCGCGGGTGAGGTCGGGTTGCTCCACGGATGGATCAATCACCGAGTATTTATGGTTTTCGAAGACTCGGAAGAAACGGTCGAGACGTACATCGACGCTCGAGGGTTGGATCATGGCCTCAGTGAAGGGCTCGACCCCCACCCGTCCGGCGGCGATCTCGGCTCGGATATCGCGGTCACTCAGTAGCACGTAGTAGACCCTACCGGTGGAGGGCTAAACTTCCACATACGCGGGCGTAGTGAAATGGCATCACAAGAGCTTCCCAAGCTTTTAGCGCGGGTTCGATTCCCGTCGCCCGCTCCACTATTTATGTAGGTGAAAAGGTCTGCCTAGGTTCGAATCCTGGATCCGCCACTAAAGGTGGGTTCTTCGGGACCCATCCGTTATCTGTGCCAGGTGTGTGAGCTATTCGCTTAGGCGAGGCCAAATTCCTGAGCAAGTTTGAGTAGATCCACCTTTGTCTTCGCGCTTCTTCCTTCTGCCCTGAATTTTGCACGAACTCGGTCAACGTATTCGCTGGCGGTACTCGTGGCAACGCCCATCCGGTTGCCGACCTCTTCCATTGTGAGTCCTGAGGTATAGAGCACGAGTGCTGATTTTTCGCGTTCGGAAAGTTTGAATCGCGACTCTGGAGCGTTGATTATTCCCGCCACTTGTGGTGAGAGGTAAATACCGCCCGCCAAGACTGTTTGAAGCGCCACTAAAAGTTGGTCAAGGGCCGCTGTCTTTGTGAAGTATCCACGCGCTCCTGCGGAAAGTACGCTCTTCACAACCGCAGCTTCGCCAAGTGCGCTCATTACAAGAATTGGAATATTCTTTGCAGCTAGTTGAGAAACAATATTAACTGGTGAGCGCCCATCACCTAGATCAAGATCTACCACTGCGCACACGGGCTTATTCGCTTCGACAGAAAGTAAGGCATCCTCGAGTGAGGCTCCTGCATATGAAATTTGTGCGCCAACAAGTTCTCGCTCAATACGGGATTTGATCGCATCCAGAACTATCGGGTGATCTTCGAGAATGAGAATATGCACGATAATTTTCCTGTCCTGAGAACGAAGGACTAGAGCGCTCTTCGCTATAACCGTATCAGAGTGATGTCAAATCTGGTTACTCTTATAGAGATGAAGATACGCTTGCCGTATGAGTAATCGCCTCTTTGGATTCATTCCCGTGCGAGGCGAACTCGACCGCATGGAGCGGGCTAATCAGATCTTCTTTCATGTGTACACAACGCTCACATTCTTGGTCCCATGTTGGCTAGTGACGTTTAGCGGTGAGCGGAATATCTGGTTAAAAATTATTTGGCAATTAACTTTCTTCTTACTCGTATGCACTATTCCTTTTCTGGGAAAGCACTCACTTCGGATAATTCTGTGGGCAATTCCAACTACTGCGCTCCTCATTTCAGCCTTAGCTGTCCTCATCATTCGCCCATCCCAAGGTAATCGCGACCTCCCACTTACTCTAATTACGCTTTCTGTGGTGCTGTATACGAGCAGCACTTTTCGAGGACTGCGGGCCTATATTTGGATAGGTATCGCCTTACTTTCGGAGTTGGTGCTTCTTCAGTTTGGCGGTCAATGGTTCGCTGCGCGTGGTGGCATAGTGCACACCATCCCTGTGGCGGTTATTTTCCACGCCACCGTTGGAGTGTTAGTGAGTGTCGCCTTGAACCGGTCACGTAAACAAGCGGGAACTCTAGATAATGCGTTGGCCGAACTGGTATCGGTTAAGTCGTCAATGGATGACAGTTTGCAGCGGGAGAGCGATCGTCGAGACAGGATGCAACGAATTCATGGAGACGTACTCAACACCTTGATTGGTTTAGCGAACTGGAGTGGGGAGGTTTCTGCCCAGTTAGCCGAAAGATGCAAGAGCGCAATTTCGCTAAGTTCCGACGTAGCCCCGCCACTAGGAGGATCTTTACGGAAATTGTTAGATGAGTGTTTGAGGAAGTTGGATACTCGAGATTTCAAAATTCGCCTCTCTGCGACAGAAGATCTTGTACTTCCGCAGGCCAGCATCTTGGCTGTGCGCTCCATCGTCGAGGAGTGCATAAGCAATTCAGTTCGCCATTCACAGGGCACATTGATTTCTATTGGCTGGCGTGTCACTCATGGAAATCAAGTTGAGATTTGGCTCGAAGATGATGGCGTAGGTATTCCCGAAATTATTTCACCGCGCCTTGGCTGGAGCGAGATTATTCTTCCTGCTGTGCAACGCCTTGGTGGCACCTCTGCCACGCAGAATCTAGCTGGTTCCGGGGTTCGGTTTTCGTTTAATTTTACCTACTCTGTTGTGGTTGGAATGGAGACAAGTTCAATTGATCTACTTCGAAATACTTTTAGAGAGCAGGATACTTTTCAAGATCACGCGCTGAGCTGGGCATCTCAGTGGACTGCATATATCTTGCTCATTCTGACTCCGGTATATCTTTGGTCGGAGGCGAACTGGCGTACACCTGCAATCATTGCTGGCGCTCTATTTCTATATATGACCGCCCTCCTCCGAGCTCCAAAATTACATACTTTCTCTACCAACTTAGGTGCCATGCTGATAGCGTGCGGACTTCTACTAGCTGCAGCAAAAGGCATCCCCGGATGTTCAAGCGCCCCCAGTTTGCAGTGGTTTGCCAATATCGCCGGAACAATTTTCTTGGCTGGCGTTTACCGTTTTGGTTTTCGAGCGATCTTTATGCAATTCCCGCTCTTTGTTATCACTGCGCTCTATGTAGGATCACAACTCTCCTCTATATGTATTCAAGTAATTTCTGTGCCCCTCTACGGCGCGGGCATCTACGGAATAACGGCTGCTTCACATTCAGTTGCAAATGTGCGCCGTCGTAGGGTTGGAGAAGAAGCTCTCTCGCAATTTAATGAAATTACCACTCATGAGGAGCGTCGCCTTGAGCAACGCGTCAGAGATGAAGATCGATGGGAAGATATTCTGAAGGAAACCAATAGCATCTTTAGCAAGGTTGTCGAAGGTCAGAATCTAGACTCACAACTGCGAAGAAATGCTAGTTTGCAGGATGCTCGGCTCCGCGCACATTTACAGATTGAGGCGATGAATCAGCCACGACTCTTTGGTGTCACCGGGCGACTTATCGATCGAATTACTGATCAGGGTTTAGTTCCTACCTTGCAAGTTGGAGTTTTCAGTGATGAAGATATTGACGTTGCCGAGCAAGATTTTGTGGGTCCGCAAGAGGTTGTAGCACTTTTAACCAAGGATCTGGAGAAATTTATCGATCGCGCAGCGTTACTTATTGAACGTCACTTGGGAGATATCTTCTTTGCATGTATTTCTGGCGAAACCAGAGTTAATTTAGACAGTGAATATTCTTTGGGAGCTTGGACCTATAAATCAACTTCCATGACGGAAGGTTTTGGAAGTATTGAAATCACGGTTGCTCCTAAAATACCGAAACTTCATCCTGACGCATTGAAGTTCGCCGAGTAATATGGGTACGTGCGATAACAAGCGGTGAAATAGCGACAAAAAGTGAACAACACCGATTGTTCCTGGTCCTGTTGCCGCAGCTCAGTGGCAGAATAGGGCTTCTGAACTGCATCGTTCATTCCCGATGGCGAGATACCAAACCACTTGTTAGGCTTTCGCGGCCCTTATTCAACGAAAGCGGTAAACATGAAACGATCGATTTTAGTTATGGCACTTGTCGCCGCCATTACGGCTGGCGGAATGAGCGCAGCAAATGCCGCGCAAGATATGTTTCTCAAAATTGACGGTGTCCAAGGAGATTCACTCGACCGCGCTCATGCGAGTGAAATCGACGTTCTTTCATGGTCATGGGGCGCGACTAACTCCGGAACTACCCAAATGGGTGGCGGCGGCGGAGCTGGGAAAACAACCTTCAACGATTTAACAATCACCAAATTTGTTGACTCTTCATCCCCGGTACTTTTCGCAAACCTCTCAACTGGGAAACATATGAAGACAGCTACGTTGACGGTTCGTAATGCCGGCCAACGGCCCGTTGACTACTACACGCTCACACTTAATGAGGTAATCATCTCCGCGATCGCCCTATCAGCTAATAGCGGAGATGGTCGCATCAACGAATCTGTGACTCTCGACTTCGCCAGCTACACCTACTCCTTCCTACCTCTTAAGGCAGATGGAACTCCCAAGCCGGCGGTAGTAACGAAGTTCAGCATCATGGAGAACAGACTGCTCTAGTAACGTTGCTCTTATGCGCATTACTACTGAGGACTTTCATACGGGCGGAGAACCTTTCCGTATCGTCACCGGCGGCGTACCCGAGATACTCGGCAACACCGTCTTGGAGCGACGTGAATACGCCACTCATAACGTTGAAGTAGATCGCGTACGCCAACTTCTCTGTCATGAGCCCCGTGGACATGCAGATATGTATGGCTGTTTTGTGATTCCTCCCAATGATAAAGGCGCAGATTTCGGCGTGCTCTTCTGGCACAAAGATGGCTACTCCACCGCTTGCGGACATGGCACCATCGCCCTAGGTGAATGGGCCGTGCGTACCGGACGAGTACAAGCAGGCGCTGATGGTGAAACAGATGTCACGATCGATGTGCCTTCTGGTCGAGTGACCGCTCGAGTGCGTCGCGTCGCAGGAAAGACAGTAGATGTCACTTTTCGAAACGTACCCTCTTACGTAGTTGCGCAGAATATTGAGATTGAAACTTCACTTGGTCGAGTATTTGTCGATGTGAGTTATGGCGGCGCGATGTATGTAAGTCTTGATGCCGCTCTCGTTGGACTCAAGGTAGATGCAGATCATTATTCGCAATTAATTGCTATTGGACGAGAGATCAAGTGGCTCTTGAATGATGCACCTGTTGCTCAACATATGAGTGATCCGCGCTTATCTGGCGTCTATGGAACGATCATTTATGAAGACCTTGGTAAGACAGCGACTGGAATTCATCAAAGGAATGTCACGATCTTTGCTGATGGAGAAGTCGACCGCTCGCCATGTGGTTCTGGCACAAGTGCCCGGATCGCACTGCTCCACGCCGAGGGAAAACTGTCAGAGGGCGACGTACTCACGCACGATTCCATTGTGAATTCGCGCTTCCTTGGACGCATTGTGGGCACCGCGAGCGCAGATGGATACGACGCGGTAATCCCTGAAGTAAGTGGCAATGCCTATCCCACTGGTGAGCACACCTTCATCTTTGAAGAAGATGACGAAGTTGGTCTTGGCTTCGTCTTTCGTTAAATCTCTGTACTAAGTTGACGATGTAATTCAATGACTGATCTTTCAATGATGTCGAATACATCTTCGTAATCTTTACGCGACCCATAATAGGGATCCGCCAGATCCAACTCGCCATTGGCTTCTAGATCAAATTCGCGAAGAAAGTGGATCTTTCCAAGTGCCTCTGCATTCGGGGCCAATCCACGCAGCGTTTCCATATGTCCAGAATCAGCAACCAAGATCAGGTCATACTCGGCAAAGAATTTCGGATGGAATTGCTGCGCCCGGTGCTCGTGGCGATACCCGCGATCTTCCCAGGTTGCCACTGCTTCCCGGCTCGCCCCTTCGCCCACGTGCCAATTGCCAGTTCCTGAACTTCCATGGTCGATCCCCGGAAAGTAATGGCGAATAGCGGCTTCCATGGAGGGCGAGCGACAAATATTGCCACTACAGACGCTCATAATCCGAATTATTTTTTGTGCCACAATGAAATCCTAATGAAAATGGCCCGGCGCAGATGCACCGGGCCATTTCACTACCTCTATTTATTTGGCGTTTGTGCTGCACCACTTTGCCCAGGTGAGGTTCTTATCCGTAGCAGTGTCATCCTTGCCCTTAAGTTGGCCATTAAAGAATGACGACCAAGAGGTTTGGTTAACCCAGAGTGGGATAAAGCGATCATCTGATGCGCCGGCTTTTACTGGTGCCGTCGCTGGTGGCTCTTTATATTGTGGATCATAAGCAAGCACGGCTTTTTGTAGCCATGGCTCCACCTTGTCGAAACTATCTAATGTCCATGCGCGAGCGTGATACATCGCACGTACCACAGCAGTGGACTCAGAGATGCAGGTAAATGGTGGCATCGCTGAAACCCGAGTCCAAGAGTTGTAGTAGTTAGCGGCTCCTTGTGGAATAAGAGATTCGTCAGTGACCTTGGTGACTGTTGTAGTCGTGGTGACTTTCTTTTTCGTCTTAGGGTCGGTCTTAGTGGTACTTACTTTCTCAGACTTCGTCTTGAATGGAAGAGCGGCTTTTTGTGATTCAGGACTAATCCAGAAGTCGAAAGCTTCAAGACCGGTGTAGCGCGGAAGATTTCCTTTGAAACCGTCAGAAGCGCGAGAGCTGTATCCCGAGGTAAATCCAAATGGATCGCTAATTCCGTAACGACCATCATCATTAAGCGCGTAATTCAATGGAATGTCAGAGACAAATACCTTCGTTCCATCTGCCAATGTCAGTGGTGCTACAGAATTTACTGGTGACTCGAGTTGATTCGCGGTTCCGATTAGCGCGGGGACGCCGTAGAGCACACCATCCTTCACGCGATAAACTGAATTCACTGTGTCGTTAGCAATGGGAACCACTGGATAGGTTTTCCCGTCACTTGGGTTCTTCCATGAGGTCAGTACGACCGTCGGATCAGCAGGATCGGTGTAGAAGAGAATCTCTCGTGAAACGAGGTAAATGTAATCCTTGTTCCGCACGAGTTTACGAATGTTGTAACCCTCTAAGTTAAAGAGTTTCGTACCTTGGCGAAGTCCAGTTCCGGTTGCTGGTCCACCACCAGGAACTTGGGCATATACCTGTCCACTAATGCGGAAAACCATCGGCTTACCGTCGGGACGACCGGCATATTGCAGCGCGAGCTTGTCATCTTGCTTGTAAAGCGAGAGGTAGAGCGGACCGGGATCAGTATCTTCGGCGGTCGCGCTCATACTGGGAATGAACCCGATGGCCAGGGCGGCCACCGCTACGAGGGCGGACTTAGTGCGCAGGGTTCGCACATCTTCTCCTTTGGATAGAAGGGGTTTCGTGTATTGAACTAGGGCTGCCCAGACAAAGGGAAGAGAATATAAAAACTTTTTCCACCTGGTAATTCGTTATTCCTGTGGGTGGAACAAGCGATCGGGTGCTTGAGCGTTTCGTGGCTTGCCAGGGAGCCTCACCTGGAGGAACATATAAGTTACCGGTGAGTAACATAGCCATTCTTTAAGGAGTTCCCATGGGCCACTACACAGCCAACTTGCGCGATATCGAGTTCGTGCTCTTCGACCTCCTCGGTCGCGAGAAGGTCATGGGCCAAGGCCCCTTCGGAGACATTGATCGCCCCACTGCAATGGGCATGCTCGAAGAGGTGAAGCGCCTAGCTGAAAATGAGCTCGCCGATTCATTCGTTATCGGTGATCGCGAAGGCACGCGCTTTGATAAAGAGACCGGCAACATTTATCTTCCAGAAGCATTCAAGAAGTCATACGACGCATTCGTTGAAGGCGGATGGTGGCATATCGATGTTCCTGCCGCGCTTGGCGGAACAGTAATCCCACCGTCTGTTCGTTGGGCGATTGCCGAGATGGTGCTCGGTTCTAATCCCGCTATCCATATTTACGCCTCCGGTTCTTCGTTCTCACACGTTCTATATGAACTAGGTACTGAATACCAAAAAACACTTGCAAAAATCATGGTCGATAAAATGTGGACCGCAACCATGATGCTCACCGAACCCGAAGCAGGTAGCGACGTCGGCGCCGGGCGTTCAAAGGCCGTGCAACAAGCTGATGGCACTTGGCATCTCACCGGAACCAAGCGCTTCATCACATCTGGTGATAGCGATCTCTCCGATAACGTCATTCACTTTGTACTCGCTCGTCCTGAAGGTGCTGGCCCAGGTACGAAGGGTCTCTCACTCTTCATCGTTCCTAAATTCCACTTTGACGATAAGAGTGGCGAGCTCGGCGAGCGTAACGGCATCTATGTCACCAACATCGAATCGAAGATGGGACTCAACGTCTCATCTACTTGTGAAATGTCGATGGGCGAGAAAGAACCTTGCGTCGGCCTACTTCTTGGAGATGTTCACGACGGTATTGCGCAAATGTTTAAGGTTATTGAATTCGCCCGCATGATGGTGGGCACTAAAGCAATCTCAACGTTGAGTGCTGGTTACCAACAAGCCCTTGCTTACGCAAAGACACGCATCCAGGGTCCAGATATGACCGTGATGACCGATAAGGCGAGCCCACGCGTCGCCATTATTAATCACCCTGATGTGCGCCGCTCACTCATCACGCAAAAGGCTTACGCCGAAGGTATGCGTGCGCTCGTCCTTTACACCGCTAGCTTGCAAGATGACATCGTGCTGGCAGAGACTGCCGGTGAAGATACTTCGCTCCTGGTTGCCATGAACGATCTCATGCTTCCGATCGTGAAGGGCTTTGGCAGTGAGCGCGCTTGGGTACTCCTCGGCACCGAGAGCTTACAAACATTCGGTGGCTCTGGATTCACCCAAGATTGGCCGCTCGAGCAATATGTACGCGATGCCAAGATCGACACACTTTACGAAGGAACCACTGCTATTCAAGGCATGGACTTCTTCTTCCGCAAGATCGTGCGCGATAAGGGTCAGGCTCTCGGAACTATCGCCATGCAGGTTTCAGAGTTTGCGAAGGCCGATAACGGATCAGGATTCCTTGCTGTAGAGCGCAACTTGCTTAGTAAGGCACTTGATGACGTGCAAGCAATCGTGGGAACACTCGTGGGTCACGCGATGATGTCGCAATCAGAACCGAAGGAGATCTACAAGGTAGGTCTCAACACTTCTCGTCTCCTTCTCGCCACCGGCGATCTAGTGACAAGTTGGTTGCTCCTTCGCCAAGCTGAGATTGCACAATCTAAGTTGGAAGGAGCCAGCGCACGCGATAAGTCCTTCTACGAAGGAAAAATTGCTGCAGCGAAGTTCTTTGCAGCTACCTACTTGCCACCGATCGCGATGCAACGCGTTATTGCGGAGACCACAGATAACTCCATCATGGAGATATCAGAGGCCGCTTTCTAGATCTGGACTATTTACGACGATCTTTTAAGACCGGAAATATTTCACGAGTCTTATCAATCGTTTCAATATCCAAATCACAAGTAAGAACTTCCTCATCGTCCCCACCTTCGGCAAGTACTGCTCCCCATGGATCTACTACTACTGAACGACCGCCAAGCACTGTATCGCCTTGTACTCCTACGCCATTGCAGGAGATAACAAAACATTGATTCTCAACTGCGCGTGCGCGCGTAAGTAACGACCAATGTGCGATGCGTCGCTCTGGCCATGCGGACGGGATAAGAAAGATCTTGCTACCAAGATCAAGAAGTGCACGATACATCTCAGGAAAACGTAGGTCATAACAGATACTTAATCCCGCACGTCCCCACGGGAGATCAACCGTCACAAGATCATCTCCGGCGGTGAGCACGGTTGTTTCACCACCTGAGAAGCCGTAGAGATGACGCTTTGCATACTTCGCCACCAATTCCCCAGTAGGCGAAATAACGATTGCGGTGTTGCGAAGTTTTCCATCATCGTCGCGAGTGACAAGCGATCCACCATGCAACCAGACTTGTGCTTCCTTGGCTGCAGCTTGAAGCGCGGTCACAGCCGGACCGGTAATAGATTCTGCACTCTCTGGAAATGTGGGAAAGGCGAATCCACCTTGCACCCACAGTTCAGGAAGCATGACGAATTCAGCAGCCGATTGAGCCTTTACCAAGGCCGCGGCGCGATCGATCCGCTCGCTAATGGGTTCTGAAAGGTCGGTCCGCAGTTGAATGACATGTGCTCGCATAGGTATTAGCCTGCCACCTATGTCGCCTCAGCCCACAACTCATCCGGAAATTGAACGGTTGCGCCTCGCCTGGCTGGAGAGTGTGCGCGCCATTTCTACGCTGGGAGCCGCCCTTTCAGATGAGGAGTGGGAGGCGCCTACACCGTGCCCTGGTTGGAGTCGAAAGGACCTCATCAGCCACATGGTGGGGTTAGAGTCACGAGTCCTCGGGGGCGAAACACCCGACCCAACCACCATCGATGTGGCCAAGCCTTGGGTGAAGAGCGCCTTCGCCGGCTTTATGGAGATCGATGTCGAAGTTCGTCGCTCTCGCCGCGGACAAATTGTCTTTGGTGAATTCGTCGACATCACACACCTGCGCAATGAGGCATGGGAATTAGATGTACGCACCCCTGAAACACTTATTCACTTTGATCCCTTCGGTGAAATAACCCTCGAACTACTTCTACGTCGTCGTGTGATGGATATCTGGACACATAATCAAGATCTACGTACATCACTTGGTATCCCGGGAGATGAAAATGGTTTGGGTGCGCAGCACTCTTGGAAGGAATTGGGGGTTGCACTCCCCATGGTCTTCGGAAAACGCGCCAGCGCAGGGCCTGGCCAATCGCTCTTACTAGAAGTGCGTGATTGCTTCACGTCGCTCGTAGAAGTAAATAGTGACGGCAAAGCGAGTTTTGTTAAGGAACTAGCGGCGCCGACGGTCGCAATCTCATTGAGCGCACATGAATGGTATTTGCTAGCGGCGGGGCGCAAAGGACGCGAGAACGTGCAGCCGCGCATTAACGGAAATGAAGATTTAGCAGAGCGTGTGTTAACAAATCTGGCTGTGGCGCCTTAAAACTTATTCGTCGTCGCCAGCATCGCTCTCGTCGTAAAGTTCACTGGGGTCTTCAAGTAGCGCACCGATGCGCGCCAAGAAACGTGAACCAAGTTCTCCATCGATCATTCGGTGATCAAACGAAAGTGTGAGTTGGCAGATTGGTCGCACTTTCATTTTTCCCTTAACGGTCCAAGGAATTTCGCGAATCTGCCCGACTGCAAGAATTGCACCTTGTCCAGGAGTAAGAATGGGCGTGCCACCATCAATGCCAAGAACACCAACGTTGGTGATGGTGATGGTGCCGTGTTGCATGCGATTTGGTGGCGTACGTCCTTCACGAGCGGTGTCCACTAAAGCCATTAATTCCTTTGCCAATGTGGGGATATCCATGCCATCGGCCTCATGAATAACCGGCACGAGGAGTCCTCGTGGTGTGGCCGCGGCAAATCCAAGATTGATGTAGCGACGGATAATTACTTCGTGATTGGCTTCATCCCAACTCGAGTTGATCTTGGGAAACTCTTTGGCAGCTTGCAACACCGCTGCGGCTACGATGAGGAGAGGAGAAACGCGCAAACCTTCGAACTCTTCCCAATCCTTTAACTTCTTCACTGCTTTCAAAGTCTTAGCGACATCTACTTGTAACCACACACTGACGTGAGGCGCTGTGAACGCGCTGGTAGTCATGGCTTGCGCCATTTCTTTGAGCACTCCCTTTACGGGGATGCGATCTTCACGATGTGGATCGTAAGTTGTTGCAGGTGGTTGTTCCATACCATGTAATGCCATAGCCGCATCAAGTACGTCAGAGCGCGTGATATTCCCACTCTTGCGAATTCGACGAATATCTACGCCGAGATCCTTCGCAAGTTTACGAACAGGTGGCTTGGCCACCACAGGACCATCGTGTAATTCTACGACGATACTCTCGCCCAACTCTTCTTGCGTTCCACTCGCTGCTTTACGAGCGCGACGTGCAGGTGTCTGTCCTTCTTTGACTCCATAACCCACCAATACTGCGGCTTGTTTTGGTTTGCCAGTGGGTACTTCAAGATTGCGATCATCTTCTGCGGGTGCTGCTGGCGCACTCTCACCCGCGACACCATCTTCGATCGTGATGATGACTGTTCCCACATCTACCGTCTCGCCTTGATTAACTTTGAGGGCAGTAACAGTTCCTGCATAAGGAGAGGGCAGTTCAACGGCTGCCTTGGCGGTTTCGATCTCGCAAATCATCTGGTTGATGGTGACCACATCGCCTACGGCGACGTACCACTGGAGAATTTCAGCTTCTGTTAAACCTTCGCCCACATCAGGGAGTCGGAAGTCGCGTAGCGCCATGAGTCATCTCCTCTAGAAAGCGAATGCTCGGTCGATCGCATCGAGTGTGCGATCTAAGTCGGGTAGGTAATGCTCTTCCAAACGAGCCGGTGGGTAAGGAACGTTAAAGCCGCCCACCCGAAGTACGGGGGCATCGAGGGAGTAGAAGCACTCCTCGGTAATTTGGCTGGCGATTTCAGCTCCAAGGCCCAGGAATGTGGGTGCTTCGTGCAAAATCACCACTCGGCCGGTCTTTTGGGCAGATTCAAAGACTGGGGCCAGGTCCAGGGGAGAGAGCGTCCGGAGGTCCATGACCTCAACTGAACGACCCTCCTTGGCGCAGACCGCCGCTACTTCAATCGCGGTACGAACAGTGGGTCCATAAGAGATCAGAGTTAAGTCGTTTCCTTCTTGCACAGTTCGGGTCTCATGTAACCCGAGTGATGGTGCTTCTTCATTAACTTCCGCTTTATCCCAGTAACGCCGCTTTGGTTCAAAGAAGATAACCGGATCATCAGATTGAATGGCTTGTTGCATCATCCAATATGCATCATTGGGATTAGAGCAAGTGACAACGCGAAGTCCTGCTGTGTGCGCAAAGTAAGTTTCGTTACTTTCGGAGTGATGCTCAACTGCACCAATTCCGCCGCCATAGGGAATGCGAACAACTACGGGCAATTTCAAAGTACCGAGTGAACGGGCGTGCATCTTTGCAAGTTGAGAAGTGATCTGATCAAAAGCTGGATAAACGAATCCATCGAATTGAATTTCACATACGGGACGATATCCGCGGAGGGCTAATCCAATCGCAGTCCCAAGAATTCCTGATTCAGCGAGCGGCGTATCGATGATGCGATCTTCCCCGAATTCACTCTGCAGGTTTTCAGTCACTCGGAAAACGCCACCGAGCTTGCCGACATCTTCTCCCATGACAAGAACTTTCGGATCTTCCGTGAGAGCCCGGCGTAATCCCATATTGATGGCTTTTCCTAGAGTGATCATTTCTTCTCACCCTCTGTAAAAGATTCAAGATAGTTAATGTAAGCGCTCTTCTCCGCATCAAGAATTGGATGTGGTTCGGCATATACATAATCAAAGATGGCTTCAACGTATGGGTCTTCGGCATCAATAATGTCGCTGCGCAATTTGCTTGCCACCGCTTCGGCTTCTTTTTCAATACCGGCGAAAAACTCTTCATTTGCAAGGCTATTTCGGGTCAGGTACGACTTCACGCGAGCAATGGGATCCTTGAGTTTCCACTCATCTAACTCTTGCGCCAAACGGTAACGACTCGGATCATCGGAGGTGGTGTGCGCACCCATGCGGTAAGTGAAGGCCTCAATAAGTGTGGGGCCTTCGCCGGCACGTGCGCGTGCAAGGGCAGCGCGGGTAACTGCCAGCACCGCAAGTACGTCGTTGCCATCTACCCGGACGCCTGGAAAACCAAAACCTGCGGCGCGCTTGTATAGCGCAACCTTCGTTTGGCTCTCAATAGGTTGGCTGATAGCCCACTGATTGTTCTGGCAGAAGAAAACCACTGGTGCGTGATACACGGAGGCATAAGTGAATGCTTCGTTCACGTCGCCTTGGCTCGTAGCGCCGTCGCCGAAATATGCAATGACTGCGTTATTACTCTTATCGCGTTGAATGCCCATCGCATAACCAGTGGCATGCAATGTTTGAGCACCAATCACGAGCGTGTAGAGATGGAAGTCGTTATCGCGGGGATCCCAGCCACCATGGTTAATGCCGCGATACATGCCGAGCAACTTCTCGGGCGGCACACCCTTAGCCCAGGCAACACCATGTTCGCGATAAGTAGGGAATGCATAATCTCCGGGAATGAGCGCGCGACCCGAACCCACTTGCGCAGCTTCCTGTCCCAGTGATTGAGCCCAGAGACCGAGTTCGCCTTGGCGTTGGAGGGCTGTAGCTTCCACATCGAAACGGCGAACCATCACGAGGTCGCGGTAGAGCGCGCGGATCTCTTCAGTTGAAATGTCGAGTAGGTACTCCGGGTCGGTAAGTAATTCGCCTTCGGGGGAGAGGATCTGGACAAGCTGTAATTCGCTCATCGCTCCCCCTCTACTTTCGACTCGCCGGATATCGACGATCTGACCGGGTTCTAACCTACCGGGCGAGAATCCACCCTTCCCACTCCCGTAGGCTGGTCGGGTGCGCCGGAGCCTAGAAAATGTCCCTGCCTACTTGGCAGGCAAGCCGGCTGCCGCCCTGCCCGGACTCACCAGCTTCAAGGTCTCGTCAAATGAGAACCCCTACTCCCCCCTTCCCGAGGTAGTGGCCGCGCTCTCATTCGAGCAGATCAACCGCTACCCCGACATCTCCAACACTCGGCTGCGAGATCTCTTGGCGGCGAAGTATCACCTGGTCACGGATAACTTTGCGACTGGAACTGGGTCAGTTGGTGTGCTGCAACAGATCGTGCAAGCCACTTGCGACTTTGAAGACGAGATTGTGCACGCCTGGCGATCCTTCGAAGCGTACCCAATAGTTGCTGCGGTAAATGGCGCGATAAGTGTGCCCGTTCCATTGCGCGCAGATGAGAGTCATGATCTCGATGCGATGTGTGCGGCAATTACTGCGCGCACTCAATTGATTCTTGTCTGCCAACCAAATAATCCTACGGGTGTTGCGGCTAAAAGAGACGAGCTCGTTCACTTCTTGGATCGCGTGCCCGCACACGTCACAGTAGTGATCGATGAGGCTTATGTAGAGTTCATCACTGATCAGCGCATTGCTGATTCACTCGACCTATTTCATAACTACAAGAATGTCGCTATCTTGCGGACCTTTTCAAAAGCTTATGGATTGGCAGGTTTAAGAGTTGGCTATGCCATCGCTCATCTTGATTTGGCTGAAACTATTCGCAAGTGCACATTGCCATTTGGTGTAAGCAACATTGCTGAGGACGCTGCGATTGCAGCCCTGAAGTACGAAGATAAGTTGATGGTGCGTGTGCGACACATCCTGGAAGAGCGATCTCGAGTAAGTGAAGCGCTCACCGCTCAGGGTTGGAAATTATCTGATTCGCAAGCCAACTTTGTATGGCTCAGAATGCCTGGAAAGACAGGGGTTTTCACGCAATCGGCAGCCGAAGTGGGCCTCTCGGTTCGTCCTTACGGAGATGAAGGCGTGCGTATCACCATAGGAGAAGACGAAGCGAATTCAAGACTTATCGAAATGTGTGCCACGTTTATCAAAACAGTGGGCCAAGTGTGAGCAACGTTCGTAATTATCAGCATCGCCGCGGCACCATCATGGTTGCCATTGCAGCGGTCCTCTTCGCTCTCAATGGCACCGCTGCGCGCTTAGTCTTAGATGTTGGTCTTTCCGCACCACGGCTCACGCAGATTCGAAGTGTCGGTGCGCTCTTCTTCATCGCTATTTACGTGCTTATGAAGAATGCTAAGTCTTTGAAGATTAGTAAGAAGGATGTTCCTTTCCTCGCCGTCTACGGCATCGCTGGATTCGCATTTGTGCAGTACTTTTACTTTGTCGCCATCACCAAACTCGGTGTGGGAATTGGTTTGCTCTTTGAATTTACTGCTCCAGTTTGGATTGTGCTCTACGTACGTTTCTTCCGACATGAAGCAGTGAAGAAGAGAATGTACGCGGCCCTTGCTTGCACTGTTTCCGGACTTGTATTGATCTCACAACTCTGGTCGAACACGAAGTTGGAGCCAATTGGTATCGCGTGCGGACTCATTGCTTCGGTCTCACTTGCCATCTACTTCTTGCTGGGTGATAAGGGTGTTCATAAGCGCGACACTCTTTCGCTAGTCACTTGGGGATTTATCTTTGCCACTATTTTCTGGGCGATCTTCCAACCCATCTGGAACTTCCCTGCCAAAGTGCTCAACACCAACCTCGACCTCGGTGGCCCCTTTGCTGGCTCTTCGGTCTCGGGTTGGTGGGTCATTCTCTTTATTGTTCTGTTGGGCACTATCGCGCCCTTCTTACTCACCATCGGTGCGCTTCGGTACACCTCACCAGCGCGGGTGGGCCTCATTGGGACTTTGGAGCCGGTCTTGGCCGGAGCTTTCGCTTGGTGGTGGCTAGGAGAGTCGCTCTCGCTCGTTCAAATAGGCGGTGCTGTAGTCGTGCTTTGCGGCATCTTGCTCGCTGAGACCTCTCGATGAGTAGGTTTCCGTTTAAAGCAAACCCTACTTCTGCACTTCTGTGGATGCCCATCTACCTAGGGATATCGACAGTCTACGGATTTTCGTTTCTACTGATGAAGGTGGGGCTTACCTCATTCACACCATTGCAACTTGCGAATATTCGAATTTTTCTAGGAGCAATTACTGTGGGTGTGATCTTTGTAATGAGAGGGAAAAGATTAACACGCGAGAAGAATCTTTGGTTGCATGCTTTTATATCTGGGGCATTGATAGTCGATATTCCTATAACAGCTTATATCTTCGCGCAGGAAAGAATTCCATCGACAGTGGCGGGGATACTCAGCTCATCAACACCATTCTTCGCATTGGCTGCCACGGTGTTTTTTTCACGTGATCTGAAGCCAAAGAGATCACAAGTTGTTGGTTTGGTAATTTCCTTCCTTGGAGTCATTTTGATACTCGGGATGAGTAGCACTTCAACACACAGCGATCCAGTGGGAGTCATTATGTGTCTGGGTGGCTCCTTTAGTTTTGGCTTAGGCGCCGCCTACTCTCGCAAATTTATCAATCTAAGGCTAGGCCTACTTGATCAAACTCTCATGCAGCTCTCTTGTGCGAGCCTTCTCCTTCTTCCTCTACAGTTTCTATCATTCGAAACTCCACATGATTTGAATTTCAGAGTAATAATGGCAGTCTTGGCCGCTGGAATCGTTGCCCTCGGATTCGCAAACGTTGGTTTAAACTCGCTCTACCGATATCCAGGTGTCACCATTGCTTCGACGATTAATTACCTCATCCCAGTCGTAGCGGCAGTTGCAGGAATTTTACTTCTAAATGAGAAAATTACATTTAATGAACTTGCAGGAGCGGCAGTAATTATTGTGGGACTATTTATCACTCAAAGAGGAAAAAGTGTCGGCACCGGATAGCCCCCGCAGCCAGTTTGATTGGCTTTGGGCTTACCTCTCGGTCTCATTTATCTGGGGCTTCTCCTTTCTCTTCATGAAAGTGGGGCTTGAATCCTTCTCCCCTTTTCAAGTGTCATTTCTTCGAATCTCACTTGGCGCTCTCGTGCTTTCGATAGTCCTGCTTATTCGTAAGGTGAAGTTAACGCAAGATCGAACGCTCTGGTTTCATACCTTCGTAGCGGGACTTCTCCTCAACGCAATTCCTTTTTCGCTCTACTGCTTTGGTGAGCAACGAGTCTCTTCTTCTCTCGCTGGAATCTTGAATGCCGCCACGCCACTCTTCACGGTGATTATTGCTCCGCTGATGATCGCCAGTGAGAAACCGAGTGGACGTCGAGTATTTGGATTAGGAATTTCTTTTGTAGGAGTCATCACTGTTTTCGGGGTCTGGAGCGGCGGCATCTCAGGTGATCTCACAGGAGCGCTCCTCTGCCTTGGAGCACCCCTCTGCTACGGATTTGGCTCCTCCTATGTGCGCAAACACATCTCTAACAGGATCGGGATTCTGGAACAGTCGGTGATGCAACTTCTCTGCGCCTCACTCATTTTGGTTCCGTTTGAAGTAATTTTCTACAAAACGCCGCATGATCTAGCTATCTCCCCGATTCTGGCAATTCTCTCGCTAGGAATCCTGGGTTCCGGGTTAGCAAATCTCATGATGAATATTGTTTATCGCGATGCAGGTCCGACGATTGCATCTACGGTGACTTATGTAATCCCAATTATTTCTACATCTGCGGGAGTAATAATTCTTAAAGAGAATGTGGCATTCCATGAGGTTATCGGCGCTGCCGTGATCATCGGTGGATTGTTGCTCACACAACAGCGTGTGAAGAGAGGCTCAAACGCTAGCTAATCGGTGTAGCCATATCGACGAAGCGTGAGTAATGGCCTTGGAAGGCCACGGTGATGATCTTGGTAGGGCCGTTGCGGTGCTTTGCCACGATGAGATCTGCTTCTCCTTGACGAGGATGATCACGGTCGTAGGCATCTTCGCGGTGAAGCAAGATGACCATGTCGGCATCCTGCTCGATGGAGCCTGATTCACGCAGGTCAGAGAGTAAGGGCTTCTTATCGGTACGTTGTTCCGGACCACGGTTGAGCTGGCTGATAGCAACCACTGGAACATCTAATTCTTTTGCGAGCAACTTGAGTTGGCGGGAGAACTCCGAAACTTCCTGCTGACGGCTCTCCACCTTCTTACCGCTACTCATCAACTGCAAGTAATCGATGATGACAAGGCGAAGTTCGTTTCGTTGCTTAAGACGTCGGCACTTAGCGCGAATTTCCATCATGTTCATATTGGGTGAATCATCAATGAAAAGTGGCGCTGCGGAGATTTCACCCATTCGGCGCGCAAGGCGTCCCCACTCCTCTTCTCCCATAGTGCCAGCGCGCATGTGGTGGAGTGGTACGCGCGCTTCGGCCGAGAGCATACGCATGGTGATTTCGTTACGGCTCATTTCTAAGCTAAAGATCACTGAAGTAAGACCATGTTTGATTGAAGCTGATCGAGCAAGATCAAGCCCAAGTGTTGATTTACCGATAGCAGGACGCGCTGCCAAGACGATCATCTGTCCGCCGTGTAAGCCTTGCGTCAATTCATCGAGATCAATAAAGCCAGTAGGTACGCCACTCATTTGGCCACCGCGTGTGCCGATGGATTCAATTTCGTCGAGAGTAGATTCCAAAAGATCTGCCAGCACAATGTAATCTTCAGAAACGCGGCGCTCGGTTACTGCAAAGATTTCTGCTTGTGCAGTGTCGACCACATCATCGACGTCGCCTTCAACTGAGTAGCCGAGTTGCACAATCTTGGTACCCGCTTCGACGAGTCTGCGAAGAATGGCGCGCTCTCGCACGATCTTTGCGTAGTAGCCAGCGTTGGCTGCAGTAGGTACTGAAGAGATAAGTGTGTGTAGATAAGGAGCGCCTCCGATACGAGCAATTTCTCCGCGCTTTGTTAGCTCTGCAGAGACAGTGACTGGATCGACGGGTTCTCCGCTGGTGTAGAGATCGACAATGGCGTCGTAAATAGTTTCGTGGGCTGGGCGATAGAAATCGCGAGCGCGCATCGTTTCTACGACATCAGCGATGGCATCCTTGGAGAGCATCATGCCGCCGAGGACGGATTGCTCTGCCGAAATGTCTTGTGGTGGGGTGCGTTCGAATTCTCGGTCGCGCGGCAACTCCGCGATGCTCATAGCTCCCCTCCTCTCAACGCTTCCCATTCTTGCCTTAACCGGTGACATTTTTCGGTAACGAGTACCGGTAACAGGTACTGGTAACAGGTACCGGTCACAGGTGCGCGATATAAGGCGAAGCGTAGAAGCGCGTCCGCGGAGAGGGCGCATGGCTGTGGAGTACTCCGGGGATGGCGGTGGGTGGTCTTGTGGATAACTTGGGATCAACCTGGGGAAGGTTGTGGATGACCTGTGGAGAAGAGCGTTAACCACGCTCAAAAGCCCAGTTCAGGAGGGTATTCCTCAGAAACCTCGCGGGGGATAAAGAAAGATCTACTCCATCTCATTTATTGGACAAATTCTTGGGAATTGTGATGAGAGGCCCACCCAAACTCTCTAGAAATAACAGAAGGGGCGGAGGTTTCCCCCGCCCCTTCTGATGCATAGCAACTCTGAACAGCTACTGGATTTACGCCCCAGCGTGTACATCGAGAGCAATGTTGGCGATGACTTGTGGGTGAAGGGTGACCTTCACCTTGTGTGCGCCCACACTCTTGATGTGGCCAGCAATTGCAATACGACGACGATCAAGATCAGGTCCGCCAGCTGCCTTTACGGCGAGTGCGACATCCTTTTCAGTAACTGAACCGAAGAGACGACCACCCTCGCCTGCCTTTACAGCAAGACGAATGGCGTTCTCTTCGAGTGACTTCTTGATCTGTTGTGCGTGATCGAGATCGCGAACTTCGCGTGACTTACGTGCACGACGAATTCCTTCGATCTGCTTCTCGCCACCTGCACTCCAAGAAATTGCATCGCCACGTGGGAGGAGGAAGTTACGTGCGTAACCACTCTTCACCTCGACGATATCTCCTGGGTGACCGAGGCCCTTTACTTCATGCGTCAGGATGATTTTCATTTCAAACCCCTATCGCGCTGTTGAAGTGTAAGGAAGAAGTGCAACCTCGCGGCTGTTCTTCACGGCTTGTGCAATATCGCGTTGGTGTTGAGTGCATGCGCCAGTAACGCGACGCGCACGGATCTTGCCGCGATCGGAGATGTACTTACGAAGAAGGCCGGTGTCTTTGTAATCGATGTACGCGACTTTGTCGCGACAGAAAGAACATGGCTTCTTCTTGAAATTCTTCTTAAGAGCTGCGGCTTTATCGCCACCGCGGCCCTTACTGTCTCTATCTCGTTCTCTTGCCATCGTGGTGCTCCATTTCTGGGTGCCCTGCCTTCGCAGGAATGGTCTGCTCTCTTTCGAAAGCGTGGATTAGGTTGATTTAAAAGGGTGGTTCTTCCATAGAACCGACTGAAGCGCCCCAGCCTGCGGGTGCGGATGAAGCCCATGGATCGTCGTTTCCGCCGCCATTGCCTCCACCATTGCTGCCACCAGCAGGCGCTCCACCAGCGCGCGAAGTCTTAGCGATCTTCGCAGTGGCGTTACGTAGTGATGGACCAACTTCATCTACTTCTACTTCAAATACGGTGCGCTTTTCGCCCTCTTTAGTTTCGTAAGAGCGTTGCTTCAATCGTCCTTGAATGATTACTCGCATGCCACGTTGGAGAGATTCGGCAACGTTCTCTGCTGCTTGGCGCCATACGTTGCACGACAAGAAGAGCGAGTCACCGTCCTTCCACTCATTCGTAGCTTTATCGAGGTAGCGCGGGGTTGACGCAACACGGAACTTTGCGACGGCCGCTCCCGAAGGAGTGAATCGCAATTCCGGATCGTCGACGAGATTGCCAACGATGGTGATGATGGTGTCTCCAGCAGCCATGGCTATTGACTCCCTTCACTAAAGCGCGTCAGCGCATATCTGGACGGATGACTTTGGTGCGAAGTACGGCTTCATTGAGATTAAGTTGGCGATCCAACTCAATAATGGCGGCCGGTTCACAATGCATTTCGATAACTGCGTAGATGCCATCTGGCTTCTTTGCGATTTCGAATGCCATACGGCGACGTCCCCAGATGTCTAACTTATCTACGGCGCCACCGGCGTCTTTCACAATCTTGAGGTATGTCTCAAGGCTTGGAGCTACGGTCTTCTCTTCCAACTCGGGATCGAGAATGACCATCATTTCGTAATGACGCATACCCACCTCCTTCGGACTAAGCGGCCACGGTCTCTCCGTGGCAGGAGGGTGCATCGGGTTTAGGGTACCCCGCACCCCGGGAGCGTCGGAAATCGGCGTCCACAGGCCTGATTCCCACCCGGTTCTTCCCACCAAGTTCGTAGAGCCCGCGAGAGGCTCAGATACCCTCAACCTATGGCGATCATTGGGGCGGCTCTGGGGAGTGAGAGTTTTACTGAGCTCATCGCCCAAGCCAAGGCCACTGGCGCCGAGGCCGTCCAGATCTTTCTCGGGGATCCACAATCCTGGAGCGCCCCCACCGGCTTTCCCGCCGAGGAGCTCAAGGCGGCCCTGGCTTCAGCCGGGCTCACCCTCTATGTCCACGCGCCCTATGTAATCAATGTGGCCACCAGTAATAACAAGGTTCGTATTCCTAGCCGCAAACTTCTGGGCTACACCATGAAGGTGGCAGCTGCCGCCGGCGCTGCGGGAGTGGTGGTGCACGGCGGACACGTGGTTGAGGGCGATGAGCCGGCGCTGGGATATGCCAATTGGGCGAAGGCGCTTACTGAAGTAAATGCTCTTAATCTTTCAACCCCCCTCTTGATCGAAAACACTGCGGGTGGCGAACGTGCGATGGCGCGCCATTTGAATTCAATTGCGGAGTTATGGAAAGTGATTGCTGAATTCAACGCCGGCTTCTGTTTAGACACGTGTCATGCACATGCCGGCGGGCTCCACATGGAGAGCGTCGTGGCAGACATTCTGGCGATCACTGGTCGCATTGATTTAGTTCATGCAAACGGAAGTCGCGACGAAGCGGGCTCTGGTCGGGATCGACATGCAAACTTTGGTGAAGGTCTACTTCCTGGTGAAGTAGTTGCGCGCATCATTCATGAGAGTGGCGCACCATCCATCATTGAAACTCCTGGAAGTAATGAGGATCAAGCAAGAGATATTCAATTCTTGCGGAGCGCTTTGGTTGGTTTGTCGTGAGGGTCGAAAGAATCACTCGTGAAGCTCACTCACAATTTTTACTTGAACAATCAAGTGCTTCTTTCCTGCAACTCCCAGAGTGGGGAGATGTTAAGCGAGAGTGGCGCGCAGAAAGCCTTGGTATACATAGCGAAAGTGATCTTATTGGCGTCGCACTCATTCTCTACCGCGCGCTCCCAAAGATCGGTCGATCATTTGCATACATCCCCGAAGGTCCAGTTCTTTCACCCAATATTTCCTTAGATCATGCATTACTTACAGCGCTTCAAATTTATGCGAAGAGTGCCGGGGCTTTCCTTTTGCGAATCGGTACACCCCTACCAGTGCGTGAATGGTCCACCGAGAAGATCAAGGATGCACTGGCAAGTACTGAAGTTACATCGCTTAACTCGATTGAACCCGATCGAGTAGATCAGGGTGCACTGAGGGCGATAAGTGAATTGCAACGCGCTGGTTGGCGAAATATCAACACAAGTGATGGTTTCGGAGAGGGACAGCCGAACTTCCTCTTTCAACTCACTCTGGTAAATAAAGATAGAGAATCTTTACTCGCTGGTTTCAATCAATTGTGGCGACGAAATATTAAGAAGGCGGAGAAAGAAGGTGTGGAAGTACGTCGTGGAACGCGCGCTGAACTCGCTCTCTTTCATCTCGCTTATCTAGAAACAGCTAAGCGTGATGGCTTCATCCCACGGCCACTCCATTACTTCGAGCGCATGTGGGATGCGCTCAATGCCTCTCGTGAACACCTGTATCTCTTTCTTGCGCAGTGGCAGGGAGAGATCATCGCCAGTTCCATCGCCATCCAGGTAGGCGATCACTACTGGTATTCGTATGGAGCTTCCACCGCTTTTGGTAGAGAAGCTCGAGGAAGCAATGCAGTGCAGTGGGCGATGATGTCCGATGCGCTCGATCGATCCTGTGCCATCTACGACTTGCGGGGCATCACCCCGACCCTCGACCCCAACGATCCACACGTAGGGCTCATTCAATTCAAGGTGGGAACCGGAGGGTATGCCCGCGAGGTGATTGGTGAGTGGGAAGTGGTCATTTCGCCATTGCTCGCTAAGGCCTTCCATCTCTACCTCAGGCTGCGTAAGTAGTGGAATGATCCAACTATGACCCTTGATCTCCACGTAGATGGCGCACAATGGCGCGCGCATTTAGCAAAGGTGGCCCAAGAGCGAAGCAACCTAGTTCCTGTGATTAAAGGCAACGGTTATGGATTCACCAATGCGTTGCTCGCTCAAGAGGCCGAGCGGATGAAGGTCCCGGCCGTAGCGGTCGGTGCAATGACAGAAATTACTACGGTCGCTCAATACTTCTCAGGCAAAATCATTCTGCTTACGCCCACCGAGGGCGCTTCGACTCCTCCAGGCTCTGTACTGACTATTTCGTCACTTTCTACCCTCAAGGATTTATCACCGGATCAAGAATTTATTTTAGAAATTGAAACTCCGATGCATCGTCACGGTATCGCTCTCAATGAATTAGCGAGTGCGACTCCATTTCTTAAGAGCGCGCGCTTTCTCGGTTTCTCGCTGCACTTACCCATCGCACCTATGGAGAAGATGTGGCTGCACACCGTGCTTTCAATGTTGCCAAGCGATGCACATATCTGGATCTCGCATGCGCACAACGTTGCGCGCACATCTAAGAATTTCCCTGGAATGACATTTCATGAACGAGTGGGAACCGACTTGTGGTTAGGTAATACGAAGTCTCTCCGCATGAGTGCAACAGTGCTCGACAAGCATGAGGTCAATGGTGTTGCTGGTTATCGCCTTCGTAAAGCAAGTGGAATTCTTTTGGTGGCTAGTGGTGGAACCGCCCACGGTGTAGGGCTTTCAGCACCATCAAGTGATTTCTCATTACTGGGTCGCATCAAGGTAGTAGCAAGGGCATACTTTGAATTCTTCGGAATTCTTCGGAGTCCTTACTCCTGGCAGGGAAAAGGTTTGCGGTTCTTAGAACCACCTCATATGCAATCTTCCCTCTTACTTTTTAATGGTAAGCGCGCCCCTGAGATTGGTGATCAACTTTCATTGAACTTGCGAAATACCACGACCTACTTTGATCGCATCTTGGGATTAGATTCTTAACGCACTGCTTGAACAACAGCAGCAGTTGAACTTTCTGTGGTGTCATACATCTGTGGAAGCACTGGCTCGGTACCAGTGATGTTTGCCGGTTCCGGGAATTGCAAAACGGGTTGGCCTTTGAGCGCACCCAACATGTACTTGGTCCAGATTCTCGCGGGGAAAGAGCCACCAGTTACCGAAGTGAGTCCGCCGATACCGTGGAGAGTCTTGGTGGCATCGTCTCGGAAGAAGGAGACTGACGTAGCTAGTTGTGGAGTGAATCCACTAAACCACGCCGAGGCGTTCTCTTGGCTCGTGCCCGTTTTACCGGCGGCAGGTCGCTTCAATTTCTTGGCTTCAAAACCAGAGCCCACTTTGACGACTGCTTGAAGTGCGGTCGTGACATCAGCCATCACATCTGCACTAAAAACTTGCTCCCCTTGGGGCTTAGCTTCAAAGAGCACACCGCCGTTGCGTCCGGAGACTGTGGAGATGAAATATGGCTTGGCATACACACCTTGTGCGGCAAAAGTGGCGTAAGCAGCGGCCACGTCGAGAACATGCGGGCTGGCTGCGCCGAGCACAACCGAAGGTGTGGGCATCATCGCTACAGAGGTAGGAATTCCGGCCCGACGCGCCACTTCAACAACTTTATCGGGACCGACTTGAATTCCTAGAGGAACATAAACGGTATTGACTGAGTTGGCGGTGGCTTTCAAGAGCGTGATATCGCCAAACGATTTATTTCCGTAATTACCTACTTCGTACGGCTTGCCATCAACGTCATAAATTTGCGGTGAATCGCCATTCCACACAGTATCTAAACCAATGCCTGCCTCGAGCCCGGCGATTAATGCAAATGGTTTGAAAGTGGATCCGGCCATCGCAATGCCTTGTGTTGCATCGTTGAGTTGGCGAACCAAGTAATCCTTACCACCGTACATCGCTACGACTTCACCAGTACCAGGACGTACAGACGCCAAACCAATATGAAGATCAGCCGGTGCTTTCTTGGGTGATTGTGAATCTACGGCATCGACAGCAGCTTGTTGAGCGGCTCTTTCGAAAGTTGTTTTTACTCGAAGGCCGCCTACGAGTAACTGGTCTTCAGTGAATCCTAGTTTTGCTAGTTCGCTCTTAATTGTCATTAAGAGATAACCCGTGGGTCCGGCAAATTCTCCACCGGTAATTGGATCTTTGATGGTGGGGACTTTAGCTTTCGCTGCTTGCGCTGGTGTAATCCATTTCGAGCTCACCATATTCTTAATGACATAGTCGAAACGACCCTCTAGGCGCTTCTTATTTCCGCCGCCATATTGTGGATCGTAATATCCAGGGGAGCGTAGAACGCTTGCTAATACGGCAGATTGCGACAATGTGAGTTGGTCGACATCGCGACCAAAGTACTGTCGAGCAGCTGCTTCTACACCGTACGCTCCGCGACCGAAGTAAATAGTATTGAGATAATTCTCGAGAATTTGGTCCTTAGAGAGCGTGTTCTCTAACTTGATAGAAATAACTAATTCTTTAACTTTTCTTTTAATAGTTCTTTCAGGCGTAAGAAAAGCAGTCTTTGCATATTGCTGGGTGATGGTGGAACCGCCCTGCAACGATCCACCACGTAAGTTGTAATACACCGCACGCAAAATTCCGGTAGGACTGATCGCATGGTCGGTGTAGAAGCTCTTGTTTTCCGCAGCAAGTACTGCGCGGCGTAATTCAATGGGCATTTTCGCAAGTGGAACACTGACGCGATTCTGTGCACCTAAGCGACCGATTTCGCTGCCATCGGCGTATTGAATGATGGTCGCTTGACCCGTAGTGAATTGATTGGGATCAGGAATTTTGACGGTGAAATACGCGAAGACCAATGTGGCCACACCCGCGAGCGCAAAGAAACCAAAGAGTAGGAGGCCCCAGCGAATGATGAGACGAAGCGGTGATGGTCTCACTTCACTCTCCTATTCGACCTGAATTATTCATATGCTCGGCTACTCATATGTAGGCAATCGTCGGGGGATTGCTCTTGGGATGCCATCACCCATCACATAGGAAGCGATGAGGTGGTTCCAACTACATTTAATGCAGACCTCCACAATGTAGACCTGAAACTCGCCTACCTGCTGGCTCATCTCTTCTATCTCTTCGTGGCTTTTTATCCGGCCCGAATACTGTCCAAGTAAATCTCCGAAGGTGTAACGCAATTCAAAGAGGTTCTCTCTCCGGCAGACCGGGCACTTCCGGTCACTCACGAGGCCATGGTGCTTGGCCGCTCGTATTAAGTAAGGGTCAGCGTCAAGTAATTCACTCGAGAAGCCGCTAAAGAGCTCGCGGAGCTTTGCGCGCCGATCGAGGGCGTAATCGATGACCTCGCGGGCGCTCTCAGGGATCAACAGCGGGGAGGTCGCGATCCGGGCGGGGGAACGTGACATGTTCTAAGCGTAAGACCCAATCTGATGACTTTCCTGAGAGGGGCAGGTGAAGTGGGTGCGCCGCTCTGGGGAGCCTATAATTTGCGCTCCCCGCACCCACTGCATAGAGTTTAGATATATCGATTCGATATAACAGATATCGATTTCTGAGCGTGAGGAACCTGAGTGGCTACGAAGAAGAAGCAAGTTCTTGAACTTGCCATCCTCGGTGCCCTCAGCAACGGCGAAGCCCACGGCTATGAATTACGCCGCCGGGCTGTAGCTCTCCTTGGAGCCGTCCGCACCCTCTCCTTTGGTTCGCTCTACCCCGCTCTTGTCGAACTGACCTCTGTGGGATTCCTTGAAAGTGATAGCACGGGGGCGCTTCCACGTGGCGCAAACCCCCGCGCTCGCATCGTCTATCGCCTCACCGCAGATGGCAAAGAGCGACTCAGTGACTTGCTCGGACAGGCCGGGCCAAATGCGTGGGAAGACGATGCCTTTCCACTTCGCGTTGCACTCTTTGGAGATACCGAGCAGAAAGTTCGTGTTCGTATTTTGGAAGGTCGCAAACACCGTTTAGAAGAGCGTTTAGAAAACCTACGTGAGTCCATGGCACGTGGGCGTGAACGAGTAGATGTATGGACGATGGAGTTACAGAAACATAGTGAAGAGGCTGTCGAGCGAGAAGTTCGTTGGCTTTCCGAGTTAATAGAAGAGGAGAAGCCATGAGCGAGATTCGCGTGGCAATCGTTGGTGTAGGTAATTGTGCTTCCTCACTCGTACAAGGAGTGGAGTACTACAAGGATGCGAGTCCAGACCATCGCGTTCCTGGCCTCATGCACGTGATGATTGGGGAGTACCACGTCCGCGACGTGAAGTTCGTTGCGGCCTTCGACGTTGATGCCAAGAAGGTCGGTTTCGATCTCGCTGATGCAATCAGCTCAAGCCAGAACAACACCATCAAGATCGCTGATGTTGCGCCGACAGGTGTCTCAGTGCAACGCGGTCATACCTTCGACGGTCTCGGTAAGTACTACCGCGAAATGATCGAAGAGTCCGATGCGCAACCAGTTGATGTTGTTGCCGTACTCAAGGAATCTAAGGCAGACGTTCTCGTCTGCTACCTCCCTGTGGGATCTGAAGACGCCGCACGCTTCTATGCACAATGTGCCATCGATGCAGGCGTCGCTTTCGTCAATGCGCTGCCCGTCTTCATCGCAGGCACCAAGGAGTGGGCCGACAAGTTCACTGCAGCTGGTGTTCCTATCATTGGTGATGACATCAAGAGCCAGGTCGGTGCCACCATTACCCACCGCGTGCTAGCCAAGCTTTTCGAAGATCGCGGCGTCATTCTGGATCGCACACTTCAACTCAACGTCGGCGGCAATATGGACTTTATGAACATGTTGGAGCGCGATCGTTTGGAATCGAAGAAGATTTCTAAGACCCAATCTGTGACTTCACAACTCTCACACGACATGGGCAAGGGCAACGTGCACATCGGACCTTCCGACTATGTCTCTTGGCTCGATGACCGCAAGTGGGCCTATGTGCGCCTCGAAGGTCGCGCTTTCGGTGATGTTCCGTTGAACCTCGAGTACAAACTCGAAGTATGGGATTCACCCAACTCAGCCGGTGTGATCATCGACGCAATCCGTTGCGCCAAGATCGCTCTTGATCGTGGAATCGGCGGACCAATCCTCTCGGCTGCTTCATACTTCATGAAGTCTCCTCCGGTGCAGTACTCAGACAGCGAAGCGCATGATGCTGTGGAGAACTTCATCGCCGGCACAATCGAGCGCTAATTCCAATTCACAGATGGCATTCGTAACAACGAACGGCGAGCGATTTAGAAGATTGCTCGCCGTTCGTTGGATTTCGCAGGGTATGGATGGGCTTTACCAAACTGCCTTGGCTTCGTTTGTGCTCTTTTCACCTGAGAAGCAAGCTACTGCGGGATCTGCGGCAACTGCTTTTGCCATCATGCTTCTGCCCTACTCGTTCCTCGGCCCATTCGTTGGAACAATCCTGGATCGTTTCCCGCGTCGACAGATCATTTTCTTTGCGAACACTTTTAGGGCCATTGATTTACTTCTAGTCGCCCTAGTCACCACTCGAGGTAAGAGTGACCTACTCCTTGTTGTTGTAGTTCTCTTCTCATTCGGTGCTAATCGCCTTATTTTGGCTGGCTTATCTGCGGGTCTACCGCGAGTTATTGATCGCACGAAATTAATTGAGTCAAACGCCATCGCTGTCACAGGTGGTTCTATTGCAATTGTTCTCGGTGGCGGACTCGGTTATGGCCTCCGGGCTTTTCTTGAGCGATTCGAATCGCTGACGTGGGCTGACTCGATATTGGTAGCTGTAGCCGCGCTCGGATATTTGATTTCGGCCCTGCTCTCATTGCGTCTCAAACGTAACGAGCTAGGCCCGACGGAGCACGAATTAGTTCAAGCGAAGTCTGTAGGTGTGGTGATCGCCGGCATCATGGATCTGAAATTGGGTTTGGCTCACCTTCGCCTTCATCGAGATGCGGCGCTCGGCATGATCGCAGTGGCAATCCAGCGCGGTGGCATCACGGCGTTGGTAGTTACCTGCCTACTCTTGGAACGAAACACTTTTCATGATCCTAATAATCCAGATGCTGGTTTAGCTGGGTTGGTGCAACTTGTAACCGCTTCAGGAGTGGGCGTTTTTTGTGGCGCTGTGATTGCACCTTGGGCCGCTCGTCGATTAGGTCGCCACCGTTGGATTCGTATTGCTCTAGTTCTCAGCGCAGCGCTTGTTCCCGTATTTATCTGGGGTTCTCATATTATGTTGGCGATTGCCGCGTTCTCAGTCGCTGGATTTGGACAGTCAGTAAAGGTGACGTGTGATGCGCTTGTGCAAGGAAGTATCGCCGATGAGTTCCGTGGCCGAGTCTTCTCTGTCTATGACGTACTCGTAAACGCGGCGATTGTCTCTGGTGCTGGATTGGCGGCTCTCATTGTGCCGAAATCCGGACGTTCAGTCCTACTGCCTCTACTTGTAGTCTTTGCCTACTTACTTATCGCTTTTCTACTTAAAGGGTTTAGTAAACCGATCACTGATTCGGTTGATTCTCCATCCACCATTTCTTAAGTTCTTCAATAGCAACTTCGCGTCCAAGTGGTCCGCGATCAAGTCGTAACTCCATCAGATGGTTGTAAGCAGCTCCCACTAATCGAGAAGGTTTCAATCCTAAAATCTCCATGATTTCGTTGCCGTCTAGATCAGGACGCAGTGAAGCGAGCTCTTCTTCATCGGCCAAGCGGGCAATCCGCGCTTCGAGGTCATCATATGTCGCAGCGAGGGTGGCGGCCTTACGTGCATTACGCGTAGTGCAATCAGAGCGTGTCAATACATGTAAATGAATGAGGAGGTGTTCGGCATCGCGTACATACCGTCTCACAGCGCTATCGGTCCACTCTCCACTGCCATAGCCGTGAAAACGTAAATGTAATTCGACAAGGGTGGTTACATCCTTCACGATGTCGTTGCTGTAACGCATAGCCTTTAGTCGGGATTTTGCTAAATGCGCGCCAACTACTTCGTGGTGATGGAAGGAGACTCCGCCTCCGGGTATGAGTGCTCTGGTCTTAGGCTTACCAATGTCGTGCAAGAGCGCCGCTAGCCGAATCACAAGATTAGGACCACCTAAACGATCCTCCATACCAATCGCTTGCTCTAAAACGATGAGTGAATGCTCATAAACATCCTTATGACGATGGTGCTCATCAATTTCTAATTTTAATTTGGGTAATTCAGGAATTACATAATCAGCAACACCGGTAGCAACCATCAAACTTAAACCGACACGAGGTTGTGCAGACATGAGGAGTTTGTTGAACTCTTCCCTTATGCGTTCTGCTGAAATAATGGATAGCCGATCCTTCATTACTTCGATCGCGGAGAGCACTCCCGGATCTGGCGTTACGCCAAGTTGTGCAGCAAATCGAATGGCTCGCATAATTCGAAGTGGATCATCGGAGAATGATTCCTCTGGAGTACCTGGAGTAGAGAGTCGTTTCTCATTGAGCGCAGAGACTCCATCAAAGGGATCGACGAAGCGCGCGCCACTCTCTTCAAGAACCAATGCCATTGCGTTGATAGTGAAATCGCGTCGTCGTAAATCACCTTCGAGTGAATCGCCAAACTCAACCTGTGGTTTGCGACTCTCTGGGTCATAGTGCTCGCTTCGAAAGGTGGTGATTTCAATCTGTAACTCACCGCGCGCACCCGAAATAGTGCCGTACTCGATTCCGGTCTCCCAGATGGAGTCGCACCACCCTTGGAGCAATTTCTTGATTTCTGCAGGGCGGGCAGCTGTGGTGAAGTCCAAATCGGTTGAGAGTCGCCCCAGGATGGCATCCCGGACACACCCTCCCACCAGGGCTAATGGGCTCCCAGCCGCGGAAAATTGGCTCGCTAACTCGCCTACCTCGGGAGCGAGGCGCTCGAGTTCTTGCAGCGCGAGTTGCGCGGCGGCGGCATGGAGCGGCGAGTTCACAAGTTCAAGGGTAGGGGTAGGAAGGGTGGCTCGTTACGCTGTAGCCATGACCCCCGCGCAAGAGCATGGGGCGCTTCCATCTTTTGGGCAGCCGGCACGCCCCACCCCAGCCGCCCTGGCAGGAAAGAAGCGACCTTCCGTCTCTTCACCTCAGCCCCCACACGCAACCACGCCCACTAGTAAAGAGCGTCGAGAGAAACCACGTCGACGCAATGAAGAGATCAGTGCAGGCGGATTAGTTATCGACCCCACCGGTGATCTCGGCCTGCTTATTGGGCGCCACGATAAACGGGGACGCACGCTCTGGTCTCTGCCAAAAGGTCATATTGAATCTGGTGAAACCCCTGAAGATGCTGCCATCCGTGAGGTAGCCGAGGAGACCGGAATTGAGAGTGCGATCACTCGCTCGCTAGGTGTGATTGATTTCTGGTTTATGGCCGAAGGCAAGCGAATTCATAAAACCGTTCATCATTTTCTCTTTCGGATGACTGGTGGAACTTTAGTACCCCAACAAATTGAAGTGGATGAAGTCGCCTGGTTTCCACTCGGTGAAGTATCTAAGCGTTTGGCTTACTCTGACGAACGAAAGCTCATAGCAAGTTTTGGCGATCTTAAGAATTTGATCTGATGAAGAGAGTTCTGCTTGCTCTCGTTTTCTTCATCTCCATTCTCTTTAATCTACATCCGGCACACGCAGCCACCTCCACCATCAATTATGCGTTTTCTAATATTGCGCAAGCGAGTGCAAATTCTTCGGCCAGCATCAGTCTTGAACTCACTTCACCTGATGGAGCTAATTCATGGGCCGTACGTATCTTGCGAGCTCCAAATGTTTTCAACTCTCGTAGCGAATTACTGGCATTCGAAAAGAATCCTTCGCTCGCCACACAAGTAGTCGCTACCAAAAGTGGGAGTGCAGGATTAGAGAAGAACAACCCTCTTCGGGTACTTATAGATATTCCAGATGCGCCTCAGAAATCGCTGGAAATACAAGGTTTTGTCGCCGAAATCTCGACCATTGGAGGCAAACCTGCAAGGGTGCCGTTCTTCCTTATCGGCAAAGGTAATCAAGGTGTAGTGCCAACACCTGTTTCGTGGATATGGCCAATACTCGATACCCCTCATAGAAATATTGAAGGCATTTTTACTGATGACATTCTCGCGACCAGCCTGCTTCCACAGGGGCGCCTAGGTCGAATGTTAACCGCGGCCGAGGGACGAAACTTCACTTGGTACATCGATGCTGAATTAGTTGAAAGTGTCGAGGCGATGAGTAAGGGGTACTCGTTACTTGATGGAACTGAGGGTGCGGGCAAAAGCGCGGCATCGCAATGGTTGGCTCGCTTGCGAAGCGCAATTGTCGGCCGCGATGTATATGCCGCTCCCTATGGCGACCCAGATTTATCAACGTTTATTTCCTTGAAGAAACCTAGTGATTTGGCAGTCCTTCAAGTGATTGGAGCTAACCGCCTTGCGCAATCGCTAGGCGTGAGCGTGCAGAGTGATCTCGCCTGGCCCAGTAAAGGAATCTTCACCGCAAAATCACTCGAGTATTTGAAGAGTGCGGGATATACAAAGTGCCTGGTAAGTCGAAAGATGTCGCCGGCCCTAACGAATGAAACAGCAACTCGAAGTTCGTTAGCCCAAAGCAAGGGAGTTGAGCTCTATATAGGTGACGACATTTTATCGGGGTACTTAAAGAATATTTCGATTGAACAGAGCAACCACTTCTACGCCCAACTAGCGATGATTACCGCGGAACGTCCCACGACTTCAAGACCACAAATTGTCATTCCCGACCGGATGCCGGTACTTACCTATAGCCAGGCGTTGGTGGCTGATCGCGAATTGCCCATCAATGAGATCGCTACCGACAAGACCCTTGGTCTGGCCACTCAACTCAGCCCTGTGAAAATTACCCTCCTGGAGCCCCGCACCACTTCACTCTTGCCACACATTGAAGGCTTACTCACCCAATTTGGTGCCATCACGACCCCGGCGCACCTCACCTCTACTGAGCCCAAGCTGCGCTCAACTCTCATCTTGGCCACCGCCTGGCGAGAGGCGCCTTTTGCTGGATACCTCTTCTCCCAATCGTCGTTAAAGATTGCCGAGCAGATAATCCGCCAAGTTCGCGTACTTCCTGGGCGCTACACATTGACAGATCTCAGCGGGAAAGTGCCATTGACCGTCAGTAACGATGCCGATCTTCCAGTTGATGTGCGACTCGAATTACGACCTACAACACTGCGCCTGCAACAGCCAGAAACTATCGACCTGCAATTGCCCGCTAAATCGCACTCGCAAATTTTGGTACCACTTACGGCTTACTCGTCAGGTGAAGTTTTCGTTGAAGCCAGACTCCTAGACGCATCGAATCATCAAGTGGGCGATGTTGTCGTGCTGCAGATTTCCATCTCAAGCATTCCACCAGCAGCAATCTTGGTGACCGAGATTGCTGGCGGTGCCTTACTCCTGGCAGCTACCGCACAGATAATTCGCCGCATTAGAAGGAGTCGATCATGAGCGAAGTAATGCGCTCTTCAGCCGTCATGGCTGTGGGAACTACGCTCTCTAGACTTACCGGACTCGTTCGCAATCTCTTACTGGTGATTGCTTTAGGTACCGCAATCCTCGGTGATACTTATCAGGTCGCTAATACGATTCCAACGATTATTTATATTCTGGTAGCAGGTGGTGCGCTCAATGCGGTCTTTGTACCGCAACTTGTAAGGGCTATGAAAGATAATTCAGATGGCGGAAGCGCTTTCACTTCTAAATTGGTAACAGCAACCATTGTTATTCTCGGTGGTGCCACTCTGGTAGCAATTCTTTGCGCTCCGCTCATCATTCGTCTTTATGCAAGTAAATTCTCGGATCCTGGGTTTGTCGACGAACTAAATCTCACAGTAACTTTTGCGCGTTACTGTTTACCGCAGATTCTCTTTCTTGGGCTCTTCACCATCTTGGGTCAAATTGCTAACGCGCGCGGAAGTTTTGGTCCAATGATGTGGGCGCCGATCGCTAATAACCTTGTAGTCATAACGGTTCTAGGCATCTTTATAGCTATTGCTCCCTCGGTAAACGCAAATTCACTCACTGGGGGCGAACAAGCACTGTTAGGTATTGGCACTTCATTCGGTGCCCTTGTTCAAGCCCTGCTCCTGCTTCCAGTGATCGCTCGATCTGGGGTGAGACTTCGTCCCAACTTCCATTGGAGGGAGCTGCGAAAGTCTGCTGGGTTGGCTACTTGGACTCTCATTTTTGTGCTTCTTAATCAATTAGGTTTCATGGTCATCGTAAATCTCTCCACCGCAGTGTCGGTACGCGCTGCGCAAGCTGGAATTACTGACGGACTGGGATTTACTCCCTATCAAAATGCTTATCTGATATTCATGTTGCCTCATTCGATTATTGCAGTCTCATTTGTCACCGCTCTCTTGCCGAGAATCTCTAGATCGGCCGCTTCTGGTGAGAAAGAGAGTGTCAAAAAGGATCTTGCTCAGCACCTCGGGATTGTTGGTGCTTTCACAATTCCTGCCGGTATGGCCTTTCTCTTCTTGGGCCAACCAATTGCACATCTGCTCTACTTAGGTGCAGATAGTTCGAGCGCCCAACAAATCGGTTCGGTGCTAGCCGGGTTCTCACTCGGCATCATTCCGTTCTCGGCTTCATATCTCCTACTTCGCGGCTTCTACGCTTATGAAGACACGAGAACGCCAGCCTTTATCACTCTCATTATGAATCTTGTGATGTGCGTATGTGCCTTCCTTGCCTATCACTTACTCCCACTGCGTTGGATCACAGTAGGAATCGCGGTAGCTTTCGGAATTGGTTATGTCGCCAGCACTTTTGTGGCGTCAAGAATTCTTCGGAAGAGAGTCGGCGTACTTGATGGGGCGCTTTCGACTTATGCGAAGTTGTTCTTGCTTGCCTTGATTGCTTTTCTCCCTTCATTGGCGATTCATCGAATGATCTCCATTGGCAACGAAAGTTTCGCGGCCGTTCTCGAATTACTGCTCTCTGGTGGCGTCGCGCTGGCCCTCTATCTCTGGTTCGGCGGTTTAATGAAGATTGATGCCCTCATGCAGGTTCGCCAGCCACTTTCAACGGGTTGGCAACGCCTCACCGGAGCGCGTCGCCGAGGCGGGAATCAATAGCGCCTAGGATTGGTTTCATATTCATCGATGGAAGGTAAGAGATGGCTCAGGCTCATGGAACACGCGAGAACCCAGCTGAAGTAGTGATCGTGGGATCAGGTCCCGCCGGTTACACGGCGGCGATCTATACGGCGCGCGCCCAGCTTGAGCCGATTCTCTATCAAGGCTCGGTCACTGCAGGTGGCGCCTTGATGAACACCACTGAAGTCGAGAATTTTCCCGGATTCACCGCCGGAATTATGGGCCCGGAATTAATGGATTCGATGCGCGATCAAGCCGAGCGCTTCGGGACAAAGATGATCACAGATGACATTACCGAGATGGAGTTGGCTGGCAGTATCAAGCGACTCGTCGATGGCTCCGGCAATGAGGTCTTCGCGAAGAGTGTCATTTTGGCGATGGGTTCGGCCTATCGCGAATTAGGGCTACCCGACGAGAAGCGACTCTCCGGTCATGGCGTCTCTTGGTGCGCTACCTGTGATGGCTTCTTCTTCCGAGATCAAGATATTGCGGTCGTGGGCGGCGGGGATTCAGCGGTCGAAGAAGCTACCTTCCTCACCCGATTTGCCTCTTCGGTCACCATGATTCATCGCCGTGACTCACTCCGGGCTTCGAAAATCATGGCTGAGCGCGCTCATAGCAATCCCAAGATTAAATTTGCTTGGAATAGCGAAGTCAGTGAAATTCATGGAGAAGCGAAGGTCAGTGCAGTCACGCTTCGCAATGTCAATGATGGATCTACTAGCACCCTTCCGATCACTGGGCTCTTTGTAGCTATTGGCCACGATCCGCGGAATGAATTAGTGAAGAACCAGATATCCCTAGACAGTGAGGGATATGTGTTAGTTGAAGAACGCAGCACTCGTACCAACCTCTCGGGAGTATTCGCCTGCGGGGATTTGGTTGATCACACATATCGACAAGCTATTACGGCGGCTGGCTCAGGATGCCAGGCAGCTCTCGATGCAGAACGTTTTCTTGCCGGCTCACACTAAGATCTAGAGATAACGAAGGGAAAATAATGGGTGCCACGACTCCAGTAACAACCGCTACCTTTGATGCCGAGGTACTTAAGAGCAACTTGCCAGTTCTTGTAGATTTTTGGGCAGAGTGGTGTGGTCCTTGCCGCGCTGTGGGTCCGATTCTTGAAGAGATCGCTAAAGAACATGGTGCAAAGCTCAAGATCGTCAAACTCAATACTGACGAGAATTCTGAGATCGCCATCAAATATGGCATCACTTCAATTCCAACTTTGAACGTTTTCGTCAATGGCGAAGTTGTGAAGACCATTGTCGGAGCGAAGCCAAAGCCTATGCTCTTGAAGGATCTCGAAGCTTTTATCTAAAGAGGCGTCGACCTTAGATATCTCATGACATTAAAGCGTGGGTCCCGGGGGATTGAAGTTGTTGAACTCCGTGACACTTTGGTTCGTCTTGGATTACTAGAGAGCGCTCCATCTGTAGCCGAACACGATCTCTTTGACGAAGAGGTCGAAGTCGCGGTGCGCGCTTTTCAGCAGGGTCGCGGTTTAACTTCCGATGGCATGGTGGGTACTCATACATTCCGTGCCCTCGATGAAGCCCGGTGGAGATTGGGTGATCGTGTCATCCGAATGAATTCTCCAATGATGCGTGGTGATGATGTCGCACTGCTACAGACTCGCCTCATGGAGATGGGTTTTGATCTAGGTCGAATAGATGGCATTTTTGGCCCTCGAAGCGTTGAGGCACTTGCTGCTTTCCAAAAGTCATCGGGTTTAACTGGTGATGGTTCGTGTGGCCCGGAGACTCTCCTTGCATTGCGTCGCCTTCAACGCACGGTCACTGGTGGAGTGGCGCACGGCTTGCGAGAAGCAGATGCGATTCGTCGACAAGGTCCTGCCTTATCGGGAAAGCGCATTGTCATTGATCCTGGCCATGGTGGTGATGATGTCGGAGTCAGCGCTTTCGGTCTTAATGAATCAGAGATTGTCCTTGATGTTGCTTCACGTATCGAAGGCCGACTCGGTGCTCTCGGCGTCGCTATCTATTTAACACGCGGCGCACAAAGCTCCCCCATTGATGATGGAAAGAGAGCTGAGTTCGCAAACCAGAGCGGAGCAGATCTCTTTCTTTCACTCCATCTCGATGAGAATCTTGCGCCCGATGCACGGGGAGTAGCGACTTACTATTACGGCAATGATGCCCATGGTGCGCGCTCGGTGGTGGGTGAGCGGCTGGCATCACTCATACAAAGAGAGATCTGCGCGAGAACTGATCTCCTTGATTGCCGAGTGCATGCAAAAACATGGGAACTGCTCAGAAATACACGTATGCCAGCGGTACGCGTCGAGCTTGGATATCTCACAAACCCCGGTGATGCTGCCCGACTGAGAGATGGTGACTTTCGAGAGGTCTTAGCGGAGTCTCTTGCCATTGCTATTCAACGCCTCTACTTACCTGATGATGGAGAAGGTGAGACAGGAGTACTCCGCTTGAGCGATTTGCGTGAGAAGATATAGGCATGAGTACTGGATCGCGCCTCGACTCTTTCGTTGCGCGTTACGCGGAGCGGACCAAAGGCATGACTGCCAGCGAGATCCGGGCGCTCTTTGCGGTGGCCTCTCGACCTGAAGTGGTCTCACTAGCGGGAGGAATGCCAAACCTCACCGCGTTGCCGATGGATGTGGTCTCCAAGATCGTGGCCGATGTCATCAATGAAAATGGCCAAGTCGCTTTGCAGTACGGCAGTGGGCAAGGTGATCCCGTACTACGTGAGCAAATCACCGAAATCATGAAGCTTGAGGGAATTGATTCTCATCCTGATGACGTGGTTGTTACCACTGGTTCGCAACAAGCGCTCGATCTAGTCGCCCGAATATTTCTTGATCCAGGTGATGTTGTTCTGGCAGAGGCCCCTTCTTATGTAGGAGCCCTTGGAACCTTCCGGCAATACCAAGCGCGCATTGTGCACGTCGAAATGGATGATGATGGTTTGATTCCAGAGAGATTGCGTGAAGCTATCGCTCATACGCGGGCGCAAGGTGGAAAAATTAAGTTCCTTTATACAATTCCAAATTTTCATAATCCAGCTGGAGTTTCACTTTCACTCGAGCGCCGCCAAGAAGTTCTCCGAATTGCACGCGAAGCAGACATCCTCATTATTGAAGATAACCCTTACGGTCTTCTTGGTTTCAATACCGAACCCACTCGAGCAATGCGAGCGGATGATCCAGATAATGTCGTTTATTTAGGCTCTTTTTCGAAGACATTTGCTCCAGGGCTCCGAGTGGGTTGGGCTGCTGCGCCGCACGCGGTTCGTGAGAAACTTGTCTTAGCCAGTGAGTCTTCAATTCTCTGCCCTTCAAATTTCGCACAAATGGCAATCTCTCGGTATTTCGCAACTCAACCGTGGCAAGATCAAATTAAGTCTTTTCAAGGTCTTTACCAAGAACGTCGTGATGCGATGTTAGAGACCCTCGAGCAACTCTTTCCGGCAACTGCCACGTGGACTAAACCTGGCGGCGGTTTCTACGTATGGGTAACGCTTCCAGAGGGTCTTGATACAAAGGCCATGTTGCCCCGCGCAGTTACTTCTCGTGTGGCTTATGTCCCAGGAACTGCTTTCTTTGCCGATGGCTTTGGCTCGTGGTCGATGCGCCTCTCTTACTGTTATCCATCACCCGATCGAATTCGTGAAGGCGTGCGTCGCCTTGCCGGAGTGATCGAGGAAGAGATGGAGCTGCGTGACACTTTCGGAAGTGCGGCTATTCCTGTGAGTGAACGTCCTCAAAGAATCCTGCCCCCTAGTGAATTGATGTGAGTGCGATGAAGTTATCCCGCGTGCTGGTGCTCTCTGGGGGTCTCTCCCACGAGCGGGATGTCTCTATCCGTTCTGGTCGTCGAGTGGCAGAGGCTCTTCGCTCGCAAGGGGTGGAGGTCACGGAGGTCGACTCGGATAGCTCACTTCTTCCCACTCTTTCGGCGCTCGAGCCCGGAAGCGTCATTTTTCCGACGCTCCACGGGGCAGCGGGTGAAGATGGCGCCATTCGTGACATCTTCGAGATGCTAAAGCTCCCTTACGTGGGATCGAGTGCTGATGCCTGCCGGAGATCCTTCGATAAGCCAGTGGCTAAAGGAATTGTGGAAGCTGCTGGAATTCGGGTACCTGCATCCAGAGTCTTGCCACACTCCACCTTCCGTGAACTCGGAGCTCAGTACTTGCTTCCGTTGATCGAAGAATCTGTCGGTTTGCCACTGATGGTGAAGCCGGCCAAGGGCGGATCGGCTTTAGGTGCCAGTGTGGTTCGCACCGCTGCCCAACTTCCGGAAGCCATGATTTCTGCATTCTCTTATGGCAGTGATGTGGTTATTGAACCTTTCATCGCTGGACGAGAAATCGCACTTTCAATCATCGAAGAGAGTGACGGAACACTTACCGCGCTTCCCGCTGTTGAAATTGTCGCTGATTCTGGCTTCTACTCATATGACGCTCGATATACAGCTGGCCTTACCGAATTCTTTGTGCCCGCAAATATTGATTCTGCATTGAGTGCAAGAGTTGCTGAAGTTGCTAAGAAGGTTCATGTAGCTCTCGGACTTCGTGATCTTTCGCGTTCCGATCTCATCATCGATAACAATGGTGAGGTGTGGTTCCTTGAGGTGAATGTTGCCCCCGGCATGACAGAGACATCTTTGTTACCTCAATCAGTGGCAGCTGCTGGTCGAGATATCGGCGCTCTATATAAAGAATTAGCGGAACGCGCACTCCTTCGTAAGTAGCCTACTTCTCAATAACCCCAAGGATTCTTTCGAGATCATCGATAGATGCAAACTCGATCGAGATCTTTCCTTTGCTGCGGCCTAATTCAATTTTGACGCGAGTATCTAATTGATCAGAGAGCCGGCTAGAAATTTCTGCAAGCCGTGGCGATGAAGGACGGGCATGCTTTGTTCGCGCCTTCTTCTCATCTTCTAATCCGCCCATTGCGACAATTTCTTCAACTGCGCGCACACTCAAACCTTCGGCCACAATCTTCGTTGCTAGTCTCTCTATCTCTTCGGAAGTAGATAGTGAGAGAAGTGCTCGTGCATGCCCTGCTGAGAGCACGCCTGCAGCGACTCGCTTGGCAACGGTGGGTGGCAATTTCAATAACCGTAGAGTGTTAGAAATTTGTGGGCGTGAGCGACCAATACGAGTAGCGAGTTCTTCTTGTGTGCAACCAAAATCTTTCAGCAATTGTTCATAGGCAGCTGCTTCTTCTAATGGATTGAGTTGCGCACGATGTAAGTTCTCCAGCAGAGCATCTCGAAGTAAGTCATCATCCGCAGTCTCTTTTACGATGACAGTTATTTCGGTAAGGCCGGCTTCTTTACTTGCGCGCAGTCGACGCTCACCCATAATCAATTCATATTTACCGTGAGCGAGTGCGCGCACGACCGGCGGTTGGAGAAGACCGACCTCTTTGATCGACGCAGTCAGTTCAGCGAGGGCTTCGGGCTCAAAGATCTGTCGTGGCTGCCTTGGATTAGCGGAGATGCTAGTGAGGGGAACTGTGGCTAAACGGACTAAACCCTCGAGTGAAGATTGAGAGTTATCCACAGGCTCGGAGGTGTCTGTGGATACCTTGCTGACCTGGGCTTTTACCTCTTTTAAGGAAGAGTTCTCCACCGGCTTACTCGATGAAGAATTAGGGATTAGCGCTCCAAGGCCGCGGCCTAGTCCACCCTTCTTTCCACTCATGAATGGCTACTTCCTTTGATATCGATGGCGCGTTCGGCGATCTCTCTGGCAGCTGCCAGATAGGCCACTGCGCCAGGTGAGAGTGGGTCGTAAGTCATCACGGTTTGGCCATAAGAAGGCGCCTCTGAGAGTCGCACACTGCGGGGGATTGCTGAGGTGAGTACCTCGGCCGGAAAGTGTTCCCGTACGTTCTCAGCCACGTCATTAGCTAGGCGAGTTCGCCCATCAAACATGGTGAGCAAGATGGTGGAGAGATTGAGTCCTGGATTGAGATGTTCAGTCACTAATCGGACGGTGCCGAGCAATTGGGTGAGGCCCTCGAGCGCGTAGTACTCACATTGAATGGGGATGAGGAGCTCTTCAGCCGCCACTAAGGCGTTAAGGGTGACCAATCCAAGGCTGGGAGGGCAATCAATAAAGACGTAATCGACTCTATTTCCAGCGGCTTCGCGCAGGGATAAATAGCTCTCTAAGAGGCGACGGAGGCGATTTTCACGCGCCACCATGGGGACTAGTTGAATCTCAGCCCCGGCCAGGTCCAGGGTTGCTGGCGCACACTCCAACCCATCAAATCCAGGTACTTTGACGATGACTTCGGCGAGTGGGCGGGACTCCACCAAGACTTCAAACATGCCAGGAATAGCCTCGTCGTGGTGTTCCACACTGAGTGCGGTGGAGGCATTTCCTTGTGGATCCAGGTCAATAACGAGGACTTTGAGGCCGCCCATCGCTAGGGCGGCGGCGATATTGACCGATGTGGTGGTCTTACCGACCCCACCTTTTTGGTTAGCGACTGTGAAGATGCGGGTAGCGGGCGGGGCGGGCATCCGCTCCTTCAGGCGACGGATACCAATGACGCTCCGTGTTTCACGTGAAACACTCACTTGGCCCCCTTTCGCACAATCAGAATCTTGCCACTCTCGATTCCCTCAAGATAGGGCTCTTCAATGACGACCGTATCGGGCTTTAAACGGGAGATCACTTTCTCTGCCTGTCGCACCTCTTCCTCGACGCTGCTCCCTTTCAGTGCAACTAAGGAGCCGCCGGGGGCAATGAGATGCCAGATTTGAGGGAGGAGTTTCTCGGTGGCAGAGAGCGCCCTCGCTGTGACCACTTGATATGCACCCTTGGCCTCCTCGGCACGGCCTCGGATAATGGTGATGTCGAGCCCTAACTCGATCTTCACCTCTTCTAGAAAATCTACCCGGCGTTGAAGTGGCTCTAGGAGCGTCACCTGGAGGTCGGGGCGAGCTAGCGCTAAAGGGATCCCAGGAAGCCCGGCCCCGCTACCGATATCAATCACGGTGGCACCTTCAGGGATAAAGGGAGTCAGTAGGAGAGAGTTAAGGATGTGGCGGCTCCACATCCTTGGTGCTTCTCGTGGCCCCATGAGGCCACGTTCAATTCCCGCGGTGAGGAGTAATTCCGCATAGCTTTTAATCTCGCTGCTCTGCGTGGGGAAGTAATGGGTGAGCACCCCTTCTGAGGGTGTTTCACGTGAAACGTTAGGCAGGAAGAATCACTACCCGGCGGTTGGGTTCCTCACCCTCAGACTCACTGGTGAGATCGGATTCGGCCACGGTGTCATGAACGATCTTCCGTTCAAAGGGGTTCATGCTCGCCATGCGGACGGCGGTTCCGGTGCTCTTCACTTCTTCAATTGCGCGCAGGGCCGCTTCGGCGATCTCCTCGCGACGTTGTACCCGGTAGCCCTCAATATCGAGCATGAGGCGGCTGCGCTCATCGGTCACTGTTTGAACAGCGAGTCGGGTGAGCTCTTGGAGGGCATCCAGGACCTCGCCATTGCGGCCGACGAGTGTGCTCAAATTGCCGCCCGCGATGGCTACCGCTGCCCGGCCATTCTCCACATCCATATCGATATCGCCATCTAGATCAGCAATATCCAAGAGCGCCTCGAGGTAATCTGCGGCGATCTCTCCCTCTTCTTCGAGGCGGGTTAAGAGCGGCTTCTTCTCTTCTGCCTGCTCGATTACGGTCTCTTTAGTGGTCTCGCTCATGACTGCTCCTTCAGGGTAGGTTCAAAATCTGGGGCTTATAACCTTTTATGACCTATTTTGTATAGGTATAGGTTATTTCTTTCTCTTTGGTTTCTTCGCTCTCTTAGGTTGTACTCGTTGACCGGTGGCCTCTTCTGAGGAGTCCTCCGCTGAACTCCCACTCTCTAATTCACCTGCTAATCCACTGGGGTCGCTCTTGAGTTCGTTTTTAGGACCGTTTTTGCGCGCTTGGCGCGCTTCCCATTGGTCGTACGCTGGCGAGCCAGGAGTGGGGTTATTGCGAATGACATAGAACTGTTGACCCATCGTCCATAAGTTCGTGGTGAGCCAATAGAGCAGAACACCGACTGGGAAGTTAATTCCAGAGACGGCAAAAATGATGGGGAAGACGTAAAGCAGAATCTTCTGTTGTTGCACCATTGGGTTGTTCTCGAGTGATGCGGCTGGCATGCCCTTCATCATCAGTTGGCGTTGTGTGGTGAACGTTGTAGCCGACATGAGAATGATCAGAATTACCGTAACAATTTTGACCGTCATCGTAGAGGTCGAACTTGCTGCGGGGTGCATAAAAGATTCAGAGAGTTTGGCACCTAAGAAATGTGCATTCGCAGCATCACAAACTTCTTCGCGAGTAAATACTCCAGCATTCACATGTTTGGCGGCTGTGGTTGCGCACTTGCCGTACTTATCGAGGCTTCCTGAAATACTATTGAGGACACGGAAGAGAGCAAAGAAGATGGGGGCTTGAGCCAAGATCGGAATACAGGAAGCGAGTGGGTTGGTGTTGTGCTCTTTGTAGAGTTTCATCAACTCTTCTGATTGCTTCTGACGATCATCCTTGTACTTCTTTTGTAGCTCTTTCATTTTTGGCTGCAACACCTGCATCGCGCGTTGGCTCTTAATCTGCTTTACGAAGAGCGGAATAAGAATGATGCGGATCGTGATCACAAGACCAACAATTGAGAGAGTCCAGGAAAGACCGGCGCTGAGACCTAAACCGCTAAAAAGTGAGTGGAAAGCCCGCATAATGAAGGAAACTGCAATATAAAGCGGGTTAAGAATGGAGTTCATGGGCACCTTCTCTATTAATGGCTCTCTTAAAGGCAGTTTCCTGCGTCTCTTTCGGTGTCACATAATCAACGCCACCAGCACTCCATGGGTTGCAGCGGAGTAAACGCCAGAGGGCCATGCCCACACCACGTAAACCGTATGTGGATATAGCAGTGATGGCATATGAAGAACATGATGGGTAGTACTTACAACGGGGAGCTAAACCAGGCGAGATAAACTTTTGGTAAAACCGAAGCGGTGAGATGGCGACAGTGCGGGCAAGGCTCTTCATGCGCGGCCTGCTGAAATAAGGGCTGATTCGATCTCTGCTTCAATTTGTGAATAAGGCAGCGTAGTAATCGCAGGTAATGCGCGCACCACAAAACGATCTTCTGGGTTAAGACGACTAACTCGAGTTGAGATAATGGCTCTTAATTGACGAGCAACCCGGTGGCGAACAACAGAGTTGCCCACACTCTTAGAAACAATAAAACCAACTTGCCCTGAAGAACTTGGGCTCTCGGTACTGCCGGTGTGCAACACAAAAGCAGATGAGGCGAAACGACGGCCACGGAGGGCTCGTTTGAAATCTGTATTTGTGCGCAGACGTTCGGCGCGCTTCATACGGACTCGACAGTCAGGCTGACCGGCATGGAGGCGTTAAGCCGAGATACGGGTGCGGCCTTTAGCGCGGCGAGCGGAGAGCACCGCACGACCAGCGCGGGTCGACATGCGTAGACGGAAACCGTGCTTCTTTGCGCGGCGACGGTTATTAGGTTGAAAAGTCCGCTTAGTCACAGTGGGGCTCCTGGGGTTATCACGGCACTCTGCTGAGTGCACAGACCTAAAAAGGTACGCGTCTGCCGAGTGAGGGTCAAACTCACGCCGTTTTGCTTTGTAGAGCTGGGAAGTAGGGAGTGGGAAAAATTGGAGCGGAAATCTGAGGGCGCTCCAGAGGTTGTGGAGAAGTACTTGCCTGGGGATAAACTCTCGCGGTACGGTTCCCACCCTTAAAAGAGCGAATATTATCGGTTTATATGGGGTATATCGGACAGATAGAACTCCGTAATAAGTGTGGATAAGTGTGTGGATAACGAGAGATGGGGTGGAGAGATGGAAGAGAGTGCACTCACTGAGCGCGTAGACGACCTCACCACCCTCTGGCAGCGGATCGTTATCCGAGTTAATGAAGCCACTCCACAACATGGTGCTTTCTTAAATCTCACCCAGCCTGAAGGTGTGGTGGAACGCGGAGGTGCAACCACTTTGCTCCTCTCAGTGCCGAATGAATTTGCCCGTGGAGTTTTGGAAAACCGGCTCCGTGGCCCTATCACCGCCGCGTTGGCAGCCGAAATTGAAGGTGATGTGCGGATAGCCGTCACTGTTGATGAATCTTTAGCTGAACAAGTTCAAGATGAGCCAGAACCCGAAGTGCGGCCAGGTACTGGACGTGGCAGTGAGCGCAGTAGTGAAAAAGCTCCTGAAGATAGTCAGTTAAACCCTCGGTACATATTTGAAACGTTCGTTATTGGTGCTTCGAATCGCTTTGCACATGCCGCTGCAGTGGCTGTCGCTGAAGCGCCAGCCAAGGCATACAACCCGCTCTTTATTTACGGAGACTCTGGTCTTGGAAAGACTCACCTACTGCACGCTATTGGCGCGTACGCAAAAGATCTTTATAGCGGAGTTCGTGTTCGCTACGTATCGAGCGAAGAGTTCACTAATGATTTCATTAACTCAATCCGTGACGATAAAAAGAGTGCGTTCCAACGCCGTTATCGGGATGTAGACATTCTCCTTGTTGATGACATTCAGTTCTTAGAGAATAAGGAACGTACCCAAGAAGAGTTTTTCCACACTTTCAACACTCTAAAGAACGCAAATAAGCAGATTGTTATCTCTAGTGATCGTGCACCAAAGCAACTCACAACTTTGGAAGATCGTTTACGTAGCAGATTTGAAGGTGGTTTGATCACAGATATTCAACCGCCAGAACTTGAAACACGTATTGCGATTCTTCGTAAAAAAGCTGCCCAAGATAAATTGAATGCTCCAGACGATGTTCTTGAATATATCGGTAGTAAAATCTCAAGCAATATTCGAGAACTTGAAGGCGCGTTAATTCGTGTTACTGCCTTTGCAAGTTTGAATCGCCAACCAGTAGATATGTCATTGGCTGAAATCGTTTTGAAAGATTTAATCCCAGGTGAATCAGGTCCTGAAATTACTTCGAGCACGATCATGGCTCAAACAGCTGCTTACTTCTCCCTCACACTCGATGACCTTTGTGGCACATCTCGATCAAGAGCACTCGTCAACGCTCGCCAGATCGCAATGTACTTGTGCCGTGAACTCACCGATCTCTCACTTCCAAAAATTGGCCAGACCTTCGGTGGACGCGACCACACCACGGTGATGCACGCAGATCGCAAGATCCGGCAATTAATGGCTGAGCGGCGAAGTATCTTCAATCAGGTCACTGAGCTCACCAACCGGATCAAGCAATCAACCCGGGCGAATGGATGAGTATGCAAACTCTCGCCAGAAAATCCCTGAATGCCCGTTTTCGACTACTTTCTACACAGAGTGGGGATAAGAGTGGGGATAACCCCCAGGTAACCAGTGGGCAAACCTTTTTATATAGGGGTATCCCTGTGGAGGAAAAGGTGGCTACCCACACCCTTACTGCCGAGTTAGCAGATCGAGCCCTACTTACCCACAACCGCAATAAGTTAAAAAGTAGGTATGGGGTGCGGAAACGCCAGTTATCCACAGTTTCCACAGCGCCTACTACTACGACTACCTTTATCTCTTTAAAGAAGGATTTCAAATGAAGATCACCGTAGAACGCGACGCGCTCGTTGATGGACTCGCTTGGGTCTCTCGGAGCCTCTCTAGCCGACCCATCATGCCCATCCTTCTTGGCATCTCACTTGAGGCCGCAGCCGGGAACCTCCACCTTGCTGCTTACGACCAAGAAATCTCCGGCGAGGCAGAAGTCACCGCGCAGGTAGATGCACCAGGGAAAGCTGTTGTCTCAGGTCGTCTCTTCACCGACGTCATCCGCTCGCTTCCACACAAACCCATTACTTTTGCTTTAGAAGGATCCCGTCTCAATATCACGTGTGGTTCATCGCGTTTCGCACTCCCCACGATGAACGCTGAGGATTACCCAACTCTGCCTATTCTTCCCGCCGCAGCTGGCGAAGTGGATGGTGAATTGCTTTCGCACGCGATCGCTCAAGTTGCCGTCGCTGCTGGCCGCGATGATTCGCTACCTGTACTCACTGGTGTGCACGTTGAAATCGAAGGCGACAAAGTAACTTTGGCGGCCACGGATCGATACCGCCTGGCTGTGCGCGAATTTAATTGGAGCAGTCAAAAACCAAACACAAGTGCAAGTGCGTTGATCCGTGGTCGCACACTTTCTGAAGTTGCGAAATCTCTTTCCGGAAATTCGAAAGTGACCTTTGCTCTAGCACCGTCAGGTTCACACGAACACCTTGTTGGCTTCTCTACCGAGAACCGCACCACAACCACTCGGATGTTAGATGGCACTTTCCCTCCATACCGCCACCTACTTCCTAACGAAGCCTCATCTGTTGCGATCGTTGAGGTTTCTGCGTTGATGGAAGCGGTCCGTCGCGTAGCGGTAGTCGTCGATAAAACAAGTTCTCTCAAGTTAAATTTCTCCGACGGTGCACTTCGCCTTGATGCTAAATCCACAGATGAAGCTCAAGCCACAGAAGAAATTGCGGTGGATTTTGAAGGTGACGAGATTTCCATAGCTTTTAATCCCACATTTCTTACAGATGGACTCACCGCTGTAGGAACACCATTCGTTCACATTGCTTTCACTGCGTCTAATAAACCAGCGGTACTTTCAGGTAAAGCGAGTAAAGATGCAGCAGCTGACGATTCCTATCGTTACTTGCTCATGCCTATGCGTTACTAATGATTCTGCGCAAACTTGAACTGATTGATTTCCGTTCACATAAACAACTGTTGTTGGAATTTCTGCCTGGGCCCAATTTACTTATCGGCTCTAATGGCGCTGGAAAAACCAACATTATTGAAGCAATAGGTTATTTAGCTTCTTTAAAATCTCATCGAGTAGCGCAAGATTCTCAACTCATCAATAAAGAGAGTGAATGTGCCTACATTCGCGGTTTAGTTGAGCGGGATAATAGAGAAGTCTTATTAGAGTTAGAAATCAATAACGGTAAGAGTAATCGCGCACGGATTAATCAAGCAGCACAGCCGAAAGAACGAGATATTCTCGGCTATGTTCAACGTGTCCTTTTCGCACCAGAAGATCTTGAGTTAGTAAAAGGCGATCCAAGTACCCGGCGAGATTACTTAGATACGTTGCTTGTAGCGAAGTCCCCCCGCCTTGCGGGTGTTATCTCTGATTATGAAAGAGCGCTCAAACAAAGGAATTCACTTCTTAAATCTGCGCAAACTCGAAACTTTGATGAAGAAACCTTGGATGTGTGGGACGAAAAATTAGTCGAACGCGGCAGTGAATTAGTTTTTGAGAGAATACAACTCATTAATGAACTCGCTACACCATTTAGTTCCGAGTACAGCTCTGTAGCCCCTCGCGGTGAAGTTGTCATGAAATATCGAAGTTCCCTCGTGGAAAACGAAATACTTGACCGTGCCACAACTAGAGAATCTCTTGTTGAATCAATGTTTGCAGTGATCAAAAAGGAGCGTAAACGCGAAATTGAGCGTGGTATTTCGTTGGTTGGTCCGCATCGAGACGAACTACTCCTTCTCCTCGATAATGAATTAGCTAAAGGGTATGCGAGCCATGGAGAGTCATGGTCAATCGCTTTAGCTCTTAAATTGGCCGCGTATGATTTATTAGAGGCCGACGAACCCATACTTATTCTCGATGATGTATTTGCTGAGCTAGATGGCAAACGAAGAGAAGCACTCACCACTCAACTCCTCCATAAAAGTCGCACCAGACAATTGTTTATTACTGCCGCAGTAGTCGAAGATGTACCCACTGAATTTCAAAGCCACATTATTCAAGTAGGTGAAGGCAGTGTCTGAGGAGCCAGAAGAGCTAGTGGGTGAACCCACCACGAGCCCCACTCAAAGTAGTGGAATTGATTTAGCCCGCTCACTCTTGGCTGCTGCTAAAGCAAAACAAAACTCAGCACCGCTTCAAAAGAATGGACTTCGTAAGCAGGTACGAAAACGAACTCGCCGTGGTGGAGACCCCACTTCCTTGGGCGAAGTAATTGCTTCATTAGCAGCCGAACGCGGTTGGGAAGCCGATATCTCTTCAAGTACTTTGCTCGCGCAGTGGAGTGAGATTGCCGGCGCTGATTTAGCAGCTCATGTCAGCGCAGAGTCACTTCGGGACGGCGTGCTCACACTGCGAGCAGAGACGACCGCTTGGGCGACGCAAACTCGATTACTCTCCACTGAATTACTCAAAAAGGTACAGAGCCACCCTGAGGGCAAGTCGATCACCACGATCAAAGTCCTCGCCCCCACCCCACCCTCCTGGCGTAAAGGGGAGCGCCACGTGAAAGGGCGGGGTCCGCGAGATACCTACGGTTAAACCGGCTCAACTGGAAGGACGCTCTCCCGGGCCCCAAAGTGAGCAAGTTGCCATCCTCCCCCCACTCACGGCGATTTATTCCACGAGATTGCCGATTCTGGGCGATTTACAGCCCACTCTCACCGACCTTACCCACTAGGATTTGACCTAGAAATTGAAGCAACACCCCTAGCCGCCCATATGGGCGGTTTTCATATGGGGCATAGGGAGGCTAGGCGTGACCACCGAATACGATGCCAGTGCAATTACCGTCCTTGAAGGATTGGACGCCGTTCGTAAACGTCCAGGTATGTATATCGGCTCCACCGGTGAGCGCGGCCTTCACCACCTCGTCTATGAAGTGGTGGATAACTCCGTCGATGAGGCCCTTGCTGGCCGCTGCGACACCATCGACATTGTTTTACAAAAAGATGGCGGTCTCCGCGTTACCGATAATGGGCGCGGCATCCCAGTTGATATGCACCCCATCGAAAAACGTCCCGCCGTTGAAGTAGTTCTCACTGTCCTGCACGCTGGTGGAAAATTTGGCGGCGGCGGATACTCCGTCTCTGGTGGATTGCACGGCGTTGGCGTTTCAGTAGTAAACGCTCTCTCTACAACTCTACGTGTGGATATTCGACGCGATGGTTATAACTGGACTCAAACTTACAAACTTGGCGTACCGCAAGCTGATCTCGAACGACTTACACCCACAGAGGAAACAGGTACCACCGTTACCTTTTGGCCATCAGAAGAAATCTTTGAAACGACAGAGTATTCATTTGAAACACTCTCTACCCGTTTTCGCGAAATGGCTTTTCTTAATAAAGGTCTCACAATTTCAATGCGTGACGAGCGCGCGGGACATGTAGACGAAAACGGAGAGCCGGTTCACGTCACCTATAAATACGATGGCGGAATTACAGATTTCGTGCGTCACCTCAATTCCACCAAAGGCACAACCCACAAATCAATCATTGATTTCGAAGCAGAAGATACCAATGCCAAAATCTCTCTCGAAGTGGCTATGCAATGGAACGCCGGATTCTCTGAGTCCGTTTATACCTTTGCAAACACCATCAACACTCAAGAGGGCGGTACTCACGAAGAAGGTTTCCGGGCATCACTCACCACCCTTGTAAATAAATTTGGCGAAGAGTGGGGACTAATCCGCAAGAAAGAAGATCGACTTACTGGTGACGACGTACGCGAAGGTCTCACCGCAATTGTCTCTATCAAATTGGGTGAGCCACAATTTGAAGGACAAACAAAAACTAAACTTGGTAACACAGAAGCTAAAACTTTCACACAGAAGGTGGTTTATGACCGCCTTGGTGAGTGGTTCGAAAAGAACCCAGGTGAAGGTAAAGACATTGTTCGTAAATCCATTGATGCAGCCGCTGCCAGATCTGCCGCTCGTAAAGCGCGCGATCTTGCACGTAATCGCAAGGGATTACTCGAAGGTCGCGGTATGCCCGGAAAGTTGGCTGACTGCCAATGGACTGAGCCAGAAAAGTGTGAGCTCTACATCGTTGAAGGTGATTCCGCCGGTGGTTCTGCCAAGGGTGGTCGCGATTCGAAGTTCCAAGCAATCCTTCCTATTCGCGGAAAAATCCTCAACGTAGAGAAGGCACGCATCGATCGTGTACTTCAAAATAATGAAGTCCAAGCACTTATTACCGCACTTGGTACTGGTATTCATGATGAATTCGATGTGGCAAAACTTCGTTACCACAAAATCATTTTGATGGCCGATGCTGACGTTGACGGTCAACATATCCGCACCCTGCTACTCACTCTTCTCTTCCGCTTTATGCGTCCATTGATTGAACAGGGTTACGTTTACTTAGCCCAACCCCCGCTCTACAAAATTAAATGGGGCGGCAAGGAGCCTGTGCAATATGCGTTTAGTGATCGTGAGCGCGATGGCTTCATCAAAATCGGACTCGAAAACAATAAGCGTCTTCCCAAAGAAGATGGCATTCAACGCTTCAAGGGTCTCGGTGAAATGCCAGCGAAGGAACTGTGGGATACAACCATGGATCCAGATCGTCGGGTACTGATTCGAGTAACACTCGATGACGCCGCCGCCGCAGATGATCTCTTCTCAGTTCTCATGGGTGAAGACGTCGAACAACGCCGCGCCTTCATCCAACGCAATGCCAAAGACGTTCGCTTCCTCGATATTTAATAACTAGAAACTGGAGTAATGCATGAGTGACATCGAATCGCCAGACTCTTCTGAGTCCACGATCGATCCCTTAACTGGGGCAGTGAGCGATCGCATTGATCTCGTTGATATCAACGTAGAGATGGCACGTTCATACCTCGATTACGCGATGAGCGTCATCGTGGGTCGTGCACTTCCAGATGTGCGAGATGGCCTTAAGCCTGTTCACCGTCGCGTTCTCTATGCGATGTACGACGGTGGTTACCGCCCCGATCGCGGCTACTACAAGTCTTCACGTGTAGTCGGCGATGTCATGGGTAATTATCACCCACATGGCGATAGCGCGATTTACGACACTTTGGTGCGCCTAGCTCAACCTTGGTCACTTCGCTATCCACTTGTCGATGGAAACGGAAACTTTGGTTCGCCTGGAAACGATCCAGCTGCCGCTATGCGTTACACAGAAGCACGCCTTGCTCCACTTGCCATGGAGATGATGCGCGATATTGATGAAGACACCGTTGACTTCTCTCCCAACTACGATGGCCGTTCACAAGAACCGAACGTGCTTCCGAGTCGCTTTCCTAACCTGCTAGTAAATGGCAGTGCTGGTATTGCTGTGGGTATGGCGACCAACATTCCGCCGCATAATCTTCGTGAAGTTGCTTCAGGTATCCAGTGGTCGCTAGAACATCCAGATGCCACACAACCCGAATTACTAGAAGCACTTCTCGAGCGAGTGAAAGGTCCAGATTTCCCCACCCGCGGAATCATTATTGGACGCACTGGAATCGACGAGGCGTACCGCACAGGTCGTGGATCCATCACGATGCGCGCCGTTGTTGAAGTAGAAGAGATCAACGGGCGCAACTGTTTGGTGATTACTGAACTTCCTTACCAAGTAAACCCCGACAACCTAGCTCTTAAGATTGCTGAATTAGTTAAAGAAGGCAAAGTTGCCGGCATCTCAGATGTCCGCGATGAAGGTAACGAGCGCCTCGGACAACGTTTGGTGATTGTGCTTAAGAAAGATGCCATCGCCAAGGTAGTTCTCAATAATCTCTACAAGCACACACAACTACAAGATAATTTCGGTGCCAATATGTTGGCACTTGTAGATGGTGTCCCGCGTACTCTGCGTATTGACGAATTTGTGCGCTACTACCTCGTGCACCAAGTAGAGGTAATTGTTCGCCGAACAAAGTTCCGCTTAGCCGAGAAAGAAAAACGCGCTCATATCTTGAGTGGTTATCTCAAAGCATTGGATGCACTCGATGAAGTCATCGCGTTAATCCGACGCAGTGCCACTGTTGATGATGCTCGCCAAGGATTAATGCAACTCCTTGAAGTCGATGAGATTCAAGCAAATGCCATTTTGGAGATGCAACTTCGCCGTCTGGCCGCCCTTGAGCGTCAAAAGATCATCGACGAGTACGACGGAATCATGGCTGAAATTAAGGAACTTCTCGCCATTTTGGCTAGCGAGGCACGTCAACGCGAGATTATTGGCGAAGAACTCCGTGAACTCACTGATAAGTATGGCGATGAGCGACGCACTGCCATCGTGGCTGCAGAAGGAGACTTCTCGGCAGAGGATCTCATTCCAGAGCACGATGTCGTTGTCACAATTACTCGCGGTGGTTATGCAAAGCGCACCAAGGTAGATCTCTACCGCGCGCAACGCCGTGGTGGTAAGGGTGTTCGTGGCGCTGCACTCAAGCAAGATGACATCGTTGATCACTTCTTCGTGACTTCAACACATCATTGGATTCTCTTCTTCACCACAAAGGGTCGCGTTTACCGTGCGAAGGCATACGAGCTTCCCGACACTGGTCGAGATGCACGTGGTCAACATGTCGCCAATCTCCTGGCATTCCAACCAGACGAAGAGATTGCTCAAGTTCTCACCATTGAGAATTACCAAGCAGCTCCATACTTAGTTCTTGCTACACGACAAGGTCTTGCTAAGAAGACAGAGCTCACTGAATACGATTCCAATCGCTCTGGTGGGTTGATCGCTATCAATCTCCGTGAAGGCGATGAAGTTGTTTCTGCAGCTCTTGTTTCAGAGACCGACGATATTTTGCTCGTCAGTAAGAAGGCGATGTCACTTCGATTCACAGCTACAAATGAAGCGCTTCGCCCGATGGGTCGAGCTACTTCTGGTGTAATCGGAATGAAGTTCCGCGCCGGAGATGAGTTACTCGCGATGGCCGTGGTGGAAGATGGCGAAGCCAATGTGCTCACCGCCACCGATGGTGGTTACGCCAAGCGCACACCCATCCAGGAGTATCGCGTCCAAGGTCGCGGAGGGTTGGGTGTGAAGGCTGCCAAGATCGATGAAGAGAATCGTGGAGTGCTCGTTGGGGCATTGGTGGTCAGTGGAACCGACGAGATACTGGCAATCACCTCTTCCGGGACGGTTATCCGCACTGGTGCGCAGCAAGTTCGCCAAACTGGCCGAGACACCATGGGAGTGCGACTGGTCAACCTTGGTGAAGGCGATTCGGTCGTCTCGGTGACTCGAAACGCTGAAGTCGAAGAAGAGAGTGTCGATTCCGATGAGGCGCTGGCCGAAGTTGCTCCACAGAGCGAAGGGGAATCACCCGAGAGTTTGGGGTAGGCGCTCTCGCCGGTGTAATCTTCCGAGGCATTGTGAGGGCCTTTAGCTCAGCCTGGTTAGAGCGCTTCCCTGATAAGGAAGAGGTCGGAGGTTCAAGTCCTCCAAGGCCCACGTGAAGAAGAAACTGCTCGCCATCGTTGCCATCTTCGTTGGTATTTTCTTCGCCAAGAAGAAGCTCTCAGCCCGCCAGGCTGAGGAAGATCTTTGGAATACCGCCGCAGAAGATTAGAAGTGCCAAAACCGTAGTAGTGTCTGTGCAAGTCACTCGGGGACGTAGCTCAATTGGCAGAGCACTGCCTTTGCAAGGCAGGGGTTAGGGGTTCGATTCCCCTCGTCTCCACCAGCAAGAATTTTCGCATTTCAAAAATCTAAGGAGCATCATGAGCCTAGGCACAAGCGTTGTCACTCTCTCCACATCTCTCGGAGATATCAAAATCAATCTCTTCGGGAATCACGCTCCTAAGACCGTGAAGAACTTCGTAGATCTCGCCACCGGTGGTCGTGAGTGGCTTCATCCAGGTACCGGAAAGAAGAGCAGCGATGCGCTCTACCCCGGCACTATCTTCCACCGCATCATTCCGGGTTTCATGATTCAAGGTGGCGACCCCCTCGGTAGCGGAATGGGCGGACCAGGCTACAAATTCGCTGACGAGTTCCATCCAGAATTAAGTTTCGATCGCCCCTACCTCTTGGCGATGGCGAACTCAGGTCCGGCGACCAACGGTTCACAATTCTTTATCACTGTTGCAGCCACTGCTTGGCTTAATAACAAGCACACCATCTTCGGTGAGGTTGCAGACGCAGAAGGGCGCGCTGTAGTCGATGCAATCGCCGCAGTAGCCACTGGGCGCATGGATCGTCCAACCACTGATGTTGTGGTGAATTCGGTTACTATCGACGCGTGATTCAACATTGCGTTGTCCATAGCGATCGCGAGACCTATCTCAGTTGTACTCGCTGTGGGCGCCCCGCGTGCGCTGATTGTTTAATTCCTGCCTCTGTCGGATTTCATTGTCGCGAGTGTGTCGCAATGGCAAGTGCGCAAGCTCCGCGCGTGCGAACAGTTCGACGTTACACACCAGTTCTTACATTTCTTTTCATTGGTATTTCACTCCTTGGATATCTTCTCCAACAAGTTGATTCCAGCATTTTCAATAAACTCGCATTAGTTGGCTACGCGCAATATTCAGATGGCACTTGGTTGGGTGTGGCTCATGGTGAGTGGTACCGCCTGGTAACAGTTGCTCTGCTACATGGTGGAATCCTTCATCTGCTTTTCAACATGTATGCGTTGTGGGTTATCGGCGCTTCATTAGAAAGCGTCATTGATCGAGGGCGATTCGCCGCGATTTATTTAGTCTCACTCATAGGTGGCTCGAGCGCTTCCTTGCTCTTTAACGCTTCAAATATTCCAGCCGTAGGAGCATCAGGGGCCATCTTTGGACTCTTCGGGGCGACCGTAATTGTGAACCGACGAAGTGGGCGTAATGCCACGAGTATGTATTCAGTCATTGCCATCAACTTAGCGATGGGCTTCATCATCCCCAACGTTGATTGGCACGCACACCTCGGCGGCTTGATCTTTGGGGCGGCGAGCACCGCAGTGCTTGTTGCCGGCCCGGTTCGTAAGTGGATGGGCTTGCGGATCGTTGGAATCTGCCTGCTCGTCCTGGTTGCCCTCTACTTAGATAGCCAGCGAGTCACCGAATTGCAGTTACTGGTCGGGCAATAAGTTATCCACAGGACTTATCCCCATGGGGAAAAGTACAGCCGTGTAATTCAGGTGCAGATCGAGCTCGTGTGGGGGTTACTTCCAGCGGGTGGCGAAGGTAAAGCCGACTCCGATGAAGACAAATCCGACGACCATATTCCAATTCTTGATCCCTGGAATGGGGTAATTCGTCCCTGAGACGTAGAAAACCACAATCCAAAAGAGCCCAATCAGGAAGGCTGCCACCATCACAGGTGCAAACCAACTAGGACTCTCCTTGATCGAATCCAGTGGGGAGATAACTTCGCGGGTCTCAACAGTAGATCGGCCCTTGCGGACTCGGGACTTCGGCATGGTCGCCACCTTTTCGCTCAACCCGTTCGGGAGTTTCAACTAGTGGTCGTATCGTACCCCTATGAAGCGATGGCGGTGGATCTCCCCAGTGGCCTTTGCCCTGGCCGGGCTCCTCTTTGTGGCAAGTGCGCGCAGTTCCGGCGGCTTTGACCTTCGAAGTGGAGATCACGGGGACCTCATCTCTTTGATTCACGAACAAGATCGCCATTCCGCCCAACTCACTAACGAAGTTTCTTCGATCTCCGCGAAATTACAAGCAACGCTCGCCTCACAGGTGGGCGATGCTATTGGCGCAGCGACTGCTGAAAGCGCCGGACTTGCTCGTGCTGCCGGAGACTTGGCACTTCGTGGGCCAGGCGTTCAGATCACTTTGAAAGATGCACCGCCACCACTCGGAGAGGTTCCTGCTGGACTTGTGTTGGATGATTATGTAGTTCACCAACAAGATGTCCAAGCTGTAGTGAATGCACTATGGAGTGGTAAGGCTGAAGCAATAAGTATTAATGGTGAAAGAATTACAACTAGCAGCGCGATTCGATGTGCTGGAAATACCTTGCTTCTAAATGGACGCGTTTTCTCTCCGCCATTTATTATTTCTGCAATCGGATCCCCAACTTCTTTGAAAAAATCTATAAACACAAGTGCTGCTATTAAAATCTACCGTCAGTACTCAGAAGCAGTGGGTCTTGGCTGGTCGATGAGAGAAATATCGCGCCTGAATATTCCTAAAGCTTCCTTACCTTCACAACTCCTCCTTGCGCATCGTGTCTAACTCTCGCATTTTAGTAGTCGATAATTTCGACTCTTTTGTTTACAACATTGTGCAATACCTTGAAGAGCTTGGTGCGCACTGTGAAGTACAGATGAATAACGAAGTTGCGATAGATAAATTGCATGAATTTGATGGGATTCTTATCTCCCCAGGTCCTGGCTCACCAGAATCTGCTGGATTAAGTATTGAGATAGTGCAAGAGGCGGCTCGGCTGAGAATTCCAATGCTGGGGGTATGTCTCGGGTTGCAAACTCTTGCAGTCGCCTTTGGAGGAGAAGTTGGTCAAGCACCAGAGTTGCTTCACGGCAGAACTTCAGAAATCTTTCATGAAAAGAGTGCACTTTTCAGTGAGATTCCCTCGCCATTCAAAGCAACTCGCTATCACTCATTAGCGGTAACTAGAGTTCCAGATGAATTAGCGGTAACTGCGCACACTCTCGACGGCGTGGTGATGGCACTTGAGCACCGATTTCTTCCGCTTACAAGTGTGCAATTCCATCCCGAGGCAATCTTGAGTGAATACGGGCATCAACTCTTTAAGAATTGGTTGGCGACTTTCTAATAGCGGTTTAAGTTACGGAGTCGCTGCTGGCTCAGGTGATGTAAGTCGGTTAACAGTTATCGTCACTGAAGTACCAACAATTTTTGTAACCCCAGGCTCGGGGGCTTGAGCAAGCACAGTGTCTGCAGCCGAACTTGGATCGATTGCGTCAACAATACGAGGCAGGAATCCGGCTTGGATCAAAATGGTACGAGCCGCGATCTCACTCAGCCCGAGCACATCAGGTACTGCCACATTTCCACTTGCGATATCAAGAGTCACACCCGAACCCGCAGTGAGCGTGCTCCCGCCGGCAGGGCTGACGGCCAAGACGGTTCCCGGTGCTTGCTCGCTATCGACTGGATTCGTGCGCGAAATAATGAGGCCAGCTTCTAAGAGAAGTTGGCGCGCACCTTCCAGCGTCTTTCCGATGAGTGAGGCCGGCACGGTGGTATCCCCCGGACCATCAGAGATAGTCAAAGTAATTTTTGAGCCACCCTCCACCTTTGTGCCCGCTGGAGGATTACTTGTGATGACTCGATCCTTAGGTGTGCGGGGATCGGCGGCATGTTGAATAACGAAAGTAAGGCTTGGCATAGAAGCGCGCGCCTCATCCACCGTAAGTCCAGTCAGGTCGCTCACCACCACGGTGGAAGTTGATGAGGAGAACGCTCCACTTAAGACCACTGCGCTACCACCCACGATGAGGAGCCCAGCGGCCACGATTCCAGAGATCCACCAACCTCGACGGCTCTTAGGGCGCGCGGGTGCGATGACCGAGCCACCACTTCTGAGGGCGTCTACATCATCACGCATTAATGCTGCACTTTGATATCGCAACTCAGCATCCTTTGTGAGTGCGTGCTGAAGAACAATGTTGAGTGCTGACGTGAGTGCAGGAGTGGGCATCTGTACTTGAGGCACTGCGCTATTCACATGGTGATAGGCGATCGCCGCGGGCGTCTCCCCAACGAAAGGAGGCTTACCCGCAATGAGTTCGAAGAGTACGCAGCCTGCTGAATAGATATCGCTACGGATATCGGCCATTTCTCCGCGGGCTTGTTCCGGTGAGAGGTACTGCGCCGTTCCGATAACTGTCCAAGCATGAGTCACAGTTGCGGTGACATCATCGAGTGGACGAGCGATTCCAAAATCCATCACCTTAATTTCGCCAACATTTGTCACCATAATGTTTGCTGGCTTGATATCTCGGTGAACAATTCCATTTTCATGCGAGTATGCAAGTGCATCTAGTAGCGAGTGAACAATTCGAAGTGATTCTTGGTAATCCGGACGAATATCTTGTCTGAGCAATTCACGGATCGTGGTGCCCTCCACATACTCCATCACAATGTACGGAAGCGTTCCCCACTCTTGTTGCTCTTCACCCGTGTCATAAACGGAAACAATATTTGGGTGGTTTAAGCGGGCAGCAGCTTGTGCTTCACGGCGAAAACGGCTCTGTAGAGATGGATCCCGCGCAAGATCTGCACGCAAAATTTTGATAGCAACAATGCGATTAAGGCGATTGTCGTATCCGCGATACACATCGGCCATACCTCCTGCGCCGATCAATTCTTGTACTTCGTAACGCGCGCCTAAAAGTCGTGTCATGAAATATCCACCGCCGCTCCCAAGAAAGTGGGCTTCTCAGAATTCTTCTCTGAGATTACGTCGGCTACTAACACAGTGACATTATCGGGGGCGCCAGCTGCATAAGTAAGCGCTATCAAGGTATCCACAGCATTCTCTATGGAGAGTTGTTCAAGAGCGCTCGACATTTGAGCGACATTCACAACATTAGAGAGACCATCACTACATAAGAGCAAACGATCTCCACTAGCAATATCAATAGACATAACGTCGGGTTGCGCTTTCTTTTGACCCATAAGGGCTTGAGTGAGTAACGCGCGCTTGGGATGTTCCTTGGCACCGGCGGGCGTTAATTCACCGCGGTCGATTAATTCTTGAATCATGGTGTGGTCTTTAGTGATCTGTTCTAATTTTCCGTCGCGATAGAGATATGCGCGCGAATCACCAATGTGGGCAACTTGAAGAGTGGAGCCAATGAGTGCAATTGCAGTGAGGGTAGTGCCCATACCGCCGTATTTATTGTCGCCCTCAATGAGTGTTGCTAATCCTTTATCTACTTCGCGCACTTGCTTACTCATTCTGGCCGCTGAAAGTTTCTTCTCTTGAAGAAGCGCAGCCAAGGTGCTGATGGCAAAACGTGAAGCCACTTCTCCAGCGGCATGTCCGCCCAACCCATCAGCTACCGCACAGAGTGTGGGGGAGAGCAACGCAGAATCTTCATTGCCCTCACGATGGAGCCCAAGCTCGCTCCGACCGTGCGCCTTCAGGGTAAGCATGAGACCTCCTTTGGCTAGACCTTACTCGCCCCTGCTAGCCTGCCCGTAAGCGCGAGTGGCGGAATGGCAGACGCGCACGGTTCAGGTCCGTGTACTCGTAAGGGTGTGGGGGTTCAACTCCCCTCTCGCGCACCCAGTAATCCCAGAGCCCAGTAATCCCAGAGCCCAGTAATCCCGATACGCTAGCCGGGCGCGGGAGCCGAAGACAGGAATCGGCTGAGAGGACCTTCGGGGTCGACCGCTTCACCTGATCCGGGTCATGCCGGCGTAGGGAGCCAGATGTCTTTTAACGACGTACCCAATTCACTTGCCGGAGAGAATCCAAAGACGCTCACTTTCGCAGACCAATTCGCTCTCTGGAGTTCATTGGGAATTACTTTGACCATCCCAGCGGCCGCACTCTTCATTCAACAGCCCCTCGGCACCTCCAACTTCTCCTTTACAGCCTCGCTTGTAGCCCTTGCCCTTGGATTACTCCTCGGCTCTGCAGTACTCGGAGGCGTTGCCCACATTGGTGCGCGAGTGGGCGTTCCAGCCATGGTGATGATGCGGGGAATCTTTGGTCGACGCGGCTCCTACGTGCCCACCATCTTTAATATTGCGCAATGCGTGGGGTGGAGTGCTGTCGAGATATTAGTTATCGGTCATGCAGGTGAAAAAGTAATCGGTGGTTCACTGGCGCTCTGGCTTATTGGCTCCGGAGTGGTGAGCACTTTGTTGGCGCTGCGACCAATCAAGTTCATTAAGGCTCTCCGCAAATACATATTGTGGGCGGTCATTCTCACCACTATTTACCTCTTCATCGAAGTGCTCTCCCATGGTGTTGAAATCAAGAGTGGAAGTAGTTGGAATGGATTCTGGCTTGCAGTCGATATAGCGGTGGCGTTGCCTATTTCATGGGCGCCCTTAGTTGCGGATTACTCTCGCCATGCCAAGCAGAGTTCCTTTCTTGCAACCTTCTCAGGTTATCTAGCAGGCGCTGGCACCTTCTTCCTCTTAGGACTGTTGGCTTTAGTCACTCTTAATGGAAATAACTTGGCCGATGTATATGGGTTTAGCCAAGCAATTCTCTTGCTTCCATTTGGTGCGATAGCCTTACTTATTCTGATTGTTGACGAGGTTGATGAGGCCTTCGCAAATATCTACTCAACTGTGGCATCACTACAAAACTTCAGTGAAAATTGGAATAGAAAGAAATTGGCGTATCTCATCGGAGGTATCGCTACCGTACTCTCACTCATCATCGATGTAGTGGGTTATGAATCCTTTCTCTTTGCAATTGGAGCTATCTTCGTACCGCTCTGTGGTGTGGTTCTTATCGATTGGTTTGTTATATCTAAAGGTAAGTGGGATCTATCTAGCGCAGCCCGATGGCGTCCATCATTGGCTATTGCTTGGCTCGTTGGTTTCATCACTTACCAAATCATCAACCCGGGATATGTGGCCGGCTGGTCCGATTTTTGGCGAAACGCACAATCCCTCGTGAATTTCACTCCACAAACCTGGATGAGCGCATCACTTCTCGCGTTCATTGTCAGTGCTTTAACCGCTCTCGCACTCAACCCACGAAGTACCATATTGAAATCATGACCACAGTCATTGCCCATCGCGGAGCTTCATTTCGTTATCCGGAACATACGCGGGCGGCATATGACGAAGCCGTTGCAGCTGGTGCGGACGGATTTGAGTGCGACGTTCGATTATTGCGGGATGGCGAAATACTCTGCTGGCACGACGCCACCCTTAATCGCACTAGTAACGCATCTGGCCCACTATTTTCACGCGCTTGGAAAGATCTCGAAAATCTCGATGCCGGATCTTGGCATCGGAGCGGCGCCCCGCAACCACCATTACGGTTTAGCGAATTACTCGCACTCGCACAGATACATCGAAAATCGATTTCGATTGAGACAAAGCACCCCGTGCCAAGCGGCGGCGCAATCGAACATGCATTAGCTGATTTATTACCCCCCGTACTTTTTGCCGGGAGCGCAGCGTTTGCACCTTTTCGACTCATGTCTTTCTCTTTGATCGCGGTGCAACGGTGGAGCAAATTACGACCTGATATTCCGGCTGTCTACTTAATCGATCATCGGCCGATTACTGGGCTACCTAAAGTTCCCGTGATTGGTCCAGGAATTGCACGGCTAAGAAGAGAACCCGAAATAGTGAAGCGGTTACATGATCAAGGTTATGAAGTGCACGTGTGGACGGTTGATGAGGAAGAAGACGTAGAACTTTGTGTGAACTTAGGAGTTGAGGCAATCATCAGCAATAAGCCACGCGAGGTACGAGCACTCCTTGGCGAAATCAACTAAAGTCATCGGAATGAGCTCTGAAGAGGTAGCCGTAGTTGCCCCACGCGAACCGTGTCCATGTGGATCTGGCCGCAGGTACAAGGCTTGCCACGGAAAAGATCGGGCGCCGCTTGCCTTTGTTTCGCGTCCGTTTGAGGGATTGCCGAATGAAACCGAATGGGTCGCCCTTCGTGAAATCGTGCCAGCAGCAGTGGGCAAAGCCCGCGTTAAGGCAACCGGCCAAGAAATCGTTGTAGCCTCACTTCTTCCAAATTCAGTGAGTGCCATGAAACGCACTGATGGCGTAGTAATGCTTGCCTTGCAAGTGCAAACAAGTAGCGGCGATGCTAGTCGGGACATGGCTGCCGCACTCACTGCGATTCTTAAAGCAGATAACGGCTCAACCATAGTTGGTGGCGATTTAGGAAATACTTCACGACTCCAAGATCTCTTAGATCTATCAGTGCCCTTTGCTCCTGAGACGCATGCAAACTTTGATTTTTGGTTTACTGAAGATGAGATGGCTAAACCTGAAACGAGCGCTGCCTTAGCGGAGTTCGAAGGAAGCATTATTGAGACGGAGCGAATTCGGGTCGATCTCGGAACTGCTTTCTGGTGTGCTTTCCCGGATCGCACTGTAGTTCGTTGGCTACTTCCTCATGAAGAAGAGCGATCTCTCAACGCGCTCGCTCGCTTAGCCGCCAGTGACGAACTTAATCTCGGAAATGGAACTCGGTACCTCGGTGCTTTCCGCGCCGATGGGCTCTTAGTGCCCGTCTTCGACGTTCAACATGAAACACCGATCCGTGCTTTCGAGTTGGCTCTCACCACTCTCTCCCGCCTCTTCATGTCATCTTTCGAAGAGAATGCACCACTTACCAGTGCAGAACGTCGGGCACGTGCAGGTCTAGTGGGACGTCAACTCACACTTCGGTAACAGCTTTAACCCATCACTGTTCCGGAAGAGTTTTCATTCCGGGGCCGCTTGCGTGAAAATGTGGCGAGATCAATAGGTAAACCAGTGCGGACGCCAGTAACTACCAAGGGATTTACATCGTGGTCCCCACCACCTTCTACATAATCGATGAGTTTGGCCATGATGACTCCGGCACCCGGTGCATTCTTAAATTGATTCCCACTTGTACCGATCGCCAAATAAAAACCGGGTAACTCGCTCTTGTCGTAGATAGGCGTCCAATCGGATGAAACGTCGTAAACGCCCGCTATACCTTTAGCAACTGGCGGCACTTTGAGATCGGGGAAGCGTCGAGCGGCGCGCGTTACTTGTGCATCGTAGAGCTCTTGTGTGCGCAACATATGTGCCTGATCGGGGTCATCGATCCATTGCATCGGTTCACACTCTGGTTCGGTACCACCGACGAGAAAACCGCCACCTGGGGTGGGGCGCATATAAACACCCACATCGAGATCGCCAATCATGGGGCCGTTCTCCATGCCGGGCGGTGCATCTACGTGGTGCACCTCTTGCCGCATTGGAGCAAGTTCTACAGTGAAGTCTTTTCCTACTTCCGCCATCGCATTGATTTTTCCCGACCAAGGTCCGGCGACGTTGACGACTACATCAGCAAGTACCTCTTCGCCGCTTGCTAAACGCACACCGGTAACGCGGTCAATTGATTTGATCACCGAGACGATCTCTTCTTTGAATCGAAAGTTCGCCCCGTGGCGTTTTGCTGCATCCGCTAAATTCACTGCAGAGAGAGATGGGTCGCTGATATACCCACCAGCGGGTGTGTAAAGCGCGCCCGTGCTCTCGGTGGCATCCTCCCAAAATGCCGGATCATCAATAGGTTTCGGCGGCCAAAATTTCCCAGGATCTATTCCAGGAATTCGCACTGCCAAGGTACGTGCGTCCCAAATTTCGTACTCGATACCCACTTTGTTAAAGAGTTCCGTGGTGGCAGCCATATTCATGACAGGAACATCAAGCATCACGACTCCGAGATTGACCATCTCGGCAATCTGCTCTGCGGGCGCAGCACCTAAATGCGCGCGCCAATCAAGCCATGTTTGAAATGATTCCCAAGCCAGCACCACACCTGCATAGGTGGAGTAGTTGAAGCGAATAATTGAACTCGATGAACTTGTGGAACCTTGACCAGGCCCACCAGCTTTATCAATGACTGTGACGTTCCAGCCATCACGTGCTAATTCGAATGCAACAGCAGAACCGATGACACCAGCACCGATAACAATCGCACTTCTATTCTTTGCTGACATTCGTTACCTCTCTATGAGGAGAGTAGATGAATGATTTCCCAAAGCGCCAGGGCAAAACAGAGGGTGCCGCCAATTCGGCGGAGGAGAACTACGGAGATTTTATGCTGTAGCCGCTTGCCCACTATGACACCCAAACCAGCAACCGCAATCAGGGCTGCCCATGAGCCGATAAAAACACTGAGCGGTGGTCGCCCTTGCGCTACTAATCCGACCGCGAGCAGCTGTGATAGGTCGCCCCACTCAGCCGCAAAGATAATTGCAAAAGAGATTCCAGCGGCTTTAAGGCCGGTCGCACTCTTCTTAATTTTGGCTTCGAACTCATGCTCTTCGCGTTCTTCCTTCTCAGGCTCATGACTAGCGCCACGGAAAAGGAGAAATCCGCCGAGAAGAAAACCGACGGTGCTGATGACGGTGACAATGTATTCCGGCATCAAGATGAGCAATCGACCGGCAACTACTGCCACTAGCGATTGGACGCCGAATGCCAGACTCACACCTAGCCAGACCATCTTGGGTGGAAAACGGGTAGCAAGCACCAGTGTCGCGATGAAGGTCTTATCGGGCAGCTCAATCGGAAAGATGAGCACGAATGTGGTGATGATGGCTAGGAAACTCACTTCGCCATCATTCCAGAGTGGGTAGAATTATGAGGACTTCTAGACGAGGACATGATGAATTCCACAAATCTCGGATATATCGCGGCTGCTATCGCGGTGATTGCGCTCATTCTTGCCCTCTTTGCGCTCTTGGGCGCTCAAAAGATGAAGAAGAGTTACGCGGTTCTCCAAGGCTCCGGCACTGAAGTTGACTTTGTGACCGCCGTGGCTCGCCAAGTAGAGGTAGTGAATGGTCTGCGTACCGATGTGACGAACCTTCGGAAAGACCTCACAGTGACTCAAAGCGAATTGAAAGATGCGATTCGCCATGTAGCAGTTACTCGTTACGACGCTTTCGGCGATCAAGGTGGACGGATGTCTTTCTCGGTGGCCTTTCTTGATGATGTGAATGACGGAATCGTGATCACCTCAATCAATGGACGTACCGAGGGGCGCACATACATAAAGGGTATTAAGAGTGGCGAGAGCATTGGCAGCGAGCTCTCACCAGAGGAGTCGCAGGCAATTGGAATGGCACAAAAAGGCCAGATCGCATGAGCACTTACGCCTATCTCGGCCCAGCCGGAACTTTTACCGAGGCCGCACTGAATCAACTAGTAAAACCAGGTGATACGAAATCAGCATATGCAAATACCACTGCAGCACTTGATGCGGTCCGTAGTGGTGCGGTTGTTGGCGCTCTGGTACCCATCGAAAACTCTGTCGAAGGCTTCGTAGCACGAACACTCGACGAGTTAGTGATCGGTGAGCCCTTAGTAATTACTGCAGAAACTACTTTGCCTGTGGAATTTGCGCTCATCGCGCAACCCGGAGTTACGCTTCAAGAGATTACTAAAATTGCCACACATCCACATGCAGAGGCGCAATGCCGCACTTACATCGCAAAGAATCTGCCGCACGCAGAAATATTGGTCTCATCTTCTACTGCGGCGGCCGCTGAAGAAATTGCGCAATCACAAGACCGTACCCGTGGAGCAATCGCTGCGAAGGTAGCCGCTGATCATTATGGTTTAAGTGTTCTTGCAGAAGATATTGGTGACAACACTGGCGCGGTCACTCGATTTGTATTAGTGACAAAGGTCGGAAAGATCAACGAACGTACAGGTCATGACCGAACCTCACTCGCCATCTTTATTGCTTCGGATCATGCAGGTGCACTCCTCGAAATCCTCAATGAGTTTGCTGTTCGTGGCGTTAACCTCACCTTTATTCAATCGCGCCCCACAGGTGCAGAGTTGGGTTCGTATCATTTCTTGATCGATGTCGAAGGTCACATCTCAGATGCTCGCATCGGTGATGCATTAATGGGTTTGAAGAGGATCTGTGAGGATGTTCGCTTCCTTGGTTCATATCCGCGTGCAGATAAATACGCTACCGAAGTACTCCGTGGTCGCAGTGATAAAGATTTCACAGACGCCTCAACGTGGTTAAGCGCCGTTCGTAACGGCAATCTCACGTGATCGCTGGATTAGCCCCCGGCGAAGAACGTACTTTTGCGCGATCAATCTTGGCGGCTCGTTCTGAAGGTCGAAAGTTGCAACCCATCTCAAATACTCGCCTCCTCTCTCCCGCCGAAGCAGAGAGTATTGCGCGGGCCATCATTGATATTCGACTAGCTGCGGGTGAATCAATTACGGGAGCAATTCTCTCCGAGGATGAAGATTTGAGTTATCTCACCAACAAGCAGATTGTTGAAAGTGCCCCTTCAATCTTGGTCGAGGGTCGTGTCTCACCAGTAGTGATTCGCTCTGCGGGCCGTACACATCTTGGATTATTGATATCTGATCGACTCTTTGAGCGAGGTCGCCGCGAAGATCAACTCGCTTCTGGAAGCGGGGCGGTGGCCGTCATTGTGGGTCCTGAGATTCCGTTTCACGGCGAGGCAACTCTTCGACTCGGCAATGAGCGATCCGTTATCAAGGATCTCACCGCTATAAAGACGCCCGATTTAGGCTTGGAGTGGGCCGTCTCTGCCCCACTGCTCTATCCCACGAGTTGGGAGCGCGGTTCCACCGTGGTGGTGGATCTACAAGGTCCCACCAAAGTGAGCTTTTCGGCTCGACGGCTGTAAAAGGTAGGCTGACTCCGTGATCGATCTTAAATTCCTCCGCGAAAACCCTGACCGTGTGCGTTCATCTCAGATCGCTCGCGGTGAAGATCCCACTCTCGTGGAGAGCGTTATTGCCGCAGACGAAGCCCGTCGCACTGCCATCGCGGAATTTGAGGCGCTGCGCGCCGAACAGAACACTTTGTCTAAGGCGGTGGGTGCGGCTGCTAAAGAGGATCGACCTGCTCTGCTTGAAACTTCGAAGGCGCTTGCAGAGAAAGTAAAGGGTGCCGATACTGCCAAGAGCGCTGCCGAAGAACGCGTTCGCGAAATATTGCTCAACCTCTCCAACGTTGTTGAAGAAGACGTTCCAGTCGGCGGCGAAGCCGACTTTAAGATTATTGAACACGTAGGTACTCCCCGCGAATTCTCTTTTGAACCCAAAGATCACGTAGAGCTTGGGAAGATTCTTGGTGCCATCGATACTGAACGTGGTGCCAAGGTTTCTGGTGCACGTTTCTATTACTTAACAGGTGTCGGCGCACTTCTCGAATTTGCCTTGGTAAATATGGCCATTTCCCAAGCCGGCGCTGCAGGTTTCATTCCCGTTATTCCTCCTGTGCTTGTGAAGCCAAGTGCCATGGAAGGCACCGGATTCCTCGGCCAAGCTGCAGAAAACGTTTTCCACCTTGAGAAAGATGATTTCTACCTAGTGGGCACCAGCGAAGTTCCGCTTGCGGCTTATCACATGGATGAAATTCTGCCGGCAAACAAGTTGCCATTGCGCTACGCAGGTTATTCGTCCTGCTTCCGTCGAGAAGCGGGATCATACGGAAAAGATACGCGCGGAATTATTCGTGTTCATCAGTTCGACAAGGTCGAAATGTTTTCTTTCTGCCCGCCAGAAGAAGCTGAAGCAGAGCATCGCCGCCTTCTGCAGTGGGAGAAAGACTTCCTGAACGCAATTGAGGTTCCCTATCGCGTTATTGATGTCGCTACTGGAGATCTCGGTTCGAGTGCCGCACGTAAATTCGATTGCGAAGCGTGGATTCCGACTCAAAATGCCTACCGCGAAGTGACGAGTACATCGAATTGCACGGAGTTCCAAGCACGCCGCCTTAACATTCGGATGAAAGACGAGAACGGCACGCGCCCTATCGCAACTCTTAACGGCACACTCTGCGCGTTGCCTCGCATCATCGTGGCCATTCTCGAAAATCATCAACAAGAAGATGGCTCAGTTCGTGTGCCCAAGGCACTTGTCCCATTCTTGGGTGGGCGTGAAGTACTCACTCCGGTGAGTGCGTGAAACTTGTAGCTACTGATTTAGACGGCACCATCATTAGATTTGAAGCCGGAATTTCACAACGAACCATCACTGCCCTCAATAATGCTTACGAAAAAGGGGCACGAGTACTTTTTGCAACCGGCAGGCCACCACGTTGGTTAGGTGAGGTAGTCGACGCTTTCGGAACCGAAAAGTTTCCTTGGGTGATTTGTTGTAACGGGGCATTGCTCTTTGATTTGCATGCCGACAAGGTTATTAAAGAGTGGGAGATCTCCATTCCAGATGCTTTCGAAATTGTGGCACGCTTGCGTAAGAATCTGCCTGGTGTCACTTTCGCAATGGAACGCAATGATCACTATGTTCGTGAACGTAGATACATCCCCCGATGGGATGTGGGAATGGACATCATTGGCACCGAAACAATTGAGGAGCAGATCGATCGTCCCTTCCTTAAACTCATTGCCCGTTGCACGGAGAGCGATCTTGACTCTGACGAAATGTTGGGAATAGCAACCCCAGTTCTTGCTGGATTAGCTACTGTCACGCATTCAAATCCTGAAGACTCGCTGCTTGAGATCTCTGCGCACGGCGTCAGCAAAGCGTCAGCGCTTGCCTACGTAGCCGAGCAATGGGGCATCGATCACGAGGAAATTTTGGTCTTTGGAGATAACCCCAATGACATCCCGATGTTGGAGTGGGCGACGCACTCGTACGCGGTGGCGAGTGGGCATCGCGGTGCGCACGCGGCAGCTAAGAATCTTGCACCTGCATGTAATGAAGATGGTGTTGCACAAATCATCGAGAAAGTCTTTGCTCTCTAATGTCAGAAGCAATCCGACTTGGAACCGTCATCCTTCCTGATGAATCATGGAAGGTAAGTCGAAACCATTGGCGGGAGGCCGAAGATCTCGGCTTCGAACATGCTTGGACGTATGACCATCTCACCTGGCGCGATCTACGTGAGAAATCTTGGTTTAGTGCAATTCCGGTATTAACTGCCGCGGCGCTAGAAACCACAACGCTCCGAGTAGGCACCTTGGTTGCCAGCGCGAATTTTCGTCATCCAGTCTCCTTCGCAAAAGAACTCATGACTCTCGATGAAATAAGCGAAGGGCGACTCACCCTTGGCATTGGTGCCGGAGGCGCCGGGTTTGATTCCACGGCACTTGGACAAGAAGCGTGGAGCGTGCGTGAGCGAGCTGATCGTTTCGAAGAGTTTGTCACCCTCCTTGATCAGGTGTTAATCAATCCAGTCACCTCAGAATTCCGTGGGCAGTTCTATTCAGCTCATGAAGCCCGAAGCATTCCAGGGTGCACCCAACAACCTCGAATACCTTTTGTTATTGCGGGTACCGGAAGGCGCGGTATCGCACTCGCAGCGAAACTAGGGAGTGGTTGGGTTTCAAATGGAGATTCAAGCAACCCTTTGGAAGCAACCGAAGAGGAGCACTTCGCAAGCGTGGCGAAACAAATCTCGCTTCTTCGCGAAGAGTGCGCCCGCATAGGACGTGACTTCAACTCAATCGACCGATTCTTCTTAGCGAGCTCTCGGAATGAAGCGTGGATGAAATCAGTGAGCGAATTCCAAAGATTAAGAGATATGTATCAGGAGATTGGTTTTACTGATCTTGTCATTCATCGCCCACGCAGTAGCCAACCTTTTGCTGGCGACATAAATGTGTACCGAGAGATTGCACAACTTTCACGCTAAATACTTTCCTGGTAAATAATCGAACCTTACAAATAAGGGCCGGAAGATTTATCGCTCTCCCCAGTAGTGATAGAACGACGCTTCATCTCTTCGAATTGCGCACGAGCTGCCATTTGTTGAGCAAAGAGCGCAGTTTGAATTCCATGAAAGAGTCCTTCAAGCCAACCTACGAGTTGGGCTTGAGAAATACGAAGTTCAGCTTCGCTCGGAACCTCGTTATCCATAAATGGTAAGGAGAGGCGCTCTAACTCCTCAACGAGTTCAGGTGCTAATCCACTTTCAAGTTCCTTAATGGATTGTCGATGTATGTCGCGTAGGCGACGGCGGGATGCTTCATCGAGAGGTGCGCTCTTCACCTCATCAAGTAATTGCTTGACCATAGAACCGATACGCAACACTTTTGCCGGTTGCTCGATGAGATCCGTTGGCATTTCTTCAGGAGATTCCGCGGATGCTCCAGGAATAAGAACTGTCTCTTCTTCGCTCATGATTTCATTATGGCACTTATGCCAGATCGGCGTTAACTACCAAAACTACTTTTCCGATGTGCGCGTTGGCGCCAACTTTCTCATGTGCTGCGGCTATTTCAGCGAGCGGCAGATATGAATCGATCACTGGCTTGACGGTACCAGCGGCAATGAGTGGCCATACGTGCGCAACGGTGCTTGCAGTGATTGCTGCACGCTCCTCATCAGTGCGTCCACGAAGAGTCGTAGCAATGAGAGAGATGCGCTTACTTAAGAGCACTCCTAGATCTATTTCAGTTTTTCGACCGCCTTGCAGACCAATGACGACGATGCGACCATTTGGCGCAAGTACCTTCATGTTCTTCTCGAGGTAGGAAGCTCCCATTACATCAAGCACCACATTGATTCCCTTTGCAATTTCAGAGAAATCTTCGGTCTTGTAATCGATGCAATGATCGGCACCTAAGAATTTACACACGTCGTGCTTTCCAGCGCTGGCTGTTGTGTAAATCTCTGCGCCTGTCCACTTAGCTAACTGAATCGCCATAGTGCCGATTCCACTCGCGCCACCGTGAATGAGAATTTTTTCGCCTTCACGTAATCCGGCAAGCATGTAGAGGTTCGACCACACAGTGCAGGCCACTTCTGGGAGCGCGGCAGCAGCAACAAGATCGATTCCCTCGGGAATCGGCATTAACTGTCCGGCAGGTACTGCTACATATTCGGCGTACCCGCCACCGGTGACGACTGCGCAGACGAGATCATCAATTTTCCAACCGGAGACTTCGCTGCCTACCTGTGCAATTCGACCGGAACATTCCAAGCCAAGAATCTCGCTGGCTCCCTGGGGCGCGGGATAGAAGCCCTGGCGTTGAAGCAGGTCGGCGCGGTTCACCGCGGTCGCCGCTACCTCGACGAGGACTTCGTGGGGGGCAATAACTGGTGTCGGGAGTTCAGCTTCGGTGAGGCACTCGACCCCGCCGAAGCCAGAGAGGGCTATGGCACGCATGGGGAGAGCCTACGCGCCCGCCAAAGAGGGCCGCCAAATAGGTGGAGTGAGGGGTATCGGGTAAGTTCTCCCGCGGAGGACTCGCCTAGTGGCCGATGGCGTCGGTCTTGAAAACCGATATAGGGAAACCTATCGTGGGTTCGAATCCCACGTCCTCCGCTCTGAGTAAGACGCTGAGTATGACCCTGAGCCGCCTGAAAAACGGGGCTCGCCGGCGGCATGTGGCTAACCCCACTTCCGCACGGGTAGCGATTGGCAACCCCCTCCTCCACACTTGTATCACCTCTGCTCTCAGGCAGAGGCGAGAGCGATGGGAATGCTTATGAGCGGGACGATAACGACCCCTGGCCGCGCCAAGATTGCTGCGCGCCACCTCCGTACCGACAAGTGGTGGGTACAACCACTCATCACTGTGGCGGTGCTGGTCTCCTTCATTATTTACTCAACGTGGCGCGCTTTCGAGAACGCGCACTACTTCGTTGAGCCATACATTTCACCGTTCTACTCACCCTGCTTAGCCACCTCGTGTGTGAAAGGTGCCTCAGGGTTCGGTCAACCATTTGGATCGTGGTGGGTGCTCTCTCCTTCATTACTCATTTTGGTCTTCCCGCTCGGTTTTCGCATGACGTGCTACTACTACCGCAAGGCGTACTACCGCGCTTTCTGGCAATCACCACCCGCATGCGCCGTTGCCGAACCACACAAGACTTACACCGGCGAAACCCGCCAGCCATTGATTCTGCAGAATGCACACCGTTGGTTCTTCTACGCCGGTCTTATCTTCAACGTGATTCTCTCTTACGATGCGATCCTTGCATTTAAGAATGCCGAAGGGCAGTGGGGTCACATGCAGGTCGGCACTCTCGTGCTCCTGGCAAACGCCACCTTCCT
>Ga0194059_1000030_pt1 | contig 81809 bp, 94 predicted proteins | sample SepL6211m_MetaG_FD_163426 | JGI IMG/M metagenome (GOLD analysis project Ga0194059, IMG submission 163426) | Anoxic zone freshwater microbial communities from boreal shield lake in IISD Experimental Lakes Area, Ontario, Canada - Sep2016-L626-11m | ecosystem: Environmental > Aquatic > Freshwater >...
GCCTTTGTCTGTAGGCTGGTATGTTAATTTTGTAGTTTCCATGCCAATAGCCTACTTTTTTTGTATCTATTTAATCAAGTTTTTAGGAGTTTCGGTACTGGGGTTTAAAATGAATTGATCTAAGCCTGCATAAAGAGGGTTGGGGTTTCGAATTAATAGGCTTCCATGCAGTTCTTTAAATTCTTTTAGTCCCTTATGAGTGGCAAAATCATCTAATGTGGAAGGAGATCTTGGTTGAAAAGTCTTCTGAGTCAATGCTAGAAACAAATTCTTCGGGAATATTGGTTTTGATTGAAACTAGATTATTGTCAGTAACTCCATTCAAAGCCCTTAAAACTTTAAACAAAACTTTTTCTAACCGATACTCAACTCGAGCCTGACTTTCTTTCGAATGTGAGAGGTCGTTTTCGTAGATTGTTTGGGCCAGCTCTTTTAAACGTTCATTTAGAGTGTCCAATACTTTTTTTATCAAAAAGTTACCTTCTTTGTCCCCTTCTTTATATCCTTCTGTTTGCACCCGCTTTTTGCGAGCCTCCTCAGCCATCAACAATCCGATTAACTCTTGAACATTGGGACATAACTTTCTCAAAGAATCCCAGTATTCTAAAATAACTTCAGATTTATCCATTGTATCGTTTTGATAACCAAGATAAGCAAATAATTTTTCGCCAGTACCCATAACAGCCATCCAAAAAACCAACCTCTGTTTAAGATCTGCCAACCAATCAACTTGTTCACTAACTTTTACTTCATCAATAGACATTTTGTGTCTGAATCAAAAACATACGCGGAATAATACACTTTTTTGTATTTAACGCAAATTTAGTCATTGTTAGGTTTAATCCCGATTTACCAGAATTATTAGACTTACCCGATTTATCTTGATCACTACAGCAACAAGTGCTGAAATTATTAAAATTATTGGTAAAATACTAGAGTTTAAAAGAACTTCAGGTTCTAAAACTGATAGTGGGTGAATTGCTTTTGGCTGAAAAATTATAAAGTTTAAACAGTTAAAAAGTCCTTGAGCAAAAACTAATCCAAAAAGCCAAGCAAAACTAATTTTAAATAATATTTCTAAAAACACTTTAAAGTAAACAAAGCTGTAACTGTAGCCCAACGCTGAAAACATAGCGATTTCATTTATTCGTGAGTTTAGAAACAAAAGAATCAGCAAAACTACTGAAATTGTGGCCGAAAGAGTCACTACAGCCGTAATCGAATTATTAATAAAATCTGCACCCTGGACTTCTTTTTCGGCATATTTTGAATATGTTTGCTCAGTTTCCACGGCAACTCCGTTAAACTGCTGCTCTAGCTTTAACAGTTCTTGGTTAAGCTTTTCTTCCCTACCCGAGACTGGTTTTATAAAATAACTGACCTCACTAGTTTTTGCTGAATTAAAATTACCTAAACCCAGGAAAAAACTATCAGCCTCTTGATTAAACTTAAGCTCGCCTGAAACTTCATATTTTCCTGGTAGAAAAGGATCGTCTTTGCTAACCTGTTTTCCAATTTCAGAACCTATTTGTAATTTACGATTTTGCAGGCTTTGGGTATTAAAAGCAAGCTGATTTGAACCTTTTAATGGTAAAGTTCCTGATTTTAGCTCTAAATTAAAAACTTGTAAAAATTTTGTATAGTCTGCTGAATCTAAAAAAACAATTGGCCGCCGCATAGTGGCTACAACTGACGGAGTGTTAAAAAAGGCCAAGCCTCCAGTCATTACAAAATCAACCGAATCTGTGTTTTTAATCACACTTAAAATCTCTTCTTTCTGGCTATTGTCTAAACTAGCTTGAACTTGAACCAGGTATAACTTTTGATAAAACTTTTTAGTTAATTTAGAATCACTCGTCGTTGCTTTACTACTGGCCCCAACAAAAGTAATTGCAGTTACGGACAAAGTAATGACCACCAATACTAGCAGTATCTGCCAAAGCCAGCTTTTGATATACCACCACAAAAACCTGAGTTGTTTTTTTAGCACGGCTTTGCTTATTACCTTTAGGCTAAAATGTGTCAAACCTGGGGCTTTTTATCCTCGTCTAAAACTGGATAGGTCTGATGCCCAAAGTTGCAGATAAACTTGTACAAATCCTTTAATTTTGTGTGATTTTCAGTCATGTTTTGAATAATATCTCCGGCCACAGTGATGTCCCTGGAACCACCCAAGTAAGTCAGCACCACAGATAAACCAAAAGCCAGGCTAAGCTCTTGAGCTTGAATTTTATTAATCACAATCACTGCAATTATTGTTAGAGAAGTGAAATACAAATACCTAGTTACGCTTATGATCAAACCCGAAGTAACCCAGGCCGTACTAAAAACTGCTTGAGATTTTAGAATAGCTTTTTTACTTTTAGTTACCTGATCATTGGTAGAAAATGTAGAGCGAATATACCAATTTTGCAAAATATTTTCCGTTAACAGGGCCTGGGTCAAGTCACGCTGCTTGATTACTTCAGGCGTAAAGCTACTGGCCGACAAAAATTGCATCCCAGCGTTGGTTAAGACAATTATTGTATAGAAAATAAGAGCTACGAGTCCAAGTCTGAAATCAATTGTAAATAGGGCTATTACTGTAGTAGTAAACCCGGCAAAAATAGGAACAAAGCCACTTACTAGTCTATTTAAAAAATCCCCAATATTGTTGGTCGTATTTTCAATTTTGCTTATAATAGCACCACTAGATTTTAAGGTGTGGAAAATTGGATCTACGGTTAAAAAATATTTATAGGCTTGAAATTTTATACTCAGTGAAATGTTATTATACATTACCGAAAAGTACCTCATCACAATTCGATTAATTAATTCAATCAACAGCACAGCTAAGAGGTTATAGACCAGTAGGATATAATTTTGGGTTTCAATCAGCCTGACAAATATAATTGGCAGTAGCGTATTGTAAACTGCCTGCAACACTTCGGATAACAAAGCAATTGTAAATATTGCCTTCTGCGTGTTTAAAATTAACCACCAGGGCTTTGTAAAATCTACGCTTAAAACTTTCAAATCTTTAGGTATCTGAAATAACCAAAATCCCAAATTGTAAAAACTTTTTTGAAGTTTACTGTATAGTCCTGTCTTTTTTATTGTATCTAAATTATCTTTCATAGTAGTCCGGCTTTGCTGCAGGAACTTGTTGCCTTAATTAAAATTTACTATAAATCGGTGCGTACACTGAAAAAACTCATTTTAGCTACTTCTTCTGGTTCCATAAATTCTTGAAGTTTATTGAACACTTCCTGAGCTTCAACTTCTTGATTGTCTCCATTTGAAAACAAAATTACGGGATATTTTGTATCTGGGGTAGAAAAATGATCCGGACCCCAACCATGTCCTCCGGTAGCTATTTGATAAGTTAGACCAATGCTTCGTACTGCTTGATCAATAATGTCTTCAACGATTTCGTGTTTTTCATCTTTAAATTTAAAATCACTATAGATAAATACATCAAAAAAGGTTGTTCCGGTAATGCTATCAAATTTTGAAGCTAAAACTCTAGAATCAAGAGCCCCAATTGTTCCCAAAGCATTGTGCATATTCATTGGACGAAGTTTACACATCTGAGCATCTCCAATGTAGGCCGTTGTTACCTCCAAATTATAACCGATTTCCTTGGCCTTTAAAGATATCTTCTTAGCTGTTGTAGTAGCACACTGTTTAGCAGTTTCTAATTCACCATCACTGCAAATTTCTGGATTTCTTTTTAGTCTTCGATTTACAGCTCCACACCCGCAGTGATAAGTAACTGTAAATTTAATAATGTTTCTAGTTTTGCACCAATTAACAACCCTTTCAGCCATCACAGATAATCTTTGATCTTCTATTTTGGTAATCTCCTCTTTGGATAATTTTTCCTGATCTGTGGCTAAACACTCGTAAGTCAGTGCCCCAGAACCTGGAAAATCAATTACATACCTGGCTGCATTTGGGTCAGATAAAGTACCCAATGGCTCACCATTTAAATTTGTTTCGTTGATAAACTCTCCTAGCTGTGTAGCTTCATCCACGCAAGACATTTCAGCTAAATGTGTATTTTCAGGCACTAGCATCAAACTTTGAATGTCTTCCACCTTAAAAGCTTTTCCTAAATCAGAAAACTTCACTTTTATGATCTTACTACTGTCATCTTGTCTACTACCTAAGGCTGCAGTATTTAAGCCTAAATGCAAATTAAAAAAATTTTGTTTATAAACCTCCCATTGATTTTTACGAAGATCTTCAATTTTATCGTTATTACCTAAATAGTAGCGCTGAATCTGAACTGAATTTTTAGATTTAGCACCACTAAAAATGCTTCCGAATTTAAATTGCCCTTTTAGAATTGAAGGGATGAAACCAGCCATAAAATAATTTTAAAATGATTCCAAGAATTTGCAGAAATAATCGTAATATTTAGACTAGCAAAAGGATCACTTTTGTCAATCAGATTTTTCTTCCTGCTGATATTGAGTATATCACAAGAAAATAGAGCTGTCATATTTTACAAAATGAATCCCCACTTTGTGGGGCCCCTGTTGGTCTAAAACCCCAGGCTAAAGCCTGGTCCAAAAACGTCATTTTTGGTCTGGGTGTTAAATCGCGGTGTATTGTACGAATAAAAACTATTCTTTGACAATCCCTATCCTGAGTTGTTAGATCAAAGAATATGAACCCCAGCCTAACCACCTATCTTGAAAAAAACCTACATATTAAAACCCAAATCGAGTCTATTCTAAAGCAAAAAGAGTCATTTGAAATAACTTCTAGTGAAGCCGAGGCTGAAATTTCTCAGATTATTGATGAGCTAGAATTTAGTGAACAAGAAGTTGAGCAAATAATTGGTAGCAAAAACCCAGATCCATACTTACATCCAGCACTCTATAAAATTGACGAGCCTCTAGCCCCAGCTGGAAAACACATTCTTATACTCAAAGGAAACCTGGCCCCAGACACGGCAGTAGCAAAACTTAGTGGAAAATACCTTTCCGGAGGTAAATTTACTGGCCCTGCCAAAGTTTTCGATGGTGAAGAAGAAACTACCAAAGCAATTTTGAGTGGCCAAATTGTGGAAGGCGACATTTTAGTGATTCGTTATGAAGGACCAAAAGGCGGCCCTGGTATGAGAGAGATGCTTTCTCCTTCTGCAGCTTTAATTGGTCGAGGATTGGGTAAAACCGTAGGTTTGATTACCGATGGTAGATTTAGCGGAGGTAGCCACGGGATTATGATTGGCCACGTTTGCCCTGAAGCCTTTGATGGCGGCCCTATCGCAATAATTCAAAATGATGATAAAATAAGCATTGACCCAGTAAACAAAGAACTAACCCTGGAAATTTCGGATGAAGAGATTGCTACCAGACTAAAATCTTGGAAGCAGCCCCAGAGTAAATATACCCGAGGAGTTTTAGCCAAATACGCCAAAGTGGTTCAACCTGCCTCCACTGGAGCTGTAACTTCTTAAACCAGGTTTCAACAAGGATTGCTTAGAAACCAAAATTGTGATTAAAAAAGCAAGTGAAATCGTTTAAATTAGCTTTAGCCCAAATCAGCTCAACCCCTGGCGATATTAAGGGTAATACTTTGAAAATCCTTGATTACATCAAACTAGCCCGAAAACAGAAGGTTGATTTAGTAGTTTTTCCTGAATTAGCTGTTACTGGTTATTTATGCATGGATCTTTTTTTGGATACTCAGCTTATTTTAGAAAACCTCAAAGCCCTGGAAAAAATAAAAAAGGCAAGCAAGCAAATTGCGGTTGCGGTTGGATTTGTAAATGCCAGTCTTAAATTAAATACAGATATAGGTTTTCAGCCAGTTTATAATGCTGTATCTTTGTTTCAAAACGGACAGCAAATGGGAGTTGCACATAAAATTAACCTTCCCGACTATGATATTTTTAGCGAAAAAAGATATTTTAGTCCTGGATCGGATAGTAAAGTTTTTCCACTTCTTTTAAATAAACAACCTGTACAGATTGGCCTACAAATTTGTGAAGACATGTGGGACACACATTACCTGGCTAAACCTACTCAAAACCAAATTAGCAAAGGGGCTGAAATAATTATCAACCTCTCTGCATCTCCTTTTTGGCAAGGTAAAAACAAGGAAAGAGAAGCTATTGTTTTAGAAAAAATCAAGGAATTTAGAGTTCCATTTGCAGTTTGTAACTGTGTAGGAAGTTTTGATGGCTACGATGGACAGATTGTCTTTGACGGACATAGCCTAATTTATGATCAAAGCGGGGCTAAAGTCTTTACTGGAAAGAGCTTTAAAGAGGATTTAATAGTTTCTCAGGTTCTTGTTACAGACGTTCAAAACCAAAGAGAGTTTTTAGCTGATCAAAGCAGCAAAGCAGACGAAGTTGATCTGGTATACAAAGCTATAGTATTTAGCATCAAGACCTATTTCGAAAAAGCTAAATTTAAAAAAATTTTAGTCGGGCTTTCAGGCGGAATTGATTCAAGCCTCGTAGCCTGTCTAGCAGTTGCAGCAGTTGGTAAAAACAAAGTTGAAGGGGTTTTAATGCCAAGCAAATTTACTTCCCGAAACAGCAATACCGAAGCTATAATTTTAGCTCAGAATTTGGGCATAACAACTCAAATAATCCCAATTGAGCCAAGCTTTGAATTTTTAACTCAAACAATTTTTAGTCAGTCCAAAACCAGGTTAGCAAAATTGCAAAGATTGTGGTCAAAACTCTTTGGTAAAAAACAAGAAGTCCTAAAAATAGATTTAGCTTTAGAAAATTTACAAGCTAGAATCAGAGGTAATATTTTAATGACAATTTCAAACCGTGAAAATGCACTGGTATTAAATACTAGTAATAAAACTGAAATGGCTCTTGGCTATGGCACTCTTTACGGTGATATTATTGGTGGCCTGGCTCCAATTTCTGATCTAGATAAACTGAAAGTTTATGAACTTGGGCAGTATATTAATCGGACAGCCGGGGAAAAATTAATTCCTGAAAATATATTTTTAAAACCACCAACTGCCGAGCTAAACCTCGATCAAACTGACGAGAAAAACTTGGGTGCAAACTACCAAGTACTATCCCCATTAGTTGAAGAACTAATCACTGGCACAGCAGAAATTAAGCAACTCAACAAAAAATATGGTAAAAAGCTAGTTGAGCAAATTCAATTCAGGATAAAAAATTCTGAGTTTAAACGTCGACAAGCACCACCCGCAATTAAACTAACTAAAAAGGCTTTTGGGATCGGGAGGAGGATGCCGTTTTAGTTTTAAATACTTTTGATATTTTCTAAAAGTGAATCAACCCTGCCCACCAAAAAATGTCCCTGATCTGGGTTTTGAATTAACTCAACCTTGTCTGAATTGAACATTTCAACGTACTTCAAGGCACTTTCAAAAGGTACGACCTCATCATTTTTAGAGTGATACAAGAATATTTTCTCACAAGGATTTAACACGCTAGTTAAATCTCCAGGCAAAGTAAAATCACCCTCGCTTAAGGGTACTGCTACCAGGTGAAGCTGGCTGACCAAAGTTTGTTTTGAGTTGCTCCCTGACAAGTTCCAAGTGCAAGCCCTGATTGTTCCGACTGACCTGTGGGGTACGAAGGGAGCTGGCACGGAGTGACTGAGGGTTGTTTCTGAACCCCCTCGGCTTCGCCGTTTCCCCCTTGTCATGGGGAGGCTAAAAGGCTCTTCTGCCAGCCACTTAACCAAAAACAAAGCCCCCAAAGACCAGCCAACTAAAATTATTGGTCGATTAAAATCCAAATCCTTGAACTGCTTTTCAAATTGAATCTGCCACTCAAGATAATGGGCATTCATTTTATTGGGCATTTCAAACCTGATAACTTCAAATTCAGCATCCAGGTCGTCGTTTAAATTACTTGTCCAAAACCTAGTTGAAGGAGTTTTTGAAGTATGAATTGTATCCTGTTTAAGCCAGTCAATATATTTTTCGTAAGTACTAAAAGCCTCACCACCCCCTACAACAACAACTTGTGATTTTATATAATCTGTGGGCAGTTTTTTCCCCGCATCATCATATATTTTTAAAATATTGTCTTTCTCTAAATGATGTAAAATTGTGTTGTAAATAAACTTGGCTCTAGCATTACTAAACTTCAAACGCTTACAAATCATCTCAGCTAAATCTGCCCCTAAAACTTGATGGTTGAAATAATGACACACACCTTTTTTATAATCTTTAGTTTGAACAAAAGGTTTGGCCACGTCATGTAATAGCGCAGCCCAACGCAGTTCTAAATTTTGTACTGGAACATTTGAGACTACACTGGTTGTATGTCTCCAGAGGTTAAAATCATGATAAATTGAATTTTGATTAAAACCTGCCTGCACTGTTAACTCTGGAATTAAGATTCTCATTAAATTAGTTTTTTGCAGTAAATTTAAGCCATAGACTACATTTTGGGAGGTTAAAATTTTATCCATTTCTAGTACCCATCTTTCCTTGGACACATTGCTTAATAGCCAGTAATTTTCTTGAATACTTTTGTAGGTCTCTTGTTCAATTTTAAAATTTAAACTAGTTGCCAGTCGCACCGCCCGAATCATTCTAAGAGGATCTTCTTTAAACCTTTTTGTACTCTCTCCAACACTTCTTACTAAACCAGATTGCAAATCTTTTAAACCATTAAAAAGATCATAAAATTGACCATCGTCACCAATTGCTAAAGCATTAATTGTAAAATCCCTGCGTCCCAAGTCCTCTTCTAGTGAACTTACAAATTCCACTTCAGGCTTACGAGATGGACCATATTTTTCCGTTCGAAAAGTTGTAATTTGAACTTCAAAATTTCCATATTTAAAACCAACAGTGCCAAATTTTTTACCAATTAAAAACGGCTTAAACCCAGCATTTTGTATTTTTGCCTCTACAGAATCTGGATCAATTGGAGTTGCAAAATCTAAATCGTTTGAATCACTTGAAAGCAAATCATCTCGGACTGATCCGCCAACCAAATAAATCTCTAAATCTAAAATTTTTGATAAGTTTGCAATTATGGGTAATAATTTTGACATCTTAGACTACAACTTAGCTAACTAGTACATATCGTCAATTTGAAACAATAAACTTTAGTCACACTATTTTACTATATTTAAGGAACACTACAGCCAGTCTATCAAATATAAATGTCTCAACAAAAACTTTCTCAGCTAAAACAAAAAGGACTTTTCAAAAGAAGGTTTAAAGTCTTTCTGGCTTACTTTGTAAAAGTTTTGAGAATTGCTTTGATTCTTTTATTTTTACCTATTTTTGTAAGCTTCGTATTTCTAGACCTGTGGCTAGATACGCCTTCCATTGCTGATAGCCTCAGCTCTAAAGAAAACAACGGAAGCCTAATAGTTGATAAAAATACAAATCAAGTTATCGCTAGTTACCCAGGTCAATCCAAATACGAATCCGTTTCAATTTATAAAATGCCTGAAAATTTGATAAAGGCAGTATTGACGCTCGAAGACAAGAATTTTTTTGATAATCCAGCCGGTATTCCCTGGACAAGCCTGGTCAAAGTGAATGTTGACTGTGCCACTAGTAGTTCTGACCAGTGTCGCGGTGGCAGTGGCATAATTCAGCAATTAGTTAAAAACACCAAAGCAGACGACTCCAGGACAATAAACCGCAAAGTTACGGAGCTTTTTCTTTCTCTAAAATTAAGTCAAAATGTCTCGAAACAAAGAGTACTAGAGGCTTATTTGAATAACGTGTATTACGGTCAAAACAGTTACGGTGTTGAAACAGCTAGTAAAACCTTTTTTGGTCATTCAGTGATTGCTACGGATTCAGACGGGAAGTTTTTTTTGAGCGATACAAAAGCCTGCTTTTTAGCTAGCCTCTTGCAATCACCAGATGGCTACAGCCAGAGCCTTTTTGTAAACAACAATCCTGACACACGTTTTGCGGACAGAATAAATTTTTGCAAAAAAAATATTTCTCAAGCTGATCTTTCCTACTTTCAAGCAGTTGGTAAAACTCCTACATACTTTGAAAGCGTCGCCGTGGAGGATCTTTTTTCACAAGTCAAATACAGACTTTCAGGTAAAACTGAGAACTTCAATTCAGACTCAATTAGCAATGCTCAAATTATTGCTGCTAAAGCTGACAATTTGATTTTGGAGGATTATTCACAATCACTTTTGAGAAGTAAAAATTGGATATTTTACGTTGATTACGACAAGAGTCAGTCAATCGATAAAAACTTAGAAATTAAAATTTCCAGACAAGATTTGCAAAACTGCCAAAACCCTGATTGTCAAAATTCTCAAACCGACACTCCTTCTCTCAGCAGCTTTAGACTACTTTCTTGGAGTAGATTTTTTAAATATACAGGTTGGTTTTTAATAGCTTTAGGGGTTATCTATTTGTACCAATTATTATTGAAAATTTTGTATTTAAAGCTAGCTCCAAAATCATGGTCGGTAAATCTCAAGCCAAGCCTTATAAGTAGAATATACGATAGAATTAAGAATTTGTTAATTTTTGCTAAACACTTATTTACTAGTAGAAGGTAACTTTGACCAATCCTGAATAAGCTTCTATAAAAAATTGTGACTAAACCCAAACCAAATCAGATTTATAAACATTATAAAAGCACCCCTGATAAACCAATGTTTTACCAAATTATAGGTATTGCAAAGCATACCGAAACTGATCAATTGATGGTTGTTTATAAACCGCTGTACACTTCAAACTGGCTTGAAAAAGCTGAATTTGCTACTAGACCACTAGAAATGTTTTTGCAAAAAGTAATGGTTGACGGTAAAGAAATTGCCAGGTTTGAACTAGTTGAATCAAAATATAATTCCTTGTAGCGGCGAAGTTTACGAGCCATTTTTAAACCACAAACAACTTTATCAAAAGCAATTTAACAAACCATGTCTAAAACTAAATCTCACAAAAATTCAAAACCCCAAATCGAAGTTATCCAGAAAAATTCAGAGCCTGAAAAACCAAAACAAATCTGGTTTAAAGCTAAAGAATATGGTTATGGCTGGTATCCGGCGACGTGGCAGGGTTGGGCTACAATTGCTGCATATTTAATTTTTAACTTTAGCAATTATTTCCTTATAAAATCTCAAACAAATTCAGAAAGTGATCTCTTAGTAAACTTTGTTTTTGATATGCTTTTAAGTACATTTTTACTTGTACTTGTGGCCATGAGCAAAGGTGAAAAAGCCTCCTGGAGATGGGGAAAGAAAGACTAATTTGACCAAAACCTAAGATAAAATTTTATTCAGGCATGTCCAAAACTATTGCTGTTTTATCAATTGATGGAGGAGGGATTCGGGGTGTAATACCAGCCATGATTCTCACCGAGCTTGAAAAAATTACTGGTAAACCTATCAGTCAACTGTTTGACCTAGTTGCTGGTACTTCTACTGGTGGCATTATCAGTCTAGCCTTAACCAAGCCTAAATCCTCACAAGACCTCTCACCAGCATTTACAGCAAAAGATTTGGTACAAATGTATGAAAAAAATGGCAGTCGAATTTTCTCTAAAAGTTTACTGCATACAATTGTAGCAGCCGGAAATTTGCTCGAAGAAAAGTACACTTCTACAGGTATTGAAGGTGTTTTGAAAGAGTATTTTGGCGATCTAAAGCTGTCTCAAAGCCTGCTCCCGGTAATTATTCCTGCTTATGAAACTGAGCGAAGAATTTCCTGGTTTTTTAAAAGCACAAGAGCTAAGCTTGATCCTGAGTACGATTTTTTACTAAGAGACGTTGCCAGAAGCACTTCTGCGGCTCCAACCTATTTTGAACCAAATAAAATCAAAGTGGATGGTCCAGCAGGATACTATAGTTTTATAGATGGAGGGGTATACGCCAACAACCCTGCCATGTGTGCTTATGTTGAGGCCAAAATTATGTTTCCAGATGCTGATAAGATAATTTTTGTTTCTCTAGGTACTGGACTACAGTCCAACCAATTGAAATACGACGACATTAAAGGTTGGGGTCTAGCTAAGTGGGCCCAACCAATTTTGAACGTGGTTTTTGATGGTATTGAAACAACAATTGACTATCAACTGCAACAACTGTTCCAAAACCCTAATACAGGTATTTATCAACGATTTCAACCAAGACTGGACGGGTTGAGCGAAGACATAGACAAAGCTGACTTTGAAAATATTCGTGCACTCAAACTCCTTGCTGAAAGGTTGATTCGAGAAAATGCTAAAGAGCTAAATGATCTTGCCACAAGTTTAATAAACGCTAAAGAATAAAAGTGCATGTTTGATAAATAAATAACCGATTAGTGCTATTATTGTCACACAATTACACTATAAATTCATGACAGACATTAAAAGCTCGAAAAAAAGTTGGTTGATTAACCTAATATTTATTATTTTAATTCTAACCCCGCTTTTGATTCATCTCACTTTTACTTTATTGAATGCAAACAGACTTTACTCTTTAAATGACAATTTATTTGGATCAACTTTCCAAATTATATGGCTTATCTTAATATCCGTCCCGACAATTTTAATCATTTTAATTTTAAAACGTGGTATTACAAAAAGTTTTTGGATTTTGATTTTAGCAGTCAGCATTTCTGGGTTCTCAGCTTGGGCTAGTTTTAATAACACACCATATCAATGTAATGGCAATTATGAAATTCAAATTAGTCCTGAAATAAATAGAGAGCCAATATATAATGTCTACGAAAAAAATTACAACTATTTTTTAAATAAAAAAATCGCTAGCTGGACTAGAATTTTAGACAATAGAAATGCTCGTAAAAGTACTTTGATCGAAGTAGAAAATGAGGATACTTTCAAAATAATTAAACCTTGCATAAGAAGTCACATTTTAGATAGAAGTAGAGATTATAATGTCAAAGCGGATATTAACATAGTGGAAAAAATACGAGAAGAACCGTCCTATAAAAACTCAAATATGCTTAGTATTGAGTATCAATATGGCTTTTAAATAAATTTAACAATACATGCCCACCTCTCAATCTACAATAGACTACCTAACAGACCAATTTTCCTTTCTACCAAATTTTCACTTGAAAAAAATGTTTGGTGAATATGGTATTTATAACGGAGACAAATATTTTGGCCTAATTTGTGATGAAAAATTATTTTTCAAATCGACTAAAGAACTAGTTGCTAAAATTGGTGATGATGGGTTGAGAGCCTATCCTGGAAGTAAAAATAGTTTACATATTCCAGAAGAAATTGTTGAGGATAAAGATAGACTTGAGAAACTAACTTTGGAGTATTTGAGGTGAATAATTGTCACACGAATACACTTTACCTTATATGCTAAAATTTATAAATTTTAATAACCTAAAACCTTATCTCATTTTTATTCTTGGGATTATGTTTAGTATAACCTCGTTTTTAATTTTAAAAGCTATATATATTCCTGAAAAATTAGTTTATTCTACTGAATTCTTATCTTCAAAAAATCAAAAAATATATTTAAGAGTAGTTGAAATTGGCTACCCTTTTGATCAAAAAAATTATGAGATAGAGTTTCAAGAGGGAAGTGCGCCTTGTAAAAATTTCTTATCTATATCAAATAAAATAGGTCAAATATTTACTGCTAATTATTCAAATAAAACAGATATTTCAGGGGTATTTGAATTCAAAAACGATAAAATAATTGTCTACGATTCTTTATACGATGGAAATTTGAGTAAACAACAAGTAGAAGGTTTTAAAGCCAGTTCTCCACAGTTAATAATTCCAGAAGCATTTTATACTAGAGTTTGTAGGTAATACTGATGTGTTTCTTTTGGCTGACTTTGATGGGTTTCGGATAAATTTATCAGAATTAACCTTTGCAACTCATGTAATTACCATATAATTGCATGAATCAACTCATGTAATTTAGATTAATTTCAAGACTACAGCTACTGTTTAGTTTAATTTTACAAAAAACGCACATTTGTCTTAGGATTACTTATATGTCAGACCCCACCCCAACCTACCAATCCACAGGCTATAGATTTGTATCCGTTTTAAATAAAAAGTATGAAACTGGTAGACTGATGAACACCCTTGGACATCTAACAGTAGGGCTAATTAAACAGCACACTGAAGATCTGGATAAACTCAACATTGCTGATTACGTAGACGCCGACGGCACAATTCACCCGGAGCTTTCAGACCACCCTTTCATCATTCTCAAAGCGGATAATTCCAACCAAATCAGGACGCTTAGAAATACTTTGATTGAGCGAAAAATTGCCTTCACTGACTTTACAAACACCATGATTCAAAAGTCTGCTCAGGAGCAAAGAGAAATTACTGCTAAAACTAAGGAAATTGATTTTGATTATTTGGGTGTTTGTTTTTTTGTGGATAATGACATTGCTAAAGAGCTTACTAAAAAGTTTAGTTTGCTTAATTAAACCTAAAAATTTATAAATGACCAACCCTTTTGCAATCCCACTAATTTTCCAATACCTGGCACTATTTTTAGCCTTCAGTTTTGGCAATCTCCAATACATGTTTTTGGTTTTTAAAAAGAAAGCCATACCAAACATTACTACCTGGGTTGCTTGGTCTCTGGCACCGATTATAAGCTTTATTGTGTCACTTTTAGCTGGTGCAAACTGGACTAATTTGATTGTTCTTTTCGTGGCTGGGTTTGGGCCTCTTTTAGTAGTAATTACAGCCTTAATTTGCAAGCAATATTATCTCAAATCCAAGCTATTGGATCTAGTGTGCTTTGTTTTGGCAGTCATTGGGCTAATATTTTACTTCTTAACTAAAGATGTCCTTGTAGCTCAATTAATTTTAGTTATAGTGGATTTTACAGCCACCTTTCCAATGCTCTACAAAATCTGGTTTTCAAAGTCCGACAACGAGCCGCTAATTCCTTTTGCAATTTATTTTGCAACCTATACAATCAGCCTTTTGACACAACCAATTTTTACAATTTCTTCAACCTTATTTTTAGGTTATTTAGTATTACTAACAATTTTAATAATATCATCTATTTCCATTAAAAATCTTAGGCTTAAGAAATTAAATCAATAATAACTTCATACTCCAATAAATTTTGACTAAATATTATAATCACACTTTAAATCCATATACACTAAATTTTTTAACCTCATATGTCTAAAGTTCAAGATCTATCACTTAAAAATACTAAACAAGAAATTTTGGATGCTTACTTCACTGCCATTCAAGAACTATCTCAAAAGGATTCTCAAGCCATTATTCCTTCAATTAGCACCGCTCAATCATTACCAGCAAAAAGTTCCACTCCAAAAACTCCTGAAGAACTTATCTCGCAATTCGGCGAAATTAGAATTAATTTAAACAAAATTTTAGGTAATCTGGTTGATGAATTAACCACTCAAACAGAATCTTTAAATACCGTTAAACAAAACCTTTACCAAAGCCAAAATGAACTCGAAGAAAGCCATAAAATCAAACAAACTGCAACTACTTTGCAGAATCTTTTTACAATTTATGAAACTAAAAAAACAGAATTGGAAGAGGATTTTGATAAGTTCGAAACTACCATTGAAAGTCGTAAAGATACCCTAGAAAAAGAAGAACAGGAATTTAAACAAAACCTTGATAAACAACGAAAACGAGAACAAGAAGAATATTCCTATAGCTTAAAGCTAACCAGGCAAAAAGATGAGGATGAATACACCAAACAAAAAGAAATCCGAGAAAATGATCTCAAACTTCGAGAACAAGAAGCCATCAAGAATCAGCAAGAGCTTACAAACCTAAGAAAAGAAGCCCAGGACTTTGAACAAAAATTAATCAATGCTGTAGAAAAAGCTGTAGCCCAAACCAAGACTGAAGTTACTCGAGATATCCAAACAGCCTTTGACTTGGAAAGAAAAGATACAGAGCGAGAAAAGCAATTAGCTGAGCTAACTATAACTAACCTTGAAAAATCTATCGCTACCCAAGAAGCTGAAGTTATTGAGCTTAAAAAGCAATTAGTTCAAGCCACAGCTCAGGTTAAAGATATTGCAGTAAAAGTCATTGAAGTAAGTAAAAAAGATTCTGTGCAGCCCATGATTCAAACGACGGGAGCAAATACATAAAATTTTTAAATATGCCCGAAGTGTCAAACAAAATTTCTCCTAGGGTAGATCACATTACCCTCACAGTAAAAGATTTCCAGAAATCAAAAGTTTTATACAATGAATTATTTACTAACTACTTAGGCGGTCAAATTGTTTTAAATGAAGTTGATGTTTTTGGTGTGAGATTTGCTAGCAATTTTATGCTCGAAATTGTCCCAGAAAATCCTGAATTTAAAGATTCTAAATTTGATAGACAACAAGTTGGTTTACACCATTTTGCTCTAGAATTGGAAAATAAAGAAGCGGTTGATAAAGTTTACCAAAAACTCTTAGAGTTAAAAGTTGAAATCTTGGACGAGCCTCAATTTTATCCTGAATACGATGATGGTTACTATGCAGTATTTTGGCAGGATTTAAATGGTTTTAAGATGGAATTTATGTGCTATGATAAACTAGACTAAGTTTTACAATTAGGTTAAACTTTATTTATGGCTCAGCAATCTATAAACCAACCTAAGAAACCAGGATTAATGAGTTTTGCATGGACCATTCCAGTATCCATAGTCTGCTACTCGTTAATGTATACGATATTATTGTTTAAATATGGACAGCAATCTAGCCACGGTTCTGTTTATGCACAATATTCGGGCTGGATATTATTATTTCTAACTTTACTAGTTACTTACCAAATAATCAAAAATATAAATTATTCAGAGTCTAAAAATAACACAAGGGAGGTTAAAAATAAAACCCAAAGGCCTAGTAGTTTATTTCAAACAAGTTTTACTTTGTATATTACTAGCTGCCTATTCAATCTTATAATTTTCGTATTAGATTTTTTTCTTGGTAATTCAATTGGACTAATCTTGCTATTTTTTACCGTCATCTTTTTCCCAATACAAGCAATAACCCAAGTATTAAATCAGTTTCAATTTCTCAAAAACTCAATTTATATTCCAACATTATTTTGGATTTTCGTAACTATTGCTACATTCTCAGTATTTAATTATACTGATAGTGGAAGTTTTAACAGAACAGTTCAGTACATTATAAATCGTGATTTGTTTAATTTTAGTTCTTCAATTATTAAGCCTTTAATCGTAAGCTCTTTTATTTCTGGAATTATAGATTTCTTCTTTTATATGAAGCTTCAGAAGCAAAAGCTAGATTAATTTTGACTAAAACAAATTCTTAAGCTAAATTTACTTTTGTGTCTCGAGTAATCTCAACTACAACTACTACAACCACCCGATTTCGGGAGTAGTAATTGTTTGACACAAGCTTAATTCAAAACTAATTCTACTCCCTAAACACAGGGAGTTTTTTGTTGTTTAGATTTAAACATATCGCAACTATGTCTAAAAAATTAATATTCAAGAATTTGCATGAGCGAATAGAAATAGTCCACAAAGGAGCTTACAACGTTTGCCATGAAATATTTGGAGAGGTGTTTAAAAACAGCGGTAATATTGGTATTTTTTGCCAAACTGAGAATGAATACAAAACCTTTGAACAATTAGCCACTCAATTAACCAAAAAATCAACCGATCTAAACCAAAAATATTTTGAACTTTTAGAACCTATAAAACTTGATTTTACTAACGAAACTATTAGTTACACACACTTGTATATAAGAAAACCAGAAGCAAACAATTACGGTAAAAATTTAGGCGATATTGATTTTCGTTTAGACAAGATTAAATTTGAATCAATTTACGAAAAAGTATTGAATAAAACTCTTGATCCCAGAGTTGGAATTTATATCTACAAAAACCTGACTATGCTCGAAGTTAAAGATTTATCTACCCCAGCTTTAGCTTATTTAGCAGTCCCGGGAACCGCTGAAAAAATGCGTTTTAGATTTTAAATTATGCAAATAAAAAATAATAATATTATGCCTAATCCACAATTAAACATAAAAGTTCAAATCGGCAGTCTAGAAGATTTCCAAAAACTTACGAAACTTGATTATACCAATACCGTAAATAAAATGTTTCAAGTCGAGTACGAAAATTTACAGATTAAACTTTCTGAAGTTGATTTAGTTGAGCCAATTCATAATTCTAATAGTTACGTTGACGAAATTTCTGAGGTTATGATTCCAAAGCTTTCTGAAGAAAATATTGTTCCTCTGGTGGTTTTTGTGGATGATCAGCCTGCAGGTTATATGCTCAATGAATGGCAATTTTGGCCGCTTGAGAAAGTCATGATTAATCATGGCATCTTGGTTGCCAACAAATATGCTAGGCAAGGTTTAGCTAAAAAGTTGGTGCAAAAAACCATAGAAATTGCCAAGAAAGACGGACACTGTAAGGGCCTTCATATAGAAATGGACACCTTAAAATATCAAGCTAATAAACTTTTACTAAACATGGGTTTTAGTTTTGCAGGAACTAAATTCTTTATTTGGCACAACGAATTACCTCACAAAAATTCTAAAGAAGCACTCTATTTTTATTATAAAATAAGGTAATTTATTAATTCGCATTAAAACATTTTTCATTTTCAATTATTAACATATCTCTATGTCAATCCAACCCAATTCTGAAAACTTCAATTTAGAATACCAAATCAACACTTTTGATGTTTTTTTATTTATAAACAACAAGTGGGTACGAAAACTTTTGCAGCTTATTTTAGCAGTTGTACTTTACAGCCTAGCATCCAACTTAACTAGTTTATCGCAAAACTTTGCAGCAATAATTTTTACTAATTTTTTATACGGGTTTTTAATTTATTTGTTTTTCTTATTTATTGTAAGCTACAGGGCTTCAATGTTGGGCAGTTTTTCTAATGGATTTACCATTGAAGATGAAAAAATTATTATACATACCAATAAATCTAGACTTTCTACAGATTGGAGTCTAATAAATAAGGGTAAAATTAAATGGGGTAAATATTTTTATCTTTATTACAATCAATCACAAGCTTACATAATTCCTTTTAGAGCTTTTGCCTCGAAAGAAAAAGTGCAATCTTTTAAAGACTTACTCACTTTAAAGAAAAAGTTATAATGTCATAGCTTAAAATATAACTTATGCTCAAAGATTTTATAAATTGGATTCAGTACAAGATTCTTATTCACGGAAGCACTAAAAATATAGTTTTTAAAGAAAAACAAGTTTGGTGGTGTAGTCTTGGTGTAAATGTCGGGGTTGAAATTGATGGCAAAAATACAAAGTTTAATATGCCAGTGCTTATTTTTAAAAAATTTAATCATCACCAATTTTGGGGAATTCCGCTAACTTCTCAAATTAAACAAGAAAACGATTTATACTTTAAAATTCAAGTAAAGGGTAAAACTAGCTATGTGTGTCTTTCACAAATGAGAATCTTTGACTCAAAACGACTTAACAATCTTATTTTCCAAATGGATAAAAATATATTCGACAAAATAAAAGATAAAATTGTACAAATTATCCAGAAAAAATAATCACCCCCTTTCGGGGGATCGGTGGCAAAAGCCAATAGTAATTTTAAATATACAAATCAATTCAAAAACTGTCAACAATTATTATCACAAACTCTAAAAAACTTTTCATTATTCATTATAAATTTTTAACTTACTCTTATGTCTATCTCCCCAAACTCACAAAACCCAGAACTAGATAAAAAACGTCACTCCATAGCCCATTTAATGGCTGCTGCTGTCCAAAACATGTTCCCAGAAGCTCAATTCGGAGTTGGCCCGGTAATTGAAAATGGCTGCTACTACGACTTTATTTTACCTCGTACTTTGATACCTGAAGACTTGCCTTTGATTGAAGCTAAAATGAAAGAGATGCTAAAAATGCATTTGTCTTTTAAGGTTCAGGAATTATCTTTGGAACAAGCAATTGATTTATTTAACAAAAATAATCAGCCTTTGAAAGTTGAGCTACTTAATGATTTAGCTTCTCGTGGAACAACTAGTATGAGTGAGGAGGAGAGAGCGGATTTTGAAATAACTACCTCAACCAGTTTAACAAATTCCTCTTATAAAGTGATACTTTTTGATTTAGATGGAGTGATTGCAAAAAGTTATTTTGAAGGAAGAAAACAATTTGCTGGTGCGATTTGGCTTCAAGAAAAGTATAATCTAACACCTGATAAAACTAAAGATTTTTGGTCTTCAGATTTTATAGATTGTACTAAAGGCAAAAAAGATTTGATTGAAATTTTACCCAAATTTTTGAAAGAATGGAATATTGAAAAAGAAGTCAAGGAATTTATAGCAGAGTGGTTGGAAGCAGAAGATAATTATTATCAAGAAAATTTAGATTTCATAAAAACTCTCAAGCAGCAAGGTGTAAAAGTCTATCTTACAACCAACCAAGAAAAATATAGAACAAAACATATTCAAGAAAAGTTTATTGATATTTTTGATAAAATCTACAGTTCTTCTGATTTGGGTTGCTTGAAAACTGATAGCAGCTTTTGGGAAAAAGTACTTGAAGATATTGGTTTGAACCCAAGTGATTGTTTATTGATAGATGACCAACAAAAAAAATTGGATATAGCTAAAAAATTTGGTATTGATGGCATGCTTTTTTTTGAAGAAAAAGATATTTTGAAGAAAAAGTTTTCTATGCAACGTCAAAATTTACGTTTTGGGGTTTCAAATTTACCCACCATCACCCTCTACAGAATCGTCAACGAATCCACTGGAGAAATACTTTTTGAAGATTTGTGTAAAGGCCCTCACGTATCTCATGTAAAAGAGCTCAAAGGTCTTGGCCTAGCCTTGGATAAGTTCTCAGCTAGCTACTGGCGTGGTGATCAAAAAAGAGACATTCGAATGCAAAGAATATATGCTTTGATAATGGAAACAAAAGAAGAAGTTGCTAGTTTTCTAACTCTACGTGAAGAAGCTAAAAAACGCGATCACAGAGTATTAGGCGGAAGCTTAAAATTATTTACAATTTCAGAATTGGTTGGATCGGGTTTACCACTTTTACAACCAAAAGGAGCTATCATTAGAAAACTTTTGGAAGATTATTTGTGGCAGTTACAAAAAGATACTCATCAAAGAGTCTACACACCTCATATAACCAAGGAAGATTTGTATGAAAAATCTGGACATGCAGGTAAGTATTTAGAAGACATGTTTAAAGTTTATGGCGGAACAAGTAAGGAAACTTTTTTCGTAAAGCCAATGAATTGTCCCATGCATATGCAGATTTTTGCTGATAATCAATTTAGCTATAAAGACATGCCGGTAAGATATTTTGATCCAACAACTGTTTATCGTGACGAAAAAACTGGACAGCTAAGTGGATTAACTCGTGTTCGCTCAATTACTCAAGACGATGGTCATCTATTTTGTAGAGTTTCTCAAATTCAAGAAGAATTTACAGCTATTGTTAAAACTATCCGCTCTTTTTATGGATCACTAGGTATGGTTCCAGATTGGGTCAGCTGGTCTGTTAGAGATGCGAGCAATCCTGAAAAGTATCTTGGAGATACTAAAAATTGGGATATAGCCGAAGAAGCAATTCGACAAGCAGCCGAAGCTAACGGCCTAGAATACCGTAGAAAAGAAGGAGAGGCAGCCTTTTATGGCCCTAAATTAGATTTCATGTTTAAAGATTGCATAGGCAGAGAATGGCAATTATCCACAATTCAATGCGATTTTGTGCAACCAGAAAGATTTGATTTAAGTTTTACCAATGAAGATGGTGGCAAAGAAAGACCCGTAGTTATTCATCGAGCTATTTCAGGTTCTTTAGAAAGATTTATGGGAATTTTAATCGAACACTTTGCAGGACGTTTTCCGCTATGGCTTGCCCCAGTCCAGGTCAAAATTTTAACCATCAATAATCAAATGCAAGATTATGTAGAAAAGGTTAAAGCTGTGCTTGATGCAACAGTACTGATGAAACCTTTAAAATACAACGAACTTAGATACGAGCTAGACGACAGAAGCGAATCTTTAGGTAAAAAAATCCGTGAAGCTGAAATGGAAAAAGTACCTGTGATTTTGATTGTTGGGCCGAAGGATGCTGAGATTGGTCAGGTGAGTGTACGAACTCAAGAGGGTGAGAGTAAGGTTGGGTTGGATGAATTGGAGGGGTATTTGAAGGGGTTGTAATTTAATTTATATGAAAACAACTAACAAACTATCAGATTACACATTTATATTGGCAATTTTAGGGTGTATATTTTATCCACTTTTTTACCCAATTATAATTAAAGTTACACCATACTTAGCTGACTATTTTTACGTTTACTACTGGATTTTAGCTCTATTTATCATTTCAATTATACTTAGTATTAAGTCAAGCTTAAATAAAGTTTTAAAAATTGTAATTTTAGTTCTTAGTGGTATTGTTTTTTCATTATTCATAGTATTCCAAGCCGGTTTGGGTTCTGCACTTTCTGAAACATATTTTAGAGATGGTAGTAAGTGTAACGATTTTCCAATATTTCATAAAACGTTTTGGACTAACGGCTCAGAATATTTTACTATAAAAAACAATCAATTTGTAAAAATTGGAACAGGGGTTTCACCATACTACATTTCGCTCTCAGATGGTTTAGATCAAAATCTAAAGGATAAAACTAATAGCTGTAGCACTTACAAAGTTTATCAAAGCCAAAAAGAGTTAGATAAAGAACAAGGATTAGGTTCGTAAATTTACAATTATTAAGCTGTCCTAAAACTAATACTGCAACAAGTTACTAAATTTAGTCTAAAAAAGTAACTGGTTTGATAGCTAACTCTATGGATTTAGGTGAATAAATTATGAGTGATTTTTTAAGTTACCAACATCTTGACATCCCCAAAAAGTAAAACTAAAATACATAAAGTAAAACTAATTGTATTAATACCCTACTATGACCTACACTGTAAAACTTAGTAAAAAGAATCAAGGAGCTATTCCAGTTGAAGTACTGAGAAAACTTGATTTAGTGCCAAATCAAGAAAATAGCATTATTATTTTTCAAAATTTAACTGGTGATTTTATTGTTGCTACCCCGCAGCAAATGTTGGCTAAATTAAAAGGTTCTTTGGGCAAAAAGGTTTCTGGTAAAGTAAAGGCTAAGCTCCCAAAAATGACCATGGAAGAAATTTTAATAGCAGAGAAAAATGCTAAGAATGAATATTTTAGAGCTAAATATACAAATAGAAAAATATGATCTTTGTAGATACAAATTATATAAACCGGTTTTTGCTACAAGATTTGCCAGATCAATGTATTTTGGTAAATGAGCTTTTTGAAAAATCTCTTAAGAAAGAAATTGTGTTGTTTGCCACAGACCTAGTTTTCTTTGAAGTTTGCTGGAGTTTACAACAATTTTATGGTCTTGAAGAAGCTGATGTTTTAAATAAAATGTACGAAATTATGGCCAGCGGGGCTCTAAACTTTCAGTCTAATGAGATACTTCAAAAGGCTATTTTGGCTTCAAAAAATAACTCACTTGGGATTGAAGACAATTTCAACCTACTATTTGCTCTACAATCTCGGGCTAAGAATTTTGCTACTTTTGATAAAAAACTTCTGAAATTGTGGAAAGAGAGTTAAATCCTTACCTCCTACACCAAAAACACCCTCAACAAAACAAAAAACAACAACTGTAGCCAAAAAATATTTCTTACAAAAGAAGATTTGATTTTAATTTTTAGAGATAAATACCAAAGACTAAAAGCTAGTGAAATCCCAAACCAAGCTATATAATTCTGCCCTGGAATTTGATAAATATCGCTACTACCCCAATTCCAATAATCCAAATACACAGCAACTGGCTCCATCACATAATCAAAAAAAGAAATCAAAACAGCTGAAATAATTGCACTAAAAAATAACTGAATAAAACCATTTTGTTTGTTTAAAAAAGTTAAATTACCAACAAAACGACGAGAAATTTCTGAGCCGCTAATTATCAAAATAACCCAGTTAAAAACAATAATCACAGGCGTGCTAAATAGCTGTAAACTCAACACCTGACCATATTTGTAGTTTCCAAAAATAACTCCAGTTGCCGTGCCAATCATCTCAAGTACAAGAGTGGTAGTAAAGGTTATTAAGGCCCAAATTAAAAATAACTTATAGTTAAATTTAGCCTGATATTGGTAGCTCCAAAATACTGCTAAAAAAAATCCAAAAGCACATAAATACAAAAATATTTCACTCAAGTTTTTCATTAAAACAAAACCAAAATCCAAACTAAAAAATATTACTCCAAAAACATAAAAAATGCTAAATAATGTATTTAAGTATTGATCTAAATTTTGTATTTTCAGTTTAGGTAACGTCATCGCAAGTATAATTTTTTATTTGATGTAATGCTATCAGTCAAGCAGTAAAATTGCCAAAAAGTTTGCTTTGTAAGTAGTCTTTTTATATAACAAAATGCCTAAAAAAGTAATTGTAATTGGAGCAGGTTTGGGAGGCCTGGCAATCAGTGGTTTGCTAGCAAAACGTGGTTTTGAAGTTGAATTATTTGAACAAAATTCTGGTAGCGGTGGTAAGGCTGGAGAGTTATTTTTAAAATCAGACTTTAATCAAAATCATCAATACCGATTTGACACTGGACCCTCACTTTTTAGTTTACTGCCTATCTGGCAGGGCTTGTATAAACAGCTAGGTTACGATTTTGACGAGCTAAATCCACTTGTTGAAGTTACAGTTGGAGCTAAATACTTTTGGAGTTACAATGAATTCATTCAGACTTATCCTGACATCAAAAAGTTTGCCCTTGAGCTTGAAAAAAAGACTAGTGATAAATCTGTAAATCTTTTAAAGTTCCTCGAAGACACTAAAAAACAATGGGAAATTTGTTCTGATTTATTTTTATTTTCTCAGTTTTCATTAGCTCTTGTGCTCAAGAAACAATTTTGGAAATCTCTACTCCAGCTACCCCAGGCTAAACTGTTTCAAACTATGAGTAACTCATTGGATAAATATTTTAATGACTTTAAAACCAAGCAAATATTTAGTAGAATGGCCACCTACAACGGCTCCAATCCCTACCAAACTTCTGCTTTATTTAATCTAATCAATCAAATCGAGTACGGCAGTCAAAAACAATATACACCAATTAATGGAATCCACGAACTTCCAAAACAACTAACCAAAATTTGTAAGCAATTAGGAGTCAAAATTAATTACGAATCCAAGCTTTTGTCCGCAAAATATAAAAATGATAAAATTCAAAATATCTTAATCCAAAACAATCAAAACCAAACTAAAACTCTTTCTGCTGATTTATTTGTCTCCAATATCGACTATTACACAACCCAAAAACTTCTGTATAACGATAATTTTGAACCACCAAGTAAAGAAAAGCTTTCGATGTCGAGTCTAATTTTCTATTGGGGAATAAGCCATGATTTTACAGAATTAGTAAGCCACAATTTACTATGTAGTCAGGATTATAAATCAGAATTTGAACAAATTTTTGCAGGACAAATACCCCAAGACCCAACAGTCTATATTGCAATTTCCAGCCTAATCACCAAAAATGATGCGCCAATCGGACATCAAAACTGGTTTGTAATGGTCAATTTACCCGCAGGAATTAACCTAGATGAAAGTCAAATCCAGATTCTAAAATTAAAAATAATTAGCAAAGTAGAAGCTGTTTTAAATATCAAAAATTTTGAGAAATATATTACTTGTGAAAAAACCCTAACTCCAAATCAAATCGAATCTCAAACTGGTAGTTATCTAGGTAGCTTGTACGGGCTAAATAGCAACTCGATATTTAACGCTTTTTATCGACCAAAAAGTAAGGACAAAAAATTTGATAATCTTTTTTATACTGGCGGTAGCGTTCATCCTGGTGGGGGTATGCCACTGGCAATCCAAAGTGCTATTTTGTTGAATCAGATTTTATAGATTAGAATAGAATATGCCTCAAAATCAAACCAAACCAAGAATATACAACATGTCATTTGCTAGCGTATATAATCTCTACATCAAAAAAGCTGAACGAAAGGGACGAACGAAAGAAGAAGTTGATCAAATAATTTTATGGCTCACAGGCTACACTCAAAAAGAGGTCGAAAAGCAACTTGAAAACATGGTGAATTTTGAAGTTTTTCTTAATGAGGCAAAACTCAACCCACTTAGGAATTTGATTAAAGGTGTTATTTGTGGTGTAAGAATAGAAGAGATTCAAGAGCCGATAATGAAAGAAATTCGGTATATGGATAAACTTATTGATGAGCTGGCTAAGGGGAAAGCTATGGAGAAGATTTTGAGGAAATAGATAAACTTGTATAAATTTTCAAGGCTACTTTAATATGTCAGATTTTATCCAAAATGAAACTGAGGAAATTTTATATTCCACCACTTACTATAGTAGTAGAGCAATATATTTCTATAAAAATCAATCTACGAGTTTTTTTAATTCAACAGGTAATTCAGGAACAATGGGTACGCGTTTAGTCATTACCTCCCAAAGAATTGTCTATGAGGTTGCAAAATTTGTAAAAATCTTTAATTCCAAAAGGGCTGAATCTTTGGGTATATATGGTTTTGAACTAAAAAGAGAAGAAATAACTAACGCGTTTCTAAGAAAGGCTGTTTTGCCAGTTTCCCAAGAATATGTTTTTGAAACAAAATCAATAGTTTTCGGAATTCCAGTTGGCTATTTTTGGGATAACAAAATAAAGAATGCTGTTGAAAAGTTTTTAGGTAAAAATTTGGATGAAAACTAGTATAATTTGACATTTACCTGCTTTTTTTATATTATAGTATAAATATTACCTTCGTTTTTTATATTATGATTAAAAGACTGCAATTTGAGTTATTAGAAAAGCTTATTTTTAAGGATAAGGTAGTTTTAGTTTGCGGGGCCAGACAAGTTGGCAAAACCTCACTTTGTAAGAAAATTTTGGATAAATATTCTCAAAAAGGTCTTAAAACAAAGTATTTTAATGCTGAAATTTCTGAAACACAGGAAATCTTGAATACCACAAGTCAAGCAAAGTTGAAAGCCCTGATTGGAATTTACGATTTGGTAGTCATAGATGAAGCTCAAAAAATTCCTGAAATAGGTCAAATTCTAAAGATTTTGGTAGATACTTTTCCTAAAACTCAGATCATCACTACAGGCTCATCTAGCTTTGAGCTGGCAAATATTGCAGGCGAACCATTAGTTGGTCGTAGTAGAAAAATTTTGATGTATCCGGTTGCTTGTGCAGAACTAGCCAATTGGCAAGATATAAATTTTGTTCGTGAAAATATTTACGAATTTATTCAGTATGGATTATTGCCAAAAGTTCTATCTTACTCAGAAACTAAAGATAAACTTGAAGAACTAGGGCAGATTACTGAAAGCTATTTATACAAAGATATTCTTAAATTTGAAGCGGTTAGAAAGCCCGTTCTGCTTGAGAAATTGGTTAAACTACTTGCCCATCAAGTAGGCTCAGAGGTCTCACACAATAGTCTGGCTAACACCCTTGGAATTAGTAGTTTAACCGTGGAAAAATATTTAGATATTCTGCAAAAATCATTTATAATTTATAAACTACCTCCATTTACCAAAAGTCTAAAATCAGAAATCAAAAACAAGCCCAAATACTATTTTTACGACACTGGGGTTTTAAATACACTTTTAGATAATTACGACCTACAAAGGAGTGATAAATATTTAGGTGGCGTTTGGGAAAATTTTGTAATTATAGAAAAAATTAAACAAGACAACCTAATGCAAACCAAGTCCAAGTTTTTTTACTGGAGAAATAAAGGAGGTGCTGAGATTGATTTAGTCGTTAAAAACGGTGACGATTTAAATTGCTTTGAAATAAAATTTAACCCAAAAAAAGACCCTAAAATTCCAGAGTCTTTTAAACAAAGCTACAGTCCTAAAAGCTATAAAATAATTTCACCAGCAAGTTTTTGGGAGGAGTTGATCTAACAATTATGCTCGTTACTGTCCAAGCCAAAACTAAACAAAAAACTGATGGAGTAATCAAAGTTTCGGACGGAGAAATTGTAAGCTATATAGTTAAAACTAAGTCTCAACCAATTGAGGGTAAGGCTAATTCAGCAATTATTAAACTGCTGTGCCAGTACTTTATGGTTACTCAAAATCAGATAACTTTGATTCGGGGTGATAAATCTAAGACTAAGGTTTTTGAGGTTGTAATCTAATATATTTTACTCCTTTTACTTGTCAAAGTAAGAATTAATTTTTACTAACAGTTAAGTTTATTTACTATGACTACAATTATTAAAAATTCAGCGACTCATAGCTCAGTCGGATTGGTAAACACAGCCCCTACCAGAATTGAAGTTGAGGGGAATAGAAGTTCTATTGCCTTACTGATTATTAATGTCGCTACATTTATACTTTATATACTAACTGCATTATCAATATTAGTATTTTTGGGTTCATCGATCACCTCAATTGTTTTAGCTATTACCAAATCTAAAAATCTAAAAACATTTCTGATAATTACTGGTGTTTGTCTACTAATTATAGTTTTGAGTATCTTAATTTTTACCATCTTAAGGGTAATTTCGGCAAATCTTTAAGAATAGCTTGATTTAACTACCACTCAACCCCAACCCCGCCATTTTCTACCAAATACTGATTACAAAGCTTAAAATGATTACAGCCATAAAAACCAGTGTGAACTGAAAAAGGCGACGGGTGAGGTGCTTTTAAAACCAGGTGTTTATTGCTATCAATTAAACCCTCCTTACCCTTTGCAAAATTTCCCCAGAGCATAAAAACCAAGCCTTCTCTTTGATCGGATAGTTTAGAAATTACATAATCTGTAAACAGCTCCCAGCCCTTGCCCTTGTGTGAAGCTGGAGAATTAGCGACCACGGTTAAAACAGAGTTTAGTAAAAACACCCCTTGCCTTGCCCAAGGTTCTAAATCTCCTACCGAAAAATCTTTTTTTATCCCAAATTCGTTCTCAATTTCTTTATACATATTTTGTAGGGAAGGTGGCACTTTTACCCCTACTGGTACAGAAAAAGAAAGACCTTGTGCTTGCCCCTCGCTGTGGTAAGGATCTTGACCTAAAATAACAACCTTAACCTTGGAAAAAGGAGTTTGCCAAAAGGCTTTGAAAATATTGACTGGCTCAGGGAAGATCTTTTTTGTTTGATATTCTTGCCTTACAAATTCAGTTAAACTCTCGAATTCCTTTCTTCCAAAATATTCTTTTAAAACCTCTTTCCATTCTGGCTCAATTTTGATATCGGTATTCATCTAAGAAGTATTTTTATAGATTTAAAAAGTTTTTGTCTAACAGCTTGATATCTCCTTAAAATAGGTATTTTAAAGGTTAAAATTGGTTATACATTTATTATATTGTCACATGTACCCACTACACTTATGATTACTAATTAGATAATCACTTTATAAATTAAGTTAAACATATGGTAAATTATTACAAGGCAGACTTTGAATATTGGAACAAACATTTTATAAAAAATACTCAAAACAGAATAGAACCTGAGTGGCAAATGCCCATGAATCTATCGCCAAAAATTCTGAAATATCTAGTGCCATCATTAGAACAATTCCAGCTTGGAGATGGGGGAGGACCAGCAAGTTTAATAGCTTGGAATGCTGAAAGTTTTCGCAACCACTCACCTCAGATGAAACACTTGGTAGATGAACGGTTTAGAGAAGAAAAGGAACACTCTAGGCTTCTTGGAAAATCACTTGATAGATTTGGAGGTACACCTATAAAGACTCACTGGAGCTTTGAAATATTTTGCTTTTTACGCAAAATTTTGGGTGTAAGAATGGAGTTAATAATATTACTATGCACCGAAATAACCAGCACAATTTATTATCGACTTCTGCACAAATATACTCCAGATAAACCTTTTAAAGATATGTGCTTACTTATCCTAAGAGACGAAGCTGACCATATAAATTTTCATAGAAATAGATTGGCACTTGCTGGTAAAGATGGCGTTAGTCGCTATGGTTTTTTATATAAATCATTTATGAGATTTTGCACTATTGCAGCTGGCACTGTGCTATGGTCTAGTCATGGCAAAACTTTAAGAGTACTGGGAGCTACTACCAAAGAATTTTATAGGGGAATAAATCTAGAGTTGGATCAATTTTTAACCAAGCTAGAAAATGAGATAGATTTGTAGATTCAAATTTACCAGAATATTCTTCAAAAAGTATCACTAGAGAATGTTGATATTGGACATTATTCACTATTAAAGAATTAATCTTATTAATATCAGACAAACTTTTATGAAACTATATCTTTCTTCATATAAACTCGGAGATAGTGGCGAAAAACTAAAACTCCTTTTAGAAAATACTAACCATCAGTGTGCTTATATTTCGAATGCTTTAGATTATTCCACAGATTTAGTAAGACGTAGTAAACATGAAAAAAGGGATATGCAGTACCTAACAGAATTAGGTTTACAAGTAGACCTACTAGATTTGAGAGAGTATTTTGATAAACAAGATCATTTAGAAAAAAAGCTTTCAGAGTATGCTATGGTTTGGATTAGTGGCGGTAATGTATTTGTACTTCGGCAAGCAATGAAACTCAGTGGTTTTGATGAAATTATTTTAAAGTTTAACAAAGAGAAATCAGAGTTTGTTTATGCTGGTTATAGTGCAGCCGTTTGTGTTCTAAGCCCCAACTTTAAAGGCATGGAGATAGTAGATCCTGAAGATATAGGGCCATATTACTCCAAGATAGGCACAATTTGGCAGGGACTTTCAATTATTGATTTTAATCCCGTAGTGCATTATCAAAGTGATCACCCTGAATCTGAAGATGCTAATAAAGAATTACAATTCTATATCGATAACAAAATAAAATACAAAACTCTTAGAGATGGTGACATGATAATTATTGTATAAATTTATGATACAAAACTCAGCTTTAATCCAAAATTCACTTTCTGCCTGGCCTGCAGGATTTAAGTATATTCTTAAAAATCGATGGATTCAAAAGTATATCGGCCTGGCAGTGGTATTCAACTTTATAGTTTTTCTAATTCTAATTGCATTTTCAGGTTGGCTGTCGATTTTTGCAACCAACTTTATCAAGAATAGTTTAGGAACAAATCTGGATGGTTTTTTCTTTTTACTAGCAAACTTTTTACTTTGGTTGGTTTTAATATTTTTTGTGCTACAAAGCTTCAGCTCTATAAGTTCTATTGTAAATGCACCGATATATAATCTACTAACAGCAAAAATAATTGAAAAAGAATTACCCAATATTAGATTCCCAAACACAAATTTTGTTTTAGACATTTTTCATGCTTTAGCGTTTGAGTTAAAAAAGCTGGCTTTAAGTGCTGTAATTACTCTGATCTTAATTTTTATTAACCTAGTACCAATATTAGGTTCTATTGCATACTTATTAATAATTACATTACAAATAATATTTCTCACTGGCTTGGATGCTTTTGAACCTTTTCATAGTTTAAAAAAATATACTTTTCGCAAAAGGTTGAAGGTAATTTTCAAAGAAAAATATAAATTCTGGCCATTTTTATTAATTTCAGGAATTCTTGGTAACATTCCATTTTTGAATATTTTTCTAACTCCTGTTTCTATTGTAGGAGCCTGTCAGATAGCAAAAGAGGAATTTAAAGATTAGTTAATACTGCAATATTGTAACCCCAAGACTAACACCACCTGCAAGCCCAATCATCATAATTTTATCACCACGGCTAATTTGACCTTGCTCAAGTGACATTGCCAGCCCCACTGGAATTGTAGCAGCTGCCATATTCCCGTATTCTACAACTGTTACCAAAATCTTATCCTTATCTATTCCAGCAGATTTTAAAAATACTTGTAGCATGGGTAGTGACACTTGGTGCACAAAAATCCTTTTAAAGTCACTGAATTCAAAGCCAGTAGATTGCAAACTATCCAAAATTAAATCTGGTCCAAGCTCATCAAAGGCATCTCTTAAGTCTGCACCACTTCCATGAAAATATGTAAATTCATCCCCTCTAGGGTGCCTTGATCCTCCACCTGGCAGAGTACCCACACTCCAATATTTACTCATAGCAGTAAACTTTGAATAAATGATTCGACTTTCATTATCCTCAGAGGCTTCAAATAAAACAGCACTTCCTGCATCGCCAAAAGTGTAGCCTGCAAAACTATTTCGAAAATCATCTTTATCTTTTAATTTAAATTTAACACCAACACTAGACTTTTCACCCGTACAGATCAATATTTTTTTGTATTTTCCTTGTTTGATAAAACTATCTGCTACTTCCAATGCATTTAAAAAACTATTACAAGCATTCTTTATATCCATTACTGGGCAAGCTGTACCTAAAGCATTTTGAACTATATGACTTGTCGCTGGCTCAACTAAATCCTGACCTGCTGAAGCAAAAATTAGCAGCTCTATTTGATCTGGTTTTACTGAGTTTTCATCAAAAAGTTTATTACATGCTTTGATAGCTAAAGTTGAAGAATACTCATGAGCATGAGCATATTGTCTGGAATCAATTTTGGTAATTTGGGAGATCAAACCAGGAACAAATTTGATATGAGGGTTTTCATGTATAAGTCTATTTTCTAATTCTGTAGTTGAAATTTTATTTTCAGGTAAGTAGTAGCTAGCCGCGGAGATTCTAGTTTGCATAAATTAAATTATTTTAGATTGATTTTCAAAATATTCTGTCAGGCCTTGTTTGTAATTTTGATCAAAACCGCAGTCCAGCATTTTTTTGGCTTTTTCGATGCTCAAAGTGTATTGCGAAGTAAGCTGATATAGAGAGTAAAGAGTTATAATTGGTTCGTTTTTTAATGGTAATAATTTGTACGCAAATTCATTTAATAAAGCCATTAGCTTAGCTAAAAATATGGGAATAAAAATTGGTTTTAGATCGGGATCGACTTTTGACCATAGATATTCTAGTAAATCAGCTACTTTAACTGTCTGTTTATCAGCAACATTGAATACCTGGTCTTTTATTTGTGCATTCAAAGAAAGCTCGGTAATCTCAAATAAATTTTTTATATTCGTAACTGAAACTGAATTTTTGCCGTCACCAACTACTAGATATCTCAACCCTCTTCTAGATTTTAGAACCCTAGGCATTAACGTTGTGTCACCTGGGCCATAAACAATATGTGGTCTTAGAATTATCCAGTTCTTAGCCTGTTGCTGTACAACCACCTCTGCTTCACGTTTGGTCTTTTGGTAAAAATTTAGAAATTTTGGCGTCCAATTAGTTTCTTCAGTAATAAAATTTTTTGGCTTGTCTGCAGAATATACACTGGCACTGCTGATGTAGATAAATTTTTTAGCCCTAAATGAGTCAATGACATTTTTTGTACCTATTACATTAACTTGTGTCATTGTTTTTTCATTACCTACCGGTGAAACATCGCTAGCGCAGTGGATAACACAATCAACTGTGAGTTTGTCTCTATAAATACCAGTGGTTATATCCCAACACAAATATTTTATTTTTGGATTTTCAAACGCAAAGACTGTTTTCCTACCGCATGCTATAACTTTATAACCCAAATCAGCAAATTTTTCAGCAAAGTATTTTCCAATAAAACCAGTAGCACCAGTAATTAAAATAGTTTTTTTAGGCATATTGATCAGATTCTAATAGTTTTTTAAGCTTTTGTTTGTCAATCTTTTGGCTCCTTCCTGAATGTGGAAAGTGATCAAGTAATATTATTGTATCAGGTTGGGCATACAGGTCAATACTATTTTTGCCTGACAAAAGCTGGTTTTTTATAGATTTGATAAATTTTTGCTTTTCAGTAACTTGAGAATCGGGCTCTACGAATAGTACAATTTGCTCTTCTTGATTTGTATTATTATATTGGCCTATCATGGCACATTTATTTACCCCCTCAATCTCAGAAATAATTTTCTCAAATAGTGTTGGATAAATGTTGTAGTTACCTTTTATTATCATATCTTTTTTTCTAGCTAAAAGCACAAGCCTGCCCTGCTCATCGATTCGGCAAATATCGCCAGTATTAATTTGATCGAGCTTGGTATCTGGTAAATACCCCCAGCACTGATTTGATCCACCAACTACTAACTCACCGTCAGACAATAATTTTGTTTTTACGCCTTCAAACGGCTTACCCAGTATATCCCCAGTTCCTTTGTACTCAAGTTTTTCAGTCATCTCAATGCCGGCAATTGGCAGTATCTCAGTCATGCCATAAATGCACCAAACTTTTGTAAATGGGTATAGAACTTGCTTAAGTTTGTGCAAAAAACCACTTAAAACTGGGCTCGAGCCAACGATGATTGTATGCAGATGATTGGGAATTTTTAGATTGTATTTAAGACAATAATCGATAACTTGTAAGAGTTTTGAGGGAATTTCAAAGGTTATGGTGACTTTATGCTCGGCAATTTGAGCTAGCCATTTTTTAGCAGAGAACTTTTCTGAACCAGGCACAATAACTTTACTATTTGAATATAGTGCGGGGAATATTATGTAATATTGGTCTGTGTAAAAAACATCTTTATCATCTGCATTTAGTTTTTTTTGAATCAACTCGATCATGGATAAAAACGAACCCGTTGAATGAACTACGGCTTTTGGTGCTGCTGTTGTTCCGGAGGTAAAAATAATTTGAGCAGGGGCAGATTGATCCGAATTTAATTGATCAAGTTTTTGGGCTGGTGCACTATTCATTAAATCCTTCAAATCAAGACTTTCAGGGTACGTACCAAACCATATATTTACAGCTTTAACAATTTTTTTTTGTTTTAAAATATCTGAAAAATTTGGAATTTGCTGCCCAAGTTTTCTCAATAAATTAGCCAGTACTGGAAATCGATTTATGGTTAAAAGAACGGATTCAATAAAAACCCAAGTAGGATTTGCAAGTTTTACTCGGCTCTCAAAAACCTCCATGCCCATAGCAATATCTGCAGCTACAACTACTCCGCCAGCTCTCATAATCGCCAATAAAACTACAATCGACTCCAGACTTGGTCTAATCAAAAAAAGACAACGATCACCTTTTTGCAGTCCATTTAAAACAAGATTTGCGGCTAAATCATCAATTAACTGATTAAAAGTTTGCCAGTTGGTTTCACCTTTTTTGGTAATTATTGCAGTATTAGTAGTCGAATTATTAATAAATCCGTCGATAAATGAATTGTTATATAAAACTTGGTGCATAGTTTATAAATTTTTCTTTTTTTTATCCATCAAAAGTAGTTTGTTAAAGTCTATTTTGTCCTTGTTTCCAAGATTGAGCAGAGTTCTGATTATGTTTGGTGAAGTGTTAAAGGCTTCTAAAAAAGATAATAGCGGTGAATTTCTAAGATTAACAATCAAGTCTGTCCAGCGAATTGCCACTCCAATAGTATGATCGAGATTTTCCACGTAGTGCCATGCGTAGCTGGGAACATACAAAATATCTCCTGGCTCCAAAATAGTTTTATAAACTGGTACTTTTACGAGTGCAGGGAATTCTTTAAAATCAGGGTTTTGGGGATCGTAAACTGAATTTTTGGCAGGTGACCGATTTACCTCTGGCTTGAGATAATAAATTGCTCTAGCATCCCACAAATACCAAAGTTTACGGCCACGTATTTGAAAAAACAAATTGTCATTACCAGCATTGTGAATGGGAGTTTTAGTCCCCTTGCTACCAATAAACAAGGCATGAAAATCCTCTTTTCTACCAATCATCTGTTTCAGCCAGTCAAAGTCTAAATCTTTTTGAAGTTCTGGGTGTCTATCTAAAAGTGGGTTAAATCTAGCATATTTGGCATCTATTGTTCCAAGGTTGTCGATTACAGTTTTAAGATTAGTAAATTCAGGTTCTGATTTGGAGTATGGATCTAAGATACGATGATTACTTATTATAACTTCATCATCACCATAACGTTCTTTAATAAAATTAAAATCCCACTTTTTAAAGGCAGGCCAGTTTTTTGCTCCACCCTTAAAAACTACAGGTACGCAATGTCTTTGATATTTTTGAAAAAATTCAGTCTTGGAAATATTCTCAACTTCTTCAACCTTTAATAAGCTGCCTTGATTTAACTCGGGCACTTCTTTTTGAATCTGATTCAAACAATCCTGTTTTGATTTCAAAAAACTTTCAAACCGTAACAAAAAAGGAAAGAAATGCTCCAGAATAAAAAAGCTAGAATATTGGAGTTTAAGGTTTAGTGGTATTTTTTTATAAAAATCCATCATACCCTTATTACTGATTTATTATACTTAAAAAATCTTCAGCTGTAACCGCATTCCGATATTTTTCCAAATCAACCTCTGCCCCCAAAATGGCTAAAATTTCCCCAAGATCAATCGAATCATGAATAATATTTCTCATATCAGTTGTTATTTCAAGCTTGCCTGTATAGTCTAAAACTTCGCTCAAGGCTTGCTGTAAATTGTCTATGGTATAGGTTTTAAGACTCATAATGTTTGGCAATTGTTAATAGATAGTTAGGGTTTATTTTTGTATAGTAGACTTGGAATCTTTTATCATTACGCTGTACTATAAATGTATTGGTTATTGGAGAATGATTAAATATACAATAATTTATAAAAGGGTAAATTTTAGTGTCTATTTTCATACATGACTCCTTGATGCTCCAAATCAAATTTGTAAGCAATTTTTTTGGAATTTTTAATTTTGTCAATATCTCTAACTCCGATTCTAAAGCTATTGCTGTTAAAAGCTTTATTCTACTACCAACCCTTTCCAGATCGATACCTATTGGTTTAAGCCAAACACAAGCCAGGATATAGTCTCCTGAATCGGATATGCTGTAATAGATATTTTTTTGATTCGGTAAGCTTATTTCATTTTTCGAATTTGCAGTTGAGATTTGTGTGTAATTAAGCTCAGGATATAAACCACCCACCAAGGTTTTAACCAAAACTCGTTTAATGAAATAATTAGTTTGTTGCCAAGATCGAAGTTTTAAATACTGCTCAAATTCATCCAAACTTAACAAACTTTTTAAAATATTTTGGTTTTTTTTAATATCCATATCCAACACAAAATCAACCTTTTGAGCCAATAATATCTGAAGATTTGGAAAAATACCGTCTACGTTAATCATCTGTATAATTTACTCATAAAACCAAAGTATAAATTTGACAATTATTAAAGGGTAACGTTGAAAACTAAACTAATACTATTAGAATAAACTTTTTATATATCTAATCCAATAAATATGCAACAACTACTCAAAATAATAATCACATCTCGGCCGGCTCATTGGCTTAATATGCTTGCGACTTTTTGGCTAGGACTGGCAATTAGTGGAGCCAGTTTTACCTGGATAGTTCTGGTAGAGTGTTTATTAATCTGCATCCCTGGCTCTCTTATCTTGTTTGGTTTAAACGACATCTATGATTATGATACCGACATTAAAAATCCGAGGAAAAATCACAATGAGCTATTTGGTACAGCCTTGGATAAAAAGCTTCACAAAATAGTTTATATTCTTTCCATCTGCTCAGCCATACTACTAATGATAACGGCATTATTTACCCAAAACTGGTTTAATATTTTAAGTATGGCAATAATTGTGTTTATAGCCTTTGCCTATTCCGTTCCTCCATTTAGATTTAAAACTAAACCACCAATGGATATCGTATGCAATATTTTAGGTACTTACGCCTTAATCGCCATTGGTTACAGTTTTGGTGGAGACTTAAACAGCTTTCTTTTTAATATAGATTTCAAACTTCATCTGACTTGTTTGCTAATTCTAGTTGTGTTTTCGCTATATGGATACCTAGCAGATCATGATACCGATTTAGAATCTGGGATAAAAACCAGCGGTACCTTAATTGGTAAAAAAGCTTCAATACTAATAACTGTTGCCTGCATGGTAATCTCGACAATCTTAATTTTCACTTTTTCAAAAGTTTTATTTATCGGCTTTATAATTGCTACTTTACTAGCAATAATTGCATTTTTAAATTTGAAAAATAATAAACTTATCAACCTCATTTACCATTTGAACTTCGTGGTTTTTGGCTTAGCAATAGTTCTTCAAGTAGTTTTAAAATTCTAGATGTCTAAACAAGTAGTTTATTATACAGCTTTTGGCAGTAATCCTTATTATCAAAATGCCAAAATATCTATTCAATCTCTGATAGAACTGGGTAAGTTTAATGGTGATATAGTAGTTTTTTCGGACAAACCTTTTGAGTATTTTGGAGTAATAAATATTCTAATTCAGCCAGATCATTTTTCGAAAATTTTTGAGCTCAGATATATAGCAGGCCAGTATTTTGATTTTAGTAAGTACGATAAAATAATGTATCTGGATACTGATATTCTGGTGGTTAGACCGATAAACCCTCTATTTGAGAATGGCCTTGATTTTATATATTTTGAAGAACCTGATTATTATTTTTTGACTGGTTCGATCAGTTCGATTTTTTTTGATTGGAAAACTAGATTGACCAAGATTTACAAACACTCAATCAACGCAGGTCAATTTGTAGTTAGTGGAAAGCTTTACCCTAAAATGATGAAAATCTGGGAACAAAATGTAGATAAATTTAGACATCGAAAAGCACCTGTTTTTAATTGGAAAATAAAAAAAACCTGGTTTTATGATCAGGGTGCTCTAAACTATATTATTCGAACCAATTTGATTGAAGCTGAAAAAATTTACGGAAGTATTCGCTTTCCAATTTGTCCCTGGCAATATACCAAAAAATCTCACATCCTATTTCACTATGCTGCATTTCCTGTACAACTTGTTCCTAAATTAATGCAAAAACAGCTGGATAAGCGTTTAAAATTATTAACTAAAGAGTAGAAAAATTATGGTCACCAATTTTAAAGAATTTATTGAAAAAATCGAGAGCTGCGGGGAGAATATTTTTATTGAAATGGATTCAAGCCAACCAGCTGTTAGCTATAGCGAACTTGCTACCAGAATAAAAAAGGCTGCTGTTTTTATTACTAAAAGTACCTCGAAAGAGGATCGAATTTTGCTATATAAATTGTCAGAACTAGATTGGGCGATTGCCTACTTTGCTATAATTATATCAGGTAGAATCTGTGTTTGTCTTGATAAAAGAGCCAATCAAGATATGTTTGATAGTGTTATAGAGCTAACTAGCCCAGTACAAATTATTGGTTCAGAAGCAAACAACAATAAAAAAAAATCACATCACAACGTAGCTGAAATGCTGGTTTCAACTGACGACTATCTAACAGCCTACAGTGAGCTAGAAACAAATCCAGATGGCGTATGCCAAATTATTTTTTCCTCAGGTACATGGTCATCACCAAAAGGTATAGCTTTGAGTCAGAAAAACATCCTAGCTTCTATCACTGGTTCAATCTTTTACAATGACCATGATAAGTCAAAGTACTATATTTCAATTTTACCCTACAGTCATATTTATGGTCAGGTTTGTGGGCTAGTAATGAATTTGTATTTTGGTAAAACTTTTATTCATTTACAGCCGCCAGTTGCAACAAACCTGTCCTTGGCATTAAATCAATACCAACCCGAATCACTAATTGTCGTTCCCAAAATTTTAGACTTACTAGAAAAAAGAATTACCAAGCAATTGCCCTTGTTAACTAAACTTTTGTGGTTTAGGTATTTGCCAGTTGGCATACGCAGGATTATTTTTCAGCCAATACTTAATAAACTTGGCGGTCACCTGAAAACATTTTACGTAGGAGGGGCGCCGTTAAACTTAATGACAGATAGATTTTTTCAAATACTGGGAGTTAATGTCTGTACAGGTTATGGTTTAACAGAGACTACCTCGCTAATTTTTGCATCTAAAAACCAACAAAGACAAGCTGGTGAGCTCGGACGAATAATTCCGGGAAGTATCTACAGACTAAATCAAAATAACGAGATACTCGTAAAAGGTTCAACAGTATTTTTAGGTTATTGGCCGAATCTTACTAGCAGTGATGAATGGTTTAATACTCGCGATATTGCCGAGCGGGATTTGCGTGGAAATTTAATTTTAAAGGGACGCACTAGCAACCTGGTAATTTACCCAACTGGAGATAAAATTTTCTTGGATGATATCGAACTGGCAGCTAATACTATTAATGGTGTTGATGAAAGTTGTGCAATTTACAATCAAGATTCTGACGTACCAGAATTAAAAATAGTTGTTGTGAGCAATGAAAAAAATATCTCCACTGCTTTTGAAAAACATCTTCGATCCAAGCTACCAGCCTTTGTAAATATTTCAAAATTTATTTATACAAACCAGGAACTACCCAAAACACTTTCACTAAAACTAAATAGAAAAAAAATTGCTGAGATTTACAGTTAGTAATAGCCTTATAGTTTTGTCTTAAAACATTTAACTTAAACTTTCAAGCAGCATATCAAGAAAACCACTAGTCCCTTTATCAAAGGTATTTTCAAGTCGGATGATGTTGTATTTTGCATTTGCATCTAAAAATTCTTTGCCTCCTACATCGATATGTGTGGTATCAAAATTTTGTTCAGCAAAATGTTTTGCCATTTCGTAATCAGACGGACTATCGCCAAAAGTATACACTCTGGTTTTGCCTCTAATTTTGGGACTAATATAACTTTCCACTTCCAAAATTATTTGCTGCGCACCTAAGTCTTTACCTGCAAGAATATGTTGAATATCTAAGGCAATTTTGGTTTTATCTATAGTTAAAGTTTTTTCAAGACCTAGCTCACTAATTCGACTCTGGATTTTATTTTGAAGCAAGCCAATTTCACTTTCAAACAGGTCAAAACTAGCCGTATTAAGTTTTTCAAAAGTAATCATGGAAAGCTTTGATTTATCTCTGAAATAACTTTTTGCTGATAAGTTCAAATCTTTTAAAAGACTATTTTCGTATTCAACAACAGAATACTTATTTAGGATTTGCTCAACCATTTTTCCATTTTCCAAGGCAAATTTAACCACACCTTTTTCACACATAGCAAAAGTTTTTTGAGCTAATATTTGAGGATAATTTTTTAGTTTTGGAAACAGTTTTTCTTTGCAATATTGTTGAGATCTTCCAGTATTAAAATATACTTTAAACCCTTGCTGGCAAAGTAAGTTTATCTGCTTTAAAATACTGTCTGAAACTTCTGTGGTATGAGTGTTGTTGATCACCCCATCAATATCAAAAACTAAAATACCTGGAAAGTCTTGTTTTTCAGTCATAATTATCTTATTGGTTATCTTAATAGCATTCTAGTCAAAGTAAAAACCCCTCAAACGAGGGGTAATTTTGGTTTAAGCTCAAACTAAATATCGTAGTAAAGTTCAAATTCCTTGGGATGAGGAAGTAAGCGAATAGTATCTATTTCAGCCTGTTTTTTCTCAATCCACATATCCAAAAAGTCTTTGGTAAAAGCACCAGAGTCGAGCAGGAATTGTTGATCTTTCTTTAGAGCTTCGAGGGCTTCACCAAGACTGGCAGGCATGCTTGGAATTCTTGCCAGCTCTTTAGCTGGCATTTCGTACAAATCTTTATCCAAGGACTTACCCGGATTTATTTTATTTTTGATTCCATCAATCGCTGCAAGAAGCAACGCCGAAAAAGCTAGATAAGGGTTGGCGGAAGCATCTGGAAACCTGCATTCAATTCTTTTAGCTTTATCACCTTTGGTAACTGGAATACGAATTGCTGCACTGCGATTTCTCTGGCTGTAAGCTAAGGTAACTGGAGCTTCAAATCCAGGTACTAGTCTGTGATAGGAATTCAGAGTTGGGTTAGTTAAAGCAGCAATGGCTTTTCCGTGCTTGATAATTCCACCAATGGCGTATAAAGCGATGTCAGAAAGCTCCGCATAATTATCTCCAAAGAATAGGTTTTTACCGTCTTTCCAAATAGAAAAATGACAGTGCATTCCGCTCCCATTATCGCCTGATAAGGGTTTAGGTAAGAAAGTAACAAATTTGCCATACAAAGCTCCAATATTTCGAAGGATATATTTGTATTTAGTAGCATTATCACCCTGGGTTAATAGATCAGCATAGCGAAAATTAATTTCACTCTGACCACCTGTACCAACTTCACTGTGACCACGCTCTACAACTATACCCGATTCTTCCAAAGTTTTCATCATTTCTACACGAATATCGTGAGTTTTATCCAAAGGTGAAGTGGTAAAGTAAGCACCTTTGTGTGGAGTTTTGTAGCCAGTATTTGGCTCCTCTTCCCTACCCGAATTCCATATTGCAGTAGCAGAATCCACCTCATAAAAACTGTGGTTTGCACCAACACTATAACGAATATCGTCGAATACAAAGAATTCTAATTCAGGACCAAAAAAAGCCGTATCTCCAATTCCAGTTTTCTTCAGGTACTCCTCTACACCTTTAGCAATCTGGCGACTATCTCGAAGGTAAATATCCGCACTGATTGGATCAATGACGCTACACATCAAACAAATTGTAGTCTCTTCAGTAAAAGGATCAATATAAGCAGATTTTGGATCAGGAATAAGCTGCATATCGGATTCATTAATAGACTTCCAACCTCGCACCGAAGACCCGTCAAAAGGAACTCCATCAGTAAAAGTTTCTAAACTAAGCTCGTGTACTGGGGACATAAAATGCTGGAGCTGTCCAAAAGGATCTACATAGCGAAAACTTACAAAAGTTACTTCATTGTCTTTGACGGCTTTAAGCACGTCTTGTGGTGTTGTACAGGAAATTGTAGACATAAAAATTATAAAAAACAAAAACTAAGGCCAATACATTTAGGGTTACCAAAACATACCCAAACATAAAAATTTGAGAATGCTGAGTAGCGTCTGAAAACTTAGGATTGATGAGTTTTTTGAGGAAAAAACTTGCCCTAAAAACAAAAAAACCAGGGATATAGAACCTGGGAATTTATTTAAAATTGGAAGTGGTGAAGTTGTCAACCAGAAATTTTGTTTCAACTAAAATACCTGAAAAATAGTCGTAAGCAGGCTCATCAATGAATACTGGACAATAGTTGAGGTTGGGTATCAAACAAAGTCTATTTTTATCTTTTTTTGAAAGCTTCTTAAAGTTTTTCCAGTTTTTTAAATCAAACTTTAACTTTTCATCAAATGTTACCCTTTTCTCAAACTTATAGAAAGTAAGGTCATTAGGATATATTTCATCTAAATCCTGTTGGTACAAAGCATTTAACTTTTTTAACCAAATACCTGGGTTATTAAGTTTACTGGAATTACTAATTTCAATAGAAATGCAGTTTGGAGCAAACTTATTTATACAGTCGTAATCAGCAACCAGTACTCTTTTTAAACCTAGAAACTTTGCTACTTTTAACAATCTTGGATTAGCATCTATACCTACGAAACAGCTATTGTTATTTTTTGAGTAAGTATTGTGAAAATCCACAACAATGTCGTAATTTGAACATTTTTCTAAAATTTCAGCTGCTCTTTTTTGCTCATCTGTGCCACCTGAAGTTCCTGGAAAAACACGATTTAAATCATTTTCAATGAACCTTTTACTACTAATTATTGCTTTGGGGTTTGCGTATAAAGAATCAATTTTATTATTTTTAAAACTTTTTAAATAACTTACAACTGAAACACCCAAAGGTTCATTACCGTGTAGTCCACCTATCACTAAAATTTTATTTGTAGACATAGTTTTTGATTAATTAAAATTTAATTTTATATTTTTTTAGTAAATTTACGGCAGCGTTTATTCTTAATTTTTCATTACTCAGATCATTGCTGTTGGTTAACAAAATAACCTGTATATTTGATTCTGGAATTACTAAAAAGATGTTTGTAAAACCAACCCAAATACCATCGTGAAAAATTATTTTTTGATTTTGATATTCTTCAACAAACCAGCTACAGCCACACCTTCCAAAGCTGCCGTTTAACAAATTTGGTTTTTTCAAGGCTAAACTTAGAGTTCGTTTTGATAGTAAAATTTCTGTTTGCCAAGCCTGCCACCACTTACTCAAATCTAATATATTTGAATAGACTCCTTCGTCACCAATAATATAATTTAAAGGATCGTAATCAAACACCTTATAATCATTCATTATTTTTCTGTATCCAATTACTCGGTTGTCTACTTTTGCTTTAAACTCATCAAGTACAAAAGTATTTTTCATTCCTAATTTATTGAAGATATTTTTTTGTAAAAATTCAGAATATTTTTCACCAGAAATTAATTCGATTATAATCGCCAATAATACATAGCCAGAGTTGCTGTATTCAAATTTAGTGTTTACAGCAAAATCTAAACCTACATATGAATTTTCTAGGACATTTAAAGAGTCGTAAATATTTGGCTCAGGAATATTTTTGAGAGTTTGATAAAGAATTTTTTCATGATCTGGAAGACCTGAGGTGTGATTAAGAAGGTTTTTAATTGTAACAGGCTTACAATAAATTAAATTTGGAAAGAATTTCGTAATTTTTGTATCAAGTGTCAAAAGGTTTTTATCAACTAAGATTAATATGGCCATAGCTGTAAAAGTTTTTGAAATCGAAGCTAAACGAAAGTTACTTGTGAGTTGAATTTTATCCTCTGTCTCTAAATTTGCAAAACCAGAGCATTTAGATACAAGTTCTATTTTATTTTGAATTATTTTAAAGGCATATCCTGGGTTTTTAGACATAAATATAAATTATCTTTTGTTAAGTTGTTTTTTCTCCCAGGCGTAGAACTGATTGATTTCGCTGGTTTGGGCAGGAGTAACCACACAAAGACTTCCATCTGAGCCCAAATATTCATTTTGAGGCACTCTAGCTTCTTCGAGGTTTATAAGACAAGTGGTAATATTAAGCTCATTTTGTAGGCGATTAAAAAATACTCCTTCGCCTGCATAAACTCCGTAATACCTTATCTGTCGTTCTGATAGTATTTCATTGCTGATTTTGATTCCGAACCTATCTGTAAAATAGCTATTGCCGCTTCTAACTGCTTCCTTTAAAATTTTAGTAAATATGGGACTTTTTCTTAATTTTTGTTCACCCAACTCAGAGTATTCTTCTGCTGCAGTTTCAGGAGTTTTTAATGAAACATATTCATCCCAGCGCATTACTTTGAAAAAGCAATTTTGTGGAAAGTCTACATCTTCAAAACCTTTTTGAACTGCTAATACAGCATCATCCATAATTTGCTCACGATCCTGCCTTTCTTGATTATAGTTCCAAACCCTATCGTCAAAAGCTTCGTTCGTGGGCAATAGAACTGTAATTCTGGGACTACCTAGCTTAGATAGTTGCTTTGCTACTTCATTAATTCTTTCTTTAAAATATAGAGTTATGGAAGCGTCCCTATTACTATTTATCTTGCATGTGGGGAATTTATTTTCTATGTCCTGAAACCAATCGAAACCTATACAGTTCCAAATCACAAATTCAACGGGTTTGCCCTCAGAAAAATCAACTAAAAGTTTAGCAAACTTTATTTGTTCAGTAATATTTTTACTATATAATATCCAGTTTTTTGTTCCATTAGTTCGCTTAAACCATTGGAAGACTTCATTTATTTCTTGAGACTTTGGACTTTGATCAATGATATCTTCAGGAGTTTGTAAAGTATTTGTAAATAACTGTGGTGTCAGTTCCTCCATAACATCAATCCCTAACTCATCATCAACATACTGTTCAGATGGAACGATTAGTATTTTACTTGCTTGTCTTTCATACCTTAGCCTGTTTGAACCACTGATAACTTTATCAAAATAGGCGATGTATTTATCATCTCCGTTTGTAATTTCTAATGGTTTTTCCATCAGTGAAAGTATCTTTTTGACTCCAACTACTGACCTAAGAGACAATTCTATGATTGAAATTGCAGAGGGGGTATTTGATGTTTGATTATTTTCAATCCAATAGCTAATAATTTTTTGTATCTCTAATCTCACCCTTGTTTCAGGGTCAATTTCACCATTTACATTTAAGCGATTTTTAATTTGACTGCTCCAGATTAATTCGTTTTGGGGTGACTGGCAAAAACTTTCATCTTCGATAATATTAGCTAAGGTATCCCTCCGTACTTTTTGGATATCAGCTCTAAAAATTTCAGACATACTTTGTATTAATTTTTTCAACCGGTCCGCAAATTACACATGACTGAAAACCATTATTGTATTTGCAAACAGTTACTTTTAAAATTTTTTTGCTGGGTTGTTCGACTGTGATCTCAACCTCCTTTGCTCCATTTTCTTTTGCCAAAAGCATAGCTATACAGCTACTGCCACTAGCACAGGCAGTTTCTAAAAAAAGTGTCTGTATCTTTCTTACCCAAACAATTGGTTGAATAGAAATTTCAGAACCTGATAGAGTGTTAGTAAAAATGACTCCACTCGCTTTGCACGTAGTTAATAAGTTGTTTCGAGCTAGCATTGATTTAGCTAGGCTTTTTAATTCAACCGGATTTGAAGCCTTGCTCAGTTTTGTGATTAGAAATTTAATACCTCTAAGTTTTACTAAATAAAGATTTTCTCCTATTTCTTTTATACAAGAAAAAGTTTTGTATATTGGCATTTGGCAGGAAACTTGCCCATTTTCTAAAACTCTAGCTTCAAGGACTTTTGAAGAACCCGAGACTCTTAGGTTTAAGTTGCCTTCTTTTCCTTTTAGAATTAAGAAAGCCAGTGCTCTAGCCGCATTACCACAGAATTCTTCTCCGGCCATTGTTAAGCTTGCTAAGTTTTTTTGATTGTTTACTGTATAGAAGCCTACTTGCTCAATATTTTTATATGTCTTTAATATTTTCTGATTAATTTTTGTACGTGTTTGGTTATCTGGATCACCTTGTATTAAGGCAGTATCATTGCCGCCTGGTCTAATAAAGTTTATTGTTAGATTTGATAGATTAGTAGTCATATATTATTTATAAATAAAAAAAACTCCCTAGTTGGGAGCGTACTTGTTGAATTGTTGATAACAAAAATTACTCCCGTGGATGGATATATTTGCTGAAGTGGTGGATTGGAGAGTAGAACATATCTGAATACAAAAAAAATTCCCCTAAGGAGGGGAGCGACTGACAAAATTTAAATATTAAATAACTACCCCTACCTTAGAAAAGCAGAGTTATGATGAGTGTTGGTTAAATTCTTAACTGACATTATAATATGTGTATATAGCAAGTGAGGTGTTTTGTCAAAGACAAGGAAAAGTCTATCCATTAGATTAAAACTAATCTCCTTTGACCTCTGGTGCGCAAGGAGGGATTCGAACCCTCACAAGATTGCTCTCACTGGCACCTGAAGCCAGCGCGTCTACCATTCCGCCACTCACGCATTTAATGCAAGAAGAATGTATTTGCCTGAAGTTGTAAAGACTGCTTTAAACACAATGTATATGCATCAATTTGTTTTATTTGGTTTATCTCACTGGATTGGTTTAATAGGTACTCTTGCCCTAGCCTACCTTGGGATCGTTATCGTTAAAAAGTTTCCAGCCAAACTTGTGATTATCAAGCGGGTAACTGGCCTAATACTTTTAAGCATGTTTATCTTTTATCAGATTTACATTATATTTATAACCAAGGAATGGTCGGTATCTGGAAATCTGCCAATCCATATAACCAATTTTATTCTATTTTTCTTGGGTTTTAATCTAATCTTTGAAAGTCAACTATTCTTTGATCTAAGCTTTTTTTGGGGAATAAGTGGGGGTCTGCTGTCGGTTATTTTTCCAGATATTAGAAATGACTTTCCCGATATTTATTATATTTTCCACTGGGTTAGCCACGCGCCAATGATTTTTGCGGTAGTACTAGGTTTTTATCCTTCCAAACTAAAAATTAATTTTACAAGCTTACTTCGAGCGGTTGCCTTTGGAGCAGTCTATATTGCAATTGTTTATCCTTTAAATCTGCTATTAAACTCCAACTATGGTTATCTTCTGAGCTCACCAGAAGAGGCTCAAGGATTAGTTAACAGCCTAGCTCAAGGAAACTATGCGGTGTTTATCGGAATTGTGTTTTTGTTTAGTATTGTCTTGATGGGTGCAGAGTATCTAGCTTATAAATTTTTCACATCAATGATTCCCCACTTCGTTGGGCCCCTGTAGGTATCAAACCCCAGGGCAAAGCCCAGGACCCGAAACAAGTTTCGGACCCCGACGCAAGCGTCGAGGTATTTTCTACGAATAAATAGACCACTAGTTAAAACCTAGAAAAAAGTAGTATAAACCAAAGCAAATGAAGCAAAAAGCATCAGCAGAAAACAAGCTCCTCCAAGCACATTTGAAAGCCATTTATTAGTCCACTTACCCATTATTTTTTTGCTGTTAGTTATCAATAGAATTACTCCGATTAAGAGTGGAGAGGTAGCCCCGTAAACAATTGCCGACCAGACTAAAGCATCTACCGGGTTGATTCCCAAAAAATTAATACCAAGTCCTGTAATTATGGATAATACAATCACAGTGTAAAAAGCTTTTGATTCTTTAAACTTAGTATTTATACCTTCTTTCCAGCCAAAAATTTCGGCAAAAATATAACCACACACACAAGCTAAAACTGGGACAGCCAATAAACCTGTTCCAATTACTCCGGTTGCAAACAAAATATAAGCCATGTCACCTGCAAGTGGTTTTAAAGCAGATGCAGCATCCTGAACAGTGGCAATATTGTTTATCCCATTGGGGTATAGCACTGTCCCAGCTGTTAAGATGATAAAAAAGGTTATGAAGTTGGAAATAAACATCCCAAAGTTATTGTCCACTCTCATTTCTTTAATAGTTTTCTCAGACACCTCCTTAGTATTTTTAACTTTACCTTCTGCAGCTTTTTCAAGATAGTGCTCTACCTCCATATTATCCTCCCAGAAAAATAAATAAGGGGAAATCGTAGTACCCAGCACTGCCACAAAAATAGCTATAAATTCCTTACTAAATTCAATATGGGGTACGACTGCAGCCACAAAAATTTTTCCAAGATCCTGTTTTACCAAAAATGGCACAACAAGGTAAACAAGAAGCACTACACAAAGCCACTTCATGACTTGTTCAATTCTTTTATAAGGTAAAAATACGATTAAGGCCGCTATGGAAATTCCTGCCATAAAAGTAAAATAAGAGGTTGAAAGTGCTGGAAAAATTAAGTTTGCCACAGCACCCATACCAGCTAGATCAGCTCCCAAATTTAAAATAATGGCCGGTACACTAATAATTCCAACAATAAAAATTAACCATTTAGAGTAATTTTCTTTAATTACCTCAGCTAGTCCTTTTTTAGTTACCAAACCAATACGACCACTCATTTCCTGAATCGAGGCCATCAAGGGAAATGTCAGAAAGGCAATCCACAATAAACCTAAGCCAAATTGGCTACCAGCTTGAGTATAGGTGGTAATCCCTGAAGGGTCATCGTCGCTAGCTCCAGTAACAATACCAGGGCCAAGTTTTTCAATAAAGTTTTCACCTGAATATTTTGTTTTCTTCTTCATATTTATTTTTGTTACTGCCAAAAAAATTCGTAGCCATGTTAAACGACACCGCAGTTTAGCCTAGTAAAATGGTTTATGCAAGAGCTTTTGACAAATAGCACAAGAAAATAGAATTAGAGCTAATGACTTATATGTTTCAAAAAAAATATTATATTATTATAGGTGTAATCGTTTCGATAATTGCTTTTGTGGGAATAACCTTTTTAATAACAAGCAATGCACAGAAAAGTAAAGCTCAATCGAGCTCGAGCAATTCTGAGTCAGCAACCCTTGCTAGCAGTTCAAGTTCCTCTTCAAGTCAAATCTCGAGCTCGACTGTCAGCACTCAAAAGGCAGGTGAAACCAAACCTTTGAATAATTCTACATCTTTTTACAGGGGTACAATTGGTGATTTTCCAATTCTCATAAAAATCTCATATACAGACTCTGGTGTTGGTAAAATCGGGTTCACGGGTAATGAAATTTACGTTGGGGTAAGCAAAAATCTTCTACCAATTGAAGGACAGTGAACAATCTCTGCAACACCCGATATCTGCCCTCAAAACGAGTGCTCGATAAATTTCAATGAAGTTGATAATTCAAAAGTTGTTGGCACTATTAAAGCAAATTTTTCAATAAATGATACTAACATAAATAATATCAAGGGTACTTGGACAAAATCCGATGGTAGCCAAACTTTAGCTGTAAATCTTACAAAAAGTACTAGTTTCGATTTTAATGATTATCTTGTAAAAACTGGTGACTTGAGTGCAAACCCTGGTAAAATAACTTACTATATTGGTAGAATCGGAAAATCCATCGTTCGTTTTAACTTAACTGGACAAGGTTCAGGGGCAGGAAGCAGTTTTTTTAATGGTAAAGAAATTTATGAAGATGTTAGCAGCTATAAACTAGATTTGAGCACCGTACTTTCTACTACAGATATTAATGGCAAACCTTCTAATTCGATATATATCTCTGAACAAGACAAAGATATAAAAAAGTTAGGATTTGTTGAAGCAATTCTTTCCAAAGATGGAAGTATAAGTGGTAAATGGGGTAAATGGACAGATACAGGCGAACCTAAATTATTGTACGAGGTAAATTTTGGAATTGCAGCCAGGGATTTTGATCTAAATGACTACTTAGTTAAGTAGCTACATCAGATTTAGATTCATCTTCCTGCGTAGCCTCTTTAACTATTTTATCAACTTCTTCAGCCAGGTTATTAAATAGCGGCAATTGTGGTAATTGACTAAGTGTTTCCAGCATTTGATTCATTTCTTTGGCCTGCTGGGCAAACAAAATTGTTCCAAGTCCTGGTAAAAACAACTGAGCAAAGGGATCTTTAAACTGTGGACTACTGATATTTTCCAGCCTTTCCATCATGGCTGTTTTTTCTTGTTTATCAACATTGCTTTTTTCAATTTCGTAGCGAAGTTTTTCAATTTCTTCATCTCTTTCCTGAATGTACCTGGTTAGAGTTGTAATATATGAACTCATCCTGTCCAGTATATTGGAAAGATTACTGTGAATATCTAAATATGGTGTTAGAATAGGGTTAGACTCCCCAATGGGATAACGAAATCTGTGATCAATCTCCCCCCAAGCTTCTTGCGAAATAGTTCTAGTTTGGATTTCAAAACTAAACTGCAAATCTTTACTTTTAATAAATCTAGCGTCGTAATGAACTGAACGGTAACTGATTTTTTCTTTTTGAGTATAATCAACCTCTCTGGATTCAAAAAGTTCTTTCTCATCAATTTTACAGTACACTTCAGCTTTGGTAATCTCAAATCTTGATTTTATAAAATCATACAGTTTATCCCAATCATTTTGTAGTAAATGTAATACACGAATTCCAACTACATCACAGATTTCTAGTAGATAATTTTCTGGAGTTATATTAAGCCATTTTTGACTATCTGGATTATTTTTTTGACCAGCTTTACGGACAATTTTGGCGATTAAACTTTCGGGGCTTTTTACCCTTTGTTTAACAGAATGAACTACATCTTTTATTTCTAAAGCATCACGAACAATTTGAGCAATGTAATTTGCATCTCTTTCTAAATCTATATAGTTGGCTCGATGAACTTCAGCAATTTTTTCAAGATTATCCCAATCCAAACCGCTGTCTGTAATTATTTGCTCGTTTAAATGATATTTTTTAAAAAATGCCAATTTGTTTATCATGGAACTTTTTTATTCTGCAAAGTTTTCGTTGCAGTAAATGCAGTTTAAAAACCGACTCTGAAGTAGATTAAAAATTAACTCATTTGTCAATGAAGTTTTTTAATGAGCAACAAAAAAGGAATGCAAAAACATTCCCAGGTAAAGATCAAATTAGCAGCAGAAGAAAATCAGAATACAAACGAAGTGAGTATTCAGGGGCCCCCGGAAAATGCATATTTTTTGGGGAAAAGGAGCAACAACGAAACGAGCGAAGCTTTTGACCCGTAAGGGGCAAAACAAAGCAAGTGCAGTTTGTTGCGACGTATGGCTCGGGGACAGAGATTCGAACTCCGGTAAACGGCTTCAAAGGCCGGTGTCCTACCGCTAGACGATCCCCGAATACAACTTTGCAAGACTACGGCTAAAAGTTTAGATAGTCAAGTAAAGAGTAGTTTACTTTTTTAATTAGCTGTTCTTTTTACCAATATAATCAGTTATAAAGAAAGCAATTCCAGCAATTACAGCTGTTATAGCTACATCAAAAACTGAAGCCTGAGTTAGAGTTAATACTAGAGAATTTTGAAAAAATTTATAAATTATAATTCCTAAAAAAGTTAAAACGGCTCCGCCGACGTAAAATAAAAAGTTCATAAAGGTGATTTATATAGTAAAAATAAGTCCTTAATAGCCTAGATCCAGTCAAATGTCAAGTTACTCATGTTATCGTATATAAATTATAATACTTAAAAAATCATAATGCTGTTGATGATTGACTGCTATTAAATTTTTACATTAAAAAAAGATATGATGAATGACAATTGCAAATTACTAATCCTTCCAGAAATTTTTGGGGTCAACGAGCAAATAATGGAGATTGGAGCAGAATTTAATCAAAGATTTGGCATTGCAACCAGTGTCCTAGATTATCTTTATGCAGTGGCAAACACTTCAGTTAATTATGATTTTACAGATTGGATGGAGGCGGTTACTTTTCTACGCAATCTCCAACCTCAAGCTTTTATTAACTTTCTAAAGTCTGAACTGGATAGACATGAAAAAGAAGGTTTTACTAATTTTATTATTCTTGGCTTTTGCATGGGTGGAGGACTGGCCTATTTAACGGGAATTGACCCACGGGTAAATGGTATAATTTCTTTCTATGGGACTCGAGCTGATCAGCTGTTTTATAACAATCAAAGCAATTTAGATAATCTTGTTCAAAATAGACCCAACGATGAGTGCTTAAAAGTACTATCTTTCTTTGGAGCCAAAGATTCAAGTACCCCAGAACAATATCAGAATCTGATTCAACAAACCTTACAAACTGCCAGAATTGATTATACTGAGATTGTTTATCCAGATGCTGACCATGCTTTTATGAATCATCGACGGCCTGAGAGGTTTAATCCAGAGGCTAAAGAAAAGGCTATGCTGGAGATAGAGAAGTTTTTAAACCAATTAATATAACTTTACAGTACAAATCTCTCAATAGCTGATTCACTAGTGCTTAAACGAACAGATAATTTTTTGTGGAGAATATTTATTGACATTTATAATTATTCCTACTAATATTTTAGTATTACTACTTTTTATGTCTTACCCGATCACAGCTCCAACAGTTACAATTCAACGTGACAAAAACCAAATCACAATTCCAAGTGTAATTGCTAAGCAAATAAATGCCAAAAAAGGAACTAAATATAGGGTTTCTGTAGATAAGGATGGTATCATTACTTTAAAAGTAATCAAAAACGATATTCGTAAATACTTAGGTATCATCAAAACTGACAAGTCTGCAGTCGATATAATCAGAGAAGAAAGGTTAAAAGACGAACAAAAAATTCTTAATTTCTTTAAATGATATGCAGGAATTTATCGTTGATGCTTGTATTTTGACTGGGTTTGTTGCTGGCGAAAAATCTGCTCCAATTTTTGCTCAATATTTAGATAGAGCTTTTGAAGGAGAAATTTTACTATTGGCAAATACCGTCAACTTAGGTGAGTTTTATTATTCATGCTGTAAATACAAAGCAGAAGATATTGTACAAGCTTTCCTAGATCAGCTTAACGTCGATTTCAATTTAAAAATTATCAACCCCTCATACAACGACTGTCTTGATTCTGCCAAATATAAAGCAAAGGGCGGTATAGCCTATTTTGATTGTTTCAATTTAGTCTTGGCAAAAAAGTATCCAAAAGCAACTATTCTAACTTTAGATAGCGAATATGAAAAATTTGCTAAAGAATTTAAAATTAAGTTTTTGTAATTTATAGCAATTTAAAATAGCAAAACTAGAATTTAACAAAATTATATGCCACTAAGATCAATTGAAGCAATCTTTAATCCTCCACCACATCATTGGGTAGGTGATGGTTTGAAAGTACACAACTTTATCCCCACCAGAATTCCCATGCAAAGAATTTCACCCTTTGTGATGATGGATTACGGAGCAACAAACTATTTTCCACCTTCTGATACACCCAAAGGAGTTGGAGCTCACCCACACAGGGGTTTTGAAACAGTTACTATAGCATACAAAGGTAAGATTGCTCATCACGACAGCAAGGGTAATAGCGGCGTAATTGGCGAAGGAGAGGTGCAGTGGATGACAGCCGGGAGTGGAATTTTGCACAAAGAATATCATGAAGAAGAATTTTCCAAAAAAGGAGGTGACCTTCAGATGGTTCAACTATGGGTAAACCTTCCTGCCAAAGACAAAATGACCGAGCCAAAATATCAAGCCTTAACTAAAGATAAAATTGTTAAACTTGAATTACCTGGTAATAGCGGTGTCGCTGAAATTATCGCAGGGGATTTTCTTGGTAAAACGGGGCCTGCTTTTACTTTTTCACCTGTTACTCTTGTTAGTTTAAAGCTTAATTCCGGAGCTGATTTTAGTTTCGAATTACCCAAAGAAAACAATGCTACAATTTTGGTTTTGGAGGGTGATGTTGAAATTAACAGTAAACAAGTTTCTCAGAACCAAATGGTACTATTTACAAATGATGCAGAGAAAATTGAGATCAAGGCGGAAACTGAAAGTATTTTACTGATAATGAGCGGTCAGCCTTTAAACGAACCAATCTTTTCCTACGGTCCATTTTTGATGAATACTAAAGCTGAAATAATTAAGGCTTTTGAGGATTTTGAAGCTGGCAAGTTTGGGCAGTTAGACTAGCACTTTGCAATAAAGCAAAAGTCATATATTATTGCATAGTAAACAAAAAATTATTATGGCAGATCAATCTGAGACTAAAAAACCTGGAAGAAAAAATGCCTTTGAGGAGGTTTTTAGGGTTAAACAAAATGAAAATTATGAAAGTAACCCTTTGCAAACATTAATGAGTTTCTGGGCTGCATTTGGAGCTTTTATAAAACCATCAGGAACTATTGAATATTTAAGTAGCAAAGAAAGAGTTTCAAGGTTGCAAAATATAATTAGCAGTAAGTCATACACTCCAGAACTCAGTTTAAAGCTTGAAATACTTAAAAGAAAATTTCAGCAACACTTTGATAAATTTATACAGAATGGTGTTATTCATAGTTCAGGGGACTTGTTATCCATCATTGAATCTTACATTGCAAAAATGGATGACAATGAAAAATTTTTAAACTTAATAGCCATTAATGGTTTTGAGGTTGATGTTGACGAGTAAATGTCAAGGTTTGAGAAGCCTGAAAGCATTCTAGACAACAAAATTCAAGATACCTTAATTACCACCCCTGGAACTTTAAAACACAGTATTATTGTTAAAGTTCATTTACGACCACAATATATTGATGAAACCTGGGGTTTAACCAGGGCAATGGCAATTGTTGATACAGATTATAAAAAATCTGAACTAGAAGAGGGCAAAATAAAAACCTATTTAGAAAAAGCTAAATCAATAGTAATCCCATTTGATAAACAGGAAACTTTCGAAATAATCAAAGAAAAAAGCTGATTTTACATTTTAAAAACGTACTAATAAATATTGTGTGTAAATGGTGTTAAAAAATTACTACGATAAATTTGAAAATCAGAAAAATTCCAATATTATTCTAAACTTTTTAAAAAAATCAGAAGCAAAAACAGTGCTTGATATTTGCTGCGGAGCTTTTGATGAGTTAGGAACAAATTACGACGAAAAGGGCTTAATTTACCAGCCTCTTGTTGCACAAACCTTGGGTAAAAATGGTTTTGAAGTTACTGGAATTGATTTTCGCCAAAACCATACTCAAGAGCAAATATTTTACAAACATGTAACAGGAATTGATATTTTAAAAGGTGATTGGCCTGAAAAAATGACAACCAAGTTTGACTCTTTAATTTTCCTACGGAGTTGGGATACTCCAGAAATTTTATTTTATTTCCAAGATAAATTTCCTTTACTTTCACTTAACGAGTTAAGTATAAAAATCGCTCATAGCCTTCTCCCAGATTTTATAAAATGTTTAAACCTTGGTGGAATTTTAATCACCTCGGAAATTTTTAATTTTGGGTTGTGTGACACAAATGATGAGGCTAGAGTGTTGAAAAACCAAACATTAAATATATTCGAAACTGCCGGTTTTAAACTTTTAGATGTAGTAAACGGGTTGTATTTTTTAAAATTAATTAGCAACTAAACAACAACTTTGCTAGACAAGATTTTAATTCTTATGATAATTTGAGGCTTGGAATTAATTTCCAACTTTTATGACAAATATCTACTACTTTACAGCACTCACGGTGCAAAAATCCCTACGAAGCACTATTAAAATTTTGCAAGAAGCCCAGAAGTGGTCTTTAACTTCAGGCAAAACTGAAGCTGAGTTACTTGAAGCCAGACTAGCTCCTGATATGTTTCCCCTGAAAAAACAAATTCAAATGATTTCTGATAATGCGAAGGGAATGACCTCAAGATTTACTGAGTCAGAGAATCCATCATATGAAGATACTGAAACCACTTTTGACGATTTGATTGCCAGACTTCAAAAAACTTTGGATTACGTTGGTTCTTTTGTAGAGGCTGATTTTGCAAATTCGGATTCAGTTAAAATTATTCTACCTTATTTTAAAGATAAATATCAGGATGCCGGTGACTACCTACTTGACTATGCAATTCCAAACTTTTTCTTTCATAAAGTGACTGTCTATGATATACTTCGAAATCAGGGTATGCCAATAGGTAAAAATAACTATCTTGGCAGTTTGAATCTTAAGGATTTATAAGTAAAAGTTATACTAAATTTTAGGAGGGCTACAAACCCTCCTTTTTTGTTACTGTTCTTTTGTCGTTTCTTTGTCTTTGCCAGTTCTAATACCATGCAGCGAATCAAAAAACAATATAATAAATCTAAACATTACAATTATAGATGTTGCCGAGCTTAATATACTAGAAATCCAAAATAAACTGTTAACGTTCAAAATATAAATTATTATAAATAGTAGTCCGGTCAGTCCTAAAAATATACCGTGTATAGATAAATATTTCCAGTTTTTATTTTTAAAATAAATATAACCGTATATCAAGCTTGAGATAACCTGCCAGCCGAATAAAATTGAGTAAATGTCGTAACCAAAATTTGTAATAAAGTATAACTGACTAGTAAAAGCTAGTAGTATTAACGAAATAAAGTTCAATAGAAAGTCTACCAAATGGAATCTTTGAAGCTTATCAAGCTTAATTTTAGTTGTTTTTATAAAAATAACCATGCTAAAATAAACAAGGGCGAGAATAGCAATCAATATCAATATTTTAAATAGCCAAGAATATTCATATATAAAACTTGAGCTTTTTTCTAAAAATTTATCAAAACTACTACCTCCCACACCAAACTCTTGATACTGACCAAATTCATCATACTCTAAATTTTTATTTGGAACTGATTTAGCTACAGAATCGAATTGGAAGTTGTATTGACTCAAAATATTTTTTATTTCGAGATTTGACTTTTTTTCACCTGAATATTGAGAAGTGTAAAAACTTATAAAGTAACGTTTATTGTTTTTTTCAAATTGAACAATCCAAGACTCATCTGGACTTGTAAATGAACTTTTATAAATTTTTATATTCTCCAAACTAGAGTCAGCTATCAACCATTTAGTTTCATCTTTAAATTGAGTGGTGTTTAGGTTTTTAAGCTCATAGTTTCTTTGAGTGCTTGTAGAATCATATAATGAGTAGTCACCACCAAAATAGTTGGCTTTTTTATAATCAAAATTGTCTTTTATTTCCCCACAAGAAACATTTAAATCTTGTAGAGAATTGGAGGGAACAAAAGTACTTGTAGACATTCCAACGTATAGATTTTGAACTGCCAAGTTTTCGTAAGCATTTTTGTCAGCTTTTATAGAATCTAGATATTTATAGTAAGCTTTCCGATTTGCACCCCTAAGATAGGTATCCTGACCTTCAATCTTTTTTGGGAAAGATACAGACAAATCGCAATCCTGAAGAGTGGCAACATTACTCGAGTCGTTGGCTACTAAATTTACCTGCTGCCTGCTTTGTGAAGATACTGCCACTATTGATACAGAATAAAGTGAAAACATTGATAAAGCTATCACTAGTATAAAATTCTGCAAGGTAAAAATAAAAGTTTTAATAGAATTGATTTTTAAGGACATAAAAATATTGTTTATTACTTGAGTTGATTGTAATTTTTTTTGTAAAAGTTTTAGATAAGTCAGATCACGCTTGAGTTTAAACTCCCAATTTTGTAAAAAGAGTTCGGAGATAATATCTTGCTGCTGATCTGATTTGATAGTTTTTTTAGTCATAGCTGCGATCGGTTAACCAAATTTGCTTACATTTTGATTTAAGTTTTTTTATAGCCCTGAAAAGTCGAATACGAACATTACCGTCATTAATCCCCAATTTTGAAGCAATGTCTCTAGAGTTAAAGTCTTCCTGAATCGAAAGGCTTACGATCTCCTGATCAGTTTCGTTGAGCTGCTGGCTCACGCACTCTTTTAGAAGTTCAATTTTTTCTAAATAGTGGCTACCATAGTGCTGACCAAAATCTACTAACAGGCTATCCTCGTCTTCCAAATGTACAAGCTTTTCTTTATATTTTTGGCGTAAAAAGCCATACAACTTATTCCGGGCAATACCCCATAAATATTGAACAGAATTGTTTTTTGAACCCAAGAAAAAGTCATTTAAAGTTTCCGCAGTTAAATCTTCGACTAAAAACTTATCATCCAGCCTGCGATAAAAATAGCCATAAACTTTGGCATAATATTCGTCCCACAAACTTTTTGAAAAACTATCATTCATAAATGGTTTCTGCAGATTCCACTAACTAAGTTGAAAATAATTAGGCTTTTGTTACACTCGCTACAAAATTTGTTTTTGTCTTTTAAAAATTAGTCTAATTTATTGACAATAATTATATCTATGATATATTATATTTAATATTTCTTGAGTTTTGACAGTTTTTGCTATTTTCTTTACCATACTATAAAAGTAAAGAATTTATGCCTAAATCCAAGAAGTTAATTGTAAGCAAGCCTATGACTATAAGTTCAAAATTTCAAGTTTCTATTCCGAGGCAAATTGTTCGTGAAATGAAACTAAAACCCACAGACAAGTTTGTATTTGTTTTTGATCCTAAAAATGGTAAATACTACCTTGATACAATTCGAAACGCAGTCCACGAATTGTGGGGTATCTTTAAAGACTCAGGCTATTCCTCAGACGATTTTATAAGAGAAAGAAAAGAGGAGGATGAAAGAGAACAAAAAAACTAATGGGTTTGTAATGATTCCCCACTTCGTGGGGCCCCTGTAGGTATCAAACCCCAGGGCAAAGCCCTGGACCCGAAACAAGTTTCGGACCCCGACGCAAGCGTCGAGGTATTTTCTACGAATAAAAATTTATGACTGAATATTTACTTGATTCTTGTGCTTTAATAGCCTTTTTTGCTGCAGAACCAGAAGCTGTAATTTTAAAAGAAATGTTTTTAAAAGGTGAAAATTCAAAGTTTTATCTGAACTTCGTAAATTACGGTGAGGTAATATACAACCTTCGCTTAAAAGGTTACTCTGAAGAAAACATAATCAAGGTTCAAAACCGAATTAAGAATTACCTAGATATACAATTTCTAAAAACTGATGATTTTGAAACTGTAGAGCTAGCTTGTGATTTTAAAGCAAAGGGTGGGGTTTCTTATTTTGACGCTTTTATTTTAGCTTCAGCCAAAAAGAAAAAATTAACAATTGTAACTAAAGATCAAGAATTTAAAAAATTTGAAAAACAAGTTAAGATTCTGTGGTTGAAGTAGTATTGACAGTGGTTTGAAAGATTTTTAAAAGGTTTACATTTTATGCTCTCAACTCAAATCCAAGACGAACTTCAAACACTTACAAGACCAGATAAAGCTATCTTTCTACCCTACTTTTTTAAAACTGGAAAAGGAGAGTATGCTGAGGGTGACAAGTTTATTGGAGTAGTCGTACCAGATCAAAGGAGTGTTGCCAGAAAGCATTTCAAACAGGCTAGCTTGGACGATGTTCAAAAACTACTTGATTCTCCAATCCACGAACACAGATTAACTGGGCTGATTATTTTGACCTATAAGTTTGAAAAGGGTGACAATGCTGAACGTAAGCTAATTTACGATTTTTATTTAAAAAACACCAGAGCCATTAACAACTGGGATCTAGTAGATTGCTCAGCTCACAAAATTGTTGGACAGCATTTAATAGATAAAGATCGCTCGATTTTGTACAAGCTTGCTCATTCTAAAAACCTTTGGGAGCAGCGAATAGCAATTGTTTCAACTTTCGCTTTTATAAGACTAAAAGATTTTGAAGACTGCCTAAATTTAGCTGAAATATTTCTAACCCATGAACACGATCTAATTCACAAAGCAGTAGGCTGGATGCTTCGAGAAGTAGGCAAAAAGGATGAATTTGTTTTGGTAAGTTTTCTTAATCCAAATTATAAAAAAATGCCTCGCACAATGCTACGTTATGCTATTGAGAAGTTTCCAGAGCAGCGAAGAATTCTTTATCTGAAGGGTTTAATTTAAATTTTCAAACCAGTCTTCTCATCTTCACTCAACAAATTACCGATCAAGAATCTAATTGTGAAGTAAACAATAGCCAACAATACAACGAAATTTATAATATCGTTTAGAAAACTACCAAATTTGATCCCTTCCCACTGAAGATAACTCAAATCAGTTTTACCAATAATTTTAGCCAGAATTGGGTTTACAATATTCAAAACCAGACTATCTACCAAGGTTTTTACAGCTCCACCAATAACCACACCAAGTGCCAATCCAATAACCCCAAATTTACGAATAAACTCAAAAAATTCTTTTATAAAGGTTGTCTTGTTTTTTAAATTTTCAGAGATCACAAGACTTTTTAACAAATACTCAAAAGGCTAATTGTCAATCTAATTCTTGGAATAATCCAGTATAATTTTTTTTACGGCATTCAAACTAGGCTGAATATACTCTCTCATTTCTTCTGGGCTTAAATCATGATAATACTTCCCAAACTGAGACACTTTATAAACCGAAGCAATTGGAAAGTGCACGTCTTTAAAATTCACTTTATCCGTAATTAAGGCTGACCTTTTTGCTTCTTCATAAAAATAATTTCGTCCATCAAAAAGGCAAAAAACATCTAAAAAATAGGCTTTTGCTTTGCCACCAAATTCTTTGGCAATGTTGATGTAATATTGACTCATTTTTTCAAATCGCTGATCATCGCTATCACTATGCAAAACTCCAGCAATTCTCTGAACATGCTTCCCTGGCTGTTTTTCTGGTGGATAATTTTCAATATAAAACCCAGTATCTAGAGCCAAACTTGGTATTTTAGAGATTTTATAATAGGCATCTGCTTTAATCTTAGCATTCTCTTTCTCTGTCGCTCCAGTTTCATCTGGGTCTTGGATTGGTAAGTTCAAATCATGGCTTGTGACAAGCTCTAAACCCAAATCAACCCAATCTATAGAATCCTTAAATCGTTTAAATTTAGAGGGATTGTGGGAAGCAAACAATATTTTAGTGATCATGTTAGAAATTAAGAATTAAAAATAAGATTAAAAATTCTAAATTCTAAAACCGTATTAGCCGATCTCTTTATTCCGACAACCCTGGCTCGTGAACTTCATATATACAAACCCTAGCATCACAGTATATAATTTTTCATTATTAATTATTCATTTTTATTTTGGTGCCGCGGGAGAGACTCGAACTCTCACGATATTGCTATCACTGGATTTTGAGTCCAGCGTGTCTACCATTCCACCACCACGGCTAAAGATTTGGTGCGGTCGAGAGGACTTGAACCTCCACATCGTTATTTATTAGATACTACCACCTCAAGGTAGCGTGTCTACCATTCCACCACGACCGCTTTTGTTTCTAATAAAATTAAACTTAAGAATAAAAATAAGTCAATTGACAGACCACTTTATTCAGGTCAGTCTTGGGCATACAACACTATGAATGCAACACTCCAACGGTATTTTCTATCTATTTTAGGCAAAAAGGACTATTCAGTGGGAGAGCTGGTTTTTAAAGGCGTAAATAAAGATTACACCACCCAAGAAGTTCAAGAAGTTGTAAACTGGTTAATAGAAAGGAAGTTTGTTAGCGACTTGCGATTAGCCGAAAACTTGATTCAAAGTTACCAATCTAAAAAAGGTAAAATATGGATTTTACAAAAACTGCAAGCCAGAAAAGTAGATCAAGAGATTATCCAGAAAGCGATTTCTCAAAACCTTAGTGAGAATATTCAACCATCTGATAGTGTCAAAGAAAAGCTAGAAAGAAAATATAAAATTTTGGATTGGAATCAAATCGATCAGGCAACAAAACAGAAAGTAGTTGGATTTTTAAGTCGCCAAGGTTTTACTAATTGTTGGCAGATAATTCAGACTTGGTCATCGAGCTAGTTAAATTCCAAAGTAGCCCCATTAAAATAAAAATGGGCATAATGTAAAGTGGGGAAAAGAAAAACCACTGAATATAAAATGTTAATAACGAAAAACTTAGTATCAAACCGGCTAAAATATTCTCGTTATACCAGTCTTTGGTCTGAATTGATTGGTAGAAAAACTTTAAAATAGGCCAAACCATAATCCATAAAAATATAAAAAATGGAATTAAACCAAACTCTAGCCAAACTTCCAGGTAAACATTTTGTGTTATTATGTACGACCCTGGCAAAGTGTAACCATAAGGCGTGTACTCCAAGATCCTATTGCCTAAAACACCAAACTGGCCGCTACCTACTCCCCACAGTGGATTTTTTTCTAGCAGAAAAGCACCGGCATTAAAAAACCAAGATCTTTCTAAGGCTGAAGCAGTGTCACCGTTGGCTGTACCTAGTGCTTGATTATAAAAATTTTGAGCTGCTATAAAAATCTTTTCCACAGAAAAGACCAATATCAAGGCAAAGGAACCCAAGCCTAATACTAGCTGACCAACTTCAATTAAAAAATGTTTAAAATTTAATTTCTTGAAAGTGAAAACCAGAAGTAGCGAAACTGTAATTGGTAGCGCTAAAAACCCAGCCTTAGAAAATGTTAATACAAAAGATATAATTAAAAAAGCCAGTAATACAACATTCACTCCCTCAGGTAAAGCCTTATACAATTTCTTTTTTGCCAGAAAGTAAACCAATAAAGCAATAATCCCAGTTGCTAAAATTGCGGCAAAATACGTCGGCTCAAAAGCAGTTCCGTGAACCCTTGGCAAACCAAAAATCTCTTTAGAATACTTTCCTTGAATTATTCCTGTAATACTTGCTGGAATACCTAGCATGTCTCCTGCAAATTGAAATATACCGAAAAGAGCCACTAATACAAGTACGACGACAAGTTCCCTTACAAGATTGGGGATATTTTTAGCAAAATTTGCTAATAGAAATAAAGCCCCAAAAACAATTAAATTGGCAATCATCGTATTTGTAAATCGTGGCCAATCTGATACAAAAAACCAGGAAGTTAAAGAAACTACAAAAAAACCAGCAATCCAAAAAGTAACTTGATTGAGTTTAAGATTTAGAAGAACCTTGTCTTTTTTTAAAATTAAAACCCCCAAAATGTACATTCCAACCAGTACTAAAATCTGACTTGGCCTAATATTTCCAATTACTGTTTTAATACTTGGAATTCTTTCAAATGGCGATGCCCAAACTAAAGCACGACATAAGTTAGACAGCCAATCAATACTTACTTTTGGCCAAACTATAAAAGTTACGATCAATCCCAAGCTTAGATAAATTAAAATTTGAATCACTAAATCAGTCACAAATCAAATTAAACAGGCTTTGACTAGGTTGTCTAGTCTGTCCAACCTCCGGTAAAGACCCCTTCACGGTCATTTCGTCCATATGTGTGAGAACCAAAGTAATCTCTTTGAGCCTGAATGAGATTCGTTGGTAAATTTAGGCAACCTACTGTCAGTAAGTAATCTAAACTTGCGTGTAAAACTAAAAATGGCCTTAACAGATTACTAGAGACGATAAAGTCCAAGCCTGTTATCTCGTTTGATAAATTTAATTGCTGAGTCCATTTTTGATATAAATTTTCAAGCATTTTACTTCGTATGATACACCCACCTTGCCATATTCTAATTACTTGAGCCAAATCAATATTCCAATCAAACTCAACATTTGCTTTTACAATTAAATCCAAACCTTGCAGATATGCAGACAAATATAACCCTTCCATTGCTTTAAACAGCATCTTATCATAAACATCTTTTTCAGGATAAGGAATATACTGGTTTTCAGGGTGTTGAGCATTTTCGAAACCTTGATTTCGGGAAGAACCAATCCTTGCCATAACAGCCATACTTATTGAAGGCGTAAATACGCCTAAATTCATAGCTGCCTCTACCGTCCATTTACCTGTACCCTTAGCACCTGCCCGGTTTTGTATCTTATCTAACAAATAGCCATCTGCTAGGTTATCTTTGGTTTTAAAAATTTCGACGGTAATATCTAACAAAAAACTTTTATTCATCCCTTTATTCAAACTTTCAAAGACTTTTCCAATATCATCATTAGATAAATCATTATGTTTTAAAATATCGTATATTTCTGCAATCCCCTGCATTATAGCATACTCTATTCCGTTATGAACCATCTTAACAAAATGACCGCTGGCACTAGTGCCTACATTAACTACACAGGGATTGCCTTTAAAATCTTGTGCAGAAACTACCTCCAGCAAAGGCAAGACTTCATTTACAGCATCTTTCTTACCACCTGGCATGATGCTTGGACCTTTAAGAGCACCTTGCTCGCCACCACTAACTCCGCAGCCAATAAAGTTATAACCTTTTGCTTCAAGTTCAGTTTGCCTTCTAAGTGTATCCTGCCAGTTTGAATTGCCACAATCAATTATACAATCTCCAGGCTCTAAAAAGCTTAAAAGTTCTGTTATTACATCATCAACGGGTTGCCCAGCCTTAACCATGATTATGACTTTTCTTGGCCTTTCTAGGCTTTTAACAAACGCTTCCAAGTTTTCAAAGCCCTCTAATCTATATTCGTGATTTTCAAGATTTTTTTCAAACCAAGGTGTGTTTTTCTTAGCCTGATCAATCAAAACCTCCCTCTCGTTATTCCACGATTCAACCTCAGTTAGTGTTTTAGAATAAGTTCTGTTAAATACTGAAATTGAAACACCTTTGCTTGCGAAATTTTTGGCTAGGTTTGCTCCCATAACAGCTAGCCCTATCAAACCAATTTTATTTTGTTGCATAGGACTGATTAATTGGTTGTATTTAATTTCTTGTAAAGTAGACAAAACCGGCCATCCAAGCAGGGAAAACTGTCTCACCCAGGCTTATAACGTCTAATTCTAGGCCTTTAAATGATAATCTTTCTTGGTCTGTAAACCCTCCTTCAGGACCAACAATTATTGAGTTTGTTGCTTTGAGATCAATTTGAGAATTTTGACTTGTTTGGGGTAAATCCAGAACTATAGGCTTATTTATTTCTATTTGTTTTAAAAAATTATCGTTATCAATAAACTCCAATTCTGTTTTAAAATACTGCTCGGATTGCTCACAACTTCGGATTAAAATTTTCTCCAGCCTGTCTAGGCTAACCTTATTCAAAACGGAATTATTTGATTCAAAAAAATAAATTTTGGTGATTCCAGCCAGAGGAGCAATTTCGACTAATTTTTCCAGGTAAAGCTTATCGATTATAGCCTGAAAAAGAATCCTTGAACTAGGTTTAACTAGCTTTTCTTGTTTGAGAATATCAAACCCTAAAGATCGGTTTTTTTTATCTATTGATGTTACTTTGATTTCAGTTAAATCGCATTTCAAATCTGTAGTTTTAAGCACATCCCCAAAATTAACCCGCATACTGAAAAAATGCCCTGATAAATTGGAATCTATATGCAATTTTAATGGCTCTGGTAGGTAAAAAAACATTAAGCTTGTGCAGTAACTAGGTTTAATTTACCTATACTTTCACTTGAATTTTGGTCAACTGACTCAGGCAAAACTAAGCCATCAAAATAATGACTGATAATCTCACCCCATTTATTTTTTGGCCACGATTGTTTCATTATCTGAACTTTACGAACCCCAAACCTAGTTATTTCTTCAAGATTTTTGTGCAAATTCACTGCAATATTCTGACTACTGGTAATTGAACCAATATTGAATAAAATGAAATTACCCATCTGTTTGTGATGGAAATAATCCAAAAAGTGCAAAGAAAAAGCTTCCTGCAAGGATTCTTTGGTACCTAAAACTATAGTCATCTGCTTATCATCATGATCGATTTTAGAAACTTCCTGAATTTTCAAATCAAATTCACTTTTACACGGATTGTAATTTCTTGTAAGCTTAGTGTTCTTAGGCAATATACTCCTCAATTCATCGTAACTAATAACTCCTGGCCTAAAAACCTCAATAACATTGGAGCTACAATCAATTAAAGTGGGTAAAACCCTGACATTTAATATATCATCCTGCAACACTACAAGATCTTCATTGGCTAATAAGTTTTGTAAATCATTTAAACCCACGGATGAATTTGAAGAAATAAATTCAGCTCTAAGAGGGCGGCTACAATTATCCAATACTGACAAAACTCTTTGACTCTCAGGAACATAGGCTATAAACTTCTCATCATTTCCAAGCTTTCCATTGCCATTAAGAACAATTTGGATAGGGCCAGGAGTTAGAGTCTGAATCAAAAGCCTATTTGCAACTGAAAGCTGGCTGCAATAATTGTATATTTGTTTCGCACTTGAAAACAGGTACAGCGGTATATCCTTTTGATTCTCTTGTAACTGTGGACTATCTAAAAAGACCTTCATATATGTACTTTCAGATGATAAAAATGTATTCTGCTTATTTAAAATTGCGTGTAAAAAGGGTTCTGGGTCACTAACAATTTTTGTCATAAGGTAATAATTAAAAATACGCAGAAGATTAAGCTCTAAATACTTTTCATACACTATAATCAGGCTCTTGGCAAGTGCTAGTTTCTTTTGAATATAAAGGATATAGAGCTCGAAAAAGCAAAAATTATCTACCCACTAAATCCCTAAATTCACTCAATCTTTGGGTTAATTCAACAAGCTCTGCAACTGTAATATGTTGCAACGTGTCGCACTTGGCAGTTCCAACTTCAATTAGAATTCCATCGTAAAGATATTCCGTGTCGTTTATTTTCATTTTCATAGCCTCAATAGTTAAGTCTACGATTTTATCTCTTAGCTTTGGGCCAAAGGCATGACTTGGATCAAAAAACATTTTAACCCCATTTCCTTTGTTTCTAATTTTTATCCTTGTAGCAGTGTGATGAATGGGTAAATTTCTATATTCTCCTTTTCTTGGTAAATCACAACCTCGTTGTATCATATAAGTTTGTGGGGCGAGTTTGGCGTAACTAATAAGCCCTTCCCAAACTGTCTCAATACTAGTTTTACCTTCATACCCTATATCTTCTGCAACTTCATACTCCTCGCCAAGCCATTTTCCATTTTTTAGTCCAATAGTCCAGCCATATTCACCAGCAAATCCGGCCATTTGTCTAACATGCCAACCTAGCTGATCAACAGCTGAATTCCAAACCATAAAAGGCTTAAACTTAAATGACTTTGCAATACACCCTAGTTGAAGTGCTGGTAACATAATCTCAGTTGCACAAATCATTCCAGTATCTCTATAAATATCTTCTGCCATATTAATTGAAGGAAGCGGTTTAAGGTCATCAATTGTACCGCCTAGGCCAAAAATATCAAAGTTTCTCATAATGACATCAAAGTCAGAACCCATAAAGTTACCCTCTAAATTCTTTTCATCAAAACTGGTTCGGGATTTTAAACCAACTGTTCGTGTTCCGTAAATTGCCTTTTTACCATTTACCTGGATATCCCCAATTTGGTAAATCTCAGCTAAATTGTAATCATCAATGGAATCAGGGCCTGCAAAGATAATCAGATCTTTATTTGTAATTTGTTCGTGTGACATATTGTTATTGTATAATTTAGAATTTTAATAAAAGTTATTTCTCAAAAGTTAAGTGGCAGACTAACAATTTATATTATGAAGAATTTATCTTTAAAAAATATTTAGACATAGAAAACCCCCCAAATGAATGGGGGTTAATTTTGAAGTTTATAGTAATACAACAACAAAACCTACCCCATTTTTGTAAAGGTAAAGTATTGGTTAAAATACCAACGATTTTGTGTCATAGTCGAAGCAAGAATAGTTTTGCTTGCTTTTGTCAAAAAAATTTAGTTTCCCTTACTTGTAATAGCCCTAATTTTTGTCTTTTTTGAGATTAAATTTCTTAACTCCATCGTTGCAGTATAGGTGCTTAATACAATAAACTTGGTGTTCTCAGTTAGCATTGAGTCTAAAAGCTGGCTCAAGCTAGATTTATAATTTTCTAATTTTACTTCAAAACCGGCATATTCAAGCCGTAAGAGAATATCCAAACCCCTACTTCCTGAAGTGTAAATTTTCTCAAGTTTTTGGTTGTGCTTAAATTCCTCAAAATCAACATCCCAAAGCCATGAAACATCTTTACCATCAGCAATGTTATCGTTAATATTAATAGCTAAATTTAAGACCTTGTCTTGATAGTTCTCTTCCAAAAGCTTTAAAACTTCGTTGAGTCCGGCAGGGTTTTTAACTAAAAACAGGATGATTTCAGAATCACCTACAGAAATTTTTTCCCCCCTTCCAAAAACAGGCTCAAAATCCTCAATAGACTCCACCACGCGATCACCAAAATTATCGTAACCCAAGATAAAAGCTGCAAGGATATTATAGACGTTATACTGTCCAGGAAGCTTAGAGATAACTTTATGAATTTTGTTGTTAACTCTGACTTCAAAACTGGTTGTTAGGTTTTTAGTGATTATATTTTCTGCAATAAGATTGTATTTTAAATTAACATCCTGCTCATCACCTTCATATTTGGGTTTTTCTAAGGTTGCTAAACTGAACCCAATTGGCTCAATATCAAAGCCTGTAGCTAATTCTAAAAGTCTTGGATCTTCGGAATTGATTAGAAGCCTAAATCCTCTAAGCTCCCGTGGCAAAGCTGAAGTGGAATTGAATTTTTTTGATTTTTTAACGAGTTCATTATTGGCGGTGTGTTTTTTAACCCCAAGATTGGTTAAACTTTGAGAAAAATAATCCACAGTTTTTTCAATCTCACCATAAGCATCTAATTGATCTCTAAACACGTTTGTCAGTATTAGTTTGTTAGCTTTTATATATTTTGTTAAAATAGGTAGACTTGCCTCTTCTACTTCAAAAATACCTACAACAGCATCTGGTTTTAAAAAAATATTTAAATTTGCTAACAAGCTTGAGGCAATGCCACGAATTAGGTTTGCCCCACCCGAGTTAGTACACACTGAGACCCCGTTAGACTCATAAATATGCACCAATAAGCTTCTGGTGGTAGTTTTCCCATTTGTGCCACTTATTAAAATTATTTCCTCAAAATTTTTAACCAGGTAAGCAAGCATCTTAGGATACTTTGTTTCGATAGCTAGCCCTGGTAGACTTGTGCCACTGCCCTTGCCTAGGGCTCTGCTAAGAAAAGATATTAACTTTGCAAAAATATTTAGAAAAAAAATATTCATAATTTCAATAAAAGATCAGCTTATAGGGTCTGTAAAAAGTAAGTTCAAAGCATCTTTCTTGACAAGGTTTTTGACCTAAGTCTTATTTAAAGTCAAATTATGGCCATTACACGAACTAAAAAAGGGAATTTAGTAGATACTCAAATTGTAGATAAAGCAGCAGACGATAAAAAACCTGATATAAGCCAAGGCAAACCAGTTGAGGGAGTAAAAACCATCCCAAAAACTAAGAAAGGGGGGTTTTTTGCTACAACAATAGATGAGCTCAAGAAAAGCCAATGGCCTTCTTTTTCGTACGTTGCTAAATGGTCAGGAGTAATTATAATTTTTACAGCTGTATTTTCAATTGTTTTAGGTGGTTTTGATCATACTTTCAATAATGGTATTAAATTTGTTGACTGCACTTCACCTAAAGGTAGAAATCAAAATGTACAAAGTTGCGGCACTGAATTTCTAGAACAGCTTATAGGTAGAAAATAAGTCATTTAAAAGCCCCTAAGATATAAATTTATCTTGTCATTAGTTTTTAATTTATTTTCCTTTGAAACCGAATCAAATGTAGTCTTTGAATTAGCCTTGATAATTTTGACCCAAGGTGAAGACGTATTCTAAGATCGAGTCTTTGCCAAGTTTTGATTTGCTAGATGCTTGAAAAATTGGTGGCAATTCTGACCAAGTCTCTAGTATTTTAGTTTTAAAAGTTTCTAAATTCTTATGATTTTCAGCTTTATTAGACTTATCTATCTTTGTAAAAATCAATGCAAAAGGAACCTGTTTTTCTGCTAGAAGTTTCATAAACTCGATATCAATTTTCTGCAGGGGTATAGAGCCATCAATAAGTAAGAACAGGCAGTTGAGATTTTCTCTTTGAGCCAGATACTCTATTGTAGATTGCAACCAATACTCCCTTTTACCTTTAGAAATTTTTGCATAACCATAACCAGGTAGATCAACAAAGTATGTAGTTAAAACCGTGTCATTTGATTTCACCTGATCTAATTGTTGGTCAGGAGCCAATTTAATCAAAAAATGGTTTATGAGTTTGGTCTTACCAGGGTGTGCTGATGTCTTGGCCAGATTTGAGTTTCCGGTAAGGTAATTTACTAAACTGGATTTACCTACATTAGACCTACCAATGAAGGCAAATTCGGCCAATTCAGGAGCTGGGCATAACTCAACCTTGGGACTACTAACTAAATATTTGGCTTGTATAATTTTCATTTGAGAATTAGTTTGATTAAATAAACTGGCTAAAAAGCATAAATAAATTTATACTGATAAAGTGATCTTTAGCAATTCAATACTAATAAATTGTCCTCTTGAGATAGTTTGGCATTACTATTTAAACTTTGATAATATGTCAGACTGGGATGAGGACTTTGAATCTGCTAACTTGCTTTCAGGAAACATTGGAGAGAAAAATTCTCGTTATCAGATTAACTATTTCCCTAAAAATACTATAGCACCATCAAAAGTAGTTGAAAAAATTCTCAAAATTGATGAATATAAGAAATTTAAAGCGGAGCTACGTTCAAGCACCTTTACTTCAATTGTAACTGTCAAATTCAAGCAATTGGGTCAAATCACTAATGTATCCTTTATAGTTGAATTAAGTTTTAAAAATTGGTTTTATAATATATTAGGATTCTGGCTAAAGGTTTATTTACAGCAGCAGCAAATCAAATCTCTTGGTAATCTAAAAAGAATTTTAGAAACAAAGTTTTGGGGGTTTATTGAGCAAAGACAGTAGTAGCCAAATCTTTTGACAATTTGCTCATAAATTTTTATCTTGAAGACTGTATTTTACAAATCTTACAAACTGTGTTTAAAACACAAACATACACTCAAAAAAATATATGTCAGTTAAAAAAATTGAAACGGTACTCAGTCTTATTGAAGTTGCCGACAGAAACTTAAAAAATGCTCAGACTTTACTTTTACAAATAACTCAGGAAAAAGGACTCAAAGTTGATGTTGCCAATAGTTCAGGTTTTACACCAGGATTAAAGTCACGTGATGAGGAAGAGGCCTTGGAGGTGGCTGAAGGTTATTTTGATGGGGAGAACATGCACGGTGATAACGGGCAAACCTATCCAGTTCCACAAAATTACGCTAGTAAAACGCAATTAGTTGTTGGTGACCGAATGAAATGGATTCTGACCCAAGAAAGAGAAATTTTTAAATTAATTCAGCCTACTCCAAGAGTGAGAGCAAGTGGGACTTTTGCCATTGAAGGAGATCAATTTGTTGTTTTAATAGATGAGTTATCCACCCCAATTAAAATATTGAAAGCAAGTGCAACTTACGCCATGAAAAATCTTGGTTTAAAGGTTGGTGATGAAGTGGCAATTTATATTCCTAAAGATGCTACAGCAACATGGGGAGCCTTTATTAGTGTAGTAAAACCTGGCAGTGAAGAAAGTAGATTTGACGCCAATCATCAACCCAAAGTGAAAGAAAATTCAGATTCAAATGCTCTTGAAGAAGATATAAAAGAATTTAAAATAACAGAAAACAAGCCAGCATCAGAGGTTGATTATTTTTAATTTCCATCACTTAAAGATGACCAAAATTAATTAACATTTGCAAAAACGCAAAAGTTGGTGAATAATACAGGGGTAACAATTAAAAGCTTTTTTGAAGCAAAAACAAAAATATATAATTATATGGCTAAAATACCTTACTACAAGGTCAAAGTCGGTCCTAAACCTACTGTAAATTTTTTTAAAAGTGGTATTTTTAAGAACCGTCGAGGACAACAATTGATAATATCTATTATTGGTATTTACTTAGTTGCAGGGGGTATTTTGGGATTATTTTTATTTAACTCTGGCAATAAAAACTCAGCAAGTGCAAGTCAGCCTGCTGGTGTGAGCAGCTCAATTAGATTTATTAAATCTGATAAATTTAGTGTAGGCCAGGATATTGACCTACTGCTAACAATCCAAAACACAAGCATAACTAGTTCTATCAATAATTTAAGTGTAGAGCTTCTATCTACTAGAGAAGCAATTAAGTGGAATCAGCTAAAACTTCAGGGAACACCTGAACAAACTATAAGTCCATCTAAAACAAACTATTTTTCAGTACCTAGCCTTGCTTCAGGGCAAAGAGCTGAATTTATTGCTAGCGGCTCTCTTGTTGATAATACACTAGATTTCGTAACTGTTTTAGGTAAGATTGGTTATACCAATGAAACTGGTAGTCAAGAATCTGATACTAATAGAATTTATAGCAATCTAAAGCCAAGCAATAGATTTAGTAACAAACCTTTAACGTTAAAGATTTCCAAAGAAGCATTTACTCCTGGAGAAGACATACCGCTAACTTTACAGAGTAGCAGTGAAAATTACCCGCTAGATTCAACAATTGAAGGTAAAATTTATATTACAAAAAGAGATACTGGTGAAGTGGTAACTTCTTTTGATTGCATTCCTGGTGACAAAGGTCTTTGTGATGTGGTTGTTAAAAACTTGGGACCAGGAAATTACAGTAGCTTCTTTATTCATAAATCAGATTCAATATACAGCGATATTACCTGGTTTTCAGTTTCTGGAAATACTGTTAACAATCAGCTTGTTCCCAATGATCAAGCCAGCCTTGAACTTCCATTTGGAGCACAGTCGATAAACGGTGTAGTACCGGTCATATCTAGAAGAGTCGTGAGTCAAAACCAGTCCCCAGATAATATAAGTCCGTGTGTTTACCAAATATTTAAGGGTGGTATTTCTGTTAGTAACATTAGTGTAAATGTTGGTGCAGATAGAGGTTGTAGATATGATTTATCAGCAAGCGAATTAAAGGCTGGCGATGGTGTTTATAGTATAAAATTAGCCAACTCAAGCCTTACCAAGGATATTTCCTTTGTAAACAAACCTAGTGGACTTTTGACACTTGGACTTGTAAACCCGTTAACGCAAAAAGGACAAAATGTAGAGGTTAAAGCAGTAGACATAAAAGATACGGCTGGGGTACCGGTAGTTACAGACAATCTAACCTTATATGTTTACCAAGCTCAAAGTGGAACAGTACAGAGTACAACAAACCTGTTTGGAGATAAACTAAAAGTTACAAATGGTGTCTTTACTACAACAATTCCAGGTTCATATTTCCAAACTGGTGGTAATTATGCTGTTTATTTTGTTTTAGATTCAGGTAGACAATCAGACTTTTTAACACTTGGTTTAAGCGATAAAAATTATGCTTTTAGTGATACAGGGGTTATAATTGGCGACTATAGCAAACTTCGTGTGGGTGAGGATGTACCATTAGCATTAACAGGGATTAGCGATAAAGATGGCAGTATTGTTAATAATGGCAGCTGCTTAGCTAATTTCTATGGTAGTAGTAATAGTATAATTCCAGTTAGCGTTGCTGGTAACATCACATCTGGTGTGTGTCAGGTTGTCTTAACTGGGGACAAAGTAACAACTAGTGGACCACTTTTGATAAGTTTTCAGGGTCAAAATAATAACAGTTCAATAAATCAAAGCAAGCAAGTATTTTTAGCTCCCGGATTTGCGGTAAAATTTGGTGAATTAAATTTTCAGTACGAGCCAGTCAGAAAAAACTATGCAAACAATTTAATTGTTGGGCCAGTTACTGACAAATATGGTAACTTAACAAACAGTTTTGGTCACAAACTTTTAATACAAAATAGTAACGGTGAGACCGTCCAATCACTTACCGATATTGATGTAATCGATGGTTATGCAAAAATTACAATTGCTTCAAGTGTTTTAAATTCAGATAAACTTACATTTAAGTTTCAAGATTCTGCTTCTCAAGATTTAGTTTCAAGAAATATTGAATTACTCCAAGATACTTCAAAACTTATCCTACCTGAAATTTCTGACACCCTTAACAACGATAACAAGGTTGAATTAAGCTGGACAAATAGCCAGGCACAGGACATAAAAAACTGTAACTTAAGATTTATCAAAACTACAGAACAATTTATAGATCAGCAGTTTGATTTCAATACAGACAAGAAAACTTGCGAGTTAAAATGGGATTTAAACCAGTATCGAGATTTACCTAAAGCACTGGCTCAATTAACCGTTGGTGAAACCAAATTCAACAATCTAATCACAATTCAAAATGGGGAAGCAGCTAATATTTTCACTGTACACCCGTCCCTTCACTTCAATAGTCAAAAAGAATTAGAGGTTAGTTTAACTACATCACCAATTATTGATCGCTTTGGAAGGCCAATAGTCAACGGAAATGTTTCTTGGAAATACAACGGTAAAATTGATTCTTCACCCATTGAGAACGGCTTTGCCAAGTTAAATATTCTAGCTAAAAACTTAGAATCTAGGGATATTAGAACTGCTTTTGACCAAAGATTTTTGGATCTTGATCTTGATGTTAAAGCAAGTGTGTCTTCAATCAATCAAACCAATAATGTAAGTGTATATATTGGAAATTTTGACCTTGCAAACCAAATTCCAAGCTTCCAGATCAACCAAGGCAGCAACTACATTACTCTTGGCAATTCAAAGATATTTAGATTCGACTCACCTTCTTGTAATGCAATTGTAGTATCAAACAACTTTTCAGCAAAACAAGTAAAAACTCATAAACAAGGAACTGATTGTTATGCCCAAGTTACTGGTGATTTAGGAATGAATACCTTAATATATGAAGATAAAGGTTATACGGTGGGAAGCTTCAATTTTACAGTAGGAGATTCTCAACAGGAAGTTGAATGGTGTAAAAACGATGGCGATAAGTGTAGCATAATTCAAGTGTTAGCCCCTTTAAATAGTAAAGTAGAAGCAATCATTTACGATGATGACAAACAATACAAGTTTACTGGCAATGAATTAGAAAATATTGTTCAAATAAAACAAAATGGGTTAAATCCCCTCAAGCAGTATCTAGTTGAAGTTAGCTACACAAATACAGATGGTTTAAAGATTCAACATTACCAAAAAATATTGGGTCAGCGTCTTGCACAATAAACTAATATTTTTAGTTTAACCAATCCAAACTTTGTCAAAAGGTAAATATACTTAAATAAACTAAAAAATGATCTCAGATGGAAAGCAAATTTTTATCAAATTCATAGGTCAAGCCCAAAAGCTAATGGCTTTAGTGTTTTTGTTTGAATTAATATTTTTAGGGAATTTAAGCGTCTCTGCACAAACAGAAGTAAAACCTATTATCAAAAGTTCTGCTACAAATAGCTTGGCCGCTGATTCTGGGGTGTTTGGTTTTGGAGACTGTATGGTGGATGACAGTAACCCTCAAAAAGGAGGGGGTGCACAGGTAATTACCAAATGTTTTTTGAGTGTTTCCAGATTTGTATTTGTCGTTGGTATTATTGTAGCTGCATACAAATTTGCAATCAATACTCTTGGATCATATATCCCTGGACAGTCAATAGATGCTGTAAAACAAGGCCGAGAAGCAATTTGGGGGTTTGTAGTTGGAGCCCTTTTAATCGGGGCTCCAGGAGCAATTTTAAGTTTGTTTAACTCTGGTTCACTTAGATTAGATTTTTTAAGCGGGCTTTCAAGTCTTGGACAAGCAAATAAAACAGGCAATACTCCAACAACAAATACTGGAACGACTGGAACGAATGGGAATACTGGAACGACTGGAACGAATGGGAATACTGGAACGACTGGAACGACTGGGAATACTGGAACGACTGGAACGAATGGGAATACTGGAACGACTGGAACGACTGGAAATACTGGGAATAATACGACCACCCAAAACCAATACACAATTACTTCAATCAAACAAACTGTCCCGGCACAATTTCCGATTACGGCGGCTGACCCTGATAATTGTCAATATATTACATTTGAGGCAACACCCTCCACATCTTCAAACTCAACACTAACTAAGTTAATCGCTGGTCGTTTTTGTGCAAGTACGAGTAGCGCCTATTATTACAAAAGACTCGGGGCAAATTTAAATATTAGGCTTGATACAGTTAATGCAATCGACCAAACTTTCACTTTTGTGATTCCAACCGGACAAACTATAAATATAACCTCTTTAGATCAAGTTTAAATTATGTTTGAAAGATTTACTTTTTGGCTACAAACAGATCCTAAGTCCAGGGTCAAAATTCTTTTCTGGGTGGGTGTTTCTACCTTCCTGGTAATTCTTATCAGCGGCCTGTACTACTTGTATAGCCAGCCTGCCGCAAAAGATACAAATTCACAAAACATCACCAACTCCAGTTCGTCTTTGGGGCCAAAGTTTAGTTTTGGCAATTCGTCCGCCTTGCTTAAAGTGGATAACGAGAGAATTTTAGCTCCAAACAAAATATATTTTTCGCCATATTCAGCTGATTACATCTCGTTTAGTAGTGAACTTAAACTTAAATATAATGGTAAGCTTTTGGCTGATAGTAGCACTCTTATCCCAAATACTGTTAGTTTTTACCCTGACGGAGCAACAATCAACGAAGATGGTGGTTCAACTATTTTTTACCAGTCTAATTCACAGTTAAGAAGTTTAAACCCCGATTTTCGATATGTTACATTTTTTCAATCTCAAAAAAGAATTAATTCTTCCACTGAAGATGAATCTATAACTGGCTTTATTTCCATCAGTAAAAAAGGCAACAGTATAAACCAAAACTTTGCCAGAAGTATTGATACTCTTGAAAATTCTACGCTTTACTCAACTATTTTGCCCAAAATAAGTTTTGAAAACTATGAACTTCGCAATTTCAACGAGCTACCCTACACTTTTGTGTATCAAAAGTACAATCGTAAAGGTAGGGTCGAAATCTGGAAATCATCCCAGGAAGATAGTCGTTTAATACTCACAATTGAAAACTTGCTGGACACCAAATACAGTTACAATAAATTGCTTTTTCTAGATGGTGATAACCTTAAGCTAATTGATTTTACTTCAGCAAACCCAGTAATTATTGATTTAACTTATAGCAAACAATTGCTTTTAAGTAATCAGCTAAAAGGTCAGATTAGTCCTGGAAGGTGCACCTTATTTCAAAACTCCACTAAAATTAGATGCTTAGTCAAACAAAATACTGATGATAGTACAAACCCTAAAGAACAGGATCAGATAGTAGATTACGATTATGCCAAGAAGCTTTTAGAAATTACCAATAAAAATTTAGTCGTTTCAGGCTTGGCAATCTATTTTGATTCTACAGACAAATTGTACATTGTCGGACAGCAAGATGGCATTTTGTACCAACTAAAAAATTAACACACCTTATATCAAAAATTCCCTAGTTAAAGGGAAAACTGGAAGGTTAACATTTCTGAGCAAATATTAATAGCCTAAAACCTGGCTTACCAGGATAATATGTATTCTATCAGGAATTGATTCTTTATTGTAAATCAAGACTTTATTAACGCTACTACCGGGTACACCATAGGCTTTGTGAGCCCTTTCAGACTCAAGGGGTAGTACATATTCGTGCAATCTTTTCATCGCATCTGTTAAATCGGTAGTAATTTTTTGAGTTCCCACTATCCAAATTACTTTGTTGGAGCAGTAGGCATAAGCTGGAATTTGACTTCCAGTAGCTGAGGCTACAACTACCTCTCCTTGAGTAGTAATGGCTTGCACACTTCCAATAACGTAGTCATGAACGCTGCCTAAAATCTTCATTTCTTTGGCCTGTGTTTGTCTATCCAAACTGTACAGCTTATCTCTAACTGCATTATATTTACCTGAGTTGTTTAAAGCTTCATCTATTCCTGTTTCTGCTAAACTAACTGAAGACATTGTCATAACCTCGGAACCTTCAGGAATAAGGCTTAAAGCCAAACTTTTAGCTTCATCTTTTGTCGCTGCTAGATGGACAATGAATCCATGAGCTTCTAAATTCAGTTTTGTTTGGGCAACTAAGTCTGGAGTTGCTATTTGATTATATGTCATAAATATGTATACTAGTTATTGACGCAAGTCATTAATTGATAAAGTGAATTAGTCAAGTACCTACTAAAAAGTTTTATACTATCTAAAAAGTAAGAATAACGTAAATATATGAAAAAATGTACCAGTGATAATCCTGTAAATATAACCTTAAAAGTGGTTGGGGGTAAATGGAAGGCTTTAATTTTATGGTATTTGAAAGAAGGGCCAATGCGTTATAGTGATCTAGGAAGAGAAATTACAGGGGTGACCCAAAAAATGCTTACACAGCAACTTCGAGAAATGGAGCTTGAAGGTTTAATAGAAAGAAAGGTTTACCCAGTTGTACCTCCCAAAGTTGAGTATTCAGTAACCGAATACGGCCATACTTTGGAACCAGTTTTAGATGCCCTAGCAGCCTGGGGCGAGAAACACAAGAAAAGGAGTTTATAAAAAAAATAACCCCTTAAAACGAGGGGCTAGATCCAAATCGACAAGCTAACTAAGCATCAACAAAAGTTAAGGCAAAACCAAATTTACCAGCTCTTCCAGTACGGCCGATACGGTGAATATAAGTCTCATAGGTATCTGGAGCGTCGTAATTGATAACATGCGAGATATCGTTTACATCAATTCCTCTAGCAGCAACATCAGTAGCTACTAAAACCTGAACCTGACTTGCTTTAAATCTATCCAGAGCTCGTTTTCGAAAACCTTGACTTTTATCACCGTGAATTGATTCAGTTCTAAATCCATCGTGATATAAATCTTGAGATAATCTTTCAGCTTCGTGCTTGGTTCGGGTAAAAATTAAAACTTTATCAAAACCTTCTTGTTTTAAAAGATCTTTCAAAATATCCACTTTGCTTTCGCCTCGATGAACTTTAACAATGTCCTGATCTACATTAGCACTAGCTCCTTGGCTCTTAATGGCAATAGTCACAGGATTTCGCAAAAGTGCATCCATGATTAGTCTAATTTTTGGCTCCACAGTTGCTGAGAAAAATAGAGATTGCTTTTCCTTTGGAAGTCTGGAGATTAAGTATTGAATATCCTCAACAAATCCCATATCAAGCATTCGATCAACCTCATCCAGCACGATTGTATGACAATCATCTAGGTCAATAATACCTTTTTCAATCAAATCTAAAAGTCTCCCAGGAGTTCCAATAATAAATTGGTTTGGCCTGTGAAGTCTAGACATTTGTCTACCAATATCTGAACCACCAATACAAGCTGTAGAAAAAATCCACATTTCTTTAGTAGTTAGTTTAAGCAGCTCTTCTTCAATTTGTAGAGCAAGCTCTCTTGTGGGAGCAACAACTAGTACAAAACCATTGTATTCAGAAGTTGGTTTTCGTACATCTCTTCTAAAATCTCGACGAAAATCTCTTCTATCCCCTCTTCGCTCGCCACGATCATACTGTGAAGGTTCGGCATCGATTTTAATTTCAGGTTCAGCTTCTTTTACTTTTGGTGCTTGGCCTTTAGTTTTTAAAACTTTATCAATTAAAGGAATTAAGAAAGCAGCAGTTTTACCTGTACCTGTTGCGGAAATTCCAACAACGTCTCGACCTTCGATTACATGACTTATGGCTTTATCTTGGATTTCACTTGGGTGAGTGTAACCACAAACTTCTATTTGAGCCTTTATTCTGTTATCTACATTGAAGTCTTCGAAAGAATGCTCAGGTGAATATTTTTCAATCTCTGTAGGAACAGCTTTGGCAATAAATTTGTGATGAGCAATTGCAGGGCCCATGTTTCGGCCACCTCGGCCACCTCTACCTCCACTTCGACCTCCTTGACGAAAACCGCCACGTGATGAATTTGATCCGCGTGAGTCTCCACGACGGTCGTTTGAACTTCCGAAATAATCGGAGAAGGATCTGTTGTTATCAGACCCGTAATTTGAATTAGGACGCATAATATGTAAGCAATAAATAGTTTTCTGAGTGCTGGTGAGCCAACAAAGCAGAACCCAATTTACTTCCGCTCACAACAATCAATTTACAGCTACTTCTAGTTTTTGGTTTTTGTAAAGGGTCACATAACCTCAAGCTCCAACTTGCCAAACCTTAAAGAGTCTATATTTAATTAATAATTAATCAATTTCTATGAGAAAAATGCACACAATTCTAGTTTTTGCCCAAAATAAAAGAGGTGTTTTGGAGCGTCTGACAATGGTAATTCGTAAGAAAATGTATAATTTGGAACAAATTACAGCTTCAGATACTGAGAAGGATGGTATAAAAAGACTGACTATTTCTTTTTCCCATGAAGAAAGTCAGAAAATTCCTCAAATTATTTCTCAAATTAAAAATGTAGTGGAAGTGATCGATGCACACTTGGTAGAACCCGAAAATACAATTTTGCGAGAAGTTGGATTGTTTAAAATTGAAAGACCAAATCACTTATCTGAAGTTTTATCACTGACTGATATTTTCAAGGCTGAGGTAATTTACACTTCTGAGAAATATTTAATCATAGAACTAGTAGGAAGCCCTGCTAAAATACATGATTTTGCGAATCTATTAAAAGAATTTAAAATTTTGGAAATGGGAACTAGCGGTGGCGTGGCGATGGAAAAATAAGCTTGTCACACCAAATTACTAAGCAATTGAGTATGGTAAACGAAGAAAATGCTCGCCAAACCTGGGACTATTGGTATCCACTCGTGTATGGTTATTTTTTTAAGCGGGTTAATAATCGTGCCGACGTTGAAGAAATGACTTCAACAACTATAACCAGCCTTTTACTTAAAGAAGATGTTCAAAGTCCCAAAGCCTTTATTTGGCAAACGGCCAAAAACCAACTGCTTTTATACATTACTAAAAAAACCAAACTGCCCAATATTAGCCAAATAAACGAACAATCTGAAGCAAATTATATCCCAGAAGAAACAATGAACGATTCTGAGGAACCAGTTAACCCGAGATATCTGCAAGTTGTTAGCAAGTTAATGGAATGTGTTGAACATAATTTAACTGCTGAGGAAGTAAAAATTACAAAAATGAGTATAATTGAAGAACAAAATAGTACTCAAATCAGCGAAGCTTTAAGCTTAAAAGCAAATACTATCCGACAAAAACTTAAAAGGGCAATCTATAAATTAAAACAAAAATGTGTGGATATATGGCACGAATTTAAATCTAAATAAACTATATGTTTGAGAGAAAAAAATTAAAAACTGACCCTGAGACTTTTGAACCTTTACAATAAGTTTTTGAACGAAATAGAGTCTATCATTTATCTCAGGAAAAAGACTATTTTAATTCTCTAAAAAAAGTAAAGAGCAGCTTGAATCTATTAGATCGCACAACTTGGGACTTCCCCAAATTTAGTGTAAGTGAGTAAATTACAACAACTCATTTACAAACTATGTCTAATCAAAATTACAACTTAAACACTGGATTAAATTCCACAGTGAATTCTAATTCCAACAACGC